>Ga0247804_10000023_pt1 | contig 107286 bp, 111 predicted proteins | sample UWRJL029104C1_FD_181142 | JGI IMG/M metagenome (GOLD analysis project Ga0247804, IMG submission 181142) | Plant litter microbial communities from Arlington Agricultural Research Station in Wisconsin, United States - UWRJ-L029-104C-1 | ecosystem: Environmental > Terrestrial > Plant litter >... | reverse complement strand
CGTAAGGTTCCTGAAATGATTCTCATATTGCTGATTTACAATGTACAATTTACGATGTACAATTTTTATAAGATGTTAATTGTTAGTTGTCACCAAATCATTGTTAATTATATTCCTAATCCTAACAAATTAATGTAATAGTGCAATTCCAAATCTTCCGCGCCGTTTATAAAAGGCAGTGTATTTTTCAGTGTTCTGTCAATTTCAAAATTGCGGATGTAACCATAAGTAGTAGAATACATCGGCGATTTCTCTTCTACAAAACCGTATAAATAAGTTGGAAATTCGTCCAGATTAAGATCAAGATGCTCGTAAGCTAACTTCAAATAATACAATAAATCTTCCTTTGATCTTGCCGGAAATTTATTATAATAAAGCGTTGAACTGGCTTTTTTGTAGCAGATCGTCAGTTCTTCACCATATAAATTTGCCGCAATATAATCTTTGAAAGAAAGCTTCGAATTATAAAAATTCAACAAACCGAAATCCACATGGCAGAATTCTACGTTCATCAAATGATTTTCTATGTAGTTAATGGTTCTGTCCGGAAGTGAGTAATACACATAAAAAGAATCATTTATCTTGTTTTTTAAATAAGTAATCTCTTCATTATCAGAAAAACCCAGCAGCTTAAAAATATCTTTCGGTTTTTCTGTTTTGTCAGGCAGCACAGTAAATTCCGGTGAATAAACAGCAGCCTTACTGTTTTTAAATGGCAGGCTGAAAACTTCCTGATGATCTGAAAACCAAATGGCGATGGAATCTGCATGCAGGAATTTTCCGGCTGGCTGGTTCAGCACTTTCGAATCAAAATCGATAATTTTATTAATATCCTTATCAATTACAGCATACGAAAAGCAATATGGATGCAAATGCACCAATAATTCCAGATTTTCCGAACGTTTTAATATGTCGATAGAGGTTTTGATACTTAATTTTATGCAATAATAGCTTTTTATCTACATTTTTAAAAACAACATTTTGGATTTTGCTTTATAGATGATACATTTGTGCGTTATTTTCTATTTTAAATGAGCTGCAAAATTATAACGGCTATTAAAACAACCCAATAAAAAATGAATTTACACGAATATCAGGGAAAAGACCTCTTAAAACAATTTGGCGTAAAAGTACAGGAAGGAATCGTGGCAGAAACGGTTGAGCAGGCTGTAGAAGCATGGAAAACTATCAACGCGCGCACAGGCAGCGAAGGTGTAGTAGTAAAAGCACAAGTACACGCAGGCGGTCGCGGAAAAGGCGGTGGCGTTAAATTCGCTAAGAATTTAGAAGCATTAAAAGAAAAAGCAGGTGAGATCTTAGGAATGACTTTGGTAACACCACAAACAGGTGAGCAGGGAAAACTGGTAAGCAAGATCTTCATTGGTGAAGATGCATACTATCCCGGCGCATCAGAAACTAAAGAATTCTATGTATCTGTTTTATTAGATAGAAAAAAAGAATGCAACGTAATTATGTATTCTACAGAAGGTGGTATGGACATTGAAGAAGTGGCAGAGCATACACCTGATAAGATTTATAAAGAATGGATCGATCCGACAATCGGTTTTCAGCCATTCCAGGCACGACAAATTGCTTTTAAACTAGGTTTGTCTGGCAATGCGTTCAAGGAAATGGTATCTTTTGTACAAAATTTATACAAAGCCTACGTAGCATCTGATTCAAGTATGTTCGAGATCAACCCGGTGTTGAAAACATCTGATGATAAAATTATTGCGGTAGATGCAAAAGTTGGCTTAGATGACAATGCTTTGTTCCGTCATGCAGATTTGGAAGCACAACGCGACCTTTTGGAAGAAGATGCAACAGAAGTTGAAGCAGCAGCAGCAGAATTGAACTATGTAAAGCTGGACGGAAACGTTGGCTGCATGGTAAACGGTGCCGGCTTGGCTATGGCAACGATGGATATTATCAAACTTTCTGGTGGTGAGCCGGCTAACTTCTTAGATGTTGGCGGTACTGCAAATGCCGAACGTGTAGAAAAGGCATTCCGTATCATTATGAAAGATCCGCATGTAAAAGCAATTCTTATCAATATTTTTGGTGGTATTGTTCGTTGCGATAGGGTTGCAGCAGGCGTAATTGAAGCATATAAAAATATTGGCAATATACAGATTCCTATTATTGTACGTTTACAAGGTACAAATGCAGATATTGCTAAGAAAATGATAGATGAAGCAGGCTTAAAGGTTGAATCAGCGATCTTATTATCAGAAGCGGCAGATCTGGTAGCAAAAGCAGTTGCTAAATAAGCAAATTATATTGCGACTTCGTAGCTCAGTTGGTAGAGTAGCTGACTCTTAATCAGTGGGTCCTGGGTTCGAGCCCCAGCGGGGTCACATCAAAGCAGTCAATTTATTGGCTGCTTTTTTTATAACACCATTTCTCCGAATCTTATTGTATTCGGCATGTGAGAACTTGAGCACGCATACCAATATTTTTATTTAATTCTTTTTTGCAATCCCAGGCATATCGAATTATTTCAGCAGTAGTGCGAAGATGAAGTTTTTCCAATATACGAGCACGATAGGTACTAATAGTATTTACACTAAGATGTTTTTCTTTTGCAACCTCGGAAATAGTTTTGCCCTGAGACATCATCTCTAATACTTCTATTTCCCTGTTAGAAAGGTCATGGCTTGTATGATTCTTGTTGTATAATGACTCCGCTAATCCTTCTGCTACATGATCAGATACATATTTATGACCACTTAAGACTTTGTGGATTGCGATTAAAAATTCCTCAGGTATGCTTTCTTTGCTGATATATCCTGAAGCTCCGGCAAGTAGGCTGCGCTTTGCATAAGGATTCTCCGGATGCATGCTTACCATTAAAATAGGAGCACGAACATTTTCTGCACGCATTTGCTTAAGTACATCAATACCATCCATAAAAGGCATGGCAATATCCAGCAGAATGAGATCGAATGTGCGTTCCTTTATGATATCCAAAGCACAAATTCCGTCGCCGGCTTGAAATATTTCTGCAAAATAAAATTCTTTTAATAAGATTGTTTTTAATCCTTTTCTAACAATCGGATGATCGTCTACGATTAGTATATTCATCTTAATGATTTTTGCGTTTCTAAATAATGTTTGGGTATTATAATCTTATTCTTATAACTCATTCGAGTGTTACATCTTTACTTAAAGTTTGTGAAATACCCATGTTAAAATGCTAACTATCAGTTAATTTTATATAAAAGCCGACCAAATTGGTCGACTTCTGGGGTTTATGTTTCTAGGCTGGTTATTTTTTTATATAACGCCTAAGGGCACTGCCGTCTTGAGTATAAAATTGTACCATGTAGTAGCCCGATTGCAGGGTGGAAAAGTTTAATGAAACCTGCGTGGTACCGCTTTGAAGATCATGTGTTTCTTCAAGAGCCATAACTCCGTTCATTGTAAATACTTTTACTTTCAATTCCAGGGGTTTCAAAATTTGAACCTTTACGAATTGTTCGCTTGCTGAAACCGGAATAATATTGCTGAGTTGAAATCTCTCGTTGGGTAGAGGCATAGGAGTTTCAACAAAGGCAAGTTCACTTGCTGTCGATGTAGTATTATCTTGTGCTTCTACCTGTAAGTAAGCTAACAGCATTAAGCTGATAATAATGAGATACGTTTTCATGATTGTAGGGTTTATATGATTATTAATGTCAAATTAATAATCCAAATGGGGGCAAAAACGTTTGTAGGTTCAAGTTGTACCTAAATACCGAATTACGCCTTATACAATTAGAGCGATCTCTTACACAATTTCAATGTTTCAGGCAAAATCTTCAATTTTAGGCGTTCTTTACTGCTTCCGAAAGGTTCCAAACCTATAATTTTGTGTGCAAAACGTCAAATTATACGTCTTGAACGTGTCGCAAAATTTTAAACATGCCAAATTATACGTCCTAAACGCCAAATTAAAATCTCAATACGCTAAATTATACGTGGAGAACGTATCGAAACCTCTTCAGAACGACAAAATATACGTTCCTAACCTAAAAATATATGTCCATAACGATAAAATATACGTCTAAGACGCCAAATTATACGATCGATACGTTCCTAAGGTCATTATAGAATATTTTAACTTCCATATAATTATTACGATAACAGATTTTTTATATACACATGCAACCCTTTCTATAAAAAATTATTCTTAATAGAAGTAGATATTTACTAAAATTTTAAAAACAATTAACTATGCCTTTATCGGACAAAATCAGCTTGCCACTTACGGCTGCAGAAAACACAGACCTTAACACAAGATTTGATGGTGCATTAAATATTTTAGTGCCTAAAACAGTCAATTTATCAGCACCTGAAAGAAAACAATATGGCAGCATCAACGAAAAAAATAAGCTGGTGGTGCAAAAAGTAGAATTACAGGCTATCTCACACCCAAACTACAAATCGGCACAGGTAAACTGGACAGAGTTTGCAAGCGATAATACCATGCGTAAGTATTGGGAAATTTTATTATCAAAGCTCGATGTATTGAGAAATGTATGTATCAACGCAAAAATATTGTATGATAATGATGCGTATAATGCAGCGTTGATACAATATAATTACATGAAATATTTATCACAGACAGGCGCACCGGGTGCAGACCAGCTCTTTACAGAATTAAAACAGTTTTTTGAGAAAGATTCTTCACCTGCTCCGGATAAGGAGGAATCAGTCAATGCTGCAGACGAAGCAGAGAATGTAGACCCAAATCCGGAGGATGATACAACAAAATAAATTTTAGATTCATTTGAGGTTCCATGAATCGGAAACGGCAGGCTTTATAAGCTTGCCGTTTTTTTATTGTAAAATGTAATTATTACTAAGGTTGCCTACTTCAGGTATTTCAAAATCAGAGTTCGTTTAATTTTTTTATTTCTTCAAGTCGAAATGATTAATCAATACATATTTCGTGTGTTTCAAGTAATTATATTTAATTCATTTAATAAATCAACAGTTACAAACTATTTGAAGATAATATGACTACCTTACTATAGTTCTGCCAATTAGTACAATACAGTTGAACCACAACCTCATTTTTAAATTGTATTGTAAGTCATTTGATGTTAATTAATTTATTATGAAAGAAGCTACTTTAACGGCATCAAAACTCCTTGTTAATAAAAAGAATGTTGAAGAGACATTTCCTATTGTAGCCATCGGTGCTTCTGCAGGCGGTTTGGATGCCATGACACAGTTTCTTCAAAATTTGCCTTCCAATACCGGTATGGCTTACATATATGTGCAGCACCTGAGCAGGGTACATAAGAGTATTTTAGTTTCGTTGTTAACGAAATCTACAAAAATGCGTGTACAGGAAGTAACCAATAAAATAAAAATGAACCCTGATAATTTGTATGTGATACCGCCTGATAAAGAGATGCAGGTGTTAGACGGTCATATAAAATTAATTCCTCGTAAAAAAAACGATATAATAAGCCTGTCGATCGATAAGTTCTTTATGTCGCTTGCCGATAAGCATAAGGAGAGCGTTATAGGAATTATTCTGTCGGGCAATGCAAAAGATGGTACGCTTGGTTTAAGAGCCATAAAGGCAGAAGGCGGATTAACTTTTGCGCAGGACGATTCTGCCAAATACGCCAGTATGCCTCAATCTGCTGTTACAGAAGGTGTGGTAGATTATATATTGTCGCCAAAAGAAATTGCACTTGAAATTGTTAGGCTCAGTAAGCAACCATTTATTAAGAGTATGGTGAAAACCAACAAAGTGCATACGATCGATATTAACGATCCAAGTTTGAAAATGGTTCTGCAATATTTATATGCTGAAACTAATATTGATTTTACGGCTTATAAGAGCACCACCATTATACGCAGAATTCAAAGAAGGATGTTATTGTACAAGATCAAAACCATTCGTGAGTATGCTAAATTACTTAAAAACAATTCAAATGAAATTGACATTTTATACCAGGATCTGCTTATTAATGTAACCAATTTTTTCAGAGATATAGACACCCATAAGTATTTAAGAAATACACTTTTACCTAAGATACTGAAAAGTAAAGTGAAAGGTGAAATTTTGCGGATCTGGATTCCAGCCTGCTCAACAGGTGAAGAAGCGTATTCTATTGCGATGATGTTGCTGGAAGTTCAAAGCAGCTCAACAGTTAAAAATCCTATACAGATATTTGCCACAGACCTAAGTCCGAAAGCTATTCATAAAGCGCGTACCGGACTTTATACGAAGCAAGATGTGGAATCAGTTTCACCTCAGCGGCTTCAACGTTTCTACACCAAGTCAGAAAATTCTTTTCGTATATCAAAAGCAGTTCGTGATATGTGCATATTTGCGCAGCATGATCTTTTAGGTGATCCGCCATTTTCTAACCTTGATTTTATCAGTTGTTGTAATCTGCTGATCTATCTTGATAATCCGGCGCAAAAAAAAGTGATCGGAATGTTTCATTATGCGCTGAATGCAAATGGCTACCTGATGCTGGGAAAATCTGAAAATATAATTTCTTCTTCTCTTTTATTTACGAGTGTCAATAAAAATTTCAAGATATTTTCCCGGAAAAAACAAACAGGAGCCAGAAGTCTTCCAAAATTTTCACCTCGATCTATCCAGATTCCTGGTTTAAAACAAGAAATTAAAGTTAAGGAAAAGAAGATTGCTCCATCGGTTTCACAAAATTTCGATCATTCCTTAGATCAATTACTGATAGAATCTTATCTGCCTGCAACTATTATTATTAATCATCAGCTGGAAATACTGCAATTTAGAGGTAATACGGATTTGTATCTTTCACATTCATCCAGAAAACCTACCTATAACATCTTAAAACTTGCAAGACCAGAAATTTCTTTTGATCTGCGTTATGGAATTTTAGAAGCTATAAAGACAAATAAAACCGTTTATAAAGGTAGTATTGAGCTTAGGGTTGATAATAAACTGCGTATCATCAGCATTGAAATTTCTCCGATAAAAATTGAGCAGGAAGAGCCATTGTTGCTTATTATATTTAAAGAACACGATCAGGTAGAAATTTTTACAGATGAAATTAAAGGCACTAATAATTTAGCTGCAAAAAGCCAGAAGATAAAAAAATTGCAGACAGAGTTGGTGGCTATGCGTGCAGATATAAATATTGTTGCACGCGAACAGGAAGAAATTCATGCAAGGCTGCAGCGTGCCAACGAAGAGATCGTATCGAGCAACGAAGAATTACAAAGTGTAAATGAAGAACTTGAATCCTCTAAAGAAGAGATAGAATCTGCAAATGAAGAGTTAATTACTACTAACCAGGAATTGCAGACTCGTAATGATATGCTGAACGAATCCTACAGTTTTTCGGAAGCAGTAATTGCTACTATACATGAACCAATGTTGGTATTGGATAAGGATATGTACATAAAATCCGTTAATAAATCTTTTTGTGAATTTTTCAGGGTGAAAAAAGAGAAAACCAATGGTGCCTTATTTTTTAAAGTAGGAAACTATCCGTGGGAAAGCACTAAGCTACGCAAAATGCTGGAAGGTCTGCTGTACAAAGACAACAATATTGTAGATTTTGAAATTGTAATGGATATTCCTAAAGCCGGAAAAAAGATCATGTTGCTGAATGCAAACCGTATTGAGCAAAAAAGCCATGGCGAACAGTTGATATTGCTTGCATTTAATGATATAACTGCGCACAGCCTTTTACAGATCAAAGAAAAAGAACATTTAAAAAAAGCTGCCAGCGATGCAAAGATTCATACTAATTTGCTGGAAAGGGCAGTCGATCAAAGAACAGCTCAGCTGAAGCAGACCACTATGAGCCTCGAATTAAAAAATAATGATCTGGAAAAAGTAAATAAAGAGATACAGTCATTTAATTATATATCGAGTCATGACCTGCAGGAACCTTTACGCAAAATACAAACGTTCACCAATTTTATATTGGATAGAGAAACGCTAACAGAAAAAGGTATTTACCATTTTACGCGCATAAAAGATTCTGCTCATCGTATGCAGTTGCTGATTGATGATATTTTGGTATTCTCACAGATCAGCACTATAGACAGAAAATTCGAAGATACAGATCTTAACTTATTAATAATTGATGTTAAGAATGAGTTGGAACATGATATAAAGGAAAACAACGTTACCATCAAATCAGATAAGCTGTGCAATTTAAATATTATACCATTATTATTTCGCCAGCTGTTATTAAATCTTTTTACGAATTCTATAAAGTTTGCAAAGCCAAATGTTCCACTAAAAATTACTATTAAAAGTAATTCTATTAAAAGCAATAAATTAAAAAGCCTTGTGCCAGGAATGAATTACCGTCATATATCTATCTCAGATAATGGTATAGGTTTTGAACCACAGTATGCTGAGTTGATATTTGGTGTTTTTCAGAAGCTGCACGACAAAAAAGAATATGCGGGCACAGGCATCGGCTTGGCAATTGTTAAAAAGATAATTCAATGCCACAATGGTATAATTACAGCTAAAGGCAAATTAAATGCAGGTTGCACATTTGATATTTATATTCCAGTGCCAGAATAAATGGAGAATATAAATAAGGCTCGCTAAAACGAGCCTTGTTATGTTTGCTTTAAAGCAGTTGAATACTGAGATATTATTGAATTTATTACTTGCCGCGACTGCTGCCACGTGAGCCTCTGTTAGAGCTGCCTGCGTTGTTGCCGCCTCTGCTGAAACCGCTTTTGCCTGGAAATGGTTTTTTATCGCCATCGAAACTTCCTTTAAAGTTGGTGCCGCCTTTACCAAAATTCTTTCGTTTTGCTTCGGGTTTCTTTTCTTCCGATTTGGTAACGATAATGGTTCTGCCCATAATTTCCTTACCATTCAAAGCATCAATAGCCATTTTTGCTTCGTGGTGATTTGGCATCACAACAAAACCAAAGCCTTTGTTTTGGCGTGTAATTTTATCCATCACGATCTTTACAGATTCTACTTCACCATGCGCTTCAAAAAGTGCCCGTAATTCATCGCTCTTTATTTTAAAAGGAAGGCTGCCAATAAAAATATCCATGTTATACTATTTTTTATAAGACTACAAAAGTACGTATAATTTTGGGTGATGTGCGACAAAAAAATCCTGAGCTTTCGCTCAGGACTAACATACATCAACTTCATTATGAAAAAACGTTTTTTGTTACGTTAAAACATTGTCTTTTTATACTTGCAAAATGTGTCTTATTAGCTTTTAATGCTGCTTACAATTTTGTTGAATTCATCAAATTTTTTCAAAGAAGCTAAATTCTCATCGCTTTGAATTTGTGTAGTATTGTTGTAACCTGCATTTACCGCATTTTTTAATGCCTTTAATGCTTTGTACAATTCGTTTGTTTGTGCGTAAGCGCAAGCCTGGTTGTACATGATAGTTGCATATTGTGCATTGTAGCTTGCTTTATCTTTGTCAGATAACGCGTTGTAAGTTTCCAACCATTTTTCTGTGGTTTTGCTGGCGTAGTCAAACTTTTTGTCGGCTACATACTTTGCAGACATTTGCTGCATTTGTTGTGAGTACGTTTCGAATTGAGAAACATTTGTTGTTGGTTTTGCGATAGCGATAGAGCAAGCGATGCCCAGTGCTACCATTAGTGATAACTTTTTCATGTGTTTAGATTTTAAAGATTTAAATGAAAATTTTTGTTTGTGAAATTTTTGTTTTATTGATTTGTATTAAAGACTACTGTTTTATTACAAAGTTGCCTGAGATTTAAAATATTTTAACAGATTTTAATTTTTATTTATTTGTCATTACGAGCGGAGTGAAGTAATCTTAAGTAAGCACAATGTAGATTGCTTCACTTCGTTCGCAATGACTTTTTTGTTTAATCGATCGGTACTAATTCGCCGCCAACCATTCTGAATATGTAATGTTGTCTGTGTATTCTTGCTTCAAAGTCTTCGTCATAAGCATCATGGATATCCACGTTTTGTGCTTCTTCGATCTTTTCTCTTGCTTCGTCTAATTTTTCCTGTGCTTTGTCTAAAGCTTCGTTTATATCAGGATTATTAGTATCTACATTGATCACAATCTTCGTTGGAACACTATCACCGGTTTTGCTTGTTTTAATCTCTACTTTATGATTAGTTGATAAAGATGGTGGTGTTGGCGGTGCCGGTGGCGTAGGCGGATCCATTTTCGGATATTTCACATCGTCCCAATTGATAGAGATCTTGCTTAGGTTGATATAATGTTCTGAACGTTTGTCCCATTTGATGATCTTGCCTTCAGGTATATATACCTTTATTTTCAGTTTTTGATTTCTGAACTTAGGCTTATCCGTTGCAAACTGAATGTATGGATCAATCACCACTTTGTTGTTGTATTGAGAAATATTATGTTTGAAAGAAGTTGCATTCTGCATAGCATCATTATCATTTTTGCCGCTTGCCGAGTATTCTTTTACTATTGAAAAAGAATCGTTAGCGCTTTCAAATATTTCTATATCTACAGGAACAAATTTATCATCATGATCTGAAATATAATCGAATAGATCCACAATGCCTTCTACTTGTACATCATCATAATCTTCATCTTTTATAGAAGGATTCATCGTGATATAAATGGTATCAGATTTATAATCATAATTTAAAGGAAATGTTTGATTGATTCTTTTTTTCTCACTCAATAATTGTTTGGCATTATAACCGCTAATGTTCAGCAATAAGATACCAAGCATAAATAAACCGAACATTGGAAAAATAAATTGTTTTTTAAGCGGCTTCACTGTCTTAGAAAATATATGCACTAATGCTGCCATTCCGAAAATAATAGGAATGATACCTACTAATAAGCCACCTATACCTAAGAACCAGCCATCAGAATTATTATTAAAAAAGAAAGTGTTAGAGAACGGTATGCCTATTAATGCCACACCAGCCAATACCATAAGTGTTATTAATAAAGCGAACATTAAGGCACCACCTGTAAGGATTGCGATACCAATACCAACCCATAACAGAAACTTGAAAAAGAGAAGAACACCTGCACCTAAGAATGCAATGATCTGGTTAAGCGTACCTTTAGGTTTTTCTAAAAATGTTTCGTCTTTAATTTTCTTTTCAATGTTAGATAAGTTGATGGCTTCGCCTTTCATTTCTAATTTCTGAGCAGAAGTTATAGCTTCAGGAATGATGAACCATAATATTGGGTAGATGGCAAACATCCAGAAACCAACCGTGAAAAAGGTTAATAAAATAAATGCTATTCGTATCCAAATAGGATCGTTGATACCAAGGTAGCTCGACAAGCCTGCGCAAACACCTGCTACTACACTGTTGTCTACATCGCGATATAGTTTTTTACCAGTTGTAATAGTGTTTGTTGATGTTGTAGTATTTGAAGACGAAGAAGCCGTAGTTTGCTGAGCATTGTCTTCATCAAATTCCTGTGGATTTCCCATTAGGTTTACCACTTGTTCTGCATCATCTTTAGTAATAATATAGTTTTTTCCTTTTGCTAAGAACAATTCTGCAAAGCGAGCTTCTATATCACGAATGATCTCATTTTTATCTTCTTCATTTGCATAAAAAGAACGAAGTGAACTGAAATACTGCGATAAATGTTCGTACGCATCTTCATTTATATTGAAGATTTGTCCTGCGAGATTTATATTGAAAGTCTTTATCATGACGTTTGTTTTTTATTGTTAAGTTGATTTTTGTTTTTGTTTGGTAGATACGCACTGCTGTGCGTATTTACGATTTGTTTTGTTTAGATACGTATGTTGCGCGTATTTATGATTTATGATAGTTAGTTGCTGCATCTGCTGCATCTGAAAGTTCGTTCCAGGTTTGTTTTAATTCATCGAAGGCAGTTTGTCCTTCAAGAGTAAGCGTGAAATATTTTCTTGGCGGTCCTGAGGTTGATTCTTTCCATTCGTAGGTTAGTAAGCCTGCATTTTTTAATCTTGTTAATAATGGATAAACCGTGCCTTCCACTACTAACATATTTGCATTTTTAAGCGCATCTAAAATATCGGAAGCGTAAACTTCGCCGCGTGATATGATACCAAGAATACAAAATTCCAATATGCCTTTGCGCATTTGTACTTTTGTATTTTCGATACTAAACGCTGATGTTGCTGGTGTTGTCATATCTTGTTTTAATTTGTGAGTTAATGAGTTTGTGAATTATAATCGTAAGTGGTGAGTCTGAGTTGTGAGTTAGATTCACAACTTTTGATCACAACTTTTTATTTGTTTAATGTCAATTTCATAGAGTATACTTTTCCCGGAACCAGGTTGTAATTATAAGTAGCGCTTTCTATAAATTTCACTACATCATTTTTTGCCTGATCGTTTTCTGCATCAATATATGTGATGTAGGCTTTTCCGCTTTCTTCGATAATGTAGTCAACATTTACAGATGTGTACTCTTGATCAGATTTTGTGTTTTCCATGAAATCATTCGAGAAATTTGTTTTTTCCACGATGATAGCTGTTTTTGATTCTTTGCTGCTTTTTAAGTTTTTTGCAGAAACGTTGGTTGAAATTGCAGGTAGCATTACTAATGTTAAAACTGCGATGATTAGATTGTTCATGTGATTTTTATTTTGTTTGTTTATTTTTATTTTGTTTACCAAGTATTTGATGATACAAAGATAAGTACAAAACAATGAATTATGCAATACATAGTACTAAAAATTAACAAAATAAATTTTAAGTGTTTGATTATCAATGCTAATTATTTTAAACTTTTTTTTCTTAGTAAGAGATTTTAGGATTTTTTTGCTTAAAAATTGGTTATTTTTGTAAAATGAAGCACCATTTTTTTAGACAATTCGTACTTTTTTTACTGATTTTAGCAACTCATCTTTCTTTTTCGCAGAATAATGATGTCAATAATTCACCTTATGATGTGGTTTTTAATCATGCGCATTTCCTGAAAAAGAACTCTTATGATGAATTGAAATCGTCTTCATCGTTCAATATTCCAAACAAAAAAAAGCGTATTAATGCTGCTGTAGATCTGAATGAAATCATTTATGGAAAAGGTGTCGACCTGAATACTTTGGTAAATAAAATTCCTGATAATCCTGATTATATAGATTCGTCTACTCGTCGTCATATCTACTTTATTTACGATAAACTGCCGCAGGTTTATGTAGAGAAAATAGGCGATAAGTGGTACTATTCGCAAGCTACCGTTGATGCTTTGCCGCAATTGCATAAGCAAGTATTTCCATTTGGAACCAACATTTGGGCAAGCTGGTTTTCTTTTAAAAGCGGTGAAAAATATTTTAAATTATATCCATGGCAATGGATTGGCATATCAATCATTTTTGTTGTTTTCCTATTGTGTTTTTTCCTGCTTCGTTATTTCTTCCGTTTTGTTTTCAATAAAATATTGTTCAGAAAATATGTACAGGAAATTCAGGATCTTGATAAGATAAAATTAGTGTCTAATTTATTTTCTATTTGGGTTGGTGTAAAAGTATTGCAGATTTTTTTACCAACCTTGTTTTTCAATGCAAAATATGCTTTGCCTATTATCAGAGGAATTGCTTTTGTTGCCGCGTTTTTGATGGTAATGATCGTGTATAAGCTGGTAGAATTATTCATTTTTTACATGAAGCAATATGCAGAAAAAACAGATACAGAATGGGACAATCAGCTTGTTGTTGTATTGCAGAAACTCATGAAGTTTGTTGTTATTTTCCTTGGTTTATTTTTCGTCTTAAATACTTTAGATGTAAATATTGCTACAGTTATTGCAGGTTTATCTGTCGGTGGTTTAGCGTTGGCATTGGCAGCACAAGATACGGTGAAGAACTTTATAGCTTCTGTGATGATCTTTATAGATAAGCCATTCAGGATTGGCGATAGCATCAAAGGCGATAATTTTGAAGGCATTGTTCAGGAAGTTGGTTTTCGTTCTACACGCATAAAAACAGCCGACGAATCTTTGGTTTACATTGCAAATGCGAAGCTGTCGGAAATGACCATTGACAATAAAGGTTATCGTGTGTTTAAAAAATTTAAGACAGAATTAATTATTCCATTTGATACGCCGTTATTTAAAACAGAACGTTTTATTGAAGCCATCAGAACTTTATTATTAAAATATCCTTATACTAAAAATGCATCGATCGATGTTTTTATCACGAATATCCAAGCTTCAGGAATTACATTAATGGTGAGTTATAAATACAAGATATATAACCAGCGCGAAGAGTTGCAGCATCGCGAATATTTGCTGGTTCAAATTTTAAAATTAGCGGATATTTTGCAAATTAAATTGTTTGAAAATAATCAAATGATTATGCAGCCAAACCAACAAATTAGGGAAACGGTTTCTGCAGAAGATATCGACCATAAGCTCGAAGGTTTCTTTGTAAATGTTGATGCGCATGTACATCAATTAGGTTCGCTTACCTGATTAAATTGATTGTTCCTTTTAAAAAGATCTTTTCATTTTGCCTTATATCAAAATATTCCAAATACCAAACGTAACTGTCTGTCATTTGCAGTTTATCTTTGAAAAAACCATTCCAGCCAATAGTAACATCATTGGTTTTAAAGACTATTTCACTCCAACGGTTATAAACAGATAAGTTATAATCGCTGAAAGATGCACATTTGTTAAAAGGAAGAAATATATCATTAAAGCCATCGTTATTAGGAGAAAAGCCTGTTGGAACATAAAAGAAACAAGTACAATCCTTTGTTTTAATAGTTACAGTATCTGATGTTGAAGTGCAGCCATCAAAAACTTTTACAAAATAAATTCCTGCTTTATTAATCGTAAAATTTGCCTGTGTGCTGCTGTCTTGCCAAATATAATTTACATAATTTGGATAAGTCAACTCAATATCTAATTTGTCGCTTTCACAGATTGTTGTGTCAAGACCAATAAATACAGCATTTAAGGTGTCTTTCACAATCAGGTTTGTTGTAATGATACTATCGCATCCAAGAGTTGTTTGAAAGCTGTCCACATAATTTCCTGATTGATTTACCGAACTTCCATTTGGTAACTGATAACTGAAACCTTTACATATTGAAGTGTCAATATTTATCAGTTGTTTTGGATAAAAAGTAAGGTTATAATTTTTCAAGCTGTCACAACCAATGCTGTTGGTTAGTCTTACAATATAATTTCCTGTTTGTGTAACAAGCTGATTGTTTGGTAAAGTATAAGTTGCACCTTCACAAAAAGAAAGTGTATCAAAAGTATTACTTTTTGCAAGCAATAAAATTTGAATGGATAAAATACTATCGCAGCCAACACTATTGACTAAAGTATCTGTAAATCTTCCAGCTGTAAAATATTTTTTATTGTTTATGGTTAAAGTATCACCGTTGCAAACATTTCTTACAAGTGTATCAAAAGTGCTTATTTTCCTGATAAAATAAGTAGTGTCATAAATATCAGGTGTACAGGAAGTTTCATCACGAATAATTACGGTGTACATGCTGTCACTTAAGTTAGAAATAGAACTTGTCGTATCGCCTGTATTCCATAAATAATGTACAGGTGTTGATGCCTGCGTTACTGTAACTGCTATTTTTCCGGTACCATTACAAATAGGATTTGTTACCACTTTATTATACAATATGGCTACAATATTTGGACAACGTAAATAGCTTACAACAACTGTGTCTTCTGTAATGCAACCAATAATAGTGTCTTGCAATGTCCAAACATAAGTATATTGACCAGGAAAAGTATTTACAGTAACTTTTGTATTTGGATCATGAATATCATTAAAGACACTATTACCTGAACTTGGATCTATTTGTCGCCAGGTGCCGATAACACCTGTTGGCGGAACGTTTCCATGTAAATTTGTAAATGTAGTATCAACAGAGAAATTTACACCTGCATTTGCAGTCGCAATAGAAGAAGTAAATTCACTTACATATAAGGTTTTATTGAGTGTGCAAGATAAATGCTTGATTGATACCGTAAATGTATCATTGCCTATAGGTGTAGTATATACAGTTGGTGTTGTACCAATGGTGTCATTATTCTTATTCGTCCAAACATACGAAGTATTAAAAATATCAGGAGCAATCAGTTGTACCGAACCATCACATTTTTTCTTAAATGTCGGTTGAAAATTTACACTTAAAACTTCTGTAGAATAATTGGTGCTGATACCACAAGCATCGCTCACTCTAAATTCGGCAACACCTAAAGGCAAATTATTATACAACACAAAGTTTGAATCCGTTGTTACACTTGGTATTGATGAATTTAAAACTTCGTAAGTATAAGGTAATGTTCCACCAACTACTGATGCTTTTACACTTGCACTGTTTCCATTGCAGATCAAACCATAGGTTGCGGTTAAAGCAGGTCGTGTATAGAAAGGTGTGAAAATTGTATCTGCATAAAAATTGCATGCAGCATTTCCTTTAAAATAAACACCGTAATAAGTACCTGTTTTAAGATTTGTAAAAAGTCCGCTGAAACTATAGGTTGGTGGATTGCCTGAGCCGATTTCTTGTATATTGTAATCAACGAATTGAGGATTGCAAACGGTGAAAAAATATCTGCGACCTAAATTATTTATGTATGATGTGTCTATTGAATGAGAAGCTGTGATAGACGCATTGCTCGGACAACCAGGATTTATGGTGGTTTTGAAATTATAATAATTTGGAAGGAAAATTTCCTGTTCATTACAGCCATCTTTTAAGATGTAACTTCCTGAATCAACACCAATAAATGTGCTGTTGCTGACAAGATCAATACCATTGCCAACTAAATGATAATTTGTACCACGTACATTATTCATCATTCGTAACTGCCATGATAATCTGCAGGAATTACCTACAAAACGTACCGTTGGTATGATACAAAAGTTTATGGTGTCTGTAAATCCTGATTGTTTAATATATCTTACCGTATCGGAATTACAACCATTAGAAATTGCATATATCCAATGCGTTCCTGCAGGCACGTTACTTACTGTATTTGTTGGACTGTTAAGCAATGTATTAAATAAGGAATCGGCAAAGATATAATTTAGTGTAGCACTAAAAGTTGCACCCAAAGATGTACCACAATATTTTTTAGGTGTACCTGTAGAACCAATGGTTACAGTATTGCATGACGTTTGAAATAGTCTGAGCTTTGGTCTTAATGGTGTTATAATATCTAAAACAGTAGTGTCGCAGTCAACATCTTTTGCAGAGATCTTGTAGCAACTATCATTGTTTAAACCTGAAAAAATACCGGTTGTATTTTGGCTTATAATATTGCCATTCATTGCCATTAGAGTAAATAATACATTCGTATCAATTACACAATCCTTACTGATTTTTAATCTTAATTCGCTGCAACTTTGAGTTTTAAGAAGCGTGATCTTTTTAAAGCATTTTTTATTGTAGTTAAAAGAGCCAATTACTTCATCACCGCAAGCATTGGTCACTTTATAAACGTAATTTCCTGTTTGTAAATTTTTTAAAACAGCAATACTCGAATCTCTGCTGCTTGTATCTGTGTAAGTAAATGATGTTGGTCCTGAAATTGAAGTGTAAACGGTTGGTGGAAATGAAAAATTACTTTCATTTATTTTATACAAGCTGTATAATGAGTAATAGCCGTTTTCGCAAAATGCAGAATCAGATTTTCCTGTTTTAAATTTTTCGATCTTAATCGTATTTCTAAAGCCGCAGCTATCGGTTATGCCAATTATTATGGAGTCTGAAGCATTTGGAATGTTTTGTATAAAAGTACTGTTACTAACCTGATTGTTCGCAATAAACTGGTATGGTACGCCATTTCCACCTGTTGGATTTGATAAGGTAACAGAGCTGTTCTTGAAGTTTACACATCTTACATTAAAGGTATAATCTGGTGATATACAGCCATTGAAATCTTTAATAACGTTACATTTATCTGTTACTCTAACAACAATATTTTTATTACACCTATTTATGTTTAAAAAATTTCCTGTTGTATTGGTTTGATTATAACCGCTTCCAAATGCATGAAATATATAGTTGCCATTTCCGCCTGAGATACTATTTAAAACAATAGCAGTGCTGCTGTTTGCGCAAGTAAAATTTGCATTTATAATTACAGGATTTACTACTACAGATTCTGTATAAAAGTTAGAACAGCTATCATACACACGAAATAAGTATATACCTGAATCCATACAATGGAAAATACCTGAATCAATTGGTGTTGTATAAATGTTTCCGCCATCAGAAGAGTAAGAAAATTTATATGGAGCTCTTCCATTAGCAGGAATTATTCTAATAGTTGATTGTTGTTGTGTGTGCGTAAAAGTAAGTGGAATATAATTTCCTGCAATTGTTGTATTGTTTGTTGCTGTTAAATTAGCTGCATCTGAAACACGAATCGTATAGCTGCCGCTCGGCAAATTATTGAATACAGGAACATTTTGCGCCGGTCTGATAATGCCTGTAGAGCTTGAGATAATTTGATATATATATGGACTTGTGCCGCCACTTGCGTTTACTGTAATTACACCGTTTGAACTACAAGTAGAAGGCACGGTTACAGTAGTAAACGAAACTTGTGCAAGCGATGAACTTACTTTCAGTAAAGTTATAATTAGGATTATTAAGATTTTTCTCACTCTAAGCAAATTTACAAAAACTATAATCATGTAGTCAATATTTAACTATTTTTCTATCATATGACAAATTTTATTCATGTGAACAAATATTTTTCAATTGCCTGACTGCTAATTATTTACAGAATAATTATTGTTTATTTTTCATACAATGCCTAAAATTTGTATTGGTTTTATCTTTGATAAGATGTGTTCTTTTTTAAAAACGTTGTAAGCTTTAAGAAATCCATTTTAGTTTTCTTAAAAAACATTACTATTTTACATCAAGATAAAATGATAATGCTGAAAAGAAAGTTTCACTTCATTAATTTTGAAATCTTACTAATGTTGTTTTAAATTATGCAAAAAGAAGCAAAAATATTTGATGCCATTGTAGATGCGCGCAGGTCTATCAGGATTTATGATGATAAAGCGCCTTTTGATGGTGATGCTGTAAAAAGGAGTTTAGACCGAGCCATATTATCACCAAATTCAAGCAATCTGCAGCTTTGGGAATTTTATCGCGTAAAAACAAAATCCAAGAAAGACGAATTAGCAAAGCTTTGTTTAGGTCAAAAAGCTGCAACAACCGCTAATGAATTAATAGTTTTTGTTGCGAGAAAAGATCATTGGAAACGTAACGCTGAATTTGTTTTCAATGAAATAAAAAAAGATTTTCCTGAAAAAACAGGCAAAAAAGAGCAGCTTATAACCGATTATTATACAAAGCTGATTCCAACTTTATATTTCACAGATCCTATGGATATTACAGGCAGTGTGAAAACGATCATATCTATGTTTGGTGGTGCATTTCAGCCAATCCCACGCGAAGTTACAGCGGTTGATGTTCGAATTATCGTAAATAAAAGTGTTGCGCTTGCGGCACAAACTTTTATGTTGAGCATGAAAGCCGAAGGCTATGATTCCTGTCCGATGGAAGGCTTTGACAGCAAACGTGTAAAGAAATTTTTAGGTTTGCCACGTGCTGCCGAAATCACGATGATCGTTTCTGTTGGTACAGCAAAACCGGAAGGTGTTTATGGCAAACGTGTAAGAATTCCAAAGGAACAAGTTATCTTTGAAATTTAACAAACCATAGATCTTCAATTTTAATGGAAGCATTATTCAAAGGAATTATAAGTGGCATAACCGTTAGCTTTTTAATTGGACCGATATTTTTTGCATTGGTTGAATTAACCATCTCTAAAGGCTGGCGTTGTGGTGTTTTATATGTTTTAGGTGTTTTGGTGAGTGATGTTATTTTAATTTATGCAGTAGAAACCATTTTGCAACAATTTTCTTTTGACAGCATAAAAACACATATCGGATTGTTTGGTGGTGCTTTACTTATTATTTTTGGCGTACTTACTTTTTTCGCAAAAGCAAGTATGAGATCTTCTGATATTTCATCCATAAAAACTTTACTGCAATCTTTTTTAAAAGGTGTAACTATCAATGTTTTCAATCCTTTTGTAACTATCTGGTGGATCACTATGTACACATCTGTTGCAATCAATTATACAACAAGTAATAAAATCTTATTCTACTTTGGTATTCTGCTGATGGTTTTTTTATTCGATCTTTTAAAAATAAGATTTGCATATTACCTTAAACAAAGACTTACACTTGATAACTTAGGTGTTGTAAAAAAAATCGTTGGTGTTTGCTTATTTATTTTCGGCATCGTTATGATCGTGAAAGTAATTTAATTGAATAAGATACACAGAAACCTCTAAATATTTCCTGAAGCAGATAGTTTTAAACAATATTCTTTATATTGCGTTTATTCAGATTGCAAATAATCCGGTAATCAAAAACAGTTATCTATGCTTTTAATTATTACATCATTTTTTCTTTTTTCCATTCTTGCATTTTTCACATTCTTATATGTAATGATATTTGTGAAAGGCAAAAAAAGAAAAAGATTAGTATTTGATGATGAATATGAAAAGAAGCGTGCTGAAAACTATCCGCCAACTTATCCAAACGGCTGGTTTAGTATAGGAAGTTCTGATAGTGTACAAAAAGGTCAGGTGATTGAAGTAGATGCTTTTGGACAAAAGCTTGCCGTTTTCAGAGGTGAAGATGGAAATGTTGGTGTACTTGATGTTTATTGTCCACACTTAAACGCAAACTTAGCAGATGGTCGTGTGGTTGGAAATAATTTGGTTTGTCCGTTTCATGCCTGGGAATTTAATCACAAAGGAAAGTGCGCACATATACCTTACACAGATAAAGTGCCTGCAAATGCTGCTACTAAATCGTGGATCGTAAAAGAAGACTGGAACCTTATTTTAGTTTGGTATCATAGCGAAAATGAATTGCCAAGCTGGAGCACAGATGGTTATTTGAAAGAAATCAAAGCGTATAAATATCATTTTAAGACAACAGATATTTTAAGGATTCACTTGCAGGATTTTGCGGAAAATGGTGCTGATTACGCACATTTTGCTTATGTTCACGAATTGCTTACGATTCCTTTTGCAGAGAAAATTGTAGACGTAAAACATACACTTAATATAACTTTTGGTGAAGGCGAACAAAAGCACATGGCATGGTTTAACGATCAGGCAGACTTAGTTTGGAAATCATCGCAAAAGCTAATTCCACATGCAGGCGGAAAAGCATTGGTTACTTACTTTGGTCCTGGTTTTTTAGTTTTTCAGTTTGATACCAAAATAGGAAAGTTGCTGTTAGTTAAAACATTCACACCTTTAGGAACACTTAAAATACGTATGACAGATTATGTGTATGCACCAAAAGGTACTTTTAAATTAGCCATCAAATATTTGCTTGGTGAAGCGTCTGCACAATTTCATGATGACATAAATATTTGGGAAAGAAAAAATTATACAAAACATCCGATGTTGGTAAAAGGCGACGGACCGATCATGAAAATGCGTGCCTGGTACAGCCAGTTTTATGGTCAAAGAGAACCAATTGCAAAAGCAGCTGTCGAAGAAAAGCATGTTGCTGAATCGCTGATTCCTGATGTTATAGCTTAAAAAATTAATGAGTATTTTGTAACGAAAGATACACTTGTTTTCCTGTTTGGTTATTATGCATTATCTGTTCGGCAGCCATATCTCTTTTGAAATTAAAGCGTTCTAAAAGCTTAATGGATTTAATATTTTCCTTAAATGGAACGCCAAATATAGTTTGAACTTTCATCACAGAAAATCCATAATCAATTACTTTAGCAACTGCTTCCTGCATGTAACCTTTGCCATGAAAATCAGGATGCATTTCATAACCAATTTCTGCAATACTATTTTCTGCTGATAAATTCCATAAACAAATTGTAGCTATTAATTGATTGGTTTCCTTTAATTCCATCATCCAAAAAATACAATCATTTTCAGCAATATTATTATTTATTCTTGTGAGAAAATTTTGTGCTTCTTCTATACTTTGGTAATTTACTCTTGGAATTAATTTGTTGACTTCATCATTGGAACGTAACACAAAAAGAGCGTAATCATCATTCTTTTCAGGCTTTCGAAGCAAAAGACGTTCTGTTTCTAAAACAGGAAAAGGTGTGAAGTTGAATATAGGTTTCGTTTTCATTTTTATTCATTCAATGCTTTTTCAATATTTCTATCCGGAATAAGCCATACAATAGCTACGATTATAAATATTGCAAAAGAAATACGCGATTCAATGAATGCCATTGGTATGGAAATTAAATAACCGATACTTGAAATAATTCCTTTATTATAACTTTTCTTCATAACAATTTTCATGGATTCGTTATACATATGTGTTTTGGTAATCACCTTTTGTAAAATGGTAAAGGAAATACCACAAATCATTAAATTAATGGCATACAAAACCACCGTGTTTTTTTCAAAGTTATTTTCACCCATCCAACTTGTAGCAAATGGCATTAGTGACAACCAAAATAATAAATTGAGGTTCATCCACATTATTCCTGCGTTTATGTTTTTTGTCGCATATAATAAATGATGATGATTATTCCAGTAAATACCAACATAAACGAAGCTGATCGCATAGCTTAGGAATATAGGAATCAATTGTTTTAAGGAAGACCAATCTGTGCTTTGAGGCGTTTCTAATTCCAATACCATAATCGTAATGATGATAGCAATTACACCATCGCTAAATGCTTCGAGCCTGTTCTTATTCATGCTGTAAAAATATAAAAAAGATTGAGAAGTATTTATAAATCTCAATAACTGTATTATTTCTTTTTAATTAAGAATTCATAAAATACTGATTTATAGTTAGAGAAATACATGCTGCTAAACTTTGTACATCTTAACAAAAAAAGTAGTTTTACAGCTTTCAACGCGATACAATAATTCTCGAAAATTCGAGACAGCTTATTTTATGAAGCATATATTCTTCTCAATACTCTTTATTTCTATATCGTTTCAAACTTCATTTGCAATTGACAGTGTTTTAAATTTAAATGATGACAGGTTAGCCATGGAATGCAAAATTGATCTGATGCTTCAAGCGCAGACATCTATTTCTATGTCTTATTATGCTATTAACGAAGATGAAGTTGGTTTAAAATATGCTGCGGCTGCTTGTTATAAAGCAAAGCAAGGTTTAAAAGTAAAGATCATAATTGAAAGAAGCAGGTCGAAAGTGACAAAAGATTTGGTGCAACTTTTTAGAGATTATGGCATAAATATCAAGTATTACAATAGTTTTCGTGCACAAAAAGTTCAGAAGAATTTTTCATGGCTGCATAATAAGCTGTTAGTTGCAGATGCTGATTATGTTGTTTTAGGTGGTAGAAATTTAAATGATAAGTACTATCCAAATTCAGAGCAAAAAACAGAACTAACAGATTTTGAAACACTCATAAAAGGTAAGTCAGGCGCCGACGCTCACGTATATATTGATCATTTAATGAATTCAAGATTTGGCGATAAACCTAAAATAAAAAAGAAAGATATTGATACAACATCATACAAACATCTTGATAGTATTATTCAACATCATTTTGTAAACTTTAAAAACCATGTTCCTAAAAATTGGGATTCACTTTTATATGCAGTTAAAGATGTAGAATTCATTCATGATAATTACGATCATTGGCCAAAGAGTAAGCATATTTCCGATTCAATATTATACACTTTAAGACGAGCAAAGAAAAATATTGTTATTGTAAGTCCATACCTGATACCACCTTTGCGTTTTATGAAAGCATTGAAGAAGGCTGCAAAACATAATGTTGCTGTTACACTTATCAGTAATTCGCCACAGCTAAGTGATGCTAAGATCATCGCAGCTGCATATATGAATGACAGAAGAAAATATCTAAAACGTGGAATAAAAGTATTTGAATACAATGGTGAAAAAATGATGCACGATAAATTGTTTTTGATTGATGATTCCATATCTATCGTAGGAAGCTGCAATTTCGATAATATTAGCTTTAGAATGAATTCAGAAGTAATTGCTAAAATAAATGATGTAGATTTTGGAGCGCTTTTAAAAGTCCATGTTGACCAAAGAATTATGAATTGCTTTAAAGTTGAGTCTGTAAGATCAAAAAATCCATACAACAATCATAAAATTAGACGACGCACAACATGGAACAGGATATTACTAAGAATTTTTCCGTTTATTAAAAGATTCTTATAGTATACTACTACGCATAATCTTTATCCTTAAAAAAGTCTTCTGCAAAATGAAAATCATTTAAGTCAGAAGGATGAAAATCTTTTTTAAAGAAGCTAAAATATTCTTTTATTAAATCACTATGTAAATCAGAGAATAAGCCGGTTGCGAATTGATAAAACTGTTTTGGCAGCTTTGTATATTCCAAATATTTTCTGTCCTGATACATCAGCATAAATGTACCAACACTTAGATAGAAGTAAAGCAATGCTGTAACAATTGGCATTAATGCAGCTCGTTTAACATGCTCACTTTTATCTACTTTCTGAAACACATCAAACGCTACATTTTTATGTTCTATTTCTTCTGCAGCGTGCCATTGAAAAAGTTCAGCCATATCTTTAGGTACAATATCCTGGTTCAACTCTACATGCTCAAAAAGCGCGTGACCAAACAATGCCGTAAAATGTTCCAAGCAAACAGTAGCTGTCAAATCTATATTGTTGATACGTGTTCCTTCTACATTTATCTTTGCAATTATTTTGTGTAATAAATTGTCGATATGGTTTTCATAACCTTTAATGATATAACCATTATCTTTCAAAATATTCCAAAACCTTTCGTGCATAGAACTGTGAATACCTTCTTGTCCGCAGAAATTTTTGACTTGCTTTTTTAATTTTTCATCTTCTATTTTATTTTTATGTTTTAAAACAGAATTAACAAAAAATCTTTCGCCTGTGGGAAACACTATATGTAAGGCATTGATAAAATGTGTGCTGAAAGGATTGTTCTTATAGTAAAATCTTGGATTGTCTTTATTGAAAATAAAATTTACTCTTCTCACTTTTATTTCTTCCGGATCATAAGCTTTTACTGTACTTGCAGCTTTCTTTGCAGTGGCTGTTATGATTGACATATTTCTTTATTTAGTTAAAAAATATTTTGCTTCGATAAACTCAATATGACCATCTTTTAATCAGTTCAGCATTAACGCTCTTGTCAGACTGAGTTTCTCGAAGTCTTCACTTGTCTTACTTATCACTTACAACTTCTACGCATAATTCTTATCCTTTAATAATTCCTCTGCTAAATGATAATTATCTATTTGGTCAGGATGAAAATTTGGTTTAAAATATTGCCAGTATTGTTGTGATAAAGTACCGCCAAAATTCTTCCTGAAATTATTTAAAAATTCAAATGCATATTTTGGTACATCTTTGCGTTGCACATCTTCGTCAATACGTGTAAGATATACTGTACCAGCTGCAATATAATACCACAAACCAATTGTGGCAATTGCCATACCACCAATGCGCAATGCATAGCTGTCATCTACTTTTTTCAACACATCAAAAGGAATAGCTTTGTGTTCAATTTCTTCGGCAGCATGCCACATAAAAAGATCCTGCATTTCCTGTGGCATTTTTTCTGTCATGGATTCGTTGATGATTCCGGATTCTGCTAACATTGCAGTAAAATGTTCTAAGCCAACAGTAATGCTTAAAGATATTTTATCACCAAGTCTATCTTTTTTAAACTTATTTCGCGCCCAGGTTTCTGCGCCATTCCATGCTGTTTTCCTAAAGTAATCTACAAAACCCATTGGTTTCAGATCCTGATCTTCCATGATGTCCCAAAATTTTTGATGTTCTGCATAATGCGTACCTTCTTGTCCGATAAAATTATCAACTCGTTTTTTTAATTCAGGATCATTTTTGTACACATCAGCAAATGCTTTTACACTTCTGATGAAAAATTTTTCACCATCGGGAAACGCCAAATGTTGTGCATTCATAAAATGAGTTGCTATTGGATTGTCATTGAACCAATGTTTTGGAAAAGGCTTTTCAAACTTAAAATTTACCTTTCTTATTTTTGCTTGCGGTTTTTCTACACTTACTGTTGACATATCAATTATTTATAAACCGAAATTAGCCAACAATCGCATGTTTTGGTATAAACAAGAGATAATTAAGATAATTAAGGGCTATAACAACGATCGATGTATTGCGAACAATGGTCGATGTAGCGTGAACAATAGTTAATGTAGTGCGAACAATGGTCGATGCAGCGTGAACAATAGTCAATGTAGTGTGAACAATGGTCGATGTAGTGCGAACAATGGTCGATGTAGTGCGAACAATGTTCAGTGTAGCGTGTACAATGGTTGATGTAGCGCAAACAATGGTCGATGTAGCGTGAACAATGGTTGATGTAGCGCGAACAATAGTCAATGTAGTGCGAGCAATATTCAATGTAGTGTGAACAATGTTCAGTGTAGCATGAACAGTAGTTAATGTAATGCGAACAATAAATTATTTAAACTTATAACCTCTTAAGAATTCATCTGTTTTCATTCTTTTCTTGCCTTCTAATTGTAATTCCAGAATATCCAAATATCCATCAGCACATTTAAAAGAAATAAACGTTTTATGGTCGGTTTTAATTTCTGTTTTGTCATTCTGAGCTTGTCGAAGAATTGATTCCTGACTTTTATAAATCTTCAAAACCTTTCCATCCAAATAAGTAAAAGCAGTTGGATATGGCGACAAACCGCGAATTAAATTATGAATTTCTGCAACTGGTTTGTTCCAATCTATCAAACAAGTTTCTTTAAAAAGTTTTGGAGCATGATTTAAAGAGATTTGAGATTTGAGATTTAAGATCTGAGATTTAGAAGTTATGGTGTTTTCTTCGATATTTTGAACGGTTTTTAAAACTAAGTTTGCACCGAGATTCATTAGCTTATCGTGTACCGTTCCTGCATTGTCTTCGTCATCAATTTTAATTTTTTCCTGTAAGATGATATTGCCTGTATCAATTTCCTTTTCAAGGAAGAAAGTAGTAGCACCGGTTTCTTTTTCGCCATTAATAACAGCCCAATTAATTGGTGCTGCACCACGATATTGTGGCAGCAAAGAAGCATGCAAATTGAAAGTTCCGAACTCAGGCATTTGCCAAACCATTTCAGGCAGCATGCGAAAGGCAACCACAACAAAAAGATTAGCTTCTAATGATTTCAGTTCATTTATAAAATCATCAGCTCTTAGTTTTTCAGGCTGAAGAATACGCAGTCCTTTTTCAACGGCATATTTCTTTACAGCAGATTCTGTCAGCTTATTTCCACGACCTGCTAATTTATCTGTTGCGGTAATTACGCCAACCACATTATAATTATTTTGAACTAAGATATCTAAAGAAGGAACTGCAAAATCAGGTGTTCCCATAAATACAATACGTAAATTTCTTTTCATTTGGTAAAGATAGTAATTCGTAGTTTATTTTACTTTTTGAGCCAAAAAGTAACAAAAAGCTTTTTCGAAATGCAAGATTACCTCACCCGACTTCGTCTTTGACGAAGCCACCCTCTCCAATTGGAGAGGGCAGTCAAGCAAAGCTTGACAGGGTGAGGTTTAATAAAAAAAGCGACTAAAAATTAGTCGCTTTTTTTTATTTAGAATGGTGCTTAGCAATATTCTTCGTAAGCAGCTGCTAAGTTGTCAGCAATCATTTTTGCAGGACGACCTTCGATCATGTGACGTTCGATAAAGTGGACTAATTTTCCATCTTTAAACAAACCGATTGCCGGTGAGCTTGGCGGAAATGGAAAAGTAAATTCACGTGCTTTTGCTACTGCGTCAGAATCTACACCGGCGAAAACGGTCACTAAATTCTTAGGATGTTTTTCGTTTTGGATAGAAGCTAAAACGGCAGGTCGTGCGTTTGCCGCTGCGCAGCCGCAAACTGAGTTTATAACTAATAATGTGGTGCCTTCTTTTTGGTCTAATATTTCTGTTACAGCTTCAGGTGTTTTTAAAGCGGTGAAACCTGCTGTAGTCAATTGCTCTTCGCAAGGTTTAGTGATGTGTTCTGGATACATATTGTTGAATTTATGAGTTTGTGAATTAATTAGTTTAAGAGTTGTAAAATATTATGTTCAAATTTTATGCTATTGTTTTTTTTATGACAAAATGGCTAACTGCAACTGCTTGCTTAGTTACTATTTACTTTTAAAGAAACCCAAGTTCCAACTTTGCAGCTTCGCTCATCATTTCCTGGTCCCAAGTTGGCTCGAAAGTGATCTCTACATTGCAACTTTTTACGCCTTCAATTGCTTTTATCTTTTGTTCTACTTCTGCAGGCAAGCTTTCTGCTGCAGGACAATTTGGTGCGGTTAATGTCATTAAAACATGTACGTTATTGTCAACATCAACATTTACTTCGTATATCAATCCTAATTCGTAAATATTTACAGGAATTTCAGGATCGTAAATTGTTTGGATCTGCGTGATCGCTTCGTCTTTTATTTCCATAAATGATATTTGTCTTGCTTCAGTTTCCATTTTTATTTTTGTATCACAAAGTTACACGGAGTTTTCACAGAGAATTGCGTGTTAATTAATTATTCTTTTTATTCCGTTTTTCAGTAAAGTTTCATTAAAATTAATTAGTAATCCTAATTTATAATTTCCAAGTTTTAAATAAGTTAGAACTTGAGCTTTATGTATATCTGTTAAAAAATCTATAGCTTTTAATTCAACGACTACTTTATTTTCAACTAATAAATCCATTCTATATCCATGATCTAATTTAACTTCTTTGTAAACAATAGGCATTGGTATTTCTTTTTTTACAGATAAGCCAATTACTTTTGTCAACTCATAATATAAACATTCGCGATAAGCAGATTCTAATAAGCCTGGACCAAGTTGACGATGAATATCAATAGATGCTCCAATTATTAATTCTGTTATTTGATTTAGCTCTTGCATTTTTTATTTTGTATCACAGAGATACACGGAGTTTTCACAGAGAATTGCGTGTTGATTAATTATTTTTTCTTTTTAGAGTTGTATTTAATTTCTCTTTTCCTCAATTTTTTTATCGTTTTATTTTTCTCTTCTTCTCTTTTTTCTCTGTGAAAACTCAGTGTAACTCTGTGATATTATCTTGCTTGAAAGGCAATGCCATAAGTTTTCATTTTTTTTATCATTGACAACAAACCATTCGCGCGAGTAGGTGATAAGTGTTCCTGTAATCCGATCTTATTGATGAAATACAAATCACTATCTGCAATTTCTTTTGGTGTGTGACCGCTTAATACTTTCACCAGCAATCCTACAATTCCTTTGGTAATGATGGCATCGCTGTCTGCGTAAAAAAATAGTTTGTCATCTTTTATTTCAGGTTGCAGCCAAACTTTACTTTGGCAACCGTGAATTCTGTTTTCTTCCGTTTTATATTGTTCGTCGAGTTTTTGTAATGATTTTCCGAACTCGATCAGGTATTCGTACTTATCATTCCAATCTTCATACATGGAAAAATCTTCGACGATCTCGTCTTGTATGTCGTTGATAGATTGGCTCATTAACTCAGCATTTTTTTAGCTTTCAAAATACCTTCTACCAAAATATCTACTTCTTCTTTTGTATTATAGAATGCAAATGATGCTCTGCAAGTTCCGGCAATTTTATAGCAATCCATAACCGGCTGCGCGCAATGATGACCTGTGCGTATTGCGATGCCTTGATTATCCAAAATAACACCAACATCATACGGATGAATGCCTTCCAACAAAAATGAAATCACAGAAGATTTATGTTTTGCTGTTCCATAAATTTTCAAACCTTCAATAGCAGAGAGCTTTTCAGTAGCATAATTTAAGAGTTCAGTTTCGTAAGCTCTGATATTATCAATGCCTAAGTCCTGTACATATTTTATCGCTGTACCTAATGCGATACAACCTGCAATATTTGGTGTTCCTGCTTCAAACTTAAAAGGCAAGTCATTAAAAACTGTTCCTGCAAAAGAAACTGTTTTGATCATGTCGCCACCACCTTCATAAGGTGGCATTTCATTTAGAATATCTTCTTTACCAAATAGAATTCCTGTGCCTGTTGGTCCATAAATTTTATGACCTGAGAACACAAAGAAATCACAATCTAAAGCTTGTACATCAATCGTAAAATGTTGAATGGCTTGTGCTGCATCTATTAAGATCTTTGCACCGTTTTTATGAGCAATCGCTGTAAGTTCTTCAATTGGATTGATGGTTCCTAAAGCATTGGAAACATAAGCAACAGAAACTAATTTTGTTTTTGGCGTAATTAATTTCTCTGCATCTTCCATGTTTATTGAACCATCGGCTTGCAAAGGAATATATTTTAAGACACATTTCTTTTCTTCGCACAACATTTGCCAAGGCACAATATTGGAATGATGTTCCATTTCCGTGATGACAATTTCATCGCCTTCGTCTATGAATTTTCTGCCAAAAGTATAAGCTACTAAGTTGATAGCATTCGTTGTTCCTTTTGTAAAAATAACTTCGTGATCATGTTTCGCATTGATGAATTGCTGCACTTGCTTGCGTACACCTTCATACAAATCTGTTCCAATCTGCGACAAATAATGCACGCCACGATGTATGTTTGCATACTGATGTTCGTAGTAATAACTTTCTGTATCAATCACCACTTGTGGCTTTTGTGTAGAAGCGCCATTATCTAAATATACGAGCTGCTTACCACGAATTTTTTCGTTCAAAATGGGAAAGTCAGCGCGTATTTGTTGTATGTTGAGTGACATATTAATTTAGTAATTCAGTAATGAAATAATGTATTAATGCTTTGATCGTGTAATAATTATTTCATTGTTACATTGTTTTATTGCTACATTATTACAATTCTATCTTCAATAATTCTGCGATTCTTTGCTGCAGCTTTTCTCTTAGTTTTTCGTGTTTTATTTTCTCTAACACTTCTGCACCAAAAGCAAATACTAATAAACCGCGTGCTACTTCTTTGCCAATGCCACGAGCTTGTAAGTAAAATAATTCGCTGTCTTCGATTTGTGAAGTCGTTGCACCATGTGAACATTTTACATCATCAGCAAAAATTTCTAATTGCGGTTTTGTGTAGATATTTGCATCGTTGCTTAATAAAATATTTCGATTGCTTTGAAATGCATTTGTTTTCTGTGCAGCTTGTTTTACAACAATCTTACCATTAAAAACACCTGTTGATGTTCCACCTAAAATACCTTTGTATAATTCGAAGCTTTCGCAATTGGCAACATTATGATTTACTAAAGTTCTGTTATCTACATGCTCATCATTCAGCAACAAATACAAGCCATTCATATGCGATTCAGCACGTTCGCCATTCACATCAAATGTCAACACATTACGAGAAATTGCACCAGTAAAAGAAAGCGTTGCCACATTGCAAACAGATTTCTTTTCCTGTGTTACAGATGTATTATCGGTGATGTTGTAACCGTTTCCACCATCCTGAATTTTATACCATTCAACTTGTGCATGTTCAGCAACTTCAATATCTGTCACCACATTATTATACGCAGGTTGTGCATCATAATTGATAAAATATTCTACGAATTTTATCTGTGCATTTTTACCAACTTTTACTTTATTCTTTAGGTTGATAATATTAGTAGAAGAGGTGTTGATATAAAATATTTCTATGATTTCCTCCACAATAACATGGTCGCCGATTTCCATAAAAATGCCATCACTTGCGAATGCATTATTTAATTCAATTAAGAAATCTTTGCTTGTGCTTTCTGTAATATTATTTGCATTCCAGAAATTGATCTTTGGATGATTTACGATAGATGATAATTCATTGTGAAAAATACCATTTACGAAAATAATCCTGTTTGTTGAAACTGAATTTGCATCAAGAAATTCTTTTTCAACCGCAAACGTCGAAAGGGTTTCAAACCCTTTTGACGTTTGCATTGTAAAACCTTGCTGTAAAATTTTGTTATAATAAGTGTATTTCCATTCTTCCTGTTTCATAGATGGAACGCCAAGCGCAATTGCTTTTTGCAACGATGCTTTTTGTTTTTCATCTGTGATGGTTGGAAGTATATTTTCTAATTCTTGTATCATTATTTGTTTTTTAGATTCTTCACTTCGTTCAGAATGACAAAGTCGGTCTTGTCATGCTGAGGCACGAAGCATCTATACGATTTCCAATTCTTTTACCCAATCATAACCTTTTTCTTCTAACTCTAACGCTAATGATTTGTCGCCGGTTTTTACAATTCTGCCATCATACATTACATGCACAAAATCAGGAATGATATAATCTAATAAACGTTGATAATGCGTAATTACGACAAACGCATTTTCTTTGGTATGTAGTTTATTTACGCCGTTTGCAACAATACGCAAAGCATCAATATCCAAACCTGAATCGGTTTCATCTAAGATGGCAAGCTTCGGATCCAACATTGCCATTTGGAATATTTCGTTACGTTTCTTTTCGCCACCGGAAAAGCCTTGGTTGACAGAACGAGAAATGAAATCTTTGCTCATTTCTACCAAAGCCATTTTCTCACGCATCAGTTTTAAGAAGTCATTTGGAGCAATCGGATCTTCGCCTTTTGATTTACGGATTTCATTGACTGCAGCTTTTAAGAAGTTAGCATTACTTACGCCTGGAATTTCTATTGGATATTGGAAAGCCAAAAACACACCAGCTTGTGCGCGTTGTTCAGGTTCTAATTCTAACAGATTTTCTCCGTTGAATTCTACGGTTCCATCAGTTATTTCGTAACCAGCTTTTCCTGTTAGTATGGCTGCTAAGGTTGATTTTCCTGTTCCGTTCGGACCCATGATAGCGTGTATTTCGCCTGCATTTACTTCCAATGTAAATCCTTTTAAGATTTCTTTGTTATCGATTGACGCGTGTAAGTTGTGTATTTTAAGCATGATGATAATTAGCGTATTTTATTAATTAGCGAATTAGCTAATTGGTTTTTTAGATGTTGAAATTATTTTTTTTGGAATAGAATCTTTGTATAAAATAAAATCAATTTTCTTATTTATTAAATTGATTTGACTTTGCATTATTTCTTGCTCTTGTTTTCTTTTGTTATTGAAAAAATAAGTTGAAATGAAAGTGGTTGTTGCAAAAATTAATAAAGCAATGACTGAAATAGTTTTTGCATAGTCATAAATATCATTTACAATTTCTTTTCTTCCTATTTTCAAATATGTCTTTTCACAGTAATTAATTATGCCTCTAGAATTAATGTAAAAATTGCTGTCTTTGCCTAATTGATTATGAAATAAATCATTGTTATTTAGATTATCATTGTTATCACCAAGAGAAACTAAATTAAACCAAATAATTTCTTTATCAATTCCTAATTCTTTTGATACACTATCACAAGTTGGATAATCTTTCCATTTATGTATATTAAAAGGAGTCTCATTATGGAATCTATAAAAGAAGCCTAATATTTTATGTTTTATTTTAGAATTATTCATTCGCTAATTCGCTAATTATTTCATTCGCACATTAATTATTACCCAACACTTCCTTCTAAACTGATTTCCAATAATTTTCTGGCTTCTACAGCAAATTCCATCGGTAAATGATCCATTACTTCTTTGCAGAAACCATTAACGATCATCGCCACCGCAGTTTCTTCATCGATGCCGCGTTGCTGGAAATAGAACAACATATCTTCGCCGATTTTAGAAGTGGTTGCTTCGTGCTCAACTTTTGATGTATTATTGCTTATTTCTAAATATGGAAACGTATGCGCACCGCATTGGTCGCCCATTAATAAAGAATCGCATTGAGAGAAATTACGTGCGTTTTCCGCTTTTCTATGCACTTTCACCAAACCACGATAAGAGTTTTGTGATTTTCCGGCAGAAATACCTTTTGATACAATTCGGCTTTTCGTGTTTTTGCCGATGTGAATCATTTTCGTTCCTGTATCAGCTTGCTGGTAATTGTTGGTTACAGCAACTGAATAAAATTCACCGATAGAATTATCACCGGCCAAAATACAACTTGGATATTTCCATGTGATTGCAGAACCGGTTTCTACTTGTGTCCACGAAATTTTAGAATTATCACCTTTACAAATTCCACGTTTTGTAACGAAATTATAAATACCACCTTTTCCTTCTGCATTTCCAGGATACCAGTTCTGAACAGTAGAATATTTTATTTCAGCATCTTTTAAAGCAACCAATTCAACAACGGCGGCATGTAATTGATTTTCATCTCGTTGTGGTGCAGTGCAACCTTCTAAATAAGATACATAAGAGCCTTCATCTGCAATTAAAAGTGTGCGTTCAAATTGACCTGAACCTGCTGAATTTATTCTAAAATAAGTAGATAATTCCATTGGGCAACGAACGCCTTTTGGAATGTAACAGAAAGAGCCATCACTAAAAACAGCACAGTTTAATGCTGCGTAGAAATTGTCTTTTGTTGGTACAACTGAACCAATATATTGTTTAACCAATTCTGGATGCTCTTTAACAGCATCGCTCATTGAGCAAAAAATAATTCCTTTTTCTTTCAAAGTTTCCTGGAAAGTAGTTTTTACAGAAACAGAATCAAATACTACATCAATCGCTACATTTGATAATCGCTTTTGCTCATCTATTGAAATTCCCAATTTTGCAAAGGTTTTCAATAATTCAGGATCCACTTCTTCCAAAGAATTTAAAGCTATTTTCTGTTTTGGCGCAGAATAATAAATGATATTTTGAAAATCTACTTTTGGAAAATGAACGTTTGCCCAAGTTGGTTCAGGCATCTTTTGCCATTCGCGAAATGCTTTTAATCGCCAATTCAGCATCCATTCAGGCTCTTCTTTCTTGGCAGAAATAAAGCGAACTGTATCTTCTGTTAAGCCAATTGCTGCATTTTCTGATTCAATATCGGTTACAAAACCATATTTATAATCAGCGTTTACAACATCTTCTAATATTTCATCCTGTGTTTCCTGCATACCAAAACCGAGTGAGTAAGTACCTAATATTTAGTAGGCAAAGTTAATTCAATTCTAAATTAAAAACAATCCTTGTTTAGACATGTTCTAAATAATTGTGTTTTTTTTATGTTAAGATTGAAAACATTATTTTTGATGAACCATAACTATATCTATGAAGATTTTTTTCAATCTCATTCTTATATTCCTATTTATTTCTAATGCGAGCAGTCAAATTGTCAATATAGAAGGTAATCGTTTTACTACCGACACTATTGGCTGGCGAGGAAACTATGAAATGAATTTTATCTTCGGCAAACAGCAACAAAGATTTTTCGCTTTTGGCAATACTGCACATATTCAATATAAGTCTAAAAAAAGCCTTTATTTAATTCTTGGCAGTGTTGATCTCATAAAATCTCAGAGTCAGCAATTAGTGAATACTGGTTTTTTTCATTTCAGATATAATTATAAGATAAGGAACTGGCTACGATGGGAAGCTTTTACACAAGTACAATATAATAAGCTTATCGGCTTGCGTATGAGATACCTGATTGGTACAGGACCGAGATTTAAGGCAGTACAGGTTGAGAAGTTTAAAACTTATATCGGCACATTGTATATGCTCGAATACGAAATAAATACTTCCAGAACACAAAAACTGGTTCAAGGCAGGTTTAGCGGATATTTGAGTTTCAGTTTCAGACCTGTAAAGGAAGTGGAGATTATTAGCACAACTTATTATCAGCCTTTATTTAGTTATTTAAAGGATTACAGAATTGCATCGGAGAATTCATTAAATTTCAGAGTGTATAAGTTTTTGTCATTCGGAATTAACTATAAACTTAATTTTGATTCTCGACCACCTCAAGGTGCTCCAACTAACTTAACTTATGTGTTAGAAAATAAAATAAAACTCGAATTTTGAAGTATTATTTAGACTTAAACTAAAAAAGGAAACTATCCACTTATGTTACTTAATTTTGAACATTATAACTTGTTTTAAGGTTACTTTTGCAGAATTAGACTTATATTTGCATCCGTTGTAAATTAACATTTATACACATGACAGCTACTTCTGAGATAAAATTTAGTGTTGAGGCCGACAAGAAAGCGCAGGAAATCCTGCAACAATATCCGAAAGACAAAAGTAAATCTGCTTTATTACCATTATTACATTTAGCACAAGCCGAATTCGGTGGTTGGTTAAGCGTTGAAACTATGGATTATGTCGCATCTATTTTAAACATACAACCTATTGAAGTATATGAGGTTGCATCGTTTTACTCGATGTATAACTTGAAACCTGTTGGAAAATATTTAATTGAAGTTTGCCAGACAAGTTCTTGTTGGATGTGTGGCTCGGAAGATATTGTAAGATATTTAGAACAAAAATTGCACGTAGAAGTTGGTCAGCCAACACAAGATGGTATGTTCCAAATAAAAACAGTAGAATGTTTAGGTTCTTGTGGTACAGCACCCATGTTTCAAATTGGTGATAAATACTACGAAAATCTTACTTTTGAAAAAGTAGATAGCATTTTAGATATTTTAAGACAAGAAAATAAATATAGTAGATACGTTTAACACCATTTTGTCATTCTGAACGAAGTGAAGAATCTTTTTTAAAAATGAGCAAGAAACTACTTTTAACATACGACCATATTCCTGGCATAAACACTTTAGATGTTTATCGCCAAAACAATGGTTATAAGTCATTAGAAAAGGCATTAAAAACCATGACACCAGATTTGATCTTAGATGAAGTGAAGAAATCAGGGTTACGTGGTCGTGGTGGTGCAGGTTTTCCAACAGGTATGAAATGGAGTTTCCTGGCAAAACCGGAAGGCGTGCCGCGTTATTTAGTTTGTAACGCAGATGAATCAGAACCAGGCACATTTAAAGACAGATATTTAATGGAACGCATTCCACATCTTTTAATAGAAGGAATGATCGTTTCAAGCTTCGCTTTAGGTGCAAACACATCATATATTTATGTTCGTGGCGAATATTTTTACATTATCAAGATCTTGCAAAACGCTATTAAAGAAGCTTATGCAGCAGGTTTATTAGGCAAAAATATCTTAGGTTCAGGCTACGATTTAGATCTATATGTACAACCAGGTGGCGGTGCCTATATATGTGGTGAGGAAACAGCATTAATAGAATCATTAGAAGGCAAGCGTGGAAATCCACGTATAAAACCACCATTTCCGGCAATTGCAGGACTTTGGGGTTGTCCAACTGTAGTAAATAATGTAGAAACTATTGCAGCAGTTGTTCCAATCATCAATGATGGTGGCGAAGAATACGCAAAAATCGGAATTGGGAAATCAACAGGAACAAAGTTAATTTCAGCATCAGGACATTTAAATAAACCAGGTGTTTATGAAATCGAATTAGGTTTACCGGTTGAAGAATTTATTTATAGTGATGAATATTGTGGAGGCATTCGCAACGGTAAAAAATTAAAAGCAGTAGTTGCAGGTGGTTCATCAGTTCCCATTCTTCCAACAGAATTAATTCTAAGAACAGCAAATGGCGAACCTCGTTTAATGAGCTACGAATCTTTAGGTGATGGCGGTTTTGCAACGGGAACAATGTTAGGTTCAGGTGGCTTTATCGCTATGGACGAAGATACATCAATTGTAAAAAACTTATTTACATTTGCACGTTTCTATCATCACGAAAGCTGCGGACAATGTTCGCCTTGCCGTGAAGGAACTGGTTGGATGGAAAAGATATTGAAGAAATTTATTGCAGGAACTGCAACCTTAAAAGACATCGATTTATTGTGGGACATTCAGTCTAAAATTGAAGGAAAAACAATTTGTCCATTAGGTGAAGCAGCAGCTTGGCCTGTGGCAGCAGCGATTCGCCATTTTAGACACGAGTTTGAAGAGTATGTAAATAATCCGCAATCTATTCACGATGTAAAACACTATTTCAGATTGAATAACTTAGTAGAAGCATAAAATGGCAAAGGTAACAATCGACGATATTACGATAGATGTTCCTGACGGAACAAGCATTTTGCAGGCTGCACGTATGATTGACGAGCAAAATGGTGCGCAAATTGCGCCGCCAGCCATGTGTTATTACACTAAGTTAAAAACAACCGGTGGTTATTGCAGAACGTGTATTGTAAAAGTAGAGCAAGGTTCTGAAAAAGATCCAAGACCAATGCCAAAACCGGTTCCAAGTTGCAGAACAACTGTCATGGATGGTATGGTAGTTCGCAATGTTACATCACCTGAAATTTTAGAAGCACGTGCCGGTGTGGTTGAGTTTCTATTGATTAATCATCCTTTGGATTGTCCGATTTGTGACCAGGCAGGTGAGTGTCATTTACAGGATCTTGGTTATGAAAATGGTAAAGAAGCAACACGTTACGAATTTGAAAGAAGAGAATTTGAACCCATAGATATTGGTGACAAAGTAAAGTTGCACATGAATCGTTGCATCTTATGTTATAGATGCGTAAAAACTTGTGAGCAAATTACTGACGGAAGAGTTCATGGTGTTATCAATCGTGGCGATCATGCAGAAATTTCTACATACATAGAACAAGCAATAGATAATGATTTTTCAGGAAACGTGATTGATGTTTGTCCGGTTGGCGCATTAACAGATAAAACTTTTAGATTTAAAAGTAGAGTTTGGTTTACAAAACCTGTGGAAGCACATCGTGCGTGTACAAAATGTTCAGGTAAAGTTCGTTTGTGGTTAAAAGGCGATGATGTATTGCGTGTAACTGCACGTAAAGATCGTTGGGGCGAAGTAGAAGAATTTATCTGTAATGAATGTCGTTTTGATAAAAAAGAAACAAGAGATTGGATAGTGGAAGGACCAAGCAAGATCAGCCATCATTCTGTCATTATGCAAAATCAATACGACTTAAGAAAAGTTCAATTAAATATCAATAAACAACTTAATAAATTAGATGGCGTGAAATCAGATTTAGGAGAAGGTGCATTAAATCCAAATAATTTATAAACCAATTAAATCTGTTTAATCAGTAAGAAACGATGGCAATATTTCTCATATATAAAGCAGTTTTAGTATTAATAGTTTTTGCTATTTCTTTAGGTATTGCTGCTTATTCAACTTATGCAGAACGTAAAGTGGCTGCTTTTATGCAGGATAGAATCGGACCCGATCGTGCCGGACCATTCGGCTTAATGCAACCATTAGCAGATGGTTTGAAAATGTTCATGAAAGAAGAGATCATTCCAACAGTTTCTAATAAATATCTTTTTATTCTTGGACCAAGCTTAGCTATGATGACAGCCTTAATGTCCGGTGTTGTAATTCCTTGGGGCGGCAATATCACTATTGGCGATAATATTTTTCCAATGCAGATCACCGATATTAATATCGGCATCTTATATGTTTTTGGTGTTGTGTCATTTGGTGTATATGGAATTATGATTGGCGGTTGGGCTTCTAACAATAAATACTCTTTATTAGGTGCTTTGCGTGCTTCTTCGCAAATGATCAGCTATGAAATTGCGATGGGTTTAGCATTGGTTGCACTTATTATGAAAACAGGCACTTTAAGTTTAGGTGGAATTGTAGCACAACAAGGCGGCAGCTGGATCAATTTTCTATATCAGCCACTTGGTTGCTTAATTTTTATTATCTGTGCATTTGCAGAAACCAATCGCGCACCATTTGATTTACCTGAATGTGAAACAGAATTAGTAGGTGGCTATCATACCGAATATTCATCTATGAAATTAGGTTTTTACCTTTTCGCAGAATACATAAATATGTTCATTTCTTCTGCAGTTATTATGTCTTTATATTTTGGTGGATATAATTTGCCATTCCAAAATTACTTAGCTAATCAGATTGATGGAAATGTTTTATCTATTTTACAATTCTTATTTTTCTTCGGAAAAGTAATATTTGGCATATTCTTTTTCATGTGGATTCGTTGGACGATTCCAAGATTCAGATACGACCAATTGATGAGTTTAGGCTGGAAATATTTAATACCATTAGCCATCTTAAATATTTTTATTACAGGTTTATTTTTAATGAGACATGAGATCTTGTCTTTTATTGCTAACCACTTTTAAAAGATAGTAATTAGTAAAAAATACTGCATAAATGAACCTAACAGATAGAAAAATAGTAGTCGCAAAAAAGCAAATGTCTTTAGCAGAAAAGCTGTACTTACCGGCAATTGCTAATGGTATGTCAATCACCTTAAAACATTTATTCAAAAAATCTGCTACCGTTAGATATCCTGAACAGAAGCGTGAAATTGCAGGTGTTTATCGTGGTCAGCATGTTTTAAAACGTGATGATGATGGCGCAGAACGTTGCACAGCTTGTGGTTTGTGTGCAGTAGCTTGTCCTGCAGAAGCGATTACGATGGAAGCAGCAGAACGCAAAAAAGGCGAAGAAAATTTATACAGAGAAGAAAAATATGCTGCAGTTTATGAAATAAATATGCTGCGTTGCATCTTTTGTGGCTTATGCGAAGAAGCTTGTCCGAAAGAAGCGATCTTCTTAACAGATAGAATTGTACCAACTACTTTTACTCGTAAAGAATTTATTTATGGTAAAGATAAATTAGTAGAAGACGTTAATCATCCAATAGATTTATCTGTAAGACAAACTCAAAAGGTTTTAGAATTTAAAAAAGATAAAACGAAAGCACACAATAAAACCTGGAAAGACAAACAGAATTCAATAAAAGAAAAAAATCATTAAAACTAAACATTAGCATTCAACATTTATTATGCAAATATCACAATATCTATTTTTCTTTTTGTCATTCGTTGCTATTTTTAGCGCGTTAATGGTTATTATAGATAAAAATCCTGTGCATTCTGTATTGTATTTAATCATTACATTCTTCGCAATTGCCGGTCATTTTCTTTTTTTAAACGCAGCTTTTTTAGCAATCGTTGAATTGATAGTATATGCAGGCGCTATCATGGTTTTATTCCTTTATGTAATCATGATGCTCAATTTAAATAAAGAAGTAGAACCACATAAAAAAAACATACCAAAAATAATTGCCGTATTCTCTGCTTGTTTATTAATGATTTGTTTAGTGGTAGTTTTAAAAGGAGCAGAAGTACAAATGCTACCTGCTTCAAGAAATAACAACATCGGTTTGGTAGAAAACTTAGGAAAAATATTGTTCGATAAAAATGGTTATATGTTACCATTCGAAATATCATCTATCTTGTTTTTATCTGCAATGGTTGGCGCGGTATTTTTAAGTAAAAAGGAAATAAATTAAATAGCTGAAAGTTGAAGAAAAGAGTAAAAACTCACGACTTACGAATCACGACTCACAACTAAAAATATGAAAGAAGTAATTATAGGCATTCCAATACAATGGTACATTTATCTAAGTGTGATCATCTTTTGTATTGGCGTGATGGGTGTTTTATTCAGAAGAAACGCTATCATCATTTTTATGAGTGTGGAATTAATGTTGAATGCGGTGAACTTATTAATGGTAGCATTCTCAAGATATTTAGGCGACAGCAGCGGACAGGTTTTTGTATTCTTTGTGATGGTAGTTGCAGCGGCAGAAGTTGCAGTCGGTTTGGCAATTTTAATGATGATTTTCAGAAACACAAAGTCAACAGACATTGATGTTTTGAATAATATTAAATGGTAGAAAAAATAATTTAAAGAGCAGGCAATGAAAAAAATAGGAATTTATATCGTGATGATTGCAGCATTATCATCATGTGTTACAAAAAAGAAGTTTCAGGCAACACAAACTGAAAAAGATAAGATAGAACAGGCACTTCGCCAAACAACTTCTGATTTAGCAGAATGTGAGAAGAAGTTTGCGACTAAATCTTCTGCATATGATGATTTGGTATCTCAATTGTCAACAGCAAAATCAAAAATCGAAGAGTTACTGAAAGAAGTAGAATATCAGAAAACTGCAAATGGTAAATTACTGGATCAGATGGCAAATTTATCTGTTATCAGTAAAGAAGGTGCGGAAAGTATCAAAAAATCTTTAGAAACTATTGATAAGCAAAGCAGAGATATTAGCATATTGAACTCACAAATTCGTTCGAAAGATTCTTTGAACTTAGTGTTGGTTTTGAATCTAAAACGTTCTTTAACTGATGTAAACGATACAGATGTAAATGTAAAAGTGGACAAAGGTGTTGTATTGATTTCTTTGTCAGATAATATGTTATACAAATCAGGCAGCTCAGAAATATCATCTAAAGCAGGTGCAGTTTTAGAAAAAATTGCAAAAGTAATTAATGATTATAAAACGTTTGATGTATTGATTGAAGGTAATACAGACAACGTGCCGATCTCTAATAGTTGTGTGTTGGACAATTGGGATTTAAGTGTTAAAAGAGCAACTTCTATTGCACGTGCATTACAAAAAAGCTATGCTGTAGATCCATCAAGGATTATTGCAGGTGGTCGTTCTGAATACAACTCAAAAGTTCCTAACGATACAAAAGCAAATAAATCAATCAACAGACGTACTGAAATTATCATCATGCCAAAATTAGATGAGTTTTTCAAATTACTGGAAATACAAAAATAGAAACTGAATTAGCCGATGATTTTAAATTCTTAAACTCATTAAATCACTAATTCATTAATTATAAAACATGCATCAATTAGTATATCTTATTCCACTTTTCCCTTTGCTTAGCTTTGTTATCATCGCTTTGTTTGGTAAAAATTTACCCAAAACCATTACAACATTCCTGGCGCCTGGAAGTATTCTGGCATCATTTATTGTTGCTGTAATGATTTTTGCAGGACAGGTAACAGATAATCATAAACACACGATAACGCTGTTTTCATGGATTCATGTTGGCGATTTTCATGCAGATTTTGCTTTTTTGGTTGATTCGTTGTCTATCATTTTTACATTGGTAATTACAGGCGTCGGCTTCTTAATTCATGTCTATTCAACAGGCTATATGCACGATGAAAAAGATTACAACAGGTACTTTTCTTATCTGAATCTTTTCGTGTTCTTCATGTTGTTATTAGTATTAGGCGATAACTTCTTGCTAATGTTCGTAGGTTGGGAAGGCGTTGGCTTATGTTCTTATTTATTAATTGGATTTTGGTTCAGAAATATTAATTATTCAAGTGCAGCAAAAAAAGCATTTGTAATGAATAGGATAGGTGACTTAGGTTTTTTATTAGGCATCATCTTAACGTTCGGTGTTTTTGGAAGTATAAACTATCATGAAGTTTTTGCACAAGTTGGAAACGTAGTAATAGATGGCAAGTTAATTACTTGGATAACTATGTTGTTATTCATTGGCGCAATGGGAAAATCAGCGCAAATACCTTTATATACTTGGCTTCCTGACGCAATGGCTGGTCCAACACCTGTTTCAGCACTGATACACGCAGCAACGATGGTAACTGCAGGAATTTATATGGTAGCAAGATGCAGCGCGTTATTTTCTTTATCAGAATTTACGATGAATTTCATCGCTATCATTGGTATCGCAACTTCATTATTAGCAGCATCAATCGCGTTATTTCAAAACGATATTAAAAAAGTTTTAGCTTATTCAACCGTTTCACAATTAGGTTTGATTTTTTGCGCATTAGGTTGTGGCGCATTTTCAGCAGGTGTTTTTCACGTAGTAACACACGCATTTTTTAAAGCATTATTATTCTTAGGAGCAGGAAGTGTTATTCATGGAATGAGCGGCGACCAAGACATCAGAAATATGGGCGGCTTGAAGAAAAAAATGCCAATTACATACATCACATTTTTAATTGCGACCATTGCGATATCAGGCATTCCACCATTTGCAGGTTTCTTTTCTAAAGACCAAATGTTAGCAGAAATTTTCGTACATAATAAAGTATTATTTGCTTTAGGTTTATTAGCTTCCTTAATGACAGCTTTCTATATGTTTAGATTGTTATTCTTAACTTTTTCAGGTGAATTTAGAGGAAATGACATTCAAAAAAATCATGTACACGAATCACCAAAAAGCATGACAATTCCATTAATTATTTTAGCGGTATTGTCTGTAAGTGCAGGTTTTATTGGCTTTCCGCACGAATTAGGTCATGCTTTAGGCATTCATCATTGGTTAGATAGCTTCTTAGCAACAACCATAAAAATGGAAACAGTAGCATTATCTTTAAATACAGAATTATTATTAATGGCAGTAACCATTGTCTTGATTTTGATAATGATATTTTTGGCAAGATTATTTTTTGTTTCTAAGAAAGAAGTTCCGGCATCAGATGATGAAGCAATGCCTTTATGGAAAGAAGTTATCTATCACAAATATTATGTAGATGAAATTTATGAAGCAGTTATCGTAAAACCATTGAATAGAATTTCACGATTATTATATCAATTTGTTGAACAATCAGGAATTGATGCGATAGTAAATGGAATCGGAACATCAGTAGTAAATTGGAGCCAGATGCTGAGATTAACGCAGACAGGCAGTCTTGGATTTTATGTAATTGCAATGGTAATAAGTATTGTTGTATTAATTTGTTTAATGTTTTTAAATATTTAAGCTATGATGGTAATTATTTTATTAACGATGTTAGTGATAGCTGTGCCTACACTATATGTTATGAATTCCAGTTATGTGCAAAGAGTTGCATTGTTTATTGGTGCATCGCAAGTTGCGCTATTGGCATTTACAGGAAAAGTAGATAACCAGCTATCTGATTTTTTGGTAAGTGGATTTAATCAGGCAGTGTCTGTTTCATATAGTTTTATTGTTCAGAAAGTTTGTTTGATATTTACAGCTATTTAAGATTTAGAAATTAGAATTAAAGAAGACTCATGTTAGTATTGTTGTTAGTTTTATTGCCTGTTTTATTTGTTCTCTTAACATTAATTTTTAATGAAAGACAGGCAAAGAACATATCACTGTTTGGTTCATTAGCAACTTTAGTGCTTGGCATTTACACATTTTGTCAATTTAATGCTGATCCGACAAATGCAGGCTTTAATTATCATGTTTCCTGGATAAAAGCCGTTGGTGCAGATTTTCATATCAAAGTTGATGGTATCAATATCATTTTAGTTTTACTAACCACTTTACTTGTTCCTTTTATCATACAAAGTTCAGCAGGCAGAATCATAAAAAATCCAAAATCATTTTTTAGTTTAATACTATTTATGCAAAGCGCATTGTTAGGCGTTTTCCTTGCAAAAGATGCACTGTTGTTTTATGTATTTTGGGAATTAGCATTAATACCAATTTACTTGATCTGTTTAGTTTGGGGCGCAGATGGTAAAGAAAAAATTACTTTCAAGTTTTTTATTTACACATTATTTGGAAGCTTGTTTATGTTGTTAGCCATTATTTTTATTTGGTTGCACAATCCAAGTATGAATAAAAGCTTCAGCATGCGCGATTTTTACTTAATTGGCGCGCACTTACCGGCAAGACAACAGTTGTTAGTATTCATAGCATTCTATTTAGCATTCGCAATTAAAATTCCGGTGTTTCCATTACATACATGGCAGCCAGACACTTATGTAAACGCGCCAACGCAAGGCACTATGCTTTTGTCAGGAATCATGCTTAAAATGGGTGCATTTGCTTTAATCGTTTGGTTGATTCCTGTTGTTCCTTTAGGTTGGCAGTTAGCATCAAAATGGGTAATTGTGCTGAGCGTAATCAGTGTTTTATATGGTTCGTTTATGGCAATTGCACAAAATAATTTCAAGCGCATGTTGGCATATTCATCGCTTGGTCACGTAGGATTGATTGCTGCAGGAATTTTTGCATGGAATCTTCAAGGCGTACAAGGTGCGTTGTACCAAATGCTTTCTCATGGTATCAATGTAGTTGCTATATTTTTTGTTGCTGATATAATATTCAACAAAATGCAGACTTTAGAAATGAATAAACTTGGTGGTATCAGAAGTGTATCGCGTGTTTTTAGTGTGTTGTTTCTAATTGCGTTATTAGGAAGTGTTGCGATGCCTTTAACCAATGGCTTTGTTGGTGAATTCTTGCTCTTGCATGGACTTTTTCAGTATAGTACAATCGCTTGTGTTTTTGCCGGTTTAACAGTTATTATTGGAGCTTTGTATATGTTGCGTGCTTATCAAAATATGATGCATGGCGAAACAAATTCATTGACAGAAAAATTTGGCGATATTACAACAAACGAAAAAATATTATTGGCTTGTTTTGCAGTATTAATTATTTTCTTTGGATTATTTCCAAACCTGATATTACACGTTTCAGAGCAGCCTGTAAAAGAATTAATTGATCATGTTCATAGTGTGACAAATATTATTGTAAAATAAAAATGTAGATACGTACTGCTGTGCGTATAATAAAAATATGAAAGAATTACTATTATTATCAAGCCTTGGTGTATTTGCGTTGATAGCAGAAATGCTCAATATTCGTAAATTGATCTATCCATTAGTAATTATTGGTTTGCTGTTGAACATCGGATTATGTGTAAATGACTTTGGTCAAAATGAATTAGTATATGGAATGCTTAAACTGGATAGGGTTGCATTAACATTCACTATATTATTTTCTTTTATTGCAATATTATGGTTCACATTTGCAAGAGATTATTTTATCGATGAAACAAATCTTTCAGATCATTTTGCATTGGTTCTTTTTTCATTGGTTGGTGTATTTATTTTAACTTCTTACACACACTTAGTAATGCTTTTTTTAGGCGTTGAGATCTTATCAATTCCGGTGTATGTATTAGCAGGCAGCGACAAACGTAATATATATTCCAATGAAGCAGCATTCAAATATTTCTTATTAGGCGCTTTTGCAAGCGGATTCTTATTGCTTGGTATCACCTTTGTATATGGTGCAATTGGAAGCTTTAATATCTTACAATTAGTTTCAGCATCTATGTCACCTTTTGGCATCAGCCAGCAATTGCTGATAATAGGATTAGTATTGATTTTATTCGCAATGGCATTTAAAATGTCCGCAGTTCCTTTTCACTTTTGGGCACCGGATGTTTATAGCGGCGCACCAACAGTTATCACAGCATACATGGCAACCATTGTTAAAATCGGCGCAATCGTCGGCTTTTACAGATTGTTCAGCATCGTCAACTCGTTCTTTAGTTATTATCTTGGAATATTATTGCTAATTAGTGTTCTAACAATTGTAGTTGGAAATATAATCGCGGCAACACAAACAAATGTGAAACGCTTGTTGGCTTACTCAAGTATAGGTCATGCAGGATTTATTATTTTAGGTATCACCATGCTAAGTTCAGCAACAGCACCAATTACTTGGTACTATTTATTTTCTTATGCACTATCAAGTATTGCTGCATTTTGGGTATTGTTAATTGTATCACAACAAACAGACAGTGAAGAGATCTCAGCATTCAACGGCTTAATAAAACGCAATCCGGTTTTAGCAGGCACCATGACAATTGCTTTGTTATCAATGTCAGGAATTCCACCGTTAGCAGGCTTTTTTGCAAAATACTTTATACTTATAAATGTTATAGGGAAAGGCTATATCTTAATTGCAGTCACCGCCATCTTAGCATCTTTGATCGGTGTTTATTATTATTTTAAAATAATCATCGCAATGTTCACAGGTACTTCAGAAAACGCAAATGGCATTCCTGTTTCCGGATTCAGTAAATTGGTAATGATCCTCATTTCATTGCTTATCATAATCGTTGGTGTTGCACCTGATTTAATCTTTCAATTCATCTTTAGTAAAAATTAATTATGTCTTATAAAAACTTATTGTGGGAAATTGATGACAATATTCTTACTATATCTATCAATCGTGCTGATAAATTAAATGCACTGAATGGCGAAACTATTTTAGAAATAAAAACCGCTTTTGAAGAAGCAAGATCGACACCAAACTTAAAAGGAATTATTGTAACAGGTGCTGGCGAAAAAGCATTTGTTGCCGGTGCAGATATTTCAGAATTTAATGGATTAAACATTGAAAATGCAAAAGCTTTAGCACAACGTGGTCATGATATTTTCTTTTTGATAGAACATACGTCAATACCTGTAATTGCTGTGGTGAACGGCTTTGCACTTGGTGGTGGCTGCGAATTATCAATGGCTTGCCATATGCGTATTGCCACTGCAAATGCAAAATTTGGTCAGCCTGAAGTAAACTTAGGAATCATTGCTGGTTACGGTGGAACACAACGTTTGATACAATATATTGGTAAAGCAAAAGCGTTAGAATTACATTTAACAGCAGATATGATAGATGCACAAACAGCATTAAATTTGGGTTTGGTAAATTATGTAGAAGCAGATAAAAGTGCAGCCATAGAAAAAGCAAAAACGATCATTAATAAAACAGCAACGAAAGGACCTGTTGCCATCGCAAAAGTAATAGAATGCACCAATGCATATTACAAAGATGGAGTTGATGGTTTTGAATACGAAGTAAACGCATTCGCATCTTTATTTCACACAAGTGATGTAAAAGAAGGCGTTGCTGCATTCTTAGAAAAACGCAAACCGGATTTTAAAGGAAAATAAAAATTCATTAATTCTACCACTCTATAATTCAATAACTCAAAAAAATGGAATACAGAATAGAAAAAGATACAATGGGAAAAGTGAACGTGCCTGTTGATGCATATTATGGTGCGCAAACACAACGTTCTATCGAAAACTTTCAGATTGCGCAAGACATTAATAAAATGCCGAAAGAGATCATTCGTGCATTTGCTTATTTGAAGAAAGCTGCTGCAATTACAAACTACAAAGCTAAGGTTTTAGAGAAATCAAAATCAGATATTATCGGAAAAGTTTGCGATGAAATTTTAGCAGGTGAGCTGAATGACCAGTTTCCATTGGTAGTTTGGCAGACAGGCTCAGGCACGCAATCAAACATGAATATGAATGAAGTGATTGCTTATCGTGCGCATGTGTTGCTTGGCGGTCAATTAACAGATGAGAAAAAAGCGATCAATCCGAACGATGATGTGAACAAATCACAATCTTCAAATGATACATTTCCAACGGCAATGCACATTGCTGCATATTCTATTTTAATGGAAACAACGATTCCTGGTTTAAGAAAATTGCGTGCTACATTAGCCAAAAAATCTAAAGAGTTTTCTAAGATCGTGAAGATTGGTCGCACGCATTTTATGGATGCAACACCTTTAACTTTAGGACAAGAATTTTCAGGGTATGTTTCTCAGTTAGATCATGGCATTAAAGCAATCGAAAATACCTTAGAACATTTATCAGAATTAGCTTTAGGCGGAACAGCAGTTGGAACAGGTATCAACACACCAAAAGGTTATTCTAAAAATGTAGCGAAAGAAATTGCAAACTTAACAGGTTTACCATTTATCACAGCACATAATAAATTTGAATCATTAGCGGCACACGATGCCATTGTAGAAGCGCATGGTGCATTAAAAACGGTTGCTGTTTCTTTAATGAAAATCGGAAATGATATACGTATGTTGTCATCAGGACCACGTTGTGGCATTGGCGAAATTCATATTCCTGATAACGAACCTGGTTCATCTATCATGCCTGGAAAAGTGAATCCTACACAATGCGAAGCAATGACCATGGTAGCTGCACAAGTGTTAGGAAACGATGTGGCAATTAATATTGGTGGCAGCAATGGTCATTTTGAGTTGAATGTTTTCAAACCGATGATGATCTATAATTTCTTACACAGCGCAAGATTAATAGGTGATGTATGTGTGTCTTTCAACGATAGATGTGCAACCGGAATTACGCCTTTAACAGACAATATCAAAAAGAATTTAGAAAATTCATTGATGTTGGTGACTGCATTAAACACAAAGATCGGCTACTACAAATCTGCAGAAATTGCACAAACAGCACATAAGAAAAATCAGACTTTAAAGCAAACTGCAATTGAATTAGGTTATGTAACTGCAAAGCAATTCGACGAATGGGTAAAGCCTGAAGATATGATCGGCGGCTTGAAATAAGTGCTGCAATATTTCTCGAAAACCAATCAGTAATTAAAACCGAACACGTTGTGCTCGGTTTTTTTTCTTAAAAAAGATGGTTTTAGATAATATATTGTGATGTAAGACGCTCTGCGGACAATGTAAGTTGCTCTGCGGATAATGTAAGCTGCTCTGCGGACAATGTAAGCTGCTCTGCGGACGATGTAAGCTGCTCTGCGGACAATGTAAGTTGCTATGCGGACAATGTAAGTTGCTATGCGGACAATGTAAGACGCTCTGCGGACAATGTAAGTTGCTCTGCGGACGATGTAAGCTGCTCTCCGGACGATGTAAGACGCTCTGCGGACAATGTAAGATACTATGCGGACAATGTAAGATGCGATGCAGATCTTAATTTATTGTTGATTTACAGATAGTTATAAAAAAAAATGTCGAATTGTCACCTTGTTGGAAGAAATGGCATATAAGAAAGGCTTATGATCTTCTAAAAATTAAAAAGCTGCCCTAAAATTAATCAGGGCAGCTATAATCTGTAATAAATTACTGCAAATTAGTTTTTAATACATCTTACAGAACAACCTGATTGTTTAAGCTGCCCATTTGTAAAGACTTTAGTATCTGTATTGGAAAGTTGGTAAAAGAACGCACCAAGAGGATTTGGGGTTTCGGTGCTCGCCCAAAAAGTATTGCCGTAAGACAAATCACCATCAAAAACACCATCATCTAATCTTGCACCACTTGGAAATGCAGTGAATCCGCTGCTATTTGTAGCACCTGTATTTTGTGCTGCCCAAAGTGTAGTAGCTTTTAATTTGCCACCGGCAACAGTTGAGCCACCTAAGTAAGTAATCAACGTGTTCCATTCCGATTGTGTTGGTATATGCCAGCCTGCAGGCGCTAACTTGCCTGAACCTATAGCGAACCAGTTATACAATTTTCCGTAATTTGTGTTGTTAGCACTGTTGTTATCGTAGTAACAATATGCGCCGGTTGTTAAGGTTTCCCATGAAGCTTCGGCCGTTACATTAGGAATACTTGTACCATCATTGTATTTAGATGTTTTCAGATTTTCCACTAACCATACCTGCGTGCCAATTGTAATGGAATGATATACATTACCATCAGCATCTGTAACGGTAGTGCTTGTGTTTGAAAGCGTGGTGAAAGTTTGCTGATTGCCATAAGCCGTTCCAGCGATGTTTGTTGCATAAGCTCTAACATAATATGTAGTGTTAGGTGTCAGCGCTGTCAGGTTAGCTGTAAAAGATCCGGTGTCTGATGCGTTTATTGTTTTGGTATCAGCAATGGTTGGATTTTGAGATGTACTCCAGCAAATACCTCTTGACGTAACGCTGTCTACACCTTCGGAAGTGACACGGCCGCCGCTTGTTGCAGAGTTAATAGTAATGACAGTAACTGCTGTTGTAGTTACTGTCGGTAAATCAGGATCTACCGGAGCAGGTTTTGATTCATCTTTCTTGCAAGATGATACGGCCATGGCTATTGCAGCCATAGCAATAAATAATTTTTTTTTCATTTAGTTATTTTAAAATGCTTACTCTAATGCGTTTTCAGCTTACAGCGTATAAGTTAGTAAACAAATATAGCGAATCTATAATAAGAAAAAAATATTTTATTAAGAAATGACTTAGAAGAATGTTAAAAGAATATAATTAATATGTAGCATTATGAATTTGTAATAAAATCACAAATTTTCAATAAGAATTGAACTGATTGTAAATGTCAATCTTTCTTATCCTTACAAACCTTTTCTTTAATTTTTAGTAATTGCTTTTGTGTGATGAGATTTTGTTCCTGATCGAAATAAAAGGTTTGTGTTGAATCTATAATGGTTGTTTTTTGTATGCCACTGGTAACACCACTATATTTTGAGCGTTTGAGATGGATCTCTTTTTTCTCTATGGAGGCAATTTTATTATTGTTATAATAAGTGATTTCGGTTTCTAACTTATAAATAGGATAGTTGTATTCGGTGCCAACGCCGCCAGGTTTATTGATAATAGAATCTTTCAGGATAATCGCCGTCATTTTTCCATCGCAGAAAATAAGCGTGTCGCGGTCTTCGTGCGTCGATGATATGGCAAGGCTTGCAAGAGTTTCGGCTTTTTGGTAAGTATTTTCATTACCGGCTGCTAACATCATGTAAAAGTAAACCAAGTAGGTGCTAAGTATATTCATTGATTTGTTTTTATTATAACCTGATTTTTTAAAAGATGTTTAAGCTTTGCTATAGTTTGTTTATGTATTGCTGATAAGTTGTTAGATATTACACCTTGCAATACATTATTTATCTTACCATCGGTAAATATTTCTCTCTGTTTTCGATGATCACCCAAATGTTTATGGCAAATAATACAATGGCTATCGGCAATCCTGATGGTTCATTGATAATGTGTGTGAGCATGATGCCTACCATAACCGGAAAAATTATGATAGCACCTAATGCCCTGAATTTATTGGTGATGAAGAGTATGCCTCCAACTATTTCGGCTACTGCTATTAATGGCATCAGCCAGCTTATTTGAGCAAAGGCTGACATAAACTTTAACATCTCTTCCGGTAAATCCTTTGGCATAGGCATGTAGTGAAAGAATTTATTCAATCCTGAATTAATAAACATTAATCCAAATAGAAGGCTTACAACAAATAGTATTTTATTTTTCATGGTTTTTTTGTTTTAAATTTATCATTTTATTTTGATTGTTCGCAATTGTTTCAATAACTGAATACTACAAATATGGCAAAAATTGTTGTTGATTTACATGATTGTTTTAATAATGGCACGAAGATAGATGCCGCATTGAATAACGCCATTGATGAAGCGGTTTCTACAGGAACAAAACTGGTGGAAATAATTCCCGGAAAGGGAAGCGGTCAGCTAAAGAAATCGGTGCTGCGATTTTTAGAGCAGAAACATATCAAGCAACAATATCACCGTATAGAAAAAGATTCTAAAAATTTCGGTAGATTATTCGTGCATTTTAAATTTTAATGCTTCAATAAACTCACCATAACATATCTATCACTCATCCAGCAAATTCAAGTCGATGTGTTCCATACCTGCAATACCTTCTACAGAGCCGGAAATATGTGACGCATTGAGTAGTATTTTTTCCAATTGTTTTTCGCGTGCTTTCCAAAGTTTTTCCATGGCGTTACGTTCTGTATCTATAGAATGTTTCATAGCTAAAAAACCTTCTCGAATGGCTTTCCATTGCTCACCAAATTCTCTGCTGGTTAAATAATCATAGAGCAATTGAATTTTGTCGCCTTTGTTTTCCTGTGATTTTGTAACGGCAAATACTTTTAAAATAGAATTTCTAAAAACATGAACTAAGGCACGAATTTCTTCATAAGTACAAATCCATATTCCATTTTTTTCACCGAATTGAAGCATATCTTTCGGCATTTCCTGTGTCACTATCACAGCTATATCTGCGTTTTGCGCACGCATATCAATTTTTAATTTTTCGATCCAATCGTTAGAAAATCGTTGTGTACGTTTGCTTTCATAAATAATTTTACCACATGGCTGACCGAAATTATTTCGTACAATTTGTATGCAATCTGCGCCACGAACGCCTTTGCCAACTTCTTCAATTAAATCAAAAGGAAAGGCTTCTTTTAATAAACTTTCTAAAGCTAATTCCTGAACTTCGCCTTGCAATTGCATAGAACCTTGTTCTGCTTTGCGTTTCATTTCATCAATCAACTTTGCTTGCTGTTCTTCTCTTAACTTAAATTCTTTTTTGATAAGATCAATTTCTGCGTCTTTTTCCAGTTTTATTTTTATTTCTAATTCATCTTTTACAGCTTTTTTTTGTTCCTGTAATTTCAGATCAAAATTCTTTTTCTCTTCTTCTAATGCTTCTTCTTTCTTTAATAATTCTAATCTTTGATTTTTTAAAGCTTGATTTTCTTCTTTACGAAGCGTATTTTCTTCCTGTAGTTTTTTGAGATCTAATTCATATTTTTCGGCAATATTTTTCGATTGTTCTGCTGTAATTTTTAATCTTTCTTCTTCTATTTTTTTGCGTGATTTTTCAGCTTCTTCCAAACGAATTTTTTCCCGTTCTTTTTCGTAATTTTCTTTTTCAGATTTTTTCCAATCTTCCAGTCTTTGTTTTTCTGTTAAAATTATGTCTTTCTCTTTTTGTAATTGAGAATTTGTAATACGCAACTTTTCTTCAAATTCCTTCTTGTATTTTTCTTCAGCCTGATGATTTAATATTTCATCTACATCAATAGCAGTTCCACAATTCGGACATTTTATCTTATTATCACTCATTTTATTCTTGTTCAGTAATGTTGTTTCAAAAATACAATAATTCCTATTATCCAAATCATGGAAATTAATATTATAAACGGTAAGAATGAACGGTCTTTTATCTTATGACGGAAAATGATCATCGATAGCCATGCAGCTCCAAAACCACCAAAGAAAGAAACAACCAACAATGTTTTTTCGGATATTCGCCATGCATTTAATTTTGCTTTTAACTTATCAAGACCAAACAAAAAGAAAGTCAGTAAGTTAATTGAAAGCAGGTATATATAACTGAATTTTTCTACTGTCATTTATTGTTAATTTTAAACAATTAATTTAATGATAAACAAACACAATTTAGTTTAAATTTGCGTTCGTTCCGAATATTTGGAATAGGAATATTTTTAATTTATTTTGTAGCAAGCAGTAAAATAAAAACATGGCTGATAAACATAATCACGGCTTAAACAAACTTTCCGCAGCAGGCGTTCTCATAGCATTAGGCATCATTTTCGGCGATATTGGTACTTCACCAATTTATGTGTTAAAGGCAATTATGAGCATGGCTATCGATGACAACCATCAGGTTACTAAAGACCTTGTGTTAGGTGGTGTTTCCTGTGTTTTTTGGACATTAATGATTTTAACTTCTTTGAAGTATGTGTATTTAGCTTTAAATGCAGATAACAAAGGTGAAGGTGGTATTTTTGCATTATATGCTTTAGTACGTCGTTATAAAGCAAGATGGACGATCATACCTGCGTTAATTGGCTGTGCATCTTTAATGGCTGATGCATTTATTACACCACCAATTTCTATTTCATCAGCAGTAGAAGGTGTAAAAATCCTATATCCAAATTTCGAAACCGTACCAATTGTAATAGGTATTGTATTCATCATATTTCTGTCGCAGCAGTTTGGAACTAAAGTATTAGGCAATTTCTTCGGACCTATCATGTTCATCTGGTTTTCTATGATCGGTACTTTAGGCTTTATACAATTGATAAAACATCCTTACGTGTTAGAAGCATTGAATCCGATGTACGCTATTAATTTGATATTTAAATATCCAGGCGGCTTTTGGTTCTTAGGTGCTGTTTTCTTATGCGCCACAGGTGGTGAAGCCTTGTATTCAGACCTTGGACATTGCGGCAAACAAAATATTCGTGTAAGCTGGGCTTTTGTTAAGCTGATGCTTTTGTGCAGCTACTTCGGTCAATCTGGATATATATTATCACATCCAAATACAAATTGGGACACGATACCGCCATTTTACGCCATTATGCCTGCCAAGTTTTTGCCTGTAGGTATTGCAATTGCAACAGCAGCCACAATTATTGCCAGTCAGGCTTTAATAACCGGTTGCTTTACTTTGGTAAATGAAGCCATGAAATTAAAATTATGGCCAAACATGAAAGTGTTGTATCCAACAACGCAGCAAGGACAAGTGTATGTGCCTGCCATAAACTGGTTCTTATTTTCAGGTTGTATAACGGTTGTTTTGATATTCAGAGAATCCGGAAAGATGGAAGCTGCATATGGTTTGGCAATCGTTATTAATATGCTGATGACGACTTCGTTGTTAGGTTATTTCTTATACATAAGAAGAAAGCCGACATTGGTAATTTGGGCATTTATAATTTTCTTTATTTGTATTGAAGGTTCTTTCTTTTCAGCTAACTTAATGAAATTCTGGCACGGTGGCTGGTTCGCGATCTTAATTGCAGTCATCATTTTTACTGCGATGTATTTATTTAATGAAGGAAAGAAATTACGCAAGAAGCACATTGAATTCGTAGAGATCAATGATTATTTAGATGATTTGCAGGATCTTCAAAACGATACATCTATTCCTAAAGAAGCAACGAATTTGGTGTTTATGTGTAATGCAAATGATAAGAAGCACATTGATTCCAACATCATTTATTCTATATTCAGGAAGAAACCTAAGCGTGCCGATACGTATTGGTTTGTGCATGTTGATATCAGCAGCGAACCTTATGGCGCCAATTATTCTGTAGATACGATCATTCCACAAAAATGCTTTTTTATAAGATTAAAATTTGGGTTTAAGGTAGAACATAAAGTGCATGTTATGTTTACCAAAATAGTAGAAGACATGGAAAGCCGTGGCGAAATAGATCTTTTGAGCCATTATCCGTCGCTTAGAAAACATGGCTATCCTGCAGATTTCAAATATGTTTTACTGAATTCAAAAGTTTCTATTGATAATCATCTAAATCCTTGGAGCCAGTTTATGATTAAATCATACAATATGATAAAATCTTTGAGCTTATCGACTCAGGAAGATTTTGGTTTAGAGAAAACAAACTGTCGTGTAGAAAATATTCCGATACGCATTGCACAGAAAACGCATATTAATATTGAAAGATTGGATTAGGATTGAGTCTTTTTTTATAAATATCTTTTGTGAATTCAATATCAGAAATATTAAAAGCTACTAATCATAGACCATGGGAAATGCCTGCCGGCAAATGGAAGTATTATCAGGAATGGAATAATGCATTATTTATTCATTGGGAAATTTCTATAGATATTCTTAAAAATTATGTTCCTCAATCATTGACAATTGATACATTTGATGGCAAAGCGTATATTTCTCTGGTAGCATTTACGATGGAAAAAATCAGACTAAGATATTTGCCATCTTTATCATTTATATCAGATTTTCATGAAATAAATATTAGAACATACATTAGTAACGACAACAAAAGAGGCGTTTATTTTTTAAATATTGAAGCAGAAAAATTATTATCAGCTATAATTGCAAAGAACATATCAGGTCTTCCGTACGAAAAATCTGTTATGACACGTACAAAAAATACTTTTGAATCTATAAATTTTGATAAGGATCTTCTTTTAAAGACAGATTTTGATGTCAATGAATTATTACCTACCAAAACTGAATTGGATAAATGGCTGACAGAGCGTTATTGTTTATATCTTGAAGAGAAAAAGTCTGTTTACAGATATGAGATTCATCATAAAGAATGGGAAATTAAAAAGGTATCTATTAATAATTTAGAATTGAATTATAATATTGGAGAAATACATTTATCAGCTCAAAAACATTGTTTAAGCCATTATTCAGAAGGTGTTAAAGTATTGGCATGGAATAGAAATGAGATTGAAATTTAAGTATAAAAAAACTCAACCATTTGGTTGAGTTTTTTTATTATATAGTTGGAAAAAAAACTATTTTTGTTTTTTCTCTTTAGATTTTACCAATTCTTTGATACGAGCAGCTTTACCTTTTAATTCTCTGATATAGAATATCTTAGCTCTGCGAACTTTACCAATTTTGTTCACTTCGATCAATTCTATATTTGGAGAAGAAAGAGGAAAAATTCTTTCTACACCAACACCGTTAGAAATTTTACGAACTGTGAAAGTTTGTGTTGCACCTGTTCCTTTGCGTTGAATTACATCGCCACGAAAAATCTGGATACGCTCTTTGCTACCTTCAATAATTTTGTAGTGAACATTTATGTTATCGCCTGCTTTAAATTCAGGAAGCGTTTCTTTAGTTGCTGTTAATCTTTTTGTAAGTTCTTTTACCTTATCCATTTTAATATTATTTTTGCGTGTGCGAAGATACGTAGTTTTTTGTTAAAACCAATATTATTTAATCGTTTTGTAATAAATCAGGTCTTCGTGCTTTTGTGCGTTCTAAAGATTGCTCATGTCGCCAGTTTTCAATAAGCTTATCATTTCCAGAAAGCAGTACATCAGGCACTTTCCAACCGTTGAAATCAGCCGGTCGTGTATAAACCGGTGGCGCCAATAAATCGTCCTGGAAAGAATCTGTTAAAGCAGAAGTTTCATCATTCAATACGCCAGGAATCAATCTGCCAATAGCATCTACCAAAACGGCAGCAGGCAATTCACCGCCGGAAAGAACATAGCTGCCAATTGAAATTTCTTTTGTAATAATATGTTCGCGCAAACGTTCATCAATTCCTTTATAATGACCACATAAAATGATGATATTTTCTTTTAATGAAAGTGAATTCACCATTTTTTGCTGTAAAACTTCACCATCTGGTGCCATAAAAATGATCTCGTCGTATTTTCTGTCTTTTTGTAAAGTGGTAATGCAGTCTAAAATCGGCTGGATCGACATTACCATTCCTGCGCCACCACCAAACTGGTAATCATCTATTTGCTTAAATTTTTTTAAAGAATAATCGTGAATATTGTGCAAATGAACTTCCAGCAAACCTTTATCTTTTGCACGCTGCAAAATAGAATGCTCAAAGAAACTTTGCATCAAATCCGGAACAGCTGAAAGTATATCAATCCTCATTGTAGTAAAAAAGTAATCAGTTGTAAGTAATTAGTAAAGTTAATAGATTTCCAATAAACCATCAGGCAGTTGCATTTCTATTGTTTTTTTATTCTCATCAATATTTATAATAAAATCTTCATTCATTGGAATTAAGATCTCTTTTTGTTCTTTAAAAACCTGCGCTAAGAACTGATGCGGCAATTCTATAATTTCTGCAATTTCACCAATAATTCCAAGATTTTTATCTGTAATTGTAAAACCAACCAGATCATTATATGGTTCTTCATCCAAAATTTCCGTCAAGTCATCATCTTTTGCAAAAATATCTTTTCCTTGTAATGGATGTGCTTTTTCTTTTGCGTCAATATCTTCTAATAAAATAATAGCCTGCGAATCAGAATTTATATCTTTTGAAGTGATAAAATAGGGTAGCTGGTTGATGAAAATGGCAGCCATTTCCTGAAAATCAGCGATATAAAATTCATCAATAGCAATTTTGAGATGACCTTTGTAGCCATGTGTCTTTAATACTTTTCCTATCTTTATTAATTCCATAGTTTTATATTATTAGTTATGATTTTTCAGTTTTTTGTCAAACCAGTTAATAATTGTTTCATTTAATTCTTTCTTTTTATCTGCGAAAAAGTGATCTGTATCATACTCTTTAAGTTCATAATTATAATTAATAGAAGATAATTTTTCAGCCATTCGTTCAGCTTGTTTATAATTAACCTGTTTATCTTTTGTTCCACATAAAATTAGTAAACTACTATTCTTATTTAATTCATTAAACCAATATATTGCAGAACGTTTTTCCAATTCCTCTTTTTTTTTGCCAATAATCAGGAATACATTCACTAATTGGATTGTTTTCCATTTCAGGTCTTTCTGTGATCGTACTAAATAAATCAACTGGCGAGCTGCCAATAATTGCGGTTTTTATTTTATCAGAATATTTAAGAGCAAGATAAGTCATGATTCCACCTCTTGACCAGCCAAACATTCCGATGTTATTTGTATCAGCAGTTTCAATTTCTTTAGCTGTTTCCATCAAATTAAGCACATCGTTTATGTCTGCACCGCCAAATTCATCTTGTTCTCTGTAATTGCTGCCTAAAACTATATAACCTTGTGCTGCTAATTTTGAACTGTATAGTATTAGTGTGCCTATATTAAGCGGACTGAAATTTCTATTGCCACCTCGATTGAAGATAACAACAGGATATATTTCGTCTTTCTTAGGTATTATCATCATTCCTTTAATTTGGAAGGCTGTCGCTTTGATAGCTTATATCATAAAAATTGATCGTATTCAAATACTCAAACTCAGGCTTTAGAATATTATTTTCAGAGATATTATTCCAAACAAAGGTTTTAGATAAATCAATAACTGATTTTGAAATAATTTTTCCGGTTTGAGAAAAGGCATTACCGAAACTAAAGAGTAAGATAATTACTGCAAAATGCCTGCTTCTATTCATATACTTTGAAGAAATCATTTGTAATTTTTATCACAATAAAAAAATCCTGACGTAAAAGTCAGGATTTAATTTATCATTTTGCAGAAAATTATTCAGCAGTTTCGTCTTTTGATTCAGCTGTTTCTGTCGTTTTAGCAGCAGCTTCTGTATTTTCAGCTGTTGGTGTTTCTTCTGCAGCATCTTCAGCAACTGTTTCTTCAACAGGCACTTCTTTTACTTTAGCAGGTGTTTTCACAGCAGCGTCAATTTTTGCTTTTTTCGCTTCGTCAGCTTTTGTTTTGTGGTCAACAACTTTACCTTCTTTTTTAGAAAGCCATTCGTTGAATTTTGTTTCAACATCTTCCTCTTTAACAACGCCTAACTGAACACCACGTAATAAGTGTTTTTTGTACAAAGCACCTTTGTAAGAAAGGATAGCTTTAACTGTAGAAGTTGGTTCAGCACCTGTTTGTAACCATTTTACTGCTTTATCAACATCTAAGATGATAGTTGCAGGAATAGAAGTTGGATTGTAAGTACCAATTTGGTCGATGTAACGACCATCTCTTCTCGCACGAGCATCAGCCGCTACGATCTTGTAGAATGGTGCACCTTTAGAACCATGTCTTTGTAATCTTAATCTTGTTGCCATATAAAAATATGTTTTAGTTTTTAACCTGATGTGCCAATATTAGCGTTCAGGTTTTATTACCCGAAAATTCGGAAGGCAAAGATACGAAATGATTTTAGAATTTAGGTAATTCGGCAATTAGCTAATAAAGTTAATTTAACATGAATTAATGAAGCTTATAGTCTTTATTTAACAACTCCAATAATTACTCCAAAATTTCCATCAGTTTGAATCCATTTTTCTTTAGGTAAGTATGTACGAGAAACGAATCCATCTAAGTATAAAGCATTTTTACAACCCAATTTTTTGAAATAATCTGCAAAATCATAAAAATTTATTTCTTTTTTTGACATCACAAAAACAATTTCATTATTAGGCAAAATACCAACACCATTCCTTATATTCAGATTTGTAGAGCCTTTTATAAATGAATGATGTATTGCTCCATCTATAATCAACATAGGACCGGATTGTGTCGCATATTTTATTTTTCCGTTATACGCAAAATCGGTTGTATTGCAAAGAACAGGTAGATTATCAGTTGTAATGTAAAAAACACCATTAGGTTTCATATAGAAATTTCCATTTCCGCTTAATGTATCTAAAGGTGATTGTATTTTTTTGTTTTCAATAAAAAGACCTTGTGCGGAATTGTCAAGTTTATACATTCCTGCATTCATAGCAAATTCTAAATTTTGATTCTTTTTTTCAAGCCAAACTTTTAATTTTTCTATGCTTCTGAAGTTTTGTTGCTGGTCGTCTTTCCAATAAAGTTTTATATTTTGCTTCTTTGGATTAATAATATAAGTTACAAATTTATCATTTATTTTACTTTCATTTGCTGTAAAAGCCAAGACTATAACTGAAACAAGAAGTAAGATTGTGGTTATGGTTACAGTAATTTTTTTATTCATCTTAAATAAGTAATTTAAAACTTACCGCTTATATCTACTTCTTTTGGTAAAAACTTACTGGTATCGCCGCCGCCAATGATGATTTCGCGCACTATCGTTGATGAAATAGCTGATAATTCCGGTGAAGAAAGTATTAAAAAAGTATCTAAATCAGGTTGCATCATTTTATTGAGCTGTGCTATGGTTTTTTCATATTCAAAATCTGCAGAAGAACGAATACCACGAATAATATACTTTGCATTTTTCTGCTGACAATAATTAACGGTCAAACCTGTATAAGATTCTACTTTTACATTTGGAAAATCCTTAAAAACTTTCTGAATCCATTCTATACGTTGCTCTAAAGAAAAAAGATATTTCTTTTGAGTATTTACACCAATCGCAACAATAATCTCATCGAACAAAGGAACAGCGCGTGTAACAATATCAACATGACCAACAGTAATCGGATCGAAAGAACCCGGAAAAATAGCAATCTTATTCATAGCGTAAATGTAAAAGTTTTAGTTTCAAAAAAGATAGCTTTTACAAAATAAATCGTTCTAATGTTGCTATAAAATTACCTGTAATGTGCATCGTTATCGATGTGTAAATAGATTTGGTGTAAAATCTTGAATAGCCGAATAATACAGCGTCTAAAAGGCTTTGAGCAATACCAATATTTGAAGTTAAAGTGTTTTCGTAAGCAAAGTTATGTAATGTAACAAATAAAATTGCTTGTAATAAAATAGCTGCGTGTTTATTTACTTTATTGCTGAGTTTAGATAATAATAGACCTCTGAAAATCAGTTCTTCTGCAACAGGTGCTAATATTACAGCACCTGTTATTCTAATAAAAGACGAAATTAATGTATGATTCCATTTTTTAACTTCTAATAAACCAAATGTATGAAGTCCATATTCTATTGTAATTACAAACACCAAGAAACCAATTGTACAAACAGCATAACGGTAAAATGAAAATGGCTTTTGCAAAGCAAGTTCTTCCTGAGTTATTTTGCCTCTTTTCTTTTGTAGTAATAAAACAAAAATTATTAGTGCGAATGGCAATACTCTTAAAAGTGCCGATGAGATTTCTTTATTCATGATTTTAAAGATAATCTAAATCAAGATTATTTTTATTCAGGCTGCATTTGTGTCGCAATTGCAATTCTATTCCAGGCATTAATTGTTACAACAGCCATAATAATTTCTGCGACTTGGTTTTCTGTGAATAATTTTATTGCATTTTGATAAGTTTCTTGAGATAATCCACTTTTGCTAATTAATGTAACTTCTTCTGTAATAGCAAGTATAGCACGTTCTTCTGCTGTAAAAAGAGTGGTTTCTTTCCATGCGTTTAGTAAATAAATGCGTTGTTCGGTTTCGCCATATTTGCGTGCATCTTTGGTGTGCATATTAATACAATAGGCACAGCCATTTATCTGCGAAGCTCTTATTTTAATAAGTTCTTTGTGCATTTTGTTTAACTGTGTATTTTGTAGATACTTTTCAAGACCAAGCATTGCTTTGTAAGATTCCGGTTCTAATTTTGCGATGTTAATACGATGTTCCATGTTGTTTTTATTTTGTTGGAACAAAGTTATCCAATACGTTTTTGTAAAAAATTAAACTGGTTTAAGAAATATAATTATCATTTCTTTTTTCTTAATTCACTCAGATATTCAGGTGTTAAACCTAAGAAGGAAGCTAACATATATTGCGGCACACGCTGCACAAATTCAGGATAGGTTTTATTAAAATGATGGAAAGAATCTTCTTTAGACAAATCATATAGAAATTTGATCCTGAATTGAGATGCTGCGTTTGCACGTTGAAAAATAATCCTGAAATATCTTTCTAATTGTGGTAGTTCTTTAAATAATTCATCTTGTATTTTATGATCAATACATAGCAGCTCAGCAGTTTCAATTGCCTGTATGTTAAATGCTGAAGGCACTTGATTTGCAAAACTCATGTAGTCTGATAACCACCAGTTTTCTAATGCAAATTGTGTTGTTTTTTCAATTCCTTTGTCGTTGATAAAAAACATGCGTAAGCAACCTTCTTCTACAAAGTAATTGGCTTTGCAAATTTGTCCTTCTTTTAATAAATAGCTTTTCTTTTTAACAGATAATGGTTTGATAAACTTTAGCAACGTTAATATTTCGTCGTCACTTATTTCTATAAATCTTCTGAGATGGTTAATGAAATTTGGATACATATGAGCGTCAGTAATATAGCAGCACTAATAAAAACAATGATAATTTTTTGTCAATACTAATTTCTGATAAAGAAAAATGGTCTTTGAATTTCGCCAGCCAATAATTCATTTGGTAAAGTACAAGATAACTTATAAATCAAATTTGATACCTTGCGCCAAAGGTAAATCTGCGCCATAGTTGATAGAGCTTGTTTGTCTGCGCATATAAGCTTTCCATGCATCAGAGCCTGATTCTCTGCCGCCGCCGGTTTCTTTTTCGCCACCAAATGCGCCACCAATTTCCGCACCGGAAGTTCCCATATTTACGTTTGCAATTCCACAATCAGAACCTGATGACGATAAGAATGCTTCCATTTCTCGCATATTTGTAGTAACAATTGCTGACGATAAACCTTGTGGAACTTCGTTTTGTAAGGCAATTGCATCTTCGAGATTTTCATATTTCATCAAGTATAAAATAGGAGCAAAGGTTTCTGTTTTTACTATTGGTAATTGGCTGTCAACTTCAGCAATACATGGCTTTACGTAACTTCCATTTTCATAGTTTTTGATAGATAATACTTCACCTTTAACAATAAATCTGCCGCCTTGTTGCTTACATTGCTCAATTGCATTTTGGTAAGATCTGATAGCCAATTTATCAATTATCGGTCCAACATGCACACCATCTTCCAAAGGATTTCCTATTTTTAATTGTCCATAAGCACTTATAAGCTGTTGTTTAAACTGCTCATAAACAGATGAATGTATAATTAATCTTCTAGTAGTTGTACAGCGTTGACCTGTTGTGCCTGTTGCGCCAAAAACTGCACCAACAACTGCCAATTTCAAATCTGCATTTGGTGTAATAATTATAGCATTATTTCCACCTAATTCTAATAAGCTTCTTCCTAAACGTGATGCAACCACTTTTCCAACTTCTTTTCCCATTTTGGTAGATCCTGTTGCAGAAACTAATGGAATGCGTTCATCATGCGCCATTAATCCACCAATATTTCTATCGCCATTTATTAAGCAAGATAAACCTTCTGGCAAATCATTAGCTTTTATTACTTTTTCTGCGATTTTCTGACAAGCTATTGCAGTTAAAGGTGTTTTTTCAGAAGGTTTCCAAACGCAAACATCACCGCAAACCCAAGCTAACATGGCATTCCAACCCCAAACTGCAGCCGGAAAATTGAATGCTGTGATAATACCGACAATTCCTAATGGATGATATTGTTCGTACATTCTGTGGTTTGGTCTTTCTGAATGCATAGATAAACCGTATAACTGTCGTGATAAACCAACTGCAAAATCGCAAATGTCTATGATTTCCTGAACTTCACCTAAACCTTCTTGTAAACTTTTACCCATTTCCCAGGAAACCAGTCTTCCAAGATCATCTTTATGTTTTCGAAATTCGTCACCCATTTGTCGAACGATCTCACCACGTTTTGGAGCAGGAACTGTTCGCCAAACTTTAAAAGCTTCCTGTGCTTTTATAATAACTTGCTCGTAAGTATCTTTTGTTGTTACTTGAACAGAAGCTATCTTTTTACCATCAACAGGTGAATATGATTCTAATAACTCAGTTGTTGAAATCCATTGTGTACCTGTTGAAGTACCGGAATTTATTTCATCTATATTTAAGTTCTTGAGAAATTGCATACGTTGTATTTTATTAAAGCGTAAAGTTACTAAAATGTTTTAATCAACTTCACAGATTGATAAGAACTAAAAAATAGGTATGTTTGCATTTCAAAATATGGTTATGAACTTACTATTTATTTTACAGGCAGCAGGTGGTTCCGGAACAGGAATTCCAACATTAATAATGATGGGTTTGATGTTTGTGGTGTTTTATTTTTTCTTAATTCGTCCGCAATCTAAAAAAGCTAAAGAACAGGCAAATTTTATTGATACGCTAAAAGCAGGTGATAAGGTGATCTTAAATTCCGGCATTCATGGAAAAATTGTTTCTATAAATGATGAAGACAAGACCTTTTTAATCCAGGTTGATGGACCAACTCGCTTGAAGATCGAAAAATCTGCAGTTAACTCTGAATTAAGCAAAGCCTTACAAACTCCAATTGTAACTACAGAGAAATAATCGGTTTTAATACTTAGCAATTTTAAACTTACTTAAGTATTCATTAAATCAATGCAATTGTGCTCAAAGTAGGTATTACAGGTGGTATTGGCAGCGGAAAAACAACCGTTTGCAAGATATTTGAAACACTTGGCATTCCCGTTTATTATGCCGATGATCGTGCAAAAAAAATTATGGTTTCTAATGCAGATGTCATTCATCAGGTAAAAAGTTTATTTGGTGAAGAATCTTATGAAAATGGTCAGTTGAATAGGAAACTCATCGCAGAAAAAGCCTTTAATAACAAAATTTTATTACAACAACTCAACGCTATTGTGCATCCTGCAGTTTTTCAGGATTCTTTCAATTGGTTTCAATCTCATCAGGATAAACACTATGTGTTGTACGAAGCAGCTATTATGTTTGAAAGTGGAAGCTACAAACTAATGGATAAAACGATCACGGTTTTTGCACCAATTGAAGACAGAATTGAAAGAACGATGAAGCGTGATAATATTACAAAAGAAGAAGTTTTAGAAAGAATTGATAAGCAATTAGCTGAAGAAGAAAAAATAAAACGTGCTGATTTTGTGATCTACAATGATCATTCTCAACCATTGATCGAGCAAGTGTTGACAATTCATCAACACATAATGGTAATATCCAAATAGAACTTTTTATTTTCGTGCCTTGTTAATACTTCGACAAGCAGAGTATGACAAAGCGAACTCAGTATGACAAAGCTTGTTGATATTAAAGCATTCAATAAACTCAATATTTTTATGATAGAAACTGTAAATTGTTTAATAATAGGTGCCGGTCCGGCTGGTTACACAGCTGCAATTTATGCAGCACGCGCAAATTTAAAACCTGTTTTATATACAGGTTTAACACCAGGTGGTCAGTTAATGACAACAACTGATGTAGAAAACTATCCAGGTTATCCTGATGCGATAACCGGTCCGAAAATGATGGACGATTTTCAAAAGCAAGCGGAAAGGGTTGGAGCTGATATTCGTTTTGGCTTGGTAACAAAAGTTGATTTTTCTGAAAAAGTACATAAAGTCTGGATCGATGAAGAAACTGAAATTCATGCAAATTCTGTAATTATTGCTACAGGTGCAGAAGCGAAATGGTTAGGTATTCCATCCGAAAAACGTTTGAACGGAAGCGGTGTATCTGCATGTGCAGTGTGCGATGGCTTCTTGTTTAAAGGAAAAGAAGTGGCTTTGGTTGGTGCCGGCGATACTGCTTGCGAAGAAGCTTTGTATTTATCAAATCTTTCTCCGCATGTGCATATGATTGTACGTAGTGATAAAATGCGTGCTTCTAAAATTATGCAGAACAGAGTGATTGCGAAAGAAAATATTACGATTTACTGGAACAGCGAAACCGATGATATTTTAGGCGAACATAAAGTAGAAGGCGTTCGTTTGAAAAATAATATAACCAATGAGCTTTCTGAAATTAAAGTAGAAGGTTTTTTTGTAGCAATTGGTCACAAGCCAAATTCTGATATTTTTAAAGATTATTTAGAAATGGACTCAACAGGTTATTTGAAAACAATTCCGGGTTCTACCAAAACAAATATAGCAGGTGTTTTTGCAGCTGGCGATGTGCAGGATAATATTTATAGACAAGCTGTAACATCAGCAGGCACAGGTTGTATGGCTGCTTTAGATGCAGAAAGGTATTTAGCTGAATTTTTTCATTTGTAGATTTTCAGGCAAAGAAGCTAAGTTATATTGTGTTTTTTAACATTAAACATAATTCTAAAACAAAAGCGACGTTAGAAAACTAACGTCGCTTTTTCATAGTAATACATTCGTTGTATGGTTTTTGAACGAATTTATTTAGTTAATCGTTACATTTTTTACTACTGCATATTCTTTCACAAACGCATAGTCTTTAGAGTTTTTTGATACGATAAGGTATCTCCAAGGACAAACCTCTAAAAATGCGGTAGCTTTTCCGTCAGTTGTTCCAATGCTTGCAACTTCTGCTGCTGTAAATGTTGTAGAAGACGCACTTGATCCTAAATGTTTTAAGACTTGCTTACCATTTCCTGCTAATAAAACATACACCGAGTCAGCATTAGAAACACCACTTAAACTTACTGTTAGAGCAGATGTTGTAGTTGCAGTTTCCGGCATACTTGCTCTGCCTGAATAATTAGGAAATGTTTGTGTGTGATCATAAGTGAAAGCTGTTACATCACTGCTGCCGCCAACCGACCAACTGCTGCCACCACTAAAATCTAAAGAGAAATCTGCTGAAGTATAATCAAAAGCCAGTTTGGTATAACTGTTGTTGCTTAATTTCTCTAATGAATTTGAATTTACAGACACCGTTCCTGCATTTGAATATGCTCCGGTTCCAAGATTGCCGAAAACCGCTACAGCAGATTCTGCTTCGAGATCTACCACAGGAACGCTGATTGGTAATGATGCGAATTTGTTCGGATCATAAGAGAAATTAATTCTTAATGACACCAAAGCTCCATCTACATCACTGCCAAATGATGGTGTTGGCGCCGATGGTACAGGCGATGCTGTTGGTGTTACAGATGAGTTATCTTTTTTACAACTGATAAACAAAGTTGATGCTAATAAAATAGCCATTGATAGTTTTGTAGTTCTTCTCATAAATATTTGGATTTTTACAAATATAAACCCAAACTAATAGAAATGACATCAGTAATATATGGTAATGTAATGTACGTGTTAGCACGTAGATAAATAAAGAAGCTTACTGTATCTGACTAAACAAAAAAGGCGACATTAGTTTCCTAACGTCGCCTATTCATAGTAATACATTCGTTGTATGGTTTTTGAACGAATTTATTTTAGAATTTTGCTGCTACTTTTCCATTCGTAACAGTTGTAGTGGTTGCATTATCTTCATTGTACAAAGTACCACTAAAAGTTCCTTCTAATTCTGTATCAGTAGATTTTGTGATAACCAAAGTAAAAGCATTATCACGGTCATTTGCCGCAGCAAAACCAACAGCAGTTGAGCCATCTGTTTTAGTATATGCAACAGACATAATTCCATCTACATCATCATCTGATGTTGCAAAATCATAAGTTCCAACCGCTACATTTGCAGGTAATATAAATACAAATTGTTTAATTGGTAATGATGCTGTACCGCTTGCAATGTTTAAAATTCCACTGCTTTTTACAACTGTACTTACTAAATCTGATGATGAATAACTTTCGCCGCCAACCGTTGCAGTAACTCTTGATTTTCCGGTAGCAAGACTACCACTACTAACATCGTCAGATTTTTTGCAGCTTGCTAATAGTGTTGAAAGTGCAATAAACATTACAAAAATAAATTTAGTTTTTCTCATAAATAGATAGTTTAAATAAATTACAAATAGTTCTTCACTGCAAATTTAATTACAACTATGCTGCAGAAATTTTGTGATTGATGGTATATTGGTGTACGTGTCAGTACGTAGAAAAAATTAAATTAATTTGTTGTCCATGGCATATTTTATTAAGCCTACAATTGTTTTTGTATTGAATTTCCGGATCATATTCTTGCGGTGTGTTTCCACGGTGCGTTCGCTGATAAATAGCTTGTCGCCAATTTCTGCGTTGTTAAATTCCTGTACAATAAGCTTTAATATTTCGAGTTCGCGCTCAGTAAATCTTGGCTGGTTTTCTTCTGTTTCAACTTTTGCATTCTTATTCTTCACCATTTCTTCTGTCACATCATCACTAAAGTGCATTTTGCCTTGAGCTACTTTATGTATAGCTTCGATCAATTCTTCGTTGCCGACATTTTTTAATACGTAACCGGAAATACCAACATCCAACATTTTATTTATATCGGCAATGCTGCCAGACATAGATAATGCTATTATGTGAATGTTTGGATTGATTTTCTTAATCTTTTTCGTTAGTTCATAACCGTCAATTTCAGGCATTGAAATATCCGTTAAAACAATATCAGGCTGTAAATCATGTATTTCATTTATGAAAAAATTACCATTGGTAAATGTCTTTAAAATCTCAATTTCCTTATACTTAGATAAAATTGCAGACAAGCCGTCAATTAACATCTGATGGTCATCAACTAATACAATTCTATGCTTCTTCATCGTTGTTAAGATAATGGAATTTCTATAATTATGGTAGTACCATTTTTTGGTGACGAATCAATTTCTAATTTGCCTTTTAAATAATGTGTTCGAAGCTGCATATTTTTTAAGCCAATACCGCCTTTTTCCATGGCTTCTTTTACATCAAAGCCTTTTCCATTATCTTCCATTAACAATGAAATTTCATTTTCATCTGCGGAAAGCTGAATATTAAGCTGTGTTGCCTGAGCATATTTTATAGTATTGTTTACAGATTCCTGGATTATTCTATATAACATTAGCTTTGCGGAGTCGTTCAAGGATTCTTCTGCAAATGCGATACATTCAAAATCAATTTTTATTTTTTTTGTTTGATTTATTTTTGAAATAAAGTCGTCGACAGCTTTTTGCAAGCCAAATTTCAACAGCATGTCAGGCACCATATTGTGCGAAATATTCCTGATCTCTTTGATGGAATCGTCCAAAATATCTAAAGAATTCTGTATTGCATTTTCACCATGAATATTTTTTATATCAAGCGTACTTAGATTTAATTTGGTGGCAGACAACAGCTGACCGACGCCGTCGTGCAGTTCTCGTGCCAAACGTTGCCGTTCGTTTTCTTCTGATTCTAAGATTGCTGTTGAACGTTTTTCTTCTTCTTTAATTAATTCTTCCTGCAAATTCTTTTCTTGCCTTAATTTATATCGATTATAAAATAAATAAAAGGAAATTATTGATAAAATAAAAATCACAGAAAATGCTATCAGCATAATATTTCTTTTACTGATCTTTAATGCTTGTTGTGCGATTTCCTGCTTCTTTTTTTCAGTATCGAACAATGTTTGCAGTTCGGCAATTTTTTGTTCAGATGCAGTATTGATGATGCTGTCTTTTACAGTCGTACTTTCTTTTAAAAACAAATATGCTTCAGAAGTTTTATTTAGTTTAAAATACACAGATGATAATTGTTCCAAAGCATTTTTTACGCCAATTTTATAACCGGTATTTTTAGAGAGTTCTTTGCTTTTTTCATAGTATGCGATTGCCTGATTATAGTCGCCTTCTTCTTCATAAATATATCCTAAATTACAGTAAGTATCGCCTAACTGCTTATTATTTTTGAAAAATGAATCGATGGAAATAGCTTTTAAATGATATTGTATAGATTGTGCCACACTATCAGAAAAATACAGGCAATTCGCCATATTGTCATAGAACATAGATTTATTAAATTCAACATTGAGTTGTTCGCACCAACTCAAGCCTATGCTGTCTAACTTCAATGCCTCTTTATATTTTCCCTGCATTCCATAAATATTTGCAAGGTTATGAAAGGTGGTTATGTTTTCAGGATTTGGTGCCGATATATTAATAATCGACAATGATTTATTTGCCAGATCTTCTGCAAGTTTCAACTTGTTTTGCGATTGATATACCATCGAAATACGATTGTATGATGCTGCGATCAGGTTGTCGATCTTTAAATTTTCATTTATTTTTAAAGATTTATAAAGGTATTGCAATGATTTATCATGTTCGCCTTTTTGCCAATAACTTATGCCTAAAGCGGCATAACATCTTGCCAGTAATGTATCGTTTTTTATATTTAAAAAGATGTTTGCAGCCTTTTCATTTTTATGAATGGCAATATTAAAATTACCTTTAATATTTTCCAGTAAACCTAAGTTAAGCGTGCCGATTCCAATACCTTTTGTATAATTATTTTTAGATGAAATCAGCAAAATAGAATCTGCATATACTTTTGCAGTTTCTACATTCACACGTTGATAATCCAAGTACTTTTTGTTGTAATAATCTACTAAAGATGTAACATTGCCATCTGTAGAATTGGTTTGCTTGTTACAACTTAAAAAAAACAGTATGACAATAAGATATTTTTTCAAATTAGTTCTTAAACAATGAGTTAGATATATGAATTTTTATTCATTTAGGCTAAATTAACTAAAGAAAAACAATTTCTATGAATGGAATAAATACATTTATAAAAAATTTGGCATAATTATCGCATATCTGAATTAATAGTTAATTTTATACTGTGAAACATTTAGTTATCTTATTGCTGCTCACATTTACTTTCAGTAACTTTTCTAAAGCACAAACTGAACACGACACCATTATTTTGCCTCGTGAAATTATTGGTAACGATACAATGGATGAAATCATTTTGGAACCCATTAATGTTACAGCAAAACGATTAGAAAAAGTAAATTTAGAAGAATGGCAAATGCGGTATCTTCGAAAAGTATATCCTTATGCATTGCGTACAGCACGTTTATCGAAGAAAATAAATGATGATTTACAGGAAATAAAAACAAAAAAAGAGAAAAAACGTTACTTAGACGAATGTGAAAAAACATTGCGTGCCAATTTTGAAGAAACGCTCAAGAACCTGACACGTAAACAAGGACAATATTTGATTTTACTCATTAACAGAGAAACAGGACAAACTGTTTTTGATCTGCTGAAAGAATACAGAAGTGGCTGGAAAGCTTTTTGGTGGAATTTTGGCGGTAAGTTTTTTGAGTTGAACATGAAAGATAAATATGATCCGAATGGCGAACACAAACAAATAGAAAATTATATTCAAAGATTGCAATATATTTACCATCAGGACGGAACAAATTATATTATACAAACAGAACAATTTAATACACCAAAAGTAAAATAGCATGTCAGATTCAATACACGATTTCCATGTGAAAAATGCAAGAGGAAAGGACGTTTCACTTTCAGATTATAAAGGAAAAGTTGTTTTAGTGGTTAACACAGCATCAAAATGTGGCTTAACACCACAGTTTGATAAGCTTGAGAAATTGTATCAGGAATTTAAAAATGAAGGTTTTGAAATTCTGGGTTTTCCATCAAATGATTTTGCAGGTCAAGAGCCAAATACTTCAGATAAAGCAGAAGAATTTTGTAAAATTAATTATGGTGTTACCTTTCCGATTATGGAAAAAATTCATGTAAAAAAAGGTGATGAGCAGCACGAAGTTTTTAAATATTTAGGTGATAATGCACCAGGAATGAATCTTCTGACACATCCAAAGTGGAACTTCCAGAAATACCTCATTAATAAAGATGGTAAAGTGGTAGATTATTTTATACCAACTACAGATCCAGATTCTGATAAGATCAAAAAAGAAATCAAAGATCTTTTAAGTAAATAGATTCGATTTACTTTTAAGTAGTAAATTCGGTAATGAAATTTATTTATTGTGTGCTGGTTTTCTGTCAGCTTTCAAGTTTATTTGCACAAAACATAACTACTGATGAATGGAAACAATTTGTTCCATCAAGTGATATTCCTGCCAATATAAAATGCAGAAATTCTAATAATAATCTTGATCTGGTTGAATTTAAAGGCAGATATTATTGTGCATTTAGAACGGCGCCGACACATTTTGCTTCCAAAAAATCGAAACTTTTCATAGTTAGTTCATCTGATTTTAAAACATGGAAATATGAAACAGAATTTTTCGTACATGCTGATTTGCGCGAACCTCGATTTGCTGTTTTAAAAGACAAATTATATTTATATTTTTTTGAAGGCGGCACCAAAATGTTCAAGTTTGAACCTAAATATATTTGGACAAGCACACTTAATGATACAACCTGGTCTGCAAAAATAAAAACTAATTTAGATGGATTTGTAAACTGGCGATTCAGAACGCAAAACGACAAACTTTACCTGTCGGCTTACTATGGTGTAAATTTATACAAAGATGGTCATCATGCAGATCTGAGATTATTTACTTCTGAAGATGGAATTAATTTTAATCCAATTTCCGAAAAGCCACAAATAACAACGAAAGGCGCAGAAGAAGGTGAATTTATTTTTGACAAGCAAGGAAATATATGGTCAACAGTTCGTTTGGAAGGTTCCGGTTCTTATTTGTGTTTTGCTTCAAAAGATTCTATTGATAAATGGTCGAAAAAATTCTCAAAACTGAAATATGACAGTGCTTTGTTGTTCGCAAAAGATGATGATATTTATTTGGTTTCTCGCAGGCATCTGAAAGGAAATGCAACAGAATTTGAATTTCCAGGCAAAAAACAAAGACGTAAAAACCTGATCCGATATTCATTTTCAAAAAAAGTAACCGCTTTGTTTAAGATCAATAAAGAAAAAATGGAAATTGAACACATTATGGATTTTCCTTCAACAGGTGATACTGCTTATCCAGCGATTGCGCAAAAAGATGAAAACGCGTTTTATTTACTTAATTATTCTTCCAATATTCATAAACGCAGCAAAATTTGGATTGGTGGTCAATTAGGCAAGACTTACATTTATCAAACCGAGTTGACGATTCACGATTGAATTTATCTAAAACTAACAAATCTATTTAAACACACAGGAACATAGTTTTTTCCTATTCTGTGATTTTATAGATTATTCTATGTGTCTATGTATTTTAATATTTATATTTGAGCATGAATAAACTCGATATTTTAGTTTTTGCGGCACATCCTGATGATGTTGAATTATCTTGCAGCGGAACAGTTTTAAAGCATATAAATTTAGGTTATAAAGTTGGCATTGTAGATCTGACAAAAGGTGAGTTAGGTTCGCGTGGTTCTGCTGAAATAAGAGCGCAGGAATCTGCTGCTGCAAGTGATATTCTTGATATTCATGTGCGTGAAAATTTAGGTTTTCGTGATGGTTTTTTTGAAATTGATGAAGCACATTTATTGAAAATCATTGAAGTTATTAGAAAATATCAGCCGGAAATTGTGCTGGTAAATGCTAAAAACGATCGTCATCCAGATCATAAACGTGGTGGTGATTTGGTATCAAGAGCAAGCTTTTTAAGTGGTTTGATAAAAATTGAAACCACTTATAATGGACTTAATCAGGAAAAATGGCGACCGAAGGTTGTGTATCGTTATATACAGGAACAATATTTTGAACCGGATTTTGTAGTAGATATCTCAGGTTTTGAAACTAAAAAACTGGAAGCAATAAAAGCTTTCAAATCTCAGTTTTACGATCCGAATTCTACAGAACCTTTAACTCCAATTGCAAGAGAAGATTATTTAGATTTTGTAGTTGCAAGAATGAAACAGTTTGGCGGACAGATCAATACTGAATTTGGCGAAGGTTTCACCAAAGAACGATATTTAGGTGTTGATGATTTATTTCAGTTGAAATAAATTACCAAACCTTCGAAATATCATCACACCAAGCGCGAACCAATTCATCTTCTTCTTTGCCAACAAAACCTTTTCCTGTTAGCATGTCATAGCAAGTTAATAAGTCGTCTAACATATTTTCCTTGCCACCTTTAATGTTCAAATTTGCCAATTCGCTGCAAATCTTATAGTTATTTAAATAACCAGGAATTTCATCTTCAAAATCTTTTAATAAATTATGTTGATTTCTTTCCTGCCAAACAGTTGCATCATGAAATAAAACAGACCAGCCATTTGCCCAAGAAATACGTTGAGCAACATAACTACGCCAAATATCGGTCATTCTAAAACTGCAATATGCCGGCAAATACAATAACGGAAATGCTTCTTTATACCAATATGTATTTTGACTGTTAAATGGACTCCAGGCGTTATTGCCTAAAGCAACATTCACACCTGTTTTTTCAAAATCCATTGGTAATGGATAAGTTAAGCGAAATACTGCATCAACATCCGGATTTTCGTCAGCCAAACCTTGTTGTATAGGACAAATAATGTCTTTAGTTTCAAAATTTGATAGGTTAGGAGTTTCTTTTTGAAGTTCTTCTAAAGGTAAACCTCTTGGCCATACAAACTTGTTACTGAAATACTTATACACATTTATCCAACCTGTTTCTTTAACATCAACTGCTTTGATTATTTTTGTAGTTGGACTCCAAAATTCTTCTCTTGGTAAGTTATCATCATCAGTTTCTACCAATTCTTCAGTTCCATTTTGCAAAGCAATAATATATCCAATGTTTTTTCTTGCATAATGCTTTGTAGGACAAAGTTTTGCAAATTTTGAATCAAGTTCTAATTGACGTTTAACAGACCAAAAATCGCAGCCATCAATATGGAAATTTTCAGGATTTTTAGTATCGCCAATCATAATGAAATGAATTCCGCGTGCAGTACATTCTTTGGCGTAAGTATGAAGCACTTCTAATGTGTCTGGTGCAATTGAGGTTATAACTAATGATTTAGCTGACATAGTGTAAGTTATTTATTTTTAGTAGGTTATATTTATATTACAGGTGTATTTCCTTTAAGTCTCTCAAAGAAATAATACATAAGTGTCTGACGGGCATTTTTAATTGCTGATGGTGATACACGTGGCGATGGTGCCTGATAATGAATCGGAATTTCAGCAATTCTATGTTTCCTTAATAAGTATTTAAGTTCTGTTTGATAAAAATGAGCACGAGATTTTAACGGATAAGCTAAAATCTTTCCAATAATATCTCTGTGAAAGCCTTGAAAACCTGATGTCATATCAAATAAACGTGTGCCAAGTAATAAATTTGCTAAAACAGTACCCATTTTTGACAACATTCTGCGATTAAACGGCGAATCGCCCATAGAACCATCTTTTATGAATCGAGAGCCGAATGCACATTCATTTCCTTCATTTAAAACACGTAAATACATTGGAATAGCACGTGGATCATGACTTAGACCAGCATCCATTTCAATAATAATATCGTGACCATTATCGTAAGCCACTTTAAAACCGGCTAAATATGCGTCTACGACATTTTTATTGTCTGGTGCCCAAATAACCTCAAAACGATTATCTTTTTTAGACAATTCCTGAGCTAATTCAAGTGTTTTATCTTTAGATGCGTTATCAATTACGAAGTAAATTTTTCCGGTTCCAACAACATTCATTACACGCGTCAATAAATCTACGAACGGTTCAAAATCTTGTTCTTCATTTGCCATCGGAATCGTTGCAGCCCAATCAGTATATAAATACATAAGTTTGATAGATTTTTAGATTTGATAAAGATAGGAAAAATATAGATTTTGGGTTCTATAATTATTCAGAAATACGCTAAAATTGATGTATGATATAATTTGCTAATAACCAATGAGTAACAGTTATTTATACTATGTATTTTGTCCTATAATTTATATTATGTTAAATAGAATAAGCGACTTATTACTGATTGCTATCATTTGTTAATTCGATCAGCTTCTGAACAGTTTTAATATTTCTTGTGGTGGCGATTACTTTCAACTTGGATTCAAAAAAATTATTAGACAATTTAGTATTGCCATAGCTTACACAATTCAGGTAAATTTCTTTACCTATAATTTCAAATTGGTTTGGAAGAAAATTTATATTATCTAATTTTTCCAAATAAATTGAATTTGGTGCATTTGATAAAAATGTAATGTATAATCCATCAATATTGTCATTTTTATATGGATTTATTTCAGTTGCTCTTTTCAATTCATCTAAAGTCCTGATAATTACAGGCACTTGGAAATCGTATTTTTCAACAATTTTTTCTTCAATCATCTTTGCCAACTTTGTATCAGTCATTTTCTTCGACGATTTGAAAACAACATTTCCGCTTTGTATGTATGTTATCACATCTTCAAAACCTAAATCTTCGTACAAAGTCTTTAAATCAGTCATAATTATCTTTTTCTGACCGCTTACGTTTATTCCTCTTAAAATGGAAATGTATGTTTTCATGTAAAATTATTTTGTAGGTGCTTCAATTAAATCCCATAGATTACCGTACAAGTCTGTAAAAACCAGCACTCGACCCCAAATTTCGTTCACAGGTTCACGCACAATCTTTATTTCATTCTTTAATAAATTTTGATGGTCTCTTTCAAAATCATCCGTATATAAAAATAAAAAAACTCGACCACCTGTTTGATTTCCAATGCTGAATTTTTGTTCTTCATTCGCTGCTTTTGCCAATAATAAACAAGTTTCTGTAGAACCTTTTGGTGCCACTAAAACCCAACGTTTCGTTGAACTTAATATGGTGTCTTCAATTAAATTGAAATGTAATTTCTTAGTGTAAAATTCAATTGCTTCATCATAATCATTTACAATTAAGGCAATATGAGCAATTTTTTGTTTCAAATCTGAAAATTAATGCGTTTTAAATCTTTTATACTGATCGTAAGCGTAAAAACTCAGGTATTCACCGGCTTCTATTCGTTTTTGAATATCGCGCCAATATTTTGGATCGAAGATTTCATTATGTTCCGCTAAGAAAATCTCGCCGATTGGTCCATCTGGTGCCATAAATGCTTTAAATTCTTCCGGAAAAATATCATTTGCTTCTGCTGTGATCATTTCCGTGTTTCCACGTGTGTCATCTTCATCGCTTTGAATCGGAATTCGCCTGAACCTGCATTCTGTCACTTTTGCAATCTCATCATAATCATAAAAAATTACACGACCATGACGTGTAACACCAAAGTTTTTTAATAGCAGATCGCCTGGAAAAATATTGGCTGCTGCTAATTCTTTTACGCAAAATCCATAATCTAAAATTACACGACAAGTATCTATCGGACTATGGTTTTTATCTGATAAATACATATTCAGCGGTGTCATTCGTCGTTCGATGTAAACGTGTTTAATGATTACTTTATCACCTTTAAATTCCACCGTTTCCTTACAAGAATCTGATAATTCTTTAATCAGTTCATGTGTAAAAAGATTGCGTGGAAATTCCAGATTTTCAAATAAATGAGCAAAAGCCATTCTTCCAACTCTATCATTAATTTCTACTTCTTCGTATTTTTTTATTACAAAATCTCGTGTGCAGTTTTTAGGTGCTTCAAATTTGTCCCTGATAATTTTAAAGACGAAATTGTAATATTTTAAGGTAAAAACAGCCATCACCATACCTTTGATACCAGGTGCAATGATAAATTTATCTTCGTGATTATGAATGTAATTCATCAGATCTCGATATAAAATCGTTTTTCCATGACGATAATAACCGATCGAATCGTACAACTCACCTACGGTTTTATGTGTTAGCATAGCTTTCAGGTAATCAATCAATTGTGCAGGATATTTGGTGTAAACAAAAAACGAAGCACGCGTGAAGCTGAAAATAATACTGATTTCCGCAGGAATGTATATCACTGAATCTACAAAAATGCCGTTTTCTTCATTTAATAAAGGTATAACAATTGGCATCGACCAGTTTTTATAAAAAACTCTACCTACTATAAATGCACCGCGATTTCGGTAAAAAACCGGTTTCAACACTTCTATCCTATCAATAAATAAGTTTGATTTCTGGTGAATAATGGTTGGCGCCATTTCATCGAATATTCTTTGTGCATCTCTGTCGATATTTTCAAAAGGAATATTGAACTTAAAATATTGAAGAATCTGCTTGATGACCACAACTGAAAAATGAGAGCAATCTATCACATCAAAGATTTCGGTATTATATTTCGGCATGGCTTTGTAATCCGTATAATCGAAAAATTCATAATCAGAATTAAAGCTCTTATCTACAAAAACCTTGCGTGTGATGGAATTATAAAAAGTTTCAGAGTTTAATTTATGTGGTTTGTCTTTAATGATCTTAGAAAACTCTTTTTTGATAGATTTCCAATATTCAATATTATAAAAATCATCATTAAGCAACTCACCTGTTTCTGCAAATACTTCTTTTACAGATTTTCCGTATAAACGATAGCGTTCCTGTTGGCGCAAAAAGAGATCCTGATATTTGCGAAGTTCAAAATATTCTTTAGCACATTGTGTGATGTCATTAAAATCATTTAATAATTTATCATATTTATCTGCAATATTCTGAGCTGCATGATGAACAGTTTCGTGGTTTACCATTTATTGTATTATTTTTAAGACTTGAAATATACTGATTTTTTTGAAAGTTACAGACTGCTATGAATTTAGAAGAAGTAAGAGCATATTGCTTAAATAAAAAAGGTGTTACAGAAGATTTTCCTTTTGATGAAGAAACATTGGTGTTTAAAGTTTTAGGGAAAATGTTCTTGCTCACTAATATAAATGACATTGATATTTCTGTAAATCTAAAATGCGAACCGGAACTTGCCGTTGAATTACGTGAAAAATACGAAAGCGTGCAACCTGGTTATCACATGAATAAAAAAATGTGGAACACAGTAAATTATAATGGTGAGTTTTCTGAGAAAGATTTTTACAAGATGATAGATCATTCTTATGATGAAGTGGTAAAAAAGATGACTAAAAAAATGCAGTTAGAATTAGCACAACTTTAAATGACTTCAAAGCTCAAATATATATTGGTGTTGCTGTTTAGTTTACATGCTGTAAATATTTTCAGTAAGGATATTAATGTTGATGAGCATTTTACGTCTATAGATATTTACAATTCTTTGCTCAATGATTCTACATCGCACGATGATATAGTGTTAGATATTTTCGTGAAAAATAAAACCGATGAAGAACAGCAACTATACCTTAGCATCATCAATCCTACTATTGATAACATTGTAATTAAAGAAGATACTAACATTGTAATCTTAGGTGATGTGGTGCGTTTCACTCAAAGAAAATTTAAACACAATAACCATGTTTATCCATTTTTATTGAAGCAAAATGAAAGTAAAAGAATCAATATCAAAATTCTGAAGCAATGGCAGGCAGTTAATTTCAGGGTAAATCTTTCTTCTGAAAATACATTTATAAAAACTACTAATCACGATAATTTCTTCATGGGAATTTTCTATGGTATAGTATTTATGTATTTACTGTTGCTGATTTGCTTTTATATTTTTAGTAAGAGTAATTTCTTCATTATATACTTAACGATAAACAGTTTTATGGTGCTGATATTTTTTCAATACAGCGGCATAGGTTATCAGTTCATGTGGTTCTTTTCGGCATCTATACAAAAATATATTACGGTGTTTGCTGTCATTGGCTACTTCACTGCACACATGTATTTTATCAGGAGCTTTTTTACTTTACAATTCAAAACTAATTTTTCAGGATTTTTACTGAAAACATTTATAGTAATATTGGTGCTGTTTGGTATCATTACTTTAATGCAACTTTATAATCGTTCTTATGGCTACATACTTCCAAACATGTATTATTTGCTTATAAATGGCTCGTTTCTACTATATGGATTAATGGTTATTGCTTTATGTATTTATACTTATTACGAATCTAAAAGGCGTGAAACTATATGGGTTCTCATTGGCATGCTGCTGCATATTTCTAATTGGATGATCTTTATTAATAACGAATATGCCATGCTGAAACCATTGAATTACTTGGCAGATTTCAAGTTTTTTCCAAGCAATAATTTTGTTCCGCAAACCAATTTTATTATTACTATGCTGGAAGTCTTTGTGATTACGGTTTTCATTTCTATTAATTATCACAAGCTTATCAAACAAAATAATATTTCTACACAACGGCTTGATTTTTTGCAAAAAAGAAACATCAACACGTTTGTAGTCGGACAAGAAGATGAACGTGAGAAGATCTCTGCACAGATTGGTACTGCTATTTCTGATGATATATTGCAATTAAAAAAATCTTTACTGCAACTACAACAACACGATGAAAAAAAGATCATTCCTGTTGTATTGAATGACATAGACAAAACACTCGAAGACATTAAAAACATTACGAGCAATTATGTTGCACCAAATATGCAGCAAATGAAATTGGCAGAACTCATTTCTACAGCTACCGAAAAGATATTTACCGAAACTGACCTGCAATATGACTTTAGTAAAATTCCTGTAAATTTTCAGTTGAATGCAGTAGCAAATATTAATCTTTATCGAGTGATGCAGGAAATTTCCAATAATATTTTAAAGCATGCTTACGCTGCAAACGTAACAATTTCTGCTATAAAGGACAGTAAAACATTACAGATAAAAATTACCGATGATGGTGTTGGATTTACTGATTTTGCACCAAAAAGTAAAGGTATTGGTTTGATGAATATAGAATCGCGCATGACCAGCTTGAATGGCAATTTCTACGTGTTGTCTAATGTGCAGAAAGGTTCAACCATACATTTAATCATGCCATTAAAAGATATTAGTTGAAGATAAAAAACTACATATTAGTTTGTTTATGGATCACGACTGCTTATGCGTTTTCATTTTCTAATGATTCTGTTTTTGTGGTCAATAAATCTATGCGTTGCAAACCTGCATCATCTTATCTTATTAACTATAAAAATACAGACACCATTGCTTATAAGCTGATCATTCAGAACAAACAAAGAACTAAGCAACAGCTGATGCTCGAATTTCCTATTCAGCAGATAGACAGAGTGAATGTGCAGTATCTGCATGATAATAAAGTGCTGAAGCAATATGATTTTGTTTCCAAGAAACTAAGTCGCCGAATTTATTACGACAGAAATGTGGTGTTTCCTGTAGATATTTCTGCAAACACAACTAACATTATTGTTTTCCAGTTTCATAAAGATGATATTCATAACTTCCTTAAACCAGAAATATTAATTTGGAAAAAAGACGCAAAGATCGCACGTACGGAAGCACTCGAACTCACACGTGGTGTTTTTTATGGCATACTGATCTTGTATTCGTTCATTTGCTTCATCATTACTTATTTGCTGAATATTAGGAATTACTATTATTACTTCTTTTACTTAATTACAGGAATTGTTTACTTATTTGTAAAGAACAATTTAGGTTACGAATTAATTTGGCCTGATTATCCAAATGTTGATCTCTTTTTAAAAAAGATCATGTTATCAGCTTATCTCATTACATCTATTCTTTTTCTTAGAGGTTTTATAAAGAACAGAATTAATTTGCCAATGCTGCAAAATGTATTGCGTTACTTTATCTATTTCGGTTTGTTGTTGGTGTTTGTGTCTTTGCTGGTAGGTTTATTAAGCACGCCTGCGCAAAAAACATTCATCATTCTTCAAAATATATTTGTGGTGATATGTTCTCTAACGGTAATTACTACATTTGGTTTTGTATATTTTAATACTAACGACAGATCTATCGTATTATTTACTTTGTTGTACTTTCTTTCCTTTTCATTCTTCTTGTTCTATCCACAGCCGGAATTTGGCAAGGATTTGTTTGGTGTTTATTTCGGACAGATCTACACCTATAGTAATGCTTTTATCATTGCAGCTATCATTAGTATTTCTACAGTATATCGTGTGCTTAAAATTATCAGAGATAATGAAAAAATGAAAAGAGAAATGAGCGTCATTAACTCACAAAATAATTTTTCTTTGATTGAAGGACAACAGAATGAACGCACACGTGTCGGCAGAGAACTACATGATGGTATCGGAATTATGATGTCAGCCATAAAGATGAAGATGTCTGCAATTAAAACAAATGACGAAGATGAACAGGCAGAGCTAAAAAATATTTCCAACGAAATAGATGATATCTGCTCTAATATTCGTTTGTATTCTCATACATTGTTACCGCCAACATTAAAGAAATTTGGAATACAGGTTGCTTTAAAAGATATGCTCGAAGATTACAAACAACAGCAAAATGTGGTGTTACAATACAATTTCAACATACCGGAAAATTTATCAGTAGTATCGCAACAGCTTATCTACGATTTAATTAAAAGCTTTATTAATTATTTTTCAGCATATAAACCGGAACAGTTAACCATCAGTATTTATGTAATAGCTTCTATAAAGGAAACACAGATACGTGTTCAACATACAGGTGCTAATATCGACATAAACCATCCTGATATTAAATCTGTAATTTCTGTGATTGACTTATTAAATGGAAGATTTCATACTAATTTGCTAAATGCCTGGAACTTTAAAATGCAGATGGAATTTCCTGTTATGCTCAATGAATAGCAGATGATTATTCAACAATATCACATTGCACATTCATATAAGTGCAGTTTGTTTGACCATAATAAGTGGCTACAGCAATCTCTGATGCATCTTTTCCGTTAGAAATTTTCACCAATCCATTTTTTTCTGATAAATGTGTGGCATCAAAATTTATCCATTGTCCGCCAAGATAGGCTTCAAAACAAGCATGTATGTCAGGTGGATTCAAATTACTTGCATATCCTGAAAAATAACGTGCAGGAATATCCATAGCTCTGCAAAGCGCAATACCTAAATGTGCAAAATCTTTGCAGACACCTTCTCGGCTGATGAGTGTATCGCATGCAGAAATACTGGAATTAGTAGAAGCTGTTCTGTAAGCAATGGTTTTAAATATCCAATCACTTATAGCATTTGCTTTCTCGTAATCATTAGATAAATGACCAAATTCCTTTTGCGCAAAATGTATAAGCTTGTCTGATTCGCAATGTCTGCTTGGCGAAATATAAGGCAGCACTTCATGATCTGTCTTAATAAGTGGTAAAGATGTGATAAGTGTATTTTCGTCTATCAGCTTCTCTTCTACTTCTACAGTCGCTTGGTAAGTAATCGTAAAATTACCATAGTTGATCTGCATTTTAATAAAGCGTGCATCTGAATCTTTCAGCGAATATTCACTAAAGATCAAATCAGGTGAAATACTAAGAGATTCTTCTAAGATGTGTTGACCTGCGCATTTTGCCACCTGTATATTAAAGAAAAAAGTAGTTGGTGTAAACACTTCATACGATAGTTCACTGAATATCTTAAACTTCATATCATGAAGATACAGCAAAGGCTTAATGTTTTTTTTGGTTAAATAATGTTTTAGCATTAAGTTTCAACAACCTTCTGTCCGTTTTTATGTATATTTAAGTTAAAACAAACAATTATGAAAACCATCTTTGCAAGTATCTGTTTATTTATCTTTTCTTTTCAGTTAAGAAGTCAAACATTGCCTGAGCAATTTTCTTTAGTAGAATATGCACCAACCATTACGGCACAATCAGGAACCAACAGCTCTGCTTATGCTGCGGCTTATGTAAATATGAGTACTCAATTAGCTTTTAAGAAAAGTGTTAGAAATCCATCGCCTGATGATGCCTTGTCTTTCGGTTTTGTAGATGGAACGATACAATATTTCCAAAAGCAATTGGGCAAAAAGAAATTTATAAAAATAGTGGCAGACACTCTTTATGAAGGCGGAACAGATGTGGTTAATGATCTTGATTATGTTTTTTATGCTTTGCATCAATATGGCACCATTCCTTACGTTAAGTTTCCTTATCAGGATGCTAAAGAAGTAAAAGCGTATTTCGATCCAACTTTGTTGTCCGATAAATCTATTTATAAAATAAATATTCCGACAGAAGTATTTAATCCTGATGATTCATTTTCGCAGGAAAAATTAAACAGCTTTAAAAAGTATATTTCCTCAGGTGTGCCTGTTATGATCGCGATAGACCAACCTGTTGCCGATTGTGACTGGAATAATTTAGCTACTTATGATACAGATAAAAATAATGAAGATGGAAACCACATTGCCAATATTGTTGGCTACAACGACATGACAGGACAATTTATCATAAAAAACAATTACGAGAAAGATTGCCTGATAATTCATAATTATGCAGATGTATTTAAGATACTTCGTTGGGCATATGTATTAGATTTCAAGAATTAGATTGCCTTAATTATAGATTATTTTTATGTGTAATTATTTGTGGTTGTGTGGTTAATGAAAAAAAATACCTAATTATCATTAGTTTTGTTAGAATACAACTGACGATTTTTTTGCTATCTTTGAGAAATGCGATTTTCAGCAGTGCGAGATTTAAATAAATAATCTTATTTCATTTAATTAGAAATTTTTTTAGTAAAATACTTTCCAAAAGTATCAATGCATCTGTGCTTACCGCTTTTCAATAAAAATTATTTATAAGATGGCTCAACCAAATAATGTGACGATTGTACTTGCAGATGATGACGAAGATGACAGATTTTTCTTCAGAGAAGCATTGGAAGAATTAGGAAAAGTAAATTTTGTGGCTGCAGAAGATGGCGTACAGCTGATGGATGTTTTAGCTAAGCTCGATGAGCAACCTGACGCTATCTTTATTGATATCAATATGCCGCGCAAAGATGGATATGAATGTGTGAAAGAGTTGAGGAAAAATCCAAAATATTTAAACACACCACTGATAGTTTATTCTACTTCAAAAAATCCTCGTGATGTTGATGCTATGTACTTAAATGGCGCAAGCTTATACATTCAAAAATCTAACAGTATTGAACATCTGAAAGATACTATCAAAGGTTTTTTTGAAATGGATATCAATGATATTGTTCCGCCGCCAAAACCCAGCAAGGAAATTTTCCTTTACATGATAAAAAAATAACTTCAATTTACGAATTTTCTATAATGAAACAAGGCTGCATCACTGCAGCCTTTTCGTAAATAATCAAAACAGTTTGAAAATTTGAATTCATCAATCAATAATTAAAGGTGATTAATTCTACCACATAAAATATTATACAATTAATGTAATTTTTTATACGCTACCAATATTTGATAAGTTTGTATCACTCACCTATTAGGATAAAAAAGAAAAAATGCACATCTTGCAGCCATGAGCGAACCTGAAAAGCGTTATTTTATGTTGAATAAGCCAACCAATATGGTGTCGCAGTTTATTGGCAATGAAAAGGTAAGACAATTAGGTGCATTAGCATTTGATTTTCCGGAAGGCACCAACGCCATTGGTCGGCTCGACAGCCAATCGGAAGGTTTACTTCTTTTAACTAATAATAGAAAAGTGACCAAACTGCTATTTAAAAGCAAGGTGCCACACAAGCGTACTTACTTAGTAAAGGTGCGATATGTAGTAACGGAAGAAACCTTACAGCAGTTGAGAACCGGTGTGAGCATTCATATTCATGGCGGCGTAGATTGGATGACCAGTCCATGCGAAGCAGAAATAGTTCCTGATCCAACTATCTATAATATCACAGATGAAAACAATGAGTATAGTCCATACACTTGGCTGCTCATCACACTCACGGAAGGCAAATATCATCAGGTGCGTAAAATGGTGTTTGCACTCGGTCATCGCTGCAAAAGACTCATAAGAATATCTATCGAAGACATGGCTTTAGGCGATTTGCCGCCAAGCGAAGTGAAAGAAATAGAAGAAAATGAATTTTTTAAATTGCTGAAAATAGAAAACTGGCAATAAATTTTAAAACAAAGCATTTTACATAAGTACAAATTCTGTTTTTAAAATAATTCAATTATTGCATCTTTGCATTTAGATGGATCAGAAAAAAATATTAGTGGTTATTGGTGGCGGCGCAGCAGGTTTTTTTGCTGCAATTACTGCTGCTGAAAATAATCAAAATCTTGAAGTGATCGTTTTGGAGCAAGGCAACGATGTACTTGGCAAAGTAAAGATTTCTGGTGGCGGCAGATGCAATGTAACGCATGCTTGTTTTGATGTAAAGGAATTGGTGAAATTCTATCCGCGTGGTCATAAGGAACTACTTGGACCTTTTTTTAAATTTAATTGTGAACATACAATTCAATGGTTCGAAAGCCGTAGTGTAAAATTAAAGACAGAAGAAGATGGCAGAATGTTTCCTGTAAGTAACCAATCTCAAACAATTATAGATTGCTTAACAGAACAAGCAAAATTATATAATGTCACTATTGTAAAACATGCAAAAGTTATGCAATTTGATGTTAGTGATAAGTTCATAATTCATTATAACAATAAGCAGTTACATGCTGATTTTTTATTGCTTGCATCAGGCAGCAGCAATGTTGTTTGGCAGCAGCTTAAAAATATTCATGAAATCGTTCCTGCTGTACCATCGCTGTTTACTTTTAATATTAAAAATGAACTGATAAAAGGCTTGGAAGGCATTGCCTTTAATCATGTTTTATTATCAATCAAAGATTCCAAGATAAGTTCCAATGGTGCACTTTTAATTACACACACAGGTGTAAGCGGTCCGGCAACGCTGAAATTGTCTGCTTTTGGTGCGCGATTATTACACGAAAAAAATTATAACGCTGAAATAAATGTAAATTGGATCAGCCAAAATTTAGAAGACGCTATTCAAAAAATAAAAGAAGAGAAAGAAAAGCAGGCAAAGAAACAAGTAAGCAACTTCACTCCTTTTGTATTACCACATCGCTTTTGGTTGAAGATTTTGGAAGTAAATGGTATTCCGTTGAGCAAGTTGGTAACAGATCTTTCTAAAAGTGATATTCAAAATATTGCGCGAACACTTACACAAACCGTGTTTAGCATTCATTCAAAAAACACGAACAAAGATGAATTTGTTACAGCAGGTGGCGTTGCATTGAAAGAAGTAAATTTTAAAACAATGGAAAGTAAGCATGTTCCAAATCTGTTTTTTGCAGGTGAAGTATTAGATATTGATGCGGTAACAGGCGGCTTTAATTTCCAGGCTGCATGGACGACAGGTTTTATTGCAGGCAACAGTATTGCAGAAAAACTATAAGCGGATTTTCTATGTTGAATGACGATGTCATTTATTTTTTTTAATTTTGAAAAAACAAATTATCTATGAGCAACGATACATTAGATCAGCCTTTTCAAACAAAAGGAAATATTGATATTAAAAGTAACGGAATTAAGTTTGGTATTATTGGCGGTTTGGCAAGTGTTATCGTGTCACTGATACTCTTTTTTGTAGATATGCAGATGGAAAGTTGGGCAAAATGGATATCTACCTTAGTGATGATAGGTATTATTATTTTAGGTATAAAGTCTGTTGCTGATGATAATCAAAACAGGCTAATATCATTCGGTACTCTGTTTAAAGCAGGAATGATCATGGCGGTAATTATAGCAATTATATCAGTCGTTTATTTCCTGATCTACATTAATTTTATTGAAACAAATTTTATTGAAAAAGTCTTAAATGAATCAAGGCAGCAAATGACAGAAAAAGGTTTAGGCGAAGAACAAATAGAACAAGCTTTAGAAATGTCAAAATCATTTATGTCGCCTGGAATTATGGTTGCATTTTCATTAATTGGTTCTTTATTTTTTGGAGCAATAGCATCACTTATCGGCGCAGCCATATTTAAAAAAGAAAGGTAAACTACTTTCCTTTTACATTTTTATATTATAACATGATACAAACCATTTTTCCTGCAAATTTTAGCGAATACGAGTTAATTGATTCAGGTGATTTTGAAAAACTGGAACGCTTCGGCGAATACATTACCATTCGTCCGGAACCGCAGGCAATTTGGAGCAAGCAATTAAGCGATGAAGAGTGGAAAAAACAAGCACACGTAAAATTTGTCAGCATTTCTTCGTCAAATGGCAAATGGGATTTTTTGAAAAAAATGCCTGAAAACTGGGAAATCAAGTACAACCATAATCAGCTGAAAATACAGTTTAATCTTGCATTGACTAAGTTTAAACACGTTGGCATTTTTCCGGAACAAAGTGTAAACTGGGATTTTATCTTTGATAAGATCAACACCATAAAAACAAAAGTTGAGCAGCCTAAAGTTTTAAATCTGTTTGCATATACAGGCGGTTCGAGCTTGGCAGCATGTGCTGCCGGTGCCGAAGTATATCACGTAGATTCTATCAAACAAGTAGTTAGTTGGGCAAACCGCAACATGGAATCATCTAACTTAAAAGACATTCGATGGGTTGTAGAAGATGCCGTAAAATTTGTAAAACGTGAATTGAAGCGTGGTAAAATTTACCATGGAATTATTTTGGATCCACCGGCTTACGGTCACGGAACAGATGGAGAAAAATGGAAATTAGAAGATCAGATCAATGAAATGATCTTAGATGTTTTAAATTTATTAGACAAAGAAAATCATTTCTTTATTTTAAATACTTATTCGTTAGGATTTTCATCATTGATCATAGAAAACCTGATGAATGACAATTTTAAGAAAGCAAAATTAGAAAATATAAAACCGCAGTTTGGTGAATTGTATATTCCATCTTCAACCAATCAGAAATTACCATTAGGTGTTTATTGCAGGTTTTAAAAAAAAAGAGAAGGTTGTAGAAACAACCTTCCTTGAAACATAAAAACCCAATTGAGAGATAAAATCTACTTCATTTATAACGCAAAACACCAACTAAAATTTCATTTAAATTCTTAATTTTTGTTATTATACAAAAAAGAACTTCTATATAACTATAGATGGCTTTTGAATTAAAAAGGTTGCATGCATTATGCGGTGTAGGAAATTTTTTCGAAAAATTCTTTCTTTTTTCTGCGCGATACTTCTACATAGCTGTTATCATACATTGTTGCACTATAATTACCTTCATTATTTTGGATATTCATTATTTTGGTAAGGTTGATAATGAATGAACGGTGAATACGCATAAAATTATAAGAATCAAGTATTTCTTCAAAGAAAGATAGTGTTTTTGATGCCATGATCTTTCTGCTGTCTTCCAGATAAATGATCGTATAATTACTTTCTGATTCGAGCTTTATAATTTCAGATGCTTTGATAAAAACGGCACCATCAATAGAGTTAATGATGATCTTGTTATCCTGAAGATTTTGATCCTTCAGAATATTCACAGATGTACTCAGTGTTTCCGCTTCCAACAATCTTGCATACATATCAAGACGCTTTTTTACTTTAAACAGCGCATCATCCAACTCATTCAGCTTCACAGGTTTTAATATGTAATCAGCAGCATTTTTTTTGATCGCATCAATAGCATACTTATCATGTGATGTTATAAAAATAGTTTCGAAGTTTCCGGTGTCTTCGTAACTATTCAACATATCTACGCTGTTTCCATCAGGCAATTCTACATCAAGTAATATTAATTGAGGCTTGTATTTCTTTATAGCATCTTTTGCCTGTTGAATAGTAGAGCAATGTGTTAATAAATGGGTTTGAGTCTTAGCTTTCGGTAACATATCCAAAAGAACATCTCTAAAAATCGGTTCATCTTCAACAATAATAACTCCAATCATTGTGCATTCTTTCAATAAAAATAGATATTTTTATTAACATAAAAAATCTATGAAGCAAATTATAACAATAGAGCAAGCTGAGAACTTTATTAATAATTATGATTTGTATAAAAGTAAAGCTGAAAATCAGACAAATTTATTTTCCATTTTAGAAAAATGTGAAGCACTTGCAGTTACAAACAGTAATAATAAGCTGCTTTGTAAAACACGTATTTTTTTAACCAATTATTACATACAAATCAATGATTTTGAAAACGCATTGAAGGTTGGATTAGAAAATCATCAGTTTTCTAAAATTGCAGAATTGGAAGAGGAAAACCTGAGAACTTATTCAGGATTAATTGAAATTTATAATTCGATTGGTGATTATGCAAAACTGGAAGAATTGATTCATGAATACCAGGAAAAGCTCATTAATAAAAATGATTATAATAAGTTATGCACCTTGTACATTATTTTGGCGATGCAGGCAAATAATCTAAAAAATCATGAAAATAATTTAAAGTATAACAGGCAAGCGATTGAATATGGAAAGCTAACTGAAAATATAAACCTGTTAGTATATGCTTACAACAATTTAGGTTTTCAATACATGGAACAGGATATTTCTATTGCTCAGGATGCTTTGGAAAATGCATTAGAACTTATCAAACATCACCAAAAAGATATTTCCAATTATTCTATTGCTGTTGTCGAATTAAATTTGAGCAGATTATATCTTAAACAACAAAAGTATGATCTAAGCCTGCAACTTATAAAATCGTCTATCAAAATTTTAAAAAAGATCAATAATAACAACGAATTAAATTCGGCAAAATTAGTTTTAAGTGAATTATACATAGATACAAATAAGCTCAAATCAGCCTTAATATTGTTAGAAGAAATTGAAAAGAAATGTATAGAAAACAAGAACAGGTCTGTTTTGGCTACGTGTTACCATTGCTATATCAAATTATTTGAAAAGAAGAAAAAATATAAAGAAACACTTGAAAGCTATAAAAAACTGCAAGCTGTAAATGAAGAAATGTATAATGAAGAAACAAACAAAAAGATATATAACCTGCAAACACTTTATGAAGTAAAAAGCATTAAAAAACAACGTGATCATGCAGAGACGATAGCTAATCTAAAGCACGATTTTTTAGCTAATATGAGCCATGAAATACGTACGCCAATAAACAGCGTTTTAGGTATCTCTTATTTATTTCAGCAAACTAAATTAAATAAAAAGCAACAGGATTACGTCAATCGCTTACAACGAAGTGGCGAAAGCTTATTGTCGCTTATCAATGATGTTTTAGATCTTTCTAAAATTGAAGCAGGCAAGATGGAACTTATATCGGTTGAATATAATCTACATACTTTTATACAAAATATTTATGATCAGCTATCTTATAAAGCTGCTGAAAAAAATCTGAAATTAAATATAAAAGTTGCCAAAGAATTAGATATTGCTGTAGTTGGCGATGAAAATCGTTTAACACAAGTTATCCTAAATCTTGTAATGAATGCTATAAAATTTACAAACAAAGGCGCTGTTTTGATTGAGATGAATTGTTTATCCAATGATGCAAAAAAATTACTGGTAGAATTTAAAATTATTGATACAGGTATTGGAATTACACAAAATAAAATCGACACTATTTTTGAGCGTTATGAACAGGTTACAGGTACAAGTGTTGGTGGAACAGGATTAGGACTTTCCATTTCTAAAAAGATATTAGATTTAATGGATGCAAAAATTGATGTTTCCAGCAAAATAAATAAAGGAACTACCTTTAGTGTTACCATTCCATTTGAAAAATCGCAATCTAATACAATCAAATCGAATGAGGTCATTGATATTTCTGCCGATTTTCTATATCATAAAAATATTTTAATTGCTGATGATATTGAAGAAAACAGGATGATACTAAGAGATATCCTGCAAAGTTTTAATAGCGAATGCAGTATTGATGAGGTCTCAAACGGAATTGAAGTGATGGATATAATTAAGAATAAATCTTATGATTTAATTTTAATGGATTTAGACATGCCTGATAAAAATGGTATTGAAACTATGCTGGAAATACGCAAAATAGAAAAGTTACAGTCTGTGAAAATCATTGCGCATACAGCTGGTTTACTTACTATTTCGAAAGATGAAATGATAGAAATTGGATTTAATGAGTTATTGCTAAAACCCTTCAAACCATTGGATTTCTTGAAGAAGCTGACTATTCTTATGTCTTAAAGATCTATTAAAATTCATCTTCAACATGATAAGCAGATGGTGCCACCATATTTAAAGATGCAATAAATCTGTCATCATCACTTGTTGTTAATTGAATGATAGATTTTCTCCTGTAAGTTTGTATATCATTAATCATATTACTACTGATATTATCCTTATCATTTATAATGCGATCATAAAATACACGTGTTTCACCATCGCTTGTTGTAATGTCAATTTTTACAAATAGAGGAAAGTCTGTAATTGAGTTTATCGGTGCAAATGCTAATATGTATTTTAAATTGTCAGATTCATGAGGAAAAAAAACAGCAGAAACGGATGTTTCTGCTGTTGGTATAGGAAACTCTGTCACTTTAATAAACTTTACAGATACAGCATCATTTGTATGATCTGTAATTTTGAAAATAAATATTAATCGCGACATCTTCGTATAATAAATTCAAACTAAAAATAAGTTGGCGGAACCATTGATATTGTTGGAATATTCTGCTCATTTTCAGTACATAATACAATTAAACCTTTTCTCGTATAAATGGTTGTGCCACCCATTACAACGGTTCCTACAACATTCGGATCATCTATGTCGTTATCGTAGATAATGCTCGCCATTCCATTGCTTGAATTGAATTCAATTTTAATCATCTTTGGCAATCCCGAAATGTTATTAATAGCAGCTGTTGCCAAAATGTAAGTTGGCTGCGTAGCAAACGTGGCAGAAATAGGCGAACCTGAAGGATATTCAGATATTTTAATAGAAGTGATACTAATAGCACCACCAGTGTTGTCCATGATCTTGAACTTAAAAGTTAGCATTTTTGGCATAAGATATTTTATTTAAGGGTTAAAAATTAGGCTTATAAAGGGTTTTAAATACAATACACGGAGCTTGCTTATATCAATGCGCAAATGTATATTAAAAGCTTTACAAACACAAATTAAATGAGTGAACGGTCGCTTTATGAAGTTAAACGGTATTTTTTAAATAGAATTAGGCTAAAAAACTATTAAAACCTGAAATTTTGAACAATATCTATAAAATATTTTGCTTTCTCAAAGTCAACATCAGGATAAACACCGTGACCTAAATTGCAGATATAATTTTGTTTGCCAAACGATCGCAGCATTTTTTCTGCTTCATCTTTTATAGTTTGCTTGTCAGCGTATAAAACACATGGATCAAGGTTGCCTTGTAATGTTTTGTTAGGTGCTTCGCTCCTTGCGTTCTGCGGCTCTATTGTCCAATCTAAACCAATTACAGCACAATTAGTAGCTGCAAATTCCTGTAAAATATAGTGTGCGTCTTTTGCAAAAAGAATAACAGGAACTTCCGTTATCGCAGCAGCAATTTTTTGCATGTATGGCAAAGCAAATTCTATATATTGTGCTTTGCTTAGAACGCCAGCCCAACTATCAAACACTTGTACAATATCTGCACCATGTTTTATTTGTTCTTTTAAGTATGAAATTGTTGAAGCAGTTATCTTATCTAACAATTGATGTGATAAAATCGGATTTACATATAGCATTTTTTTTGCTTCCGAAAAAGTTTTACTTCCTTTTCCTTCAATCATATAAGAAAAAATTGTCCAAGGTGCGCCGGCAAAACCAATCAACGGAACACGATTATTTAAAGCATTTTTCGTCAGTTTTATAGAATCAAAAACATATTGCAAATTTGGAACTACATCAGTTGTCAAATTATTTACATCACTATCATTTTTAATTGTTTTAGGAAAAAACGGACCTTTACTTTCAATCATTTCGTAATTCAAACCCATCGCTTCAGGAATCACCAAAATATCAGAAAAAATAATTGCAGCATCAACACCCAAAATATCAACCGGTTGAATGGTAACTTCGCAAATCAATTCAGGATTTTTCACCAATTCTTTAAAACCATTTACACTACTGCGAACTGCTCTGTATTCAGGCAAAATTCTACCGGCTTGGCGCATTAACCATACAGGAATTCTCTCTACAACTTCACCTTTTGCAGCCTTTAATAGTAAATCGTTTGTCAACATAATGGGCAAAAATACAAAATCCTACACCTATATTTTATCTAATTTTATTGCTTAATTTACAGTTTGCAATAAAATAATTTGCAAACTACTAACTTTGCAAATTGTAAAACCACATAAAATGTCAGAAGCAATAGAAATAAATAATCCATCAGTATCTAAAATAATGCCGCGCGTTGTTGATATTAAGAATGCAAAAATTATGCATCATAATCACCTGGTTTTAGAAAATGTAAATTTTGAAGTGCGAAAAGGCGATTTTGTATATTTAATTGGAAGAACCGGTGAAGGAAAAAGCAGCTTGCTAAAAACCTTGTATGGTGATCTGGAATTTAAAGAAGGTGATGCTGATGTTTGTGGTTACAATTTACGAACGCTTAAACGTGCTGATGTTCCAAATCTGCGTCGCCGTTTAGGAATTGTTTTCCAGGATTTTCAATTGTTAACAGACAGAACTGTTTTTGATAATTTGGATTATATGCTTAGAGCAATTGGCTGGAATGATAAAAATAAAATAAAGGCTTCTATTGATGAATCGTTGGAAATGGTGAAGCTGAATAATAAAAGCGGCAAATACCCAAACCAGCTTTCCGGTGGCGAACAACAACGTGTTTCCATTGCACGCGCTTTGCTTAATCATCCTGAATTAATTTTGGCTGATGAACCAACCGGAAACTTAGATCCTGAAACAACCGATGAAATTATGAGCTTGTTTTACTCTATTTTTAAAGCAACGCAAACACCAATGATATTTGCTACACACAATTATCAGTTAATAGAACAATATCCTGGAATTATCTATATGTGTGGCTACAACTCTATTAGCAGAGACGATTCACATTTTAAGTAAGCAGTAAACGAAGTAGGCAGTATGCAGTCTGTTTACAAACTGCATACTGCCTACTAAAATATTTTATGCTATTTTTCTAACCGTTTCCTAAAGCTTTAGCCAAATCATTCAACTGGCTTTTCCATAATTCTTTAGCAGAATCTAAATCAAGCTTTTCAGCATAATCCGTAACCGTTAAGATAGTTTCTTTGGTGATATCGGTTACTTTTATTTTGTATTCAAAATAAGCCTTTTCATCATCTTCGTCTTCCCAACGAAGCTTAATAAATTCATCTTCTTCGTAAGCTAAAACTTCTGCAACCTGTTCTTCACCGTTCCACTCAAAAGTGAACACTTCACCGTTTGGATCCAAATCAACATAATCTGCAAACCATTGTACTAAGCCTGAAGGTGTTGTCAAAAAATTGTATAAAATCGCAGGCGAAGACTTAAAAGTACGTTCAACTGTAAAAGGAATTTTTTTAGCCATAATTATTAATATCAGGCACAAATTAAACAAAAAATTGATTTTAACAACTTTTGTTAGATTTTTTTTTGAAACAAAATATTTTTAAACCACTTAAGAAACATTAGAAGCTTAAGAATTATTAGAAGCCAATTATATGTATTACAAAAAAGAAAACTAAGCTATCTTTCTTCTCTATTCTTCTGTTATCTTATTTTTCACAGCTTAAGTTTCTTTAGCTTTTTTATGTGGTTATATTTTATAGAATTTCTCCAACCACAAAGAAACTTCCTGTTACCAAAATCAAATCAGTATCATTTGCTTTAGATTTCGCTACACCAAGTGCATCTTTCGGATGATGATATATGTTGCCATTTAATTGATGAGCCTTAGCTTTTTCCTGTAAAATTTCTACTTCCAATTTGCGTGGCAGCTGCGGCTCTGTAAAATAATATATTGCGTGCTTAGGAAGTAATCCTAATATCTTATCAATATCTTTATCTTTTACAGCACCAAAAATAATGTGTAGTTGCTGATATTTTTCAAACATAAGTTGCTCATTGATTTTGTGAATTCCATCTTCATTATGTCCAACATCTGCAATTACTTTCGGATGCTTTTCCAAAGTTTGCCATCTTCCTTGTAAATGCGTGTTTTCCTTCACGTTAGAAAAACCAATTTGCAAAGCTTTTTCTTTAATAACATAAGAACTTTGTTGTTGCAAAATATGCAAAGCAGCCAAAACTGTTTTTATATTTTCTGACTGATAATTTGAATTTAGATCACAGCAAATATTTATCTTTTTATCAGCAATCAAAGCATCAACAATCAAATAATTTGGTGTATTTATAATTTTTGCTTGCTGCACAATATCATCTGCAAAATATAGTTGTGCATTTTGCTGTTGTGCTTTTTGTATAAAGACATCGTTTGTTGCTTCATTTTTTCTGCCAATAATTACCGGAATATCTTGTTTTATAATTCCTGCTTTTTCAGCAGCAATTTCAGCCAAAGTATTTCCTAATAAATACTGATGATCGTAGCTGATATTTGTAATGATAGACAATACAGGTGTTATAACGTTTGTTGAATCTAAACGACCACCAAGACCTGTTTCTATAATAGCAATATCAACTTCTTTCTTTGCAAAATAATCGAAAGCCATGGCAACCGTTATTTCAAAAAATGATGGTTGAATTTCTTCGATCTTCGGCTTTATCTTTTCAGTAAAATTAACAACGAATTTCTCATTGCATGGCTTGCCATTGATTTTTATGCGTTCGCGAAAATCTTTTAAATGTGGTGAAGTATATAAACCGGTTTTGTAACCTGCTTGCTGTAACACAGATGCTAAAATATGCGCAACAGAACCTTTACCATTTGTGCCTGCGATGTGGATCGTTTTTATTTTATTTTGTGGATTTCCTAAAAACTCACACAAAGCAATAGTATTCGTTAAGTCTTTTTTAATAGCAGCTTCGCCAATGCGTGAAAACATGGGTAGTTTATTAAAAAGATAGTCGAGCGTTTGTTTGTAATTCATTTTGTTACATCAATTATTTTTTCACGGCTCTAAAGCTATGAAAAAATAAGCTTCGCCAGCTTGGGTGATGATGAATTGTTACATTTTCAAATCCTTTTTTTTCTAACAAACTTTTTATTTGTGTTGGATTTAAAAACTTTAATACGCTTTTTATTAAGTAAGTATAGATGTTAGCAGAGCCGGAAACTACTGTGCAAAAAGGCACAATAAAACCATAACCTAAAATTGCCCACAATGGTTTTGCGCACCAAACTTCACTCAAAGAATAATCGTGAATAACCAATTGTCCGCCAGGTTTCAATAAAGAAAAAAGATTAGCGATACATTGCTCGTAATCAGGCATGTTTCGTAAGCCATAAGCCATAAAAATCGCATCTACAGAGTTTGGTGCAATGTTTAGATTCATCGCATCTTGCAAAGATATTTCTACTTTTCCAAGTTCAATTTCCTTGGCAAATTTTTGTTTTGCAACTTCGAGCATTCCTTCTGAATTATCAATGCAAATTACTTTTCCTGTTGTAATTTTTGATAAAAACGATAAGGTAGATTTTCCTGTACCACAACAAAGATCAATGATTAGCTCATCACCTTTTAGTAGTAATAAATTTCCGCTTCGGTTTAAATCTTCCTGATAACCTTGGCTCATTGCAGTAGCAAAATCGTATTTATTTGCTACTTTATTAAATTCTTTCGGAACAATTTTCTTGTTTTCAAACAAGATATCTGCAGAAGTTTTTTGCATTTTATTTTATAAGTATTATTACAGGAAAACAAGATGTTTTATAAAGAGTTCAGCTATTTAAGAAATTATTGTGAGTTTCTAAAATTATACACTATGGTTCCAAATTGTTCTTCGCTGCTGGCATCTGATGATGTTAATTTTGAACCTAATGCAGCTTTTTCTGCCAAACCAACTAAGTAACTGTCAGTAGTTGTAGAACCTGTATAACCACCTTTCGCAAAAATAATATTTCCTGCTTTATCTACTTTTATCTGTACAACTACTTTTCCTTCTTTATTGGTTGAGTTGAAAGGTTGCTTTCTGTCACGCCAGCCTCTGCCTGAAACATTTAAGCCTGTGCCAACGCCGGAACCGCCATTTCCTGTGCCGCTTCCATTTCCACCGTTACCATTGCCACTTCCGTTTCCGCTGCCATTACCTGATCCGTTTCCAGAACCGGTGCCTGTACCGGAACCAGTGCCTGTTCCATTTCCTGTACCTGTTTTTCCTTTTGTGAAAACACCAGCCATTTGGTCTTTGATACGCTTTTCTTCTGCTTCGCGCGCCAAACGATCTGCTTCTGCTTTTTTAATGATATCTGCTAAAATCTTATCTTGTTTTGCTTTAGCATCAGCTTCTGCTTTTTGCATTTTTGCTATGGCAATTGCCTGTGCATCTTCTGCCGTCATTACATTTGATGAAGATGGTGCGTTTACTTTTGTTGGTGTAGTTACAGGTGTTGATGATTGAACCGGTGGTGATGGTGTTGGTGAAGTTTGTGGTGAAGAATTTTGTCCGCCACCTTCGCGTTCTAAATCATTTGCAGCACCTTCATTTCCATCACCAAAATCAATAGTTACAGCATCTATAGGAATTTCTATCGGCGGCTCATTCAATTTTATAAATAATAAAGTAAGTAGTAATGCTGCCAATAATGCGATGGTGATCGCAAATGATTGTTGATCTGATTGTCTTTGTTGTACTTGAGCTACTGACATTTTTCTAAATTAATTATTAAAGAGTATAGAACGGAAAATTACTATAACGATGCTAATTTATACATTCAAAATACTCACTAATGTTATTAAACTCAAAATGTGTACCATTTATTGTGTTAAAAGAAGTTAGCAACCAAAACTTTGTCTATTTTTTCTGATAATTCTTGTGGTGAAAGTGCTTCTTTTTCTAAAACAAATTTAGATACCAAATGATTAGGTACTTCTTCAATATGATTAAAGATAACTTCTATATTTTCAGGTGGTTTCTTCCAGATTTCATCACTCGATTTTTCTTCTTTACCAATAAAAGTTCCTAAAACGGATTGTGGAAAGAATTTTTTATTGAGTATTTTACGACTGTCTGCCAGAACAAAAACAGGAATATTATAAGTTTTTGCTGCTGCTGAAATTAGATGAGCTCCGGATTTTGTGATAAAAGTTTCGTGCATAATAATATCGCATCCTAATAAGACAATATCAATTTCCGGTAAAAAACGACCTAAGCCTGCATCGTCGATGGCTGTAACTTTTATATTCTTTTCTGCAATTGTCTTAGCTTGTTCCTTTTCCGGTTTTTCTTGCAAAGAAATTAATTGTATTACATTGAATTTCTTTTGGTTAACATTTAACAATTCAATAAGAGATTGAATATTAATATCATTGCTGTGTAACAGGATTGTTTTGCCTTCAAAATCAAAATTCTGGCTGGCAATTTCGGCTGTTTTTCTATCTACATTTTTCCATCTTTCATGAAAAACTTCCAACAATTCTTTAATAACAATTGGTTGATTTTCAGGATCGATCTTTAATAAAAAATGATTGATATAATGATTTACAGAAGTAATATTTGGCTTTTCAGTAATCACCGTTTTTAAACCTGTAAGCATTTCGCGAACAGAGTTTGAAACTTTATTATCATACATTAAACCGATGAGATTATTTACTGTTTTGGTGGCATTTTGGAATGCTTTTGCACTTTCAACAATTGGATTTTCTGTTATCTTTTTAAATAAACTCATTGTATTTTTTGTTTGAGAATTTACGAGTTTATGAATTTAAAAATTAAAATCATGCTTTTATTGCTTTAGTTTGTTATGTTTTGGTGCTTTTTGTTTGTGGTAAATAATTTTTGTGCAATTAATTTAATTCTGTTAAACATATTTCCATACCATTCCATTCTAAAAACAACAGAATCGTTATTTGCTTTATAGGTTAAAAACAAAGCCAATGGCAGCAACACAATGGAAGCGAGCCACATTCCTACTAATGGTGGAATAACCATGCCTTTTGTTAATTTTTCGCCAATAACATTCAATACGTGAAATAATACAAAGTATAAAACTGCAATTAAAATAGGCATTCCAAAGCCACCTTTGCGCACGATGGCACCCATTGCGCAGCCAACAAACAATAATACTAAGCAGGCGAACGATAGGCTGAATTTTCGATACCATTCGCAATAATAATTGATGTAATTGCTTTCTTTAAATTCTAAATCTGACTTACTGATATCAACATAGCTTTTTACTGCCTGTAAATTACTGATAGCTGTAGTAACGCAGTTTTGAGTAATGTTGCGATCAAAAACGTTTTTAATGTCAATTGGAGTTGGAATATTTTTTATCTTATTATTTACAGAATCAGGTATTTTCCTTAGAGCAGAAAAGTATGCCGAATTTGTTTGAATGATTTCGGCAACCCTGTTTTCTATAATTTTTCTGGCAGAATCGGCTTCCTGCATTAACTGCCTCGTGTTGAACATGATATAATTGGTCTTAAATAAATTCTGATCTGTTCGTGTCATTTTAAATTCACGCAAATCAAAGATCTTCTGCCATCTTACAAACTCCATGCTTGTTTGTTCTGCTTTTATTTCACCTGTTTCATTGTTTCGTTTTTGTTCATCGTGATATTGCTTACCATTGTATAAAGTCAAGATCAAATGATCGCCTGTGTTACTTAAAGCAACATCGCCTTTATCTGCCAAAACAACACCATCATTACCTTTTCCCTGCGAATGATCATACACCATTATTCCATATAAAGTCTTGTTATCTTCATCTTTATGGTGAACTTTTATGGCAAAACCTGAAATTCCTCTGTAAAAAACACCTTCTTTTATATCTAATGCAGGTTTTTGTTTTCTGATGTCAAATAACAGCGAGTAAAATTTAAGATGAACTTTTGGCAAAGTATTATTAGAAAAATAGAATGCTCCAAAAGCTAAGAAGATCGTGAATACAATAAGGCTACCCATTACTCTTATTAGTGATAAGCCACCGGTCTTGTAGGCAGTCAGTTCATTGTTTTCTCCTAAATTTCCAATAACCATCGTAGATGCAAGTAATATTGCAAGCGGTAAAGCCATAGGAATTATAGTTAATGTAAAAAGACCAATTAGTTTTAACAATAAGCTGGTTTCCAAACCTTTGCCTACAATGTCATCAATATATTTCCATAGAAACTGCATCATGAAAATGAATGAAGTCAATCCAAATGTAATGATCAATGGAATAATGAAACTGCCTAAAACTACTCTGTCTACTCGCTTTAACATGAAAATTTTTACGATGCTAAAATAGTGATTATATTATAAAACGTTCACGTTAATCTAATGTTAAGATATTGACTTTCAACTAAAAAATGATTATCTTTGCACTCTTTTAAAATTTTACACAACATAACCAAAGTATGCGTCAACTCAAGATAACCAAATCCATTACCAACCGCGAAAGCCAATCCTTAGAAAAATATTTACAAGAAATCGGAAAAGTTGACTTATTAACGCCAGATGAAGAAGTTGATTTGGCACAACGTATCAGAGCCGGTGACCAACGTGCTTTAGAACGTTTGACAAAAGCAAACTTACGTTTCGTGGTTTCGGTTGCAAAACAATACCAAAATCAAGGTTTGACTTTAAGTGATTTAATAAACGAAGGAAATTTAGGTTTGATTAAAGCTGCACAACGTTTTGATGAAACACGTGGTTTCAAATTCATTTCTTATGCAGTTTGGTGGATTCGTCAATCAATTTTACAAGCTTTGGCTGAGCAATCTCGTATTGTTCGTTTACCATTAAATAAAGTTGGATCATTAAATAAGATCAATAAAGCATTTTCAAACTTAGAGCAGGAATTTGAGCGCGAACCATCTGCTGATGAGTTGGCTGAAATGCTTGAAATTACACGTGAAGAAGTAGAAACCACTTTAGGTGTTGCTGCACGTCACGTATCTGTAGATGCACCTTTCCAGGAAGGTGAAGAAAACTCTTTATTAGATGTTTTAGAAAACAAATCTGCACCAAGAACAGATTTGCAATTAGAATATATCGAATCGTTAAGAACAGAAATCGAACGTTCATTGTCTACTTTAACAGACAGACAAAAAGAAGTAATAAAATACTATTTTGGAATTGGTGTTGAACATCCAATGAGCTTGGAAGATATTGGCGAGAAATTTGGTTTAACACGCGAACGCGTTCGTCAGATCAAAGACAAAGCTATCAATAAATTACGTGCTACATCAAGAAGCAAATTATTGAAGAATTATCTTGGTGGTTAATTTCTCGATAAACTTGAAATGACAAACTAACAATTGTACTTATCATCAATTCTATAATTCACAAATTCAACAATTAAAAAATGAGCAACTGGAATTCTAAAGAAAAAAGCGCATTAGAACTCATTAACATCGCAGGAACACTTTGGTTAGATAAAAACGTAGAGCTGATTATTTTAAGAAGAGCAATCGTTGATTCAAGATATTCAGAAGTATTAAACAATAAAGAATTTGCTAAAAAATATTTGAATCTTCCTTTATCTATTGAACTTTTGGTAGATCTTGCAAAAGCAATCGCAAAGTTAGACATCGCTCCTACAAGAATAGATTTAGCCACCTTAGCTACACAATACTTGGCAGAAAAAAATCCTGATTTTGATACATTTGTTGCTGAAAAATTAAAAGATTACGGCAAAGAAAAAAGAAGCATCAAACCTATTGACGTTGTGTTATTTGGCTTTGGCAGAATCGGAAGGTTAGCAGCACGCGAATTAATTCAACAACACGGAAATGGCGAACAACTAAGGTTGCGTGCAATTGTAACACGTGGAAAAAATACAGACGAAGAAATTAAAAAACGTTCTTCATTATTGCGTAAAGATTCTGTTCATGGAAAATTTCGTGGTGTAATTACAGAAGATTATGCAAACAAAGCTTTGATTGCTAATGGCAATCAGGTACACATGATCGTTTCAGATAATCCTGCGGAAATTGATTACACAGCTTATGGAATCAATGATGCTTTGTTGATAGATAATTCAGGTATATTCAGAGATGCTGAAAAATTAGGCATTCATTTGCAGGCAAAAGGCATCGCAAAAGTTTTATTAACTGCACCAGGAAAAGGCAGCTTGCCAAATATCGTTTATGGTGTTAATCATTTAGACTATAATCCTGACAGCACAAATATTTTCACAGCAGCATCTTGTACCACAAATGCAATATCACCAATTATTAAAGTTATTGGTGAAAAATTAGGGATTGAAAGTGGACATATTGAAACAGTTCATTCTTATACAAACGATCAGAATTTATTAGATAACTATCATAAAAGTTACCGTCGTGGTCGTTCTGCGCCAATGAATATGGTCATTACAGAAACAGGTGCAGCAAGTGCCATTACAAAAGTAATGCCTTCTATGTCTGGGAAATTTACCGGTAATGCAGTGCGTGTACCAACACCAGATGTTTCATTAGCAATTCTAAATTTAAATCTTTCTACAGAAGTAGAATCTATTGAAGCTGTAAATGCAATCATCAGAGATGCCGCAACTTATGGCAATTTAGTGGAACAAATTGATTACTCAACTTCGCAAGAGTTAGTATCATCAGATTCTATTGGTAATTCGCACGCATCTATCTTAGATTCGCATGCAACTTTAATTTCACCGAATAAAAAATCGATCGTTTTATATGTTTGGTATGATAACGAATATGGTTATACGCGTCAGGTAATTCGTTTAGCGAAATATCTGGGAAAGGTACAAAGGCTTACTTATTATTAATTTATCAATGTGGTAATTAGCTAATTAGCTAATTTACTAATTATCAAATTTGAAGTTATGTTTGAAAATTTACAGGATAAACTCGAAGGCGCGTTTAAAAATTTAAAAGGTCAGGGAAAACTGACGGAATTAAATATTGCAGCTACCGTTAAAGATATTCGTCGTGCTTTAGTAGATGCTGACGTAAACTACAAAATTGCAAAAGAATTTACAGATACAATTAAGGACAAAGCGTTAGGACAAAATGTTTTAACTGCTGTTGCACCTGGTCAGTTAATGACTAAAATTGTAAGCGATGAATTGACGCTATTAATGGGTGGCACTGCGAGTGAAATCAATATCAAAGGTTCACCTGCTGTTATTTTAATTTCAGGTTTACAAGGTTCCGGTAAAACAACTTTCTCCGGAAAATTAGGACATCATGTAAAAACAAAGCTAAATAAAACACCTTTATTAGTTGCTTGTGACGTTTACAGACCTGCTGCGGTTGACCAGCTAAAAGTTTTAGGTGAACAAATTGGTGTGGAAGTTTATTCAGAACCTGAAAATAAAAATCCGGTTTCTATTGCGCAAAATGCCATTGCTTATGCAAAACAAAAAGGACAAAATGTAGTCATTATTGATACTGCAGGTCGTTTGGCTGTTGATGAAGAAATGATGAATGAAATAGCAAATGTGAAGAATGCTATTCAGCCGCAGGAAACTTTGTTTGTGGTGGATTCTATGACAGGACAAGATGCTGTGAATACTGCAAAAGCATTCAACGAAAGAATTAATTTTGATGGCGTTGTCTTAACAAAATTAGATGGTGATACACGTGGTGGTGCTGCTTTATCCATAAAATATACGGTTAACAAGCCTATTAAGTTTGTTTCTCGTGGTGAAAAATTGATCGATACTTTAGATGTTTTCTATCCTGAACGTATGTCACAGCGTATTTTAGGAATGGGTGACATCGTATCTTTCGTGGAAAAGGCGCAAGAGCAGTTTGACGAAAAAGAAGCGCAACGTTTACAAAAAAGGATTTCTAAAAACCAGTTTGACTTTGAAGATTTCTTGCAGCAAATCAACCAGATTCGCAAAATGGGAAACATCAAAGATTTGTTAGGTATGATTCCTGGCGTTGGCAAAGCTGTGAAAGATATTGATATTGATGATAACGCTTTCAAAAAAATTGAAGCAATTATTTTTTCTATGACAGTGGAAGAACGCAGAAATCCTGATCTGATAAACGGCAAACGCAGAGAACGCTTAGCCAAAGGCTCAGGAAATACGATACAAGACGTGAATGCATTCATCAAGCAATTCGATCAAATGAAAGTAATGATGAAACGCATGCAAGGAATGGGCATGGGAAAACGATAGTCTTTTCTTAAATTCAAATAATAAAAATGTCGAGTAAATTTACTCGACATTTTTATTGAAACATTGGAATTATTCTATGTTTATAATTGTTGTAATAAGAAATAAAAGACTATGGAACAAACTTTAACATACAATCGTAAAAGCCTTATTGCATCTTTTGAAAAAGCTACCAACATTACACAATCTGTAAAAATTGATACTATATTAGAAGCAAAACAAATCATCAATCATTTGATTCACTTTCTTCAAATCAAAGACATCAATAGCATTGAAGATGATTTTATTACACCTGATTTTAATAAAGACACCATTAAGATTCGTTTTACTGCAACCAACGATAAAGTAACAAACAAAGCGTTTTTAGACAGTATTAAAATATTCAATGACTACATCTTTTCTACTAATAAATAGCGCTTAACACAAACATCATTTTTCATCTGTTTGTTTTATTCTGATTTATTTATGCAACAAACAAATTTTCAAACATTTCGTTATATTTGAATAAAATCATTTACCATGATAATCGAAAGAACAAAAAAAGAAGTAATTATAAAATTACCAAGCACTACAAATATTGATACACTTCAAGACGTAATGGATTGGATAGAGTTTAAAGAACTTTCTAAAAAAGCAAAAGCAACACAAAAACAGGTAGATAATTTAGTAAAAAAAATAAAAAAAGGTCGTTGGTCAAAAACTAAAGACTTGCTATCTAAATGAGAATAATTATTGATACCAATATTGTTTTTAGTGCTATTCTAAACACCAATAGTAAAATTGCACGTATAATTTTTCAACCCAAAACAAGTCTTAATTTCTATTCAACTACAAAATTGAAAGAAGAAATTGAAGAACATAAAACAAAAATTCAATCTCTAACAAAATTATCAGATATAGAATTAGATAGAATAATTACTTTGATAACCAACAGAATTCGGTTCATCAACTATAATTTAATTCCTATCGAAATTTATAATTACGCAGAAAAACTTACGCATGATGTTGACATTGATGATACAGAATTTGTCGCATTGACAGAACATATTAAAGGTAAACTTTGGACAGGCGACAAAGAACTTATTAAAGGTTTATCAAAAAAGAATTGGAAAAAATTTATCAGTACTGAAGAATTACAAATTAAACTCAAATAATAATTCTTACATCTTTTCTACTTAACACAAACATCATTTTTCATTACAAACATTCTTATTTATTTCAATTAATTTAGAATTGAAATAAAGATACTTTGCTTCTTTATGTTCTTTGAGTGAAAAATAAAATAATGACAGAAATAAATAAAATAAAGGCTGGGATCGTAGGTGCAGCAGGTTACACAGGTGGCGAACTCATTCGCATTTTATTACATCATCCAAAAGTAAAAATTGATTTTTGTTATAGCAGAAGTCAG
>Ga0247804_10000022_pt1 | contig 110740 bp, 95 predicted proteins | sample UWRJL029104C1_FD_181142 | JGI IMG/M metagenome (GOLD analysis project Ga0247804, IMG submission 181142) | Plant litter microbial communities from Arlington Agricultural Research Station in Wisconsin, United States - UWRJ-L029-104C-1 | ecosystem: Environmental > Terrestrial > Plant litter >... | reverse complement strand
TATTAAAAAACGCTTTTTTAAGAAAGATTCTATCGTTATAAAAATGCATTTGGAAGGCTTCATGCTGGAAGAATTTACCATTAAAGCAAAAAAAGGCAAAGTTCCAAAAGATACAGCTGCTATCAGAATTTTCAGAAGTGTGGTCGCCAATAAAAAAGACAACCGACCAAAGAGCTTAGCTACTTATCAATACGAAGAATATTTAAAAACAGTTGCTTCTCTTTATAATATTAAGCCGAAGATCGCAAAACTTAAAATTCTAAAACCTTTTAAGTTTATCTTAGAAAATACAGACACAACTGCTGACGGCACGCGATTTATTCCGCTAATTCTAAAAGAAACCATCGTCGATCATTACATCAGCAAGGATCCGAAAAAGAATAAAGAAATTGTAAAAGGACAAAAAATATCAGGAATCGAACAATTGCGTTTTGCTGAATTATTGGATGTTGCTTTCGACGAAGTGGAAATCTATGACAATCAGGCACTCGTAAACGGAAAAACATTTTTGCTGCCATTTTCCGATGGTGGTTTGGCATTGTATAATTATTACGTGCTTGATAGTATAAAGATAGCAGATAACAGTAAACTAATTGACAGCAGTAAATTTATCTACAAAAGCAAAATACTTTATTTCGACAAAACGAAGTACGACACAACCATTATTAAAACAATTACAACAGACAGTAATAATGTATTAATTAACGATACAAGCCTAAATGGCAGCTTACCACTTAGCTATTCAACAATAATAGATAGTTCAATTGTTAAAGACAGTACCATTTCAATAGAAACAATTGTAGTACGCGATAGTGTAATGATTTATAACTTAGCATTTACACCCAAAAGCAAAAGCGATTTATTATTTAATGGCCGCGCACATATTAATGGCGAAGATTATGCGGTCATGGATATTGATTTAGGAATCGACAAACGTTCTAACCTTAATTTTATTAATGATTACACGCTTTCACAAAGCTTTGAAAAGATAAACAACAATTGGTTTAAAAACACAGAATCACGCGCAACTAATATTTCTTATTCTAAAAAGAAGAAAGCCAAAAGCGTTCGTGTTCAAAGATACATGCATCGAAATGACATCATTTTAGAGCAGCCGATAGCCGATACCATTCTAAAAGATGCAGATCAGATCTTACTTAAAAACTACAGAAAAAGAAATGATTCATTTTGGGTAAATACACGTCATAATACACTTTCAAAAGCAGAATCTAATGTGTACGTCTTAATAGATTCATTAAAGAAAACAAAAACATTTAAAGCACTTTCAGGAATCGGAAGTTTTTTCGCAAGCGGTTATTATAAAACAAAAGTCATTGATATTGGAAACGTATATCAACTGGTAAGCTGGAACGATTTAGAAGGAACGCGTTTCCGTTTAAACCTGAAAAACAATTGGCGCATCGGCGAATGGGTAAACTGGAAAGTATATGGTGCTTACGGTTTGAGCGACAAGAAATTTAAATATGGCGCAGAAATAAGCACCAAGCTTCCAGATAAGAAATACAAATTATACCACGCGCTTTCAGCATCTTTCAGAGATGACTATCAGCGTTTCACTTTAGAAGGAACAGGCGTTGATTATGATTTCATTTTTAATTCCATAACACGCAGAAGATCCATTGCAGATCTTATTTACCTGAAAGATGCAAAGCTGAATTACACCAGAGATTGGGGAAAAAGTATCAATACTACTTTTGGTTTAAATTACAGAAAATACGAAACCATTAAAGACAGAATAGGATTTTTTAAAACAAAAGATATTCTGGAAGTTAATGGTTTTACAAAAACAGATACTTTGGAACGCCATGATAATTTTCAAATATTTGCACCAAGCATCAATTTTACAGCAACACCTGGCGCAAAATTTCTTCAAACATCACGTAAAAAACAATTTTTAAAAGGAAAATTACCACGAATTACTGTCAATTATTCATTCTCTATAAAAAGTAAGATCAGCGATTTCAATTTTCATAAATTAACGCTTTTAGTCGAGGAAAGATTGCCTTCTGTTATTGGTCACACTAATATTCGCTTATCAGGAAGTAAGATATTTGGTTCTGTACCTTATCCGTTGCTCACTATTCTACCGGGCAATCAGTCGTTTTTATATAATGACGAACGCTTTACCAATATGCTGGAAACGGAATTCATCGCAGATCAAAATCTTACTTTATTTATTGAGCATCATTTTGATGGATTCTTCTTCAATAAAATTCCGGTTTGGAGAAAATTAGGTTTGCGTGAAATTTTTGAAACAAAAATGGCTGTCGGAAGCCTAAATAAAGATAAGGTCTCATTTTCTGATCTGCCTGAAGGTTTAGTTGGTTTAAATGGTTTCTATGCTGAGATCGGTTTTGGCATAGAAAATATTGCAAAATTTATTCGTGTCGATTTCAATTGGCGATTAACACAACTTGACAATCCAAATGTCAAAAAATTCCGCTGGACATTATATTTTGTTCCAAACTTTTAAAAAATCAGGCTGTGTTGTAGGATAATATTGTTGTTAATCTTAAAAAAGAATTTTCGTTGCTGTCAGACTGAGCTTGTCGAAGTCATTATCAGTATAGGCTATCCTTCGATAAACTCAGGTTGACACGGCTTGTAGTATTTGGATTAACAATTATTCTACAACATTATTAAAAATTATTATTTCTACTAAAAATTTATACTTGAAACTTAGTGCTAAATCTTGTATTTTTGCGACTCAATTATAAATTATGGATTTCGGAAAATTATATGTCAAATATCGCTTTTATGCAGCTTTTGTATTATTAGGAATTGGCATCTTACTACATATTTTTGTACATAAAGGCTGGCAATGGTCTATTATATTATATTTAGTTTCTGTTGTAATTATTGCATTCGACATTTTTATCGGACCTATGCGTTACCTGCAAAAACTGGTGGAAGCCGGCGATATTGATGGCGCAAAAGAAGTAATGACGTGGATAAAATTTCCAAATCTATTAATAAAACCGGTTCGTCAGGGTTATTATATGCTGCAATCTAATTTTGATATGGCTAACCAGGATTTAGATGCTGCAGAAGCAAATATCCGCAAAAGTTTAGCTAATAAAAGTGATATGTTAGGTGCTTCTCAGGAAGGAAACTCCTATTTACAGCTTGGTGGCATTGCTTTACAAAAAGGCGACAATAAAGAAGCCCTTAAAAATCTTAAAATTGCAGTGCAAAAAGGCTTAGCAGACGACGATAATTTAGCAACTGCATATCTACAAATTTGTACTATTTATGCGCAACGTAGAGAAATGCGCGTTGCAAAAGAATATTTGCGCCGTGCAAATGCATTAAAAGTAAAAAGCGAAGAAATCAAAAACCACCTGAAAGATATTAACAAGCAAATGGCAAGAGCTTAGGTTAATTTGAATATGAGAGAATTTGAAGATTTGAAAATGATTTTCTTAACTTCATTTTCAAATTAGCACATCATCAAATTTTCAAATTAAAAGTATGAAGTACACAGCTATCAACTCACAGCTTTTTAAAGATAACAGGCAAAAATTTACAGCGCAATTGCCACCAAATTCTATGGCAATCCTTTTTTCAAGCGATGAAATGCCACGAAGCGCAGATCAGGCTTTTGTGTTTCGTCAAAATCCTGATTTATTCTGGCTGTCAGGCATCGATCAGGAACAAACTGCTTTAATTATTTATCCTGATTGTCCAAATCCTATTTATCGTGAAGCCTTATTTATACGCAAAACAAACGAAGTAATTGCAGTTTGGGAAGGTCACAAATACACACAGCAGGAAGCTCGTGATGCTTCAGGCATACAGGAAATATTTTGGGAAGAAAATTTCAACACTACTTTGCCTGCACTGATGGCTTACTGCGACAAAGTCTTTGTAAATATTAACGAAAATGACAGAGCTGCAAATGCAGTTCCATATAAAGATATTCGTTTTGCAAACGAATTAAAATACAACTATCCTGCACACGAGATCAAGCGTCTTGGACCCATCATGGCGCAGTTGCGAAGTGTAAAACATTCTTTAGAAGTGGAGGCAATTAAAAAGGCTTGCGGCATTACGCGTGACGCATTTTTACGTGTGTTGAAGTTTATGAAGCCTGGTGTGATGGAATATGAAGTAGAGGCAGAAATCATTCACGAGTTTATTCGTCAGCGCGCAACCGGACATGCCTACACACCAATCATTGCGAGTGGTTACAGCGCATGCGTGCTTCACTATATCGAAAATAACAAAGCTTGTAATGATGGTGAATTAGTATTGATGGATTTCGGTTCTGAGTATGCAAATTATGCATCAGATCTTACAAGAACCATTCCTGCAAACGGCAAATTTTCACCAAGACAGAAAGAGGTTTACAATGCAGTTTTGCGTGTGATGAAAGAAGCAAAAACCATGTTAAAACCTGGAAATATTTTAGCTGACTACAATAAGGAAGTTGGCAAGATAATGGAAAGCGAACTAATTGGATTAGGTTTATTGGACAAAGATAAAGTTGCAAACCAAAATCCTGACAATCCTTTATACAAGAAATATTTTATGCATGGCACTTCTCATTTCTTAGGTATTGATGTGCATGATATTGGCAACAGGTATGCACCAATGCAAGTTGGCAATGTGTTTACCTGCGAACCCGGAATTTATATTCCTGAAGAGAAATTAGGTATCAGAATTGAAAATGACATCTTAATTACTGAAAATGGAATTGTAGATCTAATGGAAGATATTCCTTCAGAAGCAGAAGAAATAGAAGATTTGATGAACAGCTGATAGTGTTATATTACATCAGCAATTTCAAACAAGAAAATAAAGATCAGCTTATTTTAAATCGCAGGTTTGGCGTGCACCATTTGCATTATTTTGCTCTTGGTAACCATCACAAACATTCTTTGCACCCATTCTACCAAGATCTTTTATTGGCGTAACCGTTAAGACTTGTCCATCGCTTTTACATTCGCACTCGTAAACTTTATTACAAGAAGTTGTAGTAGCAGCAATTACTGATAATATCAGAATGGTTGTATAGATTTTTTTCATGTGGTTTGATTGATGATTGAAAGTTACAAAAATTCTTCAAAAAGAAACACTTATTTTTGAAGAAAATCAATTTTTCAACACTACTTATGCTGGATAAAACCGAAGGTATCATATTAAAAACTACTAAATATTCAGAATCGAGTATTATAGCCAAGATATTTACCAAAAAGCATGGTGTTTTAAGTTTTATGATTCAAGGTATTCGTTCGAGCAAGAATAAGCAAAAAGGAAATCTTATCCAAAACCTGAATATTTTGAATCTTGAAATTCAATTGAAAGAACAACGCAACCTCAACCGTATTAAAGAATATAACACCAACTATATTTATAAAAATTTACATCAGGATTTTGCAAAACAAAGTGTAGCGCTTTTTTCTATAGAATTGGTTTCCAAGTGCGTGAAAGAACACGAAATAAACGAACGATTATACGATTATCTGTCTTTATTTTTAATTGAATTAGATCAGGAAACACATACTATAGAAAATAAACCTTTATTTTTTATGCTTGAAACAGCCAGTATTTTAGGCTTCGAGCCATCACTTCATAATATATTGAACGGTAGTTATTTTAATCTGGAAAGTGGAAGGTTTGAAGATACAATTGCCTCCACTAATTGTTTGGACGCGCACGAAACCACGATGCTCAAAAAGATGGTGGCGATGTATTACGACAAAGGCGAACTTAAATTAATGCACCACGAACGCAAATTATTACTTGAAAAAATGCTTTTATATTTTCGCTGGCATGTAAATGATTTCAGTGATCTGAAATCGCCAAGTGTGTTGAGTGAAGTGTTAAGATGATTATTTTGTCATTTTGAGTGTAGCGAAAAATCTATTAAAAATCAGGAATGAGCAATGAGATTCTTCACTTCGTTCAGAACGACAAGATGCCACACAAGAGATTCTTCGCTTCGTTCAGAATACCAAATGTACTACAAACCACCAACCTTCAGCTTTTCAGCGTTTTCTTCAAAGTTTAATTTATCAATGATTGATTGCAGATCACCATTCATAATTTCACCTAAATTGTACATAGTAAGGTTGATTCTGTGATCGGTAACACGACCTTGCGGATAATTATATGTTCTGATCTTTGCGCTTCTATCACCAGTAGATACTAATGTTTTGCGTTGCTTTGCAATGGCTTCATTATGGATTGCCAAAGCTTTTTCATAAATACGTGAACGCAAAACTTTCATCGCGCTTTCGTAATTCTTATGCTGTGAACGACCATCCTGACATTCTGCAATCGTATTGGTTGGTATATGCGTTAATCGAACGGCAGATTCTGTTTTATTTACGTGCTGACCACCTGCACCTGATGCACGATACACATCTTTCCTAATGTCAGCAGGATTGATGTCAACGTCTACTTCTTCGGCTTCAGGCAAAATTACAACCGTTGCTGCAGATGTATGCACACGACCTTGCGATTCTGTTTCCGGTACACGCTGCACGCGATGCACACCTGATTCATATTTTAAAACACCATACACACCTTCACCCGAAACTTCTACTACAACTTCCTTAAAACCACCTGCAGTTCCTGCATTTTCATTCATAATTTCGGTTGTCCAGCCTTTATTTTCGCAATATTTTAAATACATACGCAACAAATCGCCGGCAAAAATACTTGCTTCGTCGCCACCGGTTCCTGCACGAATTTCCAACAAAGCGTTCTTATCATCTTCCGGATCTTTTGGTATTAGCAAGAAGCGAATTTCATCTTCCAACGCAGGCAATTGCGCTTGTTGTTCGTCCAACTCACCTTTTGCCATTTCACGCATTTCAGCATCTTTCTCTTCTGCTAAAACCTGTTTGTTAAAATCTATATTCGACAATAGGTTTTTGTAGGTTTCGTATGCTTTTACAATCGGCTCCAGATCTTTGTATTCTTTAGAAGTTTTTTTAAACTTCTGCATATCATTTACCACACCAGGATCGCTGAGCTGCGATTCCAAGTCTTTATATCTAAAAAAAATAAGTTCTAATTTATCTAACATAATCAAAAACACAGAGCATTCGGCTCCATATTCGGTGCAAAAGTACGGCTTTTATAGTAATTAAATAAATGTCGTGCGCATCAAATTGAATTAGCTGATTTCTGCTATTTGTACGTTTTTTGATAATTCTGACTAATTTAGAATTTACATGAAGATTTTAGGAATTACAACATTATTTCATAATTATGCAATCAATTTGAAAAAAATTCCTTTTACTTGCAGCAAATCAGGTTTTATGGCAAAAGATCAGAGTGTAAAATATTTTATTCAGCTAATTGGTGAAATTCGTCCCAAAAAAGCAGATGATATTGAGGAAGCAACACAAAAATTACGTAGTAAAATTGCTTTTTTATTGTATGATAAAGAGGCACTTTTAGATTTCCAGGAAAATTGCCAAAGGCTATTACTGGAATCAAATATTGAAGATCTTTTCTCAAACCATATTGGTTTATATAGCAGCGAAAATCTTTTTCAGCAATTCTTTAAAGATATTAAGCATAAAATATTGCCGCCATTAGAAGACAAAAATTCTATCAATTATAAAGTACATCTTATTTTTTACAGGAAAGATGATTTTAAATGGGTAGATGCCTTGCCTAACGAATTATGGCTGGAGATCTTAAGTCTTTCCGGCATTACCAATTCGTTTATACAGCAACATTTTCAGAAAACATTATACAATATGTTCCTGATCTTATCTTACAAAATTGCTGCATTGGGTTTGGATGAAGAACTAAGCGAAAGATTTATGATCAACGGCGAAATGATATCGCCATTTATACAGCAAAATAAAGAGATTTCTGTTTTTATAGAAAACTCGGAAAATCAATTTTTTACGCAAGATGAAATTCAACATACCTTAAGTCATGTATTGGTGATGCTTAATCAATGCTTACAAAACATTGAGAATATCAGGAAAAATACTTTAGTGTACGGTACAAGTTTGAAGCAGTCTTATTTACTGAATCGCTTAGCAAATAATATTAACCGTTTAAAGATCTTAGTTGATATTGTTGACCAAAAGCAGTTTGATGCAAAACGCTTCATCAATTTTCTGAAAGAAATTATTTACGATAATAATCATAGAAACAACATCGGCTACCTGATGTCAAATAACATTGGTTATTTGGCTTACCAGATCGCAGAGCATAAAGGAAATACCGGCGATCATTATATTACCAACAACAGGAAAGAATATTTCAGTTTTTTTAAATCGGCATTTGGTGGTGGTATTGTAATTGCTTTTTTAGTATTGTTTAAAGTGCTGATCTCTAAGCTTCCGATCACTGATTTCTGGATGGCGATCTTATACAGTATAAATTATGGGTTTGGTTTTGTGCTTATACACTTACTGAATTTCAGCGTTGCCACCAAACAACCTGCAATGACTGCCTCTGCGCTGGCTAAAGAAATAGACAACAGGAAAGATAAATCATCTAATAATCTACATGGTTCTGCACTGCTGATTGCGAAAGTAAGCAGAAGCCAGTTTATATCTGTATTAGGAAATTTAATGGCTGTATTTCCAATGACCTTAGCTATTACTTACGCTTACCACGCCATTTTTGGTTATTCTTTAATAGATATAAAACATGCTGTAAAATACCTGCGTGAAATTCATCCATTGTATTCATTGTGCTGGTTTTATGGTGCTGTTGCAGGTTTTTATTTATTCCTGACAGGTATTATCGCTGGTTATTTTGACAACTCGGTGATTTACGGTAAAATTCCTGAGCGTGTTCGCCAACATCCAACATTACTAAAATATTTCAGCACCAAAAGAATTGATAAGATGGCAAATTATTTAGAACATAATCTTGGTGCTATTATGAGTAACATTATGATTGGTCTTTTTCTTGGAACCGCCGCTTTTATTGGCAAAACATTTGGTATTCCTTTCGACATTCGCCACATCACATTTTCTTTAGGTCTTTTTGCGGTGAGCCTGCAAAGTATTCTTTTTAATATTGATGTTACTTCTGTGTGGTGGATTATTCTTGGAATTTGCAGCATCGGGTTTTTTAATATTGCGGTGAGCTTTGGCTTAGCTTTTTACATAGCTATAAAATCAAGAAGCATAGGATTGGTTCAACTTTTCGGTTTACCGAAATTATTGTTCATTTACTTTACAAAACACCCATTAGATTTTTTCTTTCCACCAAAAGAAGAAAGAATAGAAGAAAATGTATTTGGTGATGCACCTTAATTTTTTGTGGTATAGTCGTAAGCTTTCTTTGCGATCGCAGTATAACCAACAGGCATAGAACGTGCAAGTCTGTCGATGATCTCAGCATCCATACCTATTAATATTCTTTCGCTTTTCCTTTCGATAGATTTTATAATAGTTTTTGCTGCCTGTTCCGGTGAAGTACGTTCTAACGCTTTCTGAAATTTATTGTCTAAAACTGCATTCTTTTCATAGTGTACTGCATTCTTATAAATATTAGTATTGATTCCACCAGGATGCACACAATACACCTGTACGTTGGTATCCATCAATTCCATGCGAAGCGCTTCGGTAAAACCACGCACTGCAAATTTGGTAGTGCAATATGGCACTTGGTCTGCAATTCCAATAATTCCGAAAACGCTGGAAATATTAATAATAGCCGATTCAGGTCTTGAGATCAAAGTATCTAAAAATAATTTAGTGTGATAGATAACTCCATAAAGATTAACATCCATGATCTTCTTAAAGTCTTCTATTTTCACATCTTTCAGCGAAATTTTTCCTAATGCATAACCTGCATTATTAAACAGTAAGTCAATGTATTTATGTTCTTTTATAACTTTCTTAGAAAAATCAATAATGGCGTTTTCGTCAGAAACATCTACTATATATGTATGACAAACTGCACCGAATGTTTGAACCATTTTTTCCGTGTCTGCTAATGTGTCAGCATTTTTGTCTGATAAGATTAATATTGCTTCTTTTTTTGCCAGCTCAATAGCTAATGCCTGACCAATGCCTGAACCTGCTCCTGTTATTACTGCGATCTTACTTTTAAAATTTTTCATTTTATCTGTTTTTATTGTTTTTAAATGGTATATGGCACTTGCAATCAATCATTTATCAGCAAACAAAACGTATGCTTATGTCATATTTCATTTGTTGCGCAAGATATTGATTCATGTCAAATAATACACTAAACAGAAGTAAAGAACAGGTACGTAAATACTTTTTTAGTAATTTTAACGTTTAGTTTAGGCAAAACAGCACGATATTTGTACATACAAGTATAACTAAACAAAATACAATGAAACAAAAAGTAATTTTATCTTCTATCTTCTTTTTAGCAATTGCATTTGCTGCAAATATGTTTGCAGGCACCACTAAAACGAAAGCTGTTGCCAAATCTTCAACAAAATCAGCACCAGCTGCTTCAAAAACATCTACAATAGATGTATCTAAAAGTTATGTTAGCTGGTTGTCTAAAAAAGTAGTTGGTCAACATAATGGTAAAGTAAAATTACAAAGTGGTTCGGTTACTACTAAAGATGGTGGTGTTTTAACAGGTGGTGAATTCACTATTGATATGAAAACGATTACTTGTGAAGATTTAACAGATCAGGATTATAACAAAAAACTAATTGGTCACTTAAATAGTTCTGATTTCTTTGATGTAAATGATCATCCAACTGCGACACTTAAAGTTACTAAAGTGTTAAAATTGACAAATAAAGCAAACTCTTACAACCTTACAGGTGATTTAACCATCAAAGGTATTACAAAGAGTATAACTTTTCCTGCAACCTTTAAAGCTGTAGGAAAAACTTTTGAAGGTGCTGCAACAATTACGATTGACAGAACTGCATTTGATATCAAATACGGTTCTTCGAACTTTTTTGAAGGCTTAGGCGACAAGGCTATCAAAAACGATGTGGAATTGAAAGTGTATATTGTGGCTAATTAATTTGTAACTCTATTGATTGCCGTGAGGCAATTGGGTTTTTCATAGTTTTATGGTTTTTGTGGCTTGTCCGATCTTCTAGGTCGGACAAGTCATTTTTTAGGCGAAGCTGAACTGATATATTTTCTTAATCGCTGATTAAACTGATTCATTGATTTCGCTGATTTTGAAATCTGTGTAATCTTTAAATCTAAATAATCTGTGATTCAGACAAGAAAAAATTAAAGCTGCTGCAGATCTACCAGCTTTTTATATTCGCCATTTTGCTGCATTAATTGCTGATGTGTGCCTCTTTCTGAAATACTGCCTTCTTTTAATACAATGATTTCATCTGCAAATTGCACGGTTGATAAACGATGTGCAATGATTATAGCGGTTTTATCTTTCAATAAATTCTGAAGTGCATCTTGTACTAATTTCTCAGAATTACTGTCCAAATGTGAAGTGGCTTCGTCTAAAATTAAAATGGGTGCATTCTTGTAAATAGCACGCGCAATAGATAAACGCTGTTGTTCGCCACCACTTATTTTTGTGCCATTGTCGCCAATATTAGTTTCGTATAATTCAGGCATTTTTTGAATGAAATCATCAGCATGTGCAAGATTTGCAGCACGCTCTACTTCTTTTTGATCACCAATTTTCCCAAGAGAAATATTGTTTGAAACTGTGTCATTGAATAAAGTTGTTTGCTGTGTAACTAATGCCATTAAATGACGCAGATCTTTTTGAGGAACATTTTTCACGTTAATTCCGTCAATTAAAATCTCACCATTTTCCACATCAAAAAAGCGCATTAACAATTGAATGAATGTTGATTTTCCTGCACCGGAAACACCAACAATGGCTATCTTTTTGCCTTTTGGAATTTCTAAATTAATGTTCTTCAATACTTGTCTTTCATGAAAAGCAAACGACACATTTTTCAGCTCGATCTTATCTTTAAACTCAAGCAGAGAAACCGCATTTTCAACATCATTTATTTTATTGTTTTCCTGCAACACATCTTCAATTCTTTTTAAAGAAGCCATTCCTTTTTGTATAAAATAAAATGCATTAGAAAATGCTTTTGCAGGTTGAATGATTTGCGAAAAAATAACAATAAACGCAATAAAAGCTTCTGCGCTTAAAGGTGAAGTATGATGAATGATCATTCTTCCGCCAACAAACAAAACGATGACAACTACAGTAATTCCTAAGAACTCGGACAATGGTGTTGACAAATCGCGCTTACGAATCATGCCTGTTCCAAGTTTATTATGCTGTTGATTGACCAACCTGAATTTATCAGACAACATTTGTTCGGCAGTAAATGATTTTATAATTCTGATACCTGAAATGGTTTCATCAACAATAGAATTGATGATGCCTTGCAAATGCTGAGATTTTGCAGATGCTTGTTTTAATGTTTTACCAATTTTTCCAATGATATATCCTGAAATCGGCAAAATAATCAATACAAAAAGTGTCAATTTTGGACTTAAAATCACCATTGTAACTAAGGTTGCAATGATAGTTACAGGTTCTTTAAAAGCAACTTCTAAAAAATGCAAAATGCCGTATTCAACTTCCTGAACATCGTTTGTTAAACGCGTTAAAATATCGCCTTTGCGTTGTTCTGAAAAATATAAAACGTGCAAGCTTAAGATTTTATCATACAGCTTCTGTCTTATATTGCTGGCAATGCCTGTACGCATAGGCGCTAAAAGATGCACCGCAAAATATCGGAAAACATTTTTTACCAAGAAGACAAATACCGTAAATAAGCAAATGAACAACAATGCTTTTGATTTGCCAATTTCCAGCGTTTCACTGCTTTGTATGTATCGAATAACTGTATTATTGAAAGTTGTTCCGACAAATTCTTTTAGATGCAGCAAACTAAATGGAACATTTTGCACATCTGTTGCTATCATTTTGTCAGAATTGAAAATTAAATTCAAAAATGGAATCAGCATTAAGAAAGAAAAAATAGAGAAAACCGTCGAAAACAGGTTAAATAAGATATTCAACACAACATTTGGAATGTATGGTTTGCAATATTTAAGTAAACTTCGTAAATCTTCCATTGAAGTAGCAAAGATATTATTTACTTTTGTTTTTATGGAAACAATTAGACAAAGGCAGGTTGCCAAAACGATACAGGTTACGATGAGCGATATTGTGCAGAAAGAGCTGACTAATATTTTAGATGGCGCAATGGTGACAATTTCCGGTGTGCGTGTGACGCCTGATCTATATACTGCAAGAATTTACGTGAGCATTTACAACCATAAAAATCCTGAATCGGTTTTAGATAGTTTGGATAAGAACAACAAATTTATTCGTGGTTTATTAGGTAAACAATTACGAAATAAAGTACGTTCAATTCCACAATTGGAATTTTTTAAAGATGATACTTTGGAAGACGTTCAAAACCTGGAGCGCATTTTCGGCGAAATAAAAAAGAAAGATGCCGAATTGGATAAGCTGAGAAACAACAATGATAAATTAGCTGATTAGCTAATTAGCTAATTTAAAATAGTCAAATTGAACCTCGAACTCAACATAGCCAAACGTTATTTATTTAGTAAAAAATCTACGAATGCAATCAACATTATTTCGTTGGTAAGTGGTACAGCTATGTTGTTTGGAACGATGGCTTTAATTTTGGTTTTATCTGTTTTCAATGGCTTGGAAAGTTTGGTAAAATCCTTGTATGCAGTTTTCTATCCAGACATTGCTATAACAGCAGCAGAAGGCAAAACTTTCGACATCACGAATGAATTACGACAACAAATAAATTCCATCAATTATATTGATGCGATGAGTTTTACTTTGGAAGAAAATGCACTATTAGAATATGGTGAACAGCAACATATTTGTACTGTAAAAGGCGTTGACAAGAACTATTTTAACGTAGTGCAGAAGTTTGATACATTTATGGTTGATGGCAAAAAAATCTTACAAAAAGACAGTATCAATTATTGTATTGTTGGCGTTGGCGTTGCACAAAAATTAGGTATGAATGCAGGTCAGGCTTTTAATCCATTAGCGATCTATATGCCTAAGAAAACATCAAGCTCTTTTGCTTCTATGGAAAATGCTTTCAATAAAAGTTATGTTTCGCCATCAGGTGCATTTGCCGTTTCTGATGAATTTGATTCGAGATATACTTTTGTTCCTTTAGATTTTTTTCAGACATTAACCAATAATGAAAATAAAGCTTCGCAAATAGAAATTCGTTTAAAAGATAAATCGCAAACAGAAAATGCAATTCAGCTTTTAAAACAAAAATTTGGTAACTCTTTTAAGATAAAAAGCCGTTACGAACAGAACGAAGTTTTGTATAAAATCCTGAAAAGCGAAAAATGGATCACGTTTGCGATCTTAGTTTTAATTATGATCATTGCAGCTTTTAATATTATCGGTGCATTGTCGATGTTGGTGTTGGAAAAGAAAAAAGACATCGCAACACTAACTGCATTAGGCATTCACAAAAACAGCATCATTAAAATATTTTTGTTAGAAGGAATTTTAATGTCGTGCGTTGGTGCGGCAATTGGAATGTTGTTAGCATTTATTATTTGTATTTTACAACAAAAAGTAGGCTTGGTTCCAATGCCTGGCGAATCTTTTTTAGTGCAATATTATCCTGTAAAAATGAAAGCATTAGATTTTGCAATCGTAGCATTAGTAGTTATAATTATCAGTTTTGTTGCAGCATATCTACCTGCAAAAAAAGCAGCCATGTCTGTTGAGAAAGATTATTTGAACTATCTATAACCTATATCAACTTTGCTTCTTTGCGTGAAATATTTCTATCTTTATTCTCAAATTTACATTATGAAAAAATCCATCTTCTTACTTATATTTTCTCTTTTTATCGCATCTGCTTTTGCTCAAGAAACAAGTACAATAACAAAGATTGAACAAGCTGTTACCACTAAAGGTTTTTTATTTAAACAGGAAGTTTTTTCCGTAGATAATATTCCTGCTTTTAGAATTGATGCTTTAAAAATTACCAACCTGGAAAATTTTTCAATTACCAATGGATTGAAAGTAGTACATAAAATTCAGATTGGAAAAGAACTAAAAACTTTCAATAATTACATTGATGCTGATGAAATTGATGGTTTAATTACGGCTTTGCAATACATGAAAACCATCATAAAAAGCAAAACGATTCCAAGCAGTTATACGGAAATAAAATTCACTACAAAATCAGGATTTCAAGTAATGTTGTTTACTGTTTTGAATGTTCAGAATAAATTAGACTGGAGTTTCATGGCACAAACAAACATCTCAAACGAGAAAACTTTAGTTGTTTTAACGAATGATGATGTCGATAAACTGCAAAAAACTTTTACGCAAGCGAAAGGTAAAATATAAACTCATAGACTTGGCAAGTTTTTAAACTTACCAAGTCTTTTTGCTTACAGATGGAATCGCTTAGAGCGATGCCTTTTACTTTATAGCTTCTTTACAAAAAAATCTTATTGCTCATTACTTACAACTTATTACTTTTTCCTATCTTTGCACATGGAAACACTATCTCATTTTTCATTAAGCAACAAATTTGCAGGCGACGGTTTAACATTTGACGATGTACTCTTATTGCCATCTTACTCACAAATTTTACCAAGAGAAACTGATTTGCGCACGCAGGTAACGCGAAACATCACTATCAATATTCCAATTCTTTCTGCAGCAATGGATACGGTTACAGAAGCAAACCTTGCGATTGCATTAGCACGCGAAGGTGGCATTGGCGTATTACATAAAAATATGTCGATTGATGCACAAGCTGCCGAAGTTCGGAAAGTAAAACGTTCGGAAAGTGGTTTAATCACCGATCCGATTACCTTAAAGCCAACTGCAAAAGTAGCTGAAGCATTTGCGATGATGTCGGAAAATAAAATTGGAGGCATTCCTATTACCAACGAAAGCGGCATTTTAGTAGGTATATTAACCAACAGAGATCTTCGTTTTTGCAAAGATAAAAATATGCTGATTCAAGACCTGATGACGCAAGACAGATTGATCACAGCACCTGAAAAGACGACACTTAAGGAAGCAGAAGATATCCTTCATCAATATAGAATTGAGAAACTACCGATTGTTGACAAGCATAATAAACTGGTTGGTTTAATTACTTACAAAGATATTTTGAAAGTAAAAAATTATCCTATTTCAGCGAAAGATAATTCAGGCAGATTGCGTGTGGCTGCTGCCGTTGGCGTTACTTCAGATATGATGCAGCGCATTGAAGCATTGGTGCAAGTTGGTGTCGATTTTATTTGTATTGATACGGCACATGGTCATTCGCAAGGCGTTTTAACTGCGATTAAAAACGCCAAGCAAACTTTTCCTCAATTAGATATTGTTGGTGGAAATGTAGCTACAGGTGCTGCAGCAAAAGCACTGGCAGAAGTTGGTGTAGATGCAGTAAAGGTTGGCGTTGGACCAGGTTCTATCTGTACAACACGTGTGGTGGCTGGCGTTGGCGTTCCGCAACTAAGTGCTATTTATGATGCAGCTTTAGCCTTAAAAGGTACCGGTGTTCCAATTATTGGTGATGGCGGCATTCGTTATACAGGCGACATGGTGAAAGCTTTAGCTGCAGGTGCAAATACTATTATGGCTGGTTCTTTATTTGCAGGCACAGAAGAAAGTCCGGGTAAGACGGTGATTTTTGAAGGCAGGAAATTCAAGACTTATCGTGGAATGGGAAGCTTGGAAGCGATGCAGGAAGGCAGCAAAGACAGGTATTTCCAGGATGTAGAAGAAGATATTAAGAAGTTGGTTCCTGAAGGAATTGTTGGTCGTGTACCATACAAAGGAACTTTGAGCGAAGTAGTTTACCAGTTTATTGGCGGCTTGCGTGCAGGTATGGGTTATTGTGGTGCTAAGGATATTCCAACATTACAGGAAGCTTCACAGTTTGTGAAAATTACCACTGCCGGTGTAAATGAAAGCCATCCGCATGATGTAACAATTACGAATGAAGCTCCGAATTATAGCAGATAAGTAATTTCTTATTTGTATTCAAAAATATGAGTCATTTCTATCTCGTCTTTTGTATTTAAATACACAATTTTAGATACTCTATCCTTACTATCATAATCAGTTATTTCACCACTAATAATTTCATTCTTATTAGTGGTAACTATTTCTTTTAAGATATTACCTTTTTTATTTAGAAGATATGTAAATGTAAAAATTGTTGGTTCTTCTTTTTCCCAATATTTGCGTTTTGTAGGTTCTCCATTTTCATACCATATTCGCGCAAAATTATAATCATCGGATGTGTAAGTGTAATCTTCAATCCATATTAGCCTATCATTATTGTATGAGTTGTATTTTTGAATTCTTCCTTTGTCATCATATATCCATGTATATCTATTTTGGCTATCAAAATGAAGTTTAGTTGCATCATATAAAATTTTGCGACCTAATTTATCATAAGAATAATTTATTTCACTTATTTTTTCCCATGTTCTAAACTTTTCAAAGTCTTCTTCCAAAACAACACAACCACCAAGTCTACCGAGTCCTTTATCTACATCTTTTCTTATTTTCTTTTCGCAGTTAAAGTGTTCTTCTTTGATTAATTGATTTTCATTATTGTAATAACAAATCATCTTTGATGTGTCTTTCTTCTCATCTACAAACATTCTTTTTATCAGTAAAGTATCTTTATAGTAATAATAATATGTTCCGTCAGATCTTCCTTCCGAAGAGTTTCTTTTGTAGTTTTTATATGTTTCTAAAATCAATTGTCCTGATTTGTTGAAGGTTTGAGTTATTGCAATATGTTTATTTAAGCTATCTGTACCAGAGAACTGGAAAACATTACATTTTGTAAAATCTTGTGCCCAACAAAATGTACTTATCAGTAAAACTAATGAGCATAAGTAATTTTTTTTTGATATGGCAAACTTTAATGACATTATTACGAATTTAATAGATAATTGGAGTTTAGCACATTAAATGATTTTAAATCCAACTTATACATACAAGATTTTTTTTTGGATAGAAGAAATCAAAATCAACTATTCTCTCGTCCAGGTATCAGTCTTGTGTAAAAACTGTAAGCTGCAGATAAAGCCTGTAACTGCTAGTGTTCCGTCTTTGTTTAGCTTGAACTTGCCACAGAATTCTCTTCCTTTTATATAGGCAATTCCGTTTTCAAAATATTTTGTAGTTGGATTGTAGATGGCGTTCCACAAAATTTTTAAGCCTACAAGCGGCTGATTGGTTTTGCGGTCTAAGATCAGTTTTCCGTCTTCATCTTTATCTTCTAAAAGCCAAACAATTTTGCCTTCTATGGTATTTCCATTTTTGTAGAGCTGCACTTTGCAGTCTTTTTTTCCGGAACACCAAACGCCTAATATATCAGGAGAATTTTGCGCAAACGAAGCAAATGTAAAAGATATAGCGAATAGAATAGATAGGAATAATTTCATTAAATTTCTTTTTATTAATCCTAAATTAATCAAAAGAAGCCGCATTGCCTAAGTTCTCTTTACTTATAACTATTTTTAACTACATAGAATCATAGAAAAATAGAGATAAATCTTAGATCCAATTTCTCAACTTGTCTAACCATGATTTTTTAGAAGATAGATTAATATCGAAAGAATAGATCTCACCACTTTTATTTTTGGAAGTGCTGCTGATGATGGTGTTGTTTTTAGTGACCAATCTAAAGGCAATTGGTTCCTTTATTTTAGACATGGTTTCTATAATAAACTGCGTAGAAACTTCTTCTGTAGAAAACAATAATTCGTTTGGTTTATACGCATCAATGATGTCGTTTAAGTTTTCTATGGTTCCTAAATTCTTTGAATTCATCAAACCATTATTTAAAGAAATAAAGCCAATGTATTTTCTTTTCTGTTCAGAATTATTTAATTGAGTAGAAATGATATCTGACTCTTTTTCGCTCGCAATGATGATGTATTTTTTGACATCATTCATAAATGATTGCAATGTTCCGTATACTGAAAAAATCAAGAATCTATAAATTGTCAGCGATAAGATATTGAGAAAAAGCGATCCTACAATTACACCTCTTGAAGTACGAAGAAAATTTGGAAAGAATGCGTAAACAGTAGCAATCATTATCGTTCCAAGCGATAAGCCAACAAACAAACGCAGCCATTTTGTATTCTTTTCATACACACCAACCAACCACATGGCAAACCACCAAATAGCTATATAAATCGGAATATTGATATAGAAAAACGTGGCTGGAAATATTGCATGCTTATCTTCTATCACATATTTTTCCCAAAAAAGATGCAATACAAATAAGTTGAAGAACATCAGTACTACATCAACAATATGAAAAAACAGACCTGCAAAAAAAGATTGTACAACTGCTAATACTGCTCTTAAAAGAATTGCTATCTGCAACAAGAATTTCAACACCTTTCCTTTCGTGCCTGTAATGTGCTTATCAGCAAAAATAATCATCGCATTGTAAAACACTTTGATATAATTTAAGCTGCCTTTCTTAGTGCTTTCTCCTTTGAAATGTATAATGGAAGTATCTGCAAAATAGTAATTTTTAAAACCTTCTTTTTTTATTCTGTATGATAAGTCGATATCTTCGCCATACATAAAATAATCTTCATCTAACAAGCCGACTTTATCCAAAACAATTTTGCGCAACATCATAAATGCGCCGCTTAAAACATCTATTTCGTGATTCTGATCTTTATCTAAGAATGATAAATGATACTGACCGAATGTTTTGGATTTTGGAAACAGTTTCGATAAGCCACTCATCTTCGCCAAGGCTGCCATTGGCGACGGAAAACCACGTTTGGATTCCGGCAAGAAATTACCGGCACCATCAACCATCTTCACACCTAAGCCACCGGCATTTGCATGTGTTTCCATAAACCCGACACATTTTTGCAATGTAGCTTCTTGTATAATGGTATCAGGATTTAACAGCAAAATAAATTCACCTTTTGCGATCTTTATTGCCTGATTATTTGCTTTAGAAAAACCTGCGTTCTCTTTATTGGCTATTACCTGAACATTAGGAAATTTCTGAGCAAGCATCTTCAAAGAATCATCGGAAGAATTATTGTCAACCACAAAGATTTCGTAGTTAAAATTTACTTCGGATTTATAAACAGAAAGAATAGTTTGCTCTAAGAAATAGCGCACATTATAATTTACTATGACAATGCTTAGTTTCACGAATGTTTATTGTTGAATGCTGAGTGCTGAATTTTATCAATTGCCATATTAATCATTTATCATTAAACATTCATCATTTAGACAGGTAACTTTCATAAGGCAATCTTGATTGTATAGAACGTGCTAATGTAATTTCATCTACGTATTCCAATTCACCACCAAAAGCAATGCCACGTGCAATTGATGTAATTTTCAGTTCATGTTTTGCCAGCATCTTTGATAAATAAAAGATGGTTGTGTCACCGTCAATCGTTGGATTTAAAGCCATAATAACTTCTTTGATATCGCCATTTTCTATTCTTGAAACTAAAGTATGAATATTTAGTTGTTCAGGACCAATTCCGTCCATTGGCGAAATCAAGCCTTCTAACACATGATATAAACCGTTATAATGCCTAGTATTTTCTATGGCAATAATATCTCTGAAATTTTCTACGATACAAACCACACTTTTATCGCGATATGAGTTATTGCAGATACTGCAAACATCTTCATCAGACACATTATGGCAAGTTGTACAAAACTTAATTTCAGTACGCATCTTTAAAATTGCTTCCGATAAATACTTCGTATCATTTGTTTCTTTCTGCAATAAATGCATGACCAAACGCAGCGCCGTTTTTTTGCCGATGCCTGGCAAAGTGGCGAAAGCGTTCACAGCATCTTCAATTAATTTAGACGGAAATTGCATAGCACAAATGTAGTGATAAGTAATAAGTTGTAAGTGGTAAATTTAGATTTTTTACTAACTTCATTCCGTTTAAACCAAACAACCATTTTATGTCATCAACAATAATCTTAATTTGCATTGTATTATATTTTTGCCTGCTTGTTGGTATTGCTTACTTTACCGGAAAAAATGCTGATAGTGCTTCCTACTTTGTAGGCAATAAAAAATCGCTTTGGTTTGTAGTAGCATTCGGATTAATTGGTGACTCTTTATCAGGTGTAACTTATATTTCCGTACCTGGTTCGGTGAATGGCGCACAGTTCAATTATTTTCAAATGGTATTAGGTTATGTAATTGGCTATTGGATAATTTCTTTTGTGCTGTTGCCTATTTATTACAGAATGCAATTAACTTCTATCTACACCTATTTGTACGAAAGAATTGGCAGTGTTTCACAACGTACAGGCGCATTTTTCTTTATTTTATCCAGAATCATTGGTGCCGGTGCTCGTTTATACTTAGCATCAATTGTACTACAGCGTTTTGTATTCGATGGTTTTGGAGTGCCGTTTCCTGTTACTGTTGCTGTTATCATCATTTTAATGTTGGTGTACACTTATAAAGGCGGCATTAAAACTTTAGTTTGGACAGATATGCTACAATCATCTTTTTTGTTGTTAGGCGTCATATTCTCTATCATATTTATTTGTTCTCAGTTAGATCTGTCTCTTAGTGGCTTAATAAGTACAGTTAAAGATTCTGAATACTCAAAAGTATTTTTTTGGGATTGGAAAGCAAAAAATTATTTCTGGAAGCAATTTATCGGTGGTGCATTTATTGCTATTTGTATGACAGGCTTAGATCAGAATATGATGCAAAAAAATCTAAGCTGCAAATCGCTTAGCGAAGCACAGAAAAACATAAATGCATTTAGCATTATTGTAGTTTTTGTAAATTTATTGTTTTTAGGATTAGGAGCTTTGCTATACATATATGCGAACAGCAAACAAATCGCAATTCCTGAAAGAGCTGATGAACTATTTCCATTTTTAGCTTTCAATCATCTTGGTACTTTTGCAGGATTGGTGTTTGTTATTGGTTTAACAGCCGCAACATTTAACAGTGCTGATTCTGTTTTAACCACTTTAACAACTTCATTTTATATTGATTTTTTAAGAAAGAAAACAGACGATACGGAACAGCATACAAAGTTGAGAATGACCATTCATGCAGGTTTTGCTTTTGTGCTGTTTGTTACAGTCTTGTTGTTTGGTTTATTTAGTGATCAATCTATGATATTTCTGGTAATGGATATTGCAGGTATAACTTATGGACCTTTACTTGGTTTATTTGCGTTTGGTATCTTCACTAAGAAATTACCTAAAGATAAATTGGTTCCGATTATTTGCTTAATAAGCGCCGGTGTTTGCACGTTTTTATACATTTCCTCAAAACACAAAGCAACCTGGCTGTTTGGTTATTCATTTGGACAAGAATTATTATTGATCAATGGCTCATTAACTTTTATCGGATTATGGCTTATCAGCAAATCCAACACGGTAGCAAATAAGCTTTCTATATAAAAAATCAAGTATTTATTTTTATCTTTACAAGTCGGATTTTTTGGTAAATCTTATTTTTGCCAAATTTCTTTTTTTTACGATGCCTTGAATAATATTATGCAATCATCGTAAATCGCACATTGTAAATCGTAAATTAAAAAGTATGTCATTAGATGATTTTAAAAAGAAAAGACCTTTTAAACAAAGAAACTGGACACAGGTAAACGCGTCAAACAGCTGGAGCATGTTTCGCATTATGAGCGAATTTGTGGAAGCTTACGAAAAGATGGATAAGATCGGTCCTTGTATCTCTATCTTTGGTTCTGCACGCACAAAACCTGATAATAAATACTACAAATTATCTGTTAAAATTGCAGAACGCCTTGTTGAAGAAGGTTACGGAATCATCACAGGTGGTGGACCAGGAATTATGGAAGCAGGAAATTTAGGCGCACAAAATAAAAAAGGAAAATCCGTTGGTTTAAATATTCAATTGCCGTTCGAGCAAGGTCATAATCCATTTATTGACCACGATAAACTGATGAATTTTTATTATTTCTTTGTTCGTAAAGTGGTGTTTGTAAAATATGCGCAAGGCTTCGTTTATTTGCCTGGTGGCTTTGGTACAATGGATGAATTATTTGAAGTTCTGACATTGGTTCAAACAAAAAAGATTGATCGTGTTCCTATTGTTTTGTTAGGTAAAGCTTACTGGACAGATTTAATTGGTTTTTTCAAAGATGAACTTTTGAAAAAACATAAATACATCAATGCTGCAGATTTGGATCTATTTATTATTACTGATAGTGTAGAGCAGGCAGTTAAGTATATCAATAGTTTCTATGATGATGCGCATAACGAATTAGCACCGAATTTCTAACAGAATGAAATTTATTTTCAAGAAATATTACAGCACATTGTTCTTTTGGATAATGTGCTTTTTTTCTTTTAGTCAAAATGTAGAACACAGAAATTCAGGCTTTTCAAAACCGATGAATTTGCCTTTTAATTTGGCAGGAAGTTTTGGCGAACCACGACCGGATCATTTTCATTCAGGCATTGATATAAAAACAAATGGCGTTGAAGGCGAACCTGTATTTGCTGTTGGCGATGGTTACATTTCTCGTATTCGTGTATCACCATATGGTTACGGACGAGCAATTTACATTACACATACTAATGGCTTTACCAGTGTTTATGGACATTTAAGCAGGTTTAACAGTGCGATTGAAAAGTATATTCATGAACAACATTATTTGCAAAAAAAATCTGAATTAGATTTAAATTTCGATGCAAATATTTTTCCTGTAAAACAAAACGATACGATTGCATTTTCAGGCAATACAGGTGGAAGTTCTGCGCCGCATTTACATTTTGAAATCAGAGACAGCAAAACTGAACATGCTTTAAATCCTTTAGATTTTTATCCAAGAAATTTTTATGTTGATACGATTGCACCTCAGATTAATAAGGTAAAAGTGAGTATTTTTTCTAAAGGATATTTTTATAGTGCATTTAGAAAGAATTATTATAATTTACCAATAAAAGGTCAATTGAATTTTTCTGAACCAGATTACGCAATTGATTACAATAACTATTATTGCTTTTCTTTAGAAGGTTACGACAAGCAAGATCATTCGGAAAATAAAAATGGAATAAAAAAAATAGAAGTATTTCAAAAAGACAGCATCGTTTTTAAATATGATTTGACTGAAATAGATTTTGACAAAACACGTATGTGCAATGCATTTGTTGACTACAACGAAATGATGAATGACAGCGGTTACTTTTACAATTGTTATCAATTGAGAAATAATTCTTTGCCAATTTATATGCCTAAAAACAACGGTTTTTTTTCTAATGAAAAAACAGATTCTGTTGCTATTTATAACATTTATTGTTACGATTATAACAACAACAGAACTAACATAAAGCTTGAAATACCAAAAGGTAATTCAATAACAGATTACAACTTTATGAACAGGCAAAAAGATTCTATTTCAGTATCAAATAGATTTAAGGATAAATCAGATAGCATATTCTTGTCAGACCTTAAAATCCGGTTTAGTGAAAACACCTTTTATGATGATGTATATCTAACATTAACAAAAAGATTTGTAAAAAATTCTGTACCTATTTATAATATAAATGCCGAATTTAATAAAATTCCATTTCAAAAATCTGCTTCTATAGAATTCAAATCTTCCATCAAAAAAGACAGAAATAAAATTGTGATTGTTCGTCAAAATAACAAAGGAAAAGAAACAGCCTTAAAAACTACTTTCGATAAGAAGAACTTCTATGCAGAAACCAAAGAGCTTGGTTCTTTTTATTTAAAATATGACACCACAAAACCAACTATTGAAATCTTAAATCTTAATGCTGAAATCACAAATAAAAACAAATTCATTCAGGCAAAAATCTCTGATAATCTTTCAGGCATCAATACTTACAATGGTTATATCGACGACAAATGGGTCAACTTTTATTACGATGCAAAAAACGATTTGATACAATATAACATTGATGAATATTGCACTAAAGGCGAACACATTTTAAAAATAATCGTTAATGATAAAGTTGAAAACAAAACCATTATCCAACAAAAATTTAATTACTAATTTTTAAACTCACAAACTCTTAAATTACAAACTTATGTTACAACAAGGAACAAAAGCGCCAAAAATTGATGGCTATTCATTTAAAGACAAAACCACCGTTTTATATTTTTATCCAAAAGACGACACACCAGGCTGCACAGCAAACGCCTGCGATTTCAGAGATAATTATGCATCGCTTACAAAGCAGGGCTTTACCATTATTGGTGTTTCACCACAAGATGAAAAGTCACACAATAAATTCAAACTAAAATACGATCTGCCTTTTGAATTAATTCCTGATACAGACAAAACCATTGCACATGCTTACGAAGTTTGGGGCAAGAAAAAATTTATGGGCAAAGAATACGAAGGCATTTTACGCACCACTTTTGTCATTAATTCTAAAGGCGTGATTGAGAAAATAATTGATAAAGTTGATACGAAAAATGCTACTAAGCAATTATTGGAAGTTATTGCAAAATAATCATCAAAAAACTTAGCAGGTTTTAAAACTTAATGTCTAAATATTACGAACGGCTTCGCTTAAAGCGAAGCCGTTCGTTTTTTATGAAAATTATTTTTTATTTCTTATAAAAATGAAATTTATTTTCGTAGTTTCCGTAGATGAATTTTTCTGATACAGACACCGATGTACTTGCATTGAAAGATTTATTGCGAGTGAAATACAGTCAGATGAATGCCTTGTTAGAAGCGACAAAAGCTATCAATGACAATGTATCTTCTGAAGGGTTGTATCAAATTTACAAATACACTTTACACGAACAGATCCGAGTAAAAGACATTGCTTTATTCATGTTCGACCAGGCTTGGCAGCGTGTAGTTTGGGAACGTGCTCAACAAGATTTTTATATTCCAATTCAGACACATTTCGAAAATTATAAAACAGCAAAGGAACTATCTGAAGCCGAGCAAAAAATATTTGGTGATTTCAAATACATTGTACCTGTATATCATAAGCAGCAGCCTTTAGCATTAGCACTTTTAGGTGAAATGGAAGTTGATTCCACTTATCAAAAAAGTGAACTTTTAGATTTCACGCAAATCTTTACCAATATTATTACAGTTGCTGTCGAAAACAAAAGGTTGTTTAAAAAAGAAGTAGAAAAAAAGCAATTTGACAAAGAGCTTGATCTTGCTTCGAAAGTACAAGGAATGCTTATTCCTAAAAAACTACCAAAGAATAATATGTATGAATTTGCAGGTTTATACTTGCCATACAAAGGAATTGGCGGCGATTATTACGATGTAATCCACATCAACAAAGATGAGTTTGTATTTTGTGTTGGTGATATTTCCGGTAAAGGTGTTGCCGCAGCTTTAGTAATGGCAAACCTGCAGGCATATTTAAACGCAACGCTCACACTAAGTTTGAATGCAAGAAAATTAGTAGAAAATCTTAACCAAAAAATTTATTCCATTACTAACGGTGATAATTTCATCACGTTATTTATGGCAAAATATAACATCTTAACGAAAGAGTTGATTTATATTAATGCAGGTCACGTGCCGCCGATATTAGTACATGATGATGCTACGGAACAACTTGAAATCGGCAGTACTTTGTTAGGCATTTTTGAAGAGTTACCAAAAATACAATTCGGAAAAATAACTATCAAACCAAACACCACAATTATAGCATTTACTGATGGTTTGAGCGAATTGGAAAATGAAGCAGGCGAACAGTTCGGCATTGAAAGGCTATTGCAATTCACTAAAAACAATCATCGTTTAGGACCGGAAATCTTCAATAAGATCCTATATGATTATGTCAGCAAATTTAAAGGCAATGTTTTATTTAATGATGATATCAGCGTTCTGACCGGAAAATTTCTTTAGGCTCATCATTCATCGCTACAGCACCAACACTAAAATTTACCAGCAATCCTAAGCACATCAAAAATAGCGAACCAATTTTATTGGCTTCTACCAAATCACTCAAAGTATTATTTAGTAGAAATGCGATGATGCATAAAGTTATTGCCGCGACGTACATTTTCTGTTCATTATAAACTTTATTGTAGGTTTTCTGAGCCGTTAATAAAATAGCAAACAACAAAACAGTAAATAGAATTACAGCAGGAAATCCTTGCTCTGTGAGCAGCAATAAGAAATAATTATGTACCGTAGATTTTTCTTCGTTATCACTAATATAGGTTTCGTAAGCAGTAACGGTGTATTTCTTATAATTAGTCACAAAATTGTTTGGACCAACACCAACCAACGGATGTTCTTTAAACAAATTAATGGCAGCTATCCACCTGTAAAAACGTTCCACCGTACTCATATCTTCCATTTCAAAAGTCGAAGTTAAATGCGCCGATAGTTCATCATGATAGATCGTGTGCTCAAAATCCGGAGAATATTTGAGGTAATTATTATCTTTTAAGATGAATGCACAAAAAGCAATCGTAACAATTGTTGCTACAGTCAATACATATTTTGTAAGGTTAAAACGCAAAACAATATAATAAGCAGCCATTGCACCTGTTGCCAGCCATGCGCCACGTGTGTAAGAAAAATAAATAGCAGCCAAAAAAATCGGAACAGAAAATTTCAATAGTTTATTCAGAAAACTTTCCTTCGAATACCAGCTCTTCGCTAAAAAAACAAAAGGCAGCAACATAGTAATAAACACTGCATAGTTCACGTGATTTCTGTAAACCGGATGTACTGCTTGTGTGATATTATCAAATGTAAAACCCATCATACCATGACGAACCATTACATATATTATGCTCAAGAAAGTTGGCACAAACAAACACCAAAAAAATAACTGAATTGATTTTCTGCTTCGTAATAAAACAATTGGTAACACAAAAAACCCAAGCAAATACCATGCTTTTGCCAGTAAATATTTAACAGACAAAATAACATCGGTTGAAAAAAGTGTTACAAAAATGCTCCAGCCAAAAAGCCCAAAAAGTATAATAAATATTGGATGTCTGAAAGATGCTGATTTGAATTCGTCCTTATTGTAAATCAGGTATAATATTGTGCAACCTGCCAATAAAACAACCATAGGTTCTGATGGCAGATCTGTTCCGAAACTGCCTAAATAAGATTCGACAGAAACAGGCATCACCACTAACATTACAAAAAAGATGACTCTGAAATTCAGTAATACCAAGGCAAGAAAAAGGCACGCAAATGGTGCAATATAAAAATAGCTGCGTTCTGTAAAGATGGCTGAACAAAAGAATAGAATAGCAAATAAACCTGCTATCCAAAAAATAGATTCGCTATTTTTTGAAAAGAATTTAGGAACGTTGAAATCCGTATTGGTCAGCATGTTTGTATAATTCTATCAGTAATGCAGTGAAAGAAGCCATAAAAAATGCAGCAGCAGCACTTGCCAGTAAAATCAACCACCTAACAGGTTTCGATTTTTTTACGGCTGGCGAAGGTTCTTCAACAACATATAATGTCTTAAAATCTTTAGAAGAAGAAACTGCATATTGATCTCGAATAGCCATAAATTTCTTCAATTCATCAGCCGTATTTTCTGACACATTATTTTGCAGCAATAATTTTTTATCTGCAATTTGCTTATCAATTAGATTCAAAACCGTGGATTTGTTTTCCATCAACATTGTTCTATAAATAGAGTCTGATTTCTGAACAATATCACGCACCATATTTGCAGCCATTACTGCGTCCACATCAACCATGCTTACTTCAATAGCACCTAAATCATTTCTTACTGCATTAAAATTATCATAAAATTCTTTTTGCGTATAATAGGTTGCAAGAGCACGATCTTCGCCATTTAATTTATAGTGATTCGTTAGTTTATATTTTTCAATGATAGACAGGTTTACAGGCGCAGAATTTAGTATGGTCAAAAAACGGTTCATATCTTCTTTACCACCAAAAATACTTACACCACCAACTTCTTTCTCGTTAAATAAAGCTGCTCTGTCTGTGCTGCTCGGATTGGAAAGATAGAATATCATGCTTGATTTATAATACGGCGGCATAATAAATGGCATCGTAATTACAACACTTGCTATGATAACTATTATGGTAAATAATAAAATCTGTTTTTCCCACTTCAAAACAATCTTCAGAATCTCTAACATAAAAGAAAAATAGGTGAATAATCTTCAAAAATACTAAAATTATTCGCTTGCGCCAACTTTCAGCTTTAGCGTATTTACGTTTATCAATCCTGTAATGTAAGCAAATATTGGAATGCAGGCAAAATAAGCAGCAAAATGCAGCACCAGATCGTACAGGTTATTATCTGAGAACTCAATTTTTTTAGAAAAGCAGATCACCAAAACAGCTAATAATGTAAATACTGACAACTGAAGTAAGTATTTTAAATTAAAAGGTAATTTGAAAACACGCATGCAATAGATCGTGTAGCAAACCAGCATAAACATTTGCGTAATAAGTGTTGCCTGACCTGCGCCTTTTGCGCCAAAATTTGTTATCAGGTAAAAATTCAAAGAAATATTAAGTATTACAGCGACAATCAAAGTGTAGATCATCAGTTTAAAATTCTGGTTGGCTGTAAGCAAAGTTCCAAGAACATATAAAATTGCCACCGGAAAAAAATTCAATAATAAATAACCAAAAACTTCTGCAGAATACTGCACATCAGAAGTACTGTATAATAATTGCATCATATCAATTTTATAATAGTACATGCAAACAATGATAGAAACAGCAATGCAAAAAATAATTGACACGCTTGATTTGAGTAACGTTCTTATTTCTGTTTTTTGAGAAATTCTGTAGGCAAATAAAGGCAACAACACAGACGCAAACAGATAACCTATATTATTCAAGGATTCCATAATACGATAGCCTTGCGCATAAATTCCTGATTCGGAAGCACCATTTACACCTTGTAATTTTTCCAGCATGACACCATCAATTCTATAATAGGTTGTCATTAAAAAATGGATAAGAGCGTATGGCAAAGTTTCTTTTGCAATCTGAAAAAAATCATTCAATGAAAATTTAAAAACAAGCTTATCAGATAATCTGAAAGCAAAAAATAAGCATACTAAGAAAGTGATAAAATACGCTAATAATTGTGCTAATGCAAAGTTGAAGATCGTTAATGGAAATGATGGCAGATTTCCCCAAATCAAAACAGCGCAAAGTAATATCATGAGCAGTTTATCTAAAACGGACAACAATGCATCTGTTATAAAATGCTGATGTGCAGAAACGTTGGAACGCAAGTAAATATTGAAGGAAAGCAGCATTTGATTCAGCAAGATAATCCAGATAAATGATTTGGATAAGTAACCTAAAGGATAGGCAACTGCAATGCAAATTGCTAAATATGCAAGAAACAAGATCGTTTTAAAAACAAGAATACTTGGCAACAGATCGTTGATCTTTTTTATATCGGAAGCAACTTTATTACTGTTGTAATTCTGCAAGCCAAAGTCTAATAAAATCTGAAAAAGATAAGTAAAATTAAAGATAGCGAAATACAAACCATATTCACTTTCACCAAGATTATTCTGTACTGTTCTATCGATACCAAAAACCCAAAACGGCTTTATCAATAAATTGACAAACACCAAAAAGAACACATTGAATACAAAAGATTTCTTCAAAATTAGATTTACAATTTAAATAAGGTTTTGAGCTGCGAAACGCCTTCTTTAGTAAAAAAATTTACATACTTCTTGCCATCAACAGTAAATACAACATAACTCTTTGTGTCATTCCAAAAGATATCACCATTTACTATTTTGCCATTTTTTAAAATGTAGTTATAATACACCAATGACTTTAATCCTGAAACTTCAGCAACTGAAGAATCTTTAATGTATGCAGTAAACTGGTTATAAAACTTTTTAGGCACATCAATATGCATAAATTCTGTTTGGTGATTGATTACAAGCTTATCGGTTGAATCAATCAGCTGAAAGAAGACAGCGTGAGGCAATGCCTGATTATTAACGTTTGAATTTGTTTGAGCAAACATATTTTCAACACCAAAAAGCATTAATAGTAATACAATTGCAGTTACACTCTTTTGCCTGATATTTTGCGAATTATACTTCATTAATTATAAATTTCATCTAATGCATTAGTTATGATCTTGCAAGATACTTTTATTTCTTCTTCTGAAATAATTAAAGGCGGCGCAATACGCATACAGTTATTGGCAAATAAGAACCAATCTGTTACCAAGCCATTTTCGAGGCATTTATTAATTACTTTTTTTAAGTTATCGAAATTATCCAGATACACAGCCATGATCAAACCACAATGATGGATCTTTTTTATTGCATGATGTTGCAATAACTCGACAAACAAAGCTGATTTTTTTTCTACTGTTTCAAATAATTTATTTTCCACAATTTCCTGCAACGATGCCAAGCCTGCAGCACAGCAAATGGCGTTTCCACCAAAAGTAGTAATATGTCCAAGCACAGGATTATCCTGTAAAACCTGCATAATTTCTTTGCTCGAAATAAAAGCAGCCAATGGCAAACCACCACCAAACGCTTTTCCTAACAATAGAATGTCAGGAATTACACCTTCTGTTTGAAAACGAAAAAGACTTCCTGTTCTGCCGCAGCCTGTTTGTATTTCATCAAAAACCAATAATGTTCCTGTTTCATTACAACGCTCTCTTACTGCTTGTAAATAGTTTTTATCAGGAACGATCACGCCTGCTTCTGCCTGAACCGGTTCTAAAAAAATTGCTGCTGTTCTTTTTGTGATTAAATTAATATCGTCAAGATTATTGTAACGGATTTGTCGTGTATCAGGCAATAACGGACGATAATGTGATTTAAAATATTCATCACCATTTAAGCTCAAAGCACCTTGCGTGCTGCCATGATAGGAATTATAACAGGAAATAATTTCTGTTCTTCCTGTAAATCGTTTCGCCAATTTCATAGCACCTTCCGTAGCTTCTGTTCCTGAATTTGTAAAATATACAGCGTTTAAATTCTGAGGCAATAAATCGCAGACATATTTTGCTAATTGTACTTGTGGTGCTTGTATATATTCGCCATACACCATTGTATGCGCATATTTTGCTGATTGATTTTGTATCGCCTCCACGATTTTCGGATGACAATGACCAAGTGCGCTTACACCAATTCCTGAAATCAGATCAATGTATTTTTTGCCTGAAGTATCAAATAAATAAACACCTTTTGCTTTTTCAATTTCCAAGCCAAGTGGTGCATCGGAAGTTTGTGCTACATGCTGTAAAAATAGTTGTCGTTGCGAAAGCATGCTGCAAAGATAAGGATAGTAATAAATTTACGGCAGTATTAAATTGCTACTCTTTATTCTTCAATAATTCTAAGGATTGCACACCTGTGCCGCCATCAGTAGATTTCCACTTTTGTGTTTTCTTTTTATCTTCTGTTACAATCCATGTTTTTGCAAAATCAGAACCATAACTTGTTATCGTAACAACTCCATTATCAGAAGTCCAAGTAAAAGGATTTACATCTGATTTATTATAACCTAATAAGGTATAGTTTATGTTTTTCTGACCAGAACCTTGTTTGTAAAAAGTCATCGTACCAATATTTGTAAATGATACAGTTTGATTATTCGATTCTTTGGTCTCATACTTTTGAACCGACCACGTTCCTACTATTTTTTGGGAACACGAACTGAAAAGCAAAACAGCTAACATTGATAGCGCAAATGAGGCAGAATATTTTTTTAACATAACAATATAAATTTAAGCATAAAAATAGGTTCATATTTTACTGTCAAGTATTATGCCAAATATTAATTACCGTTTAATAATCAGTAGGAATAAATTAGCTTTTGTTCAGATAATGAAACATATTATCACCTAACTTTACTTTCATAAATTTAATAAAATGGCGCTCAATAAAGATCTATCAATTATTATTACAGGAACAGGTTTTTCAGGGATTTGCGTTGGCATACAACTAAAAAAAGCAGGTTTCGATAATTTTAAAATTTTAGAGAAAGCAAATGATGTTGGCGGCACGTGGCGCGACAATACCTATCCTGGTGCTGCTTGTGATGTGAAGTCTAATTTATATTCTTTTTCTTTTGAGCCGAATCCAAACTGGACAAGAGAATTTTCTAAGCAAGCGGAAATCTTAACGTACATAAAACATTGCGTTAAAAAATACGATCTTGATAAGCATATTATATTTAATTGGGAAGTTGCTACTGCAAAATATCATGAAGAAGATGCAAAATGGGAAATCATCAGCAAGAAAAAAGAAAAATTATTTTCTAATGTAGTTGTGTTCGGAAACGGACCTTTGCATATTCCAAGCTTGCCTGACATTAAAGGTATCCATGATTTTAAAGGCGAAGTTTTTCACTCAGCGCAATGGAACCATGAATATGATTTAACCGATAAAAATGTTTGTGTAATTGGTACCGGTGCAAGTGCCATTCAATTCGTTCCTGAAATTCAGCCTAAAGTGAAAAGACTGTATTTGATGCAGCGAACTGCGCCTTGGGTTTTACCAAAATTAGACGGCGACTTTTCTGCAACACAACATACTTTGTTCGAGAAATTTCCTTTAACGCAAAAACTAAACCGCGATTTTATTTATTATTTTAATGAAGCACAGGTAATTGGAATGGTTTATAATGATGCCATTCTGCGACTTGGTGAAACAATCGGCAAAAGGCATATCAACAAATACATTAAAGATGAAACGCTTCGTAAAAAATTAAAGCCGAATTACAGGTTAGGCTGCAAGCGTGTATTACTTTCTAATAACTATTATCCAGCTTTGGCACAAGCAAATGTTGATGTTGTAACAGATGGAATTGAAAGATTTACGACAGATGCAGTTATTACCAAAGATGGCGAAAAACGCAAAATTGATGCAATCATTTTAGGCACCGGTTTTCATGTGGCAGATAGTTTTCAGTATTATGATGTGCGTGGCAGAAATGGTATTGAAATGAAGAATGCTTTTAAAGACGGTCCTGAAGCCTATTATGGAACTGCCATTCACCAGTTTCCAAATATGTTTATGATGCTTGGACCAAACACAGGCTTAGGTCATAATTCTATGATCTACATGATAGAATCTCAGACAAATTATATTTTGGATGCGATACAAAAGATGCAGCAGCAGAACATTAAATCTTTGGAAGTGAAACAAGAGATTCAGGATAAGTTTAATAAAGAAATCCAGAAAAAATTAGAAGGCACGGTTTGGCAATCAGGCTGCAAAAGCTGGTATGTAAGCGAAAACGGAAAAAATCACACTGTGTGGCCAGGCTTTACTTTAGAATTCAGGAACAGAACTAAAACAATAAATCTGAATGATTATAATTTAGAAAAAATTATGCTTGATAAAGAAGCAATGGCTTTTGTATAATTTTTTAGTAAAAATTTAGCTTTTGAGTTCACACAATATTCATTTTATAAACATATTTTAACTATTTTTGAGGAATATTCTGAAAAGCCTAATATTTCTTAAAAATGCAACCTCTAAGTAATTACTTTGGTAATGTTTATGCAAACTGGCGTCAAATTTTGTCTGATGGCAGAATTCGCAATCAAATTATAATTACGCTTTTACTATACGTATTTTTATTTAAGTATTGCAGAATTATTATGACGCAGCTTGAAATGCGAAAAGGTGTTCAATTAACGGATCCTTTGTTGTCATTCATTCCTGCGCATGATGTTTCTATGATCACTTTCACGCTTACTTATCTTGCATTAGGAGTTTTTGTTATTTCTACTATCTTAAATCCTAAGATATTTATTGTTGCGCTGCAAGGCTATTGCCTGCTGATCATCATGCGTACTATTTCAATTTATTTTGTAGCGCTGGAGCCGCCTTTAGGTATGATCGTATTGAAAGATCCTGTTACCATTATCTTTATGAGCACACCAAGCGGTGGTTATATCGTTAAGGATCTTTTCTTTTCCGGACACGTATCGACGGCGATGTTATTCTTCTTTATTTGTCCGAATCAATCTATAAAAAAAGCATTGCTGTTATTAAGTATTCTTATCGGAACCTTTATCTTAATTCAGCATGTGCATTATACGATTGATGTAGTGGCAGCACCTTTCTTTGCCTTTTTAGCGCACCGATGCAGCTTGTTCTTAGATAAAGTTATTCATGAAAGAGATTACCTGCAGGTAATTTCAAGAAAGAATTAGTTTTATTTTATTGCATATTCATTTTTACCACTTGGCTTTACGGCAATTACAACATTATTATGCACTCTGCTCATTTGTGCATATTCTATCGGCAAGATCAGTTTACCTGATTTATCCAACACACCTATCTTATTGTCCTTATATACTTTAACGTATCCATTGTCATAACCACTACCGCCATCATAAATAAAGCCTGTCACTTCTTTTCCTGTTGAGTTGGCGATCGCCCATTTCTTATCCTTTTGCACCCAAAGCATGTTTTCGTGCATGGCTGTTACCTGATCATATTTAAAGTCGATAATTACCTTTCCTTTATTATCTATCAAACCATAACCTGTTGTTTTCTTTGCCGGAAAACTACCATCTAAAGGCGGCAATGCTGCTAAGTATTTATCATTCGTTACAGGTCTTCCTTTCTTGTCTATCTGGAAATATTCGGTGCCGATCTTCACCATCGCAATTCCATTAGAGAAATTACTTACTTCATCGTACTGTGCCGTAATGGCAATGTTTCCTGCTGTATCAATATAGCCACCTTTTTTATTATCCATAAAATTAGCAAGTCCGTCTTCAAAATCACCCAAATAATCATAAGTGCTGTTGTTGATCGTTTTACCTGATTTATTTACGAAGTAATATTTATTACTGCTGTTCTTTAATTTTACACGACCATCTTTACACGCACTTCCTTCTGTTGCATAAGCATAAAACTGTTCCTTACCTTGCTTATCCAAATAACTAAGGCTGCCACCATACTGGCTTTTAGACATTGCCAAGCCTTCAGAATATGGTCCGTAAAAAACAGTCGTTAAATCTGCGATCTTGTTGAAAGATTTGTCTGCCAAATAAGGCTTGCTGGTAGATGATGCCTGTAAACCGCAGATGCCGTCAGAAAAGTTTACGACATTCTCGTAGGTAGAAGTTGAAAGTTTTTTGCCTGTGTAATCGTAAAAAGTCCATCTGCTTTTCTTTGCAGCAAAAATTCCTTCTTCATTAAAATCAGAAATATCATCCGCTGTTATTTTTTGCATGGCTTTTGTCTGAAGATTATAAATCGCAATACTTTTAAAGAAAGCAATTTTTAGAGAATCACCATCACTAAAAAAATTAGTTCCATACGTGTCTACATTTTCCTGCTTGTAAGTTTTGATAAATTTTCCGGTAATGTCAAACAGCTTTACTTCATTGTCAAAAATAAACGCAATATTCTTTTTGCTGATGGCAATACGCTTTGCCGTGTCAGGTGCAATGATCACTTTCATGTTCTTATCATACACACTATATTTTCCATCTTTTTTTACATAAAATCCGGCATCTGAAAGCAATGTGAATACTTCATTATAATTTGCAGGCAGCAGCCAAACACCTTTCGCATTCACCAATCCAAACATACCTGATGTTTTCTCTACTTTTGCAATTCCATTATTAAATTCAGCAATGCTCTTGTTTTCTATTGGTAAAATAATTTTACCGGTGCTGTCGATAAGACCTTGCTTTTCGTTATTATCAGTTACCTTAAAAGAACCCTGTGAGTTCATAAGCGAAATATATTTATAAACAGGCGGAATGACTTCATTGCCTTTTGTATTTATTAAACCTACTTTATCCTGACCATAATTTCCTTTACTTATTGAATATCCTTTTTTAGAAACAAACACATTGGCATATCCTTTATAAAAAGCTTCTGCATCTACGTATTTTGGTGCTATTACAAATTGATTCTGCGTATTTATATAACCATATTTTGAACTGTCTGACAAGCGCACAGGTGCGAGTCCATTTGCAAAATTTTCTGCATTTGCATACATCGCCGGAATGACCACGCTGTTATTCTTATCAACAAATCCATACTTGTCTTCTTTTTTAAACGACAGTAATCCATCTCTGCAGTTACCTAAATAAGTGTAAGTATCCGGAATTACCAGCTTACCGTTCTTATCAATGGCACCGTAGAAATAATCGTAACTGTAATACGATCCGGTAGTTACTCTCTTCTGCACCACAGCCAAACCTTCACTGAAAGCTTCTATTCTATTATACATCGGCTGCACCAAGAATTTACCATTTTTTGCATTATACAATCCTACTTTGTCCAATGTATCGGTAATAATGTATAAACCATCTTCTGATGCGGTGTATGCTGTTTTATAGCTCAGCGGCAAGATAATTTTTTTTGTTTTCTCATCTATGATGCCATACCTTGTTACAGAACTGGAAGTTGCGTACAAGCCTGGTCCTTGTGTGTATACTGTATTGTAAACAACAGTAAAACCATCTTTATTTTTGGTTGAAACTTTATAATCTGTTTGTGAAAAAACCATTGCACTTACCAATAGTATACTGATTAAAAACCCTGTTTTCATCGTCAAAATATTTGTTTGTATTAAAATAATGAATTTTTACAGCTTATTTGATACGTGATTAATGGTATTTCTATAAAAAACAGGACTTAGTTGGATTCCTGATAAAAAATCTATGTTTAACTACTTTGCTACTTACATCTAATACTTATCTTTGCGGTTATGGCAGAAGTAGAAAGTTTACAGAAAATCGTTTCACATTGTAAAGAGTACGGATTTATTTTTCCGTCGAGTGAAATTTATGATAATTTAGGTGCGGTTTACGATTATGGTCCATTTGGCGTAGAGCTCAAAAACCATATAAAAGAATATTGGTGGAAAAGCATGGTACAAATGCACGAAAACATTGTTGGTTTAGATTCAGCGATCTTTATGCATCCAACGGTTTGGAAAGCAAGCGGTCACGTAGATTCTTTTTCTGATCCATTGATCGATAACAAAGATTCTAAAAAAAGATACAGAGCCGATGTTTTATTGGAAGAGAAGATTGATAAGCTGAAAGAAAAAGGCGAAAAAGAATTAGCCAAGAAAAATTTATCTGAAGCATCTGAAGAAGAAAAAGGAAAAGCATCTCGCGATTATGCAAAAGGTTTATTGTTAGAAACAGAATATACAAAAGCTGCTGAAGCATCAGACTTTAAACGCTATAAAGAATTGATTGAAGAATACGAAATTGCCTGCGAAGTTTCCGGTTCTAAGAACTGGACAGATGTTCGCCAGTTTAACCTGATGTTCGGAACAAAATTAGGTGCTGTAGATGCAGATTCTACAGATTTATTCTTACGTCCTGAAACAGCACAAGGTATCTTCGTAAACTTCTTAAACGTGCAAAAAACAGCACGTATGAAAATTCCTTTTGGTATTGCGCAAATTGGAAAAGCTTTCAGAAATGAGATTGTTGCACGACAATTTATTTTCCGTATGCGTGAGTTTGAACAAATGGAAATGCAATTCTTTGTTCGACCTGGCACGCAAAAAGACTGGTTCGATAAATGGAAAGCAACAAGATTAAAGTGGCATTTAGCATTAGGAACTTCCGAAGACAATCTTCGTTTTCATGTACACGAAAAATTAGCACATTATGCAGATGCGGCAGAAGATATACAGTTTAAGTTTCCAATCGGTTTTAAAGAATTAGAAGGTATACATTCAAGAACAGATTTCGATTTAACAGAACATCAAAAATATTCAGGAAAGAAATTACAATATTTCGATTCGGAAATTAATGAAAACTATGTGCCATATGTAATTGAAACTTCTATAGGTTTAGATAGAATGTTCTTACGTATAATGAGTGAAAGCTTACGTGATGAAGTGCTGGAAAATGGTGAAACCAGAACCGTTTTAAAATTGCCTGCTGCTTTAGCACCAATTAAAGTAGCTGTTTTACCATTGATAAAAAAAGATGGTTTGCCTGAAAAATCAAGAGAAATCTTAGATGTGTTGAAATTTGTTGGCAGAACTTTCTATGAAGAAAAAGACTCTATAGGAAAACGCTACAGAAGAATGGACGCATTAGGAACACCTTATTGCATTACTGTTGACCATCAGACATTAGAAGATAATACAGTAACTATTCGCGAACGTGATACCATGCAGCAAGACAGGATCCATATTTCTGAGATAGAAAAAATTGTTGGCGAGAAAATTGATATGAATAACTTATTACGCAAAGCACTTTAGTTGTAAGTATAAAGTGCTCATTAAAAAAAACTTTATCTATATTTAAGTTAAGAAATAATGACTATCAAAAAATTACTAAGCATATTATTTTTTACTTTTCTTGCAATTAATGGTTTTGCAGGAAATCCTGCGTTGCGTGGCACATGGCAAGGCTTCTTAAAGTCGAATACTGCTGATGAATCTAATAAAGACGGACTTCCTGTGTCTATTATTATTACAGATGACAATGATGCAGGTGATGTTTTTGGAGAAATGAATGTTTCTTACCGCTATCAAACTGATATATACAGAGCAAGATACAAGATGAGTGGCAACATAAATTACAGCACTTATCAGATTACCATTAAACAGGAAGATTTTATTTATTCAGATCTGTTACCAAAGGGTTTAAAATGGTGTAGTGGTGGCGGCACACTCAATATTTACAGAAGCTCCAGCGCAAAGAAGCTATATATGGATGGCTTTATGAAAACAAACTGCGGTGAAGAAAGGCTCAGGCTCATCTTAATTAAGATGTAAACTCATCATTTCTAATAAATTACATTCAATAGCTTTTTCAAATTCGTGTTTTTTGCTATATTTATAACTATAACAAAAAACACACATGAAAAACTTTACACACTTTTATTTTATTCTTGTATTTGCTGTCATTATTTCTTCCTGTAAGAAAAAAGAAGAAGGTTTTAAGGACTTACCTGATTCAGGTGAAATCAGCGCACTGACTTATAACGTAGCCGGATTGCCTGAAGGTTTTAACTCAGATCAGTTTCCTTCCAAGCACATGCAATTGGTGAGTCCATTATTAAACAATTATGACATTGTAAATGTGCAAGAAGATTTTGCTTATCATGATTCTTTGTATCATTACATAAACCTACCGTTTAAAAGCACTTATGTTGCCAATGAACTATTAGGCGATGGCTTAAATACAGTTTCAACCATACCATTTATAGATTACACCAGAATTCCATGGGATTCTTGCTATGGCTTTGATTGCTACACACCAAAAGGATTTACTTACAGCAGGTTGCGTTTTAAAGAAGATGTTTATGTTGACTTATATAATGTTCATTGTAATGCAGGCAGCGACACTTCCGAATTAGTGGCAAGAAGATTTAACATCATTCAGCTTTGTAATTATATTGACGCGCATTCAGCCGGAAACGCAATTATATTAATGGGTGACTTTAATGCGCGATACACAAGAACAGGTGACAATATTCGAGAGATTGACAACAGAGGTATAAAAAATGTTTGGGTTGATCTATTGCGAAGTGGTGCGTATCCATTACAAAACGATGTTTCATTGATGGATTGTGCGCCTAATGCTACCAATGCAACTTGTGAAGTTGTAGATAAAATATTTTACAGAAGCAGTTCGAAGATCACACTTACACCAACTTTTTATAAACTTGATGGTACAGAATTCTATGACAAAGATGGCGATCCGTTATCAGATCACAAACCGATGAATGCTAAGTTTGCTTACCAAATAAATCCATAATCTGAATACGATATAATAAAAAATGGCTTGTGAAATCACAAGCCATTTTTATTTAGAAAGATTGATAAGCAATATTTGCTTTTGCTAATTCTTCCTGTGAGCCGATGTCTATCCAAATATCATCAGTATGCTGAAATGCCTTTATGGTATGGTGTTTACAAAGGTCTAAATACCAATCTATCATAGAAAATTTCCCTTCACGATGATGGTGTTTAAAGATTTCAGGTGAAATGATATGATAACCACTGAATGCAAATTCGTGCAATGCATATGTTTCATGGTCTGCTAATTGTTCTTTTATTTCTGTTGGAACTTTTCTTGGAATTTTTACTTCATGCGTTTTAATATTTTCCCAACCAAATAAGACATTATCATTATCGAACAATAAATAACGTGATGAATTTCTTTCACGAACTGCTAAAGTTACAATTGAATTATTTTGCAGATGTGATTGGTAAAATTTTTCAAGATCGATATTTGTTAGAATATCAGCATTGCAAACTAAAAATGGTTGAGCATCATTAAAAAAATCTTTTGCTTTCCACAAGCCACCACCGGTTTCTAATATCTCATTTGTTTCATCGGAAATTGTAATGTTGATTTTAAAATTATTATGCTGTTGTAAAAATTCTTTTATCTTATTTCCTAAATAATGAATATTGATGATAATATCGTCGAAGCCATATTTTATTAGATGTTCGATGACAATTTGGAGCATAGGTTTTTCGCCAACTTCAATCAATGCTTTTGGACAATTATCTGTTAAAGGTTTTAATCGTGTGCCTAAACCTGCGGCGAATATCATTGCTTTCATTATCTTTAATTAGAGAATTGGTGAATTTGAGAATTTAAGAATGATACTATAATTTTAGTTTCTTTGGATGCTGATAGTTGTTCCAAAATAAATGTATAGTGATTCTATTTCTATTTTCATTGATAGAATAAAAACATGAAATTTGCTTCACAATTAATAATTTTCTAAGCTTCTTGCTTTTAGGTGTTGAAATGGCAACGTATGGATATTCAGCGATTAACGCTAATCGAATATTTGTTTTATTTACGAAATCTTCATTTACTTTTTCAGACCAATTTTCTTCTAAGTATTTTATATTCTTTTTGTAAGACTCATCTGCTTTTTTAGTCCAAACTATTTCGTATGCCATTTTTCATATTTTTTCATGACTTTAGCATGTGGAATTAATAAGCCATCTTTTTCCTGTTGTAAACTTATATCTAAGTCTTTTTTTACATCATCTGGTAATTCATCATACCAATCTTCTTCTTGGTCTGCAATAAGCATAGCATTCACCATTTTCAAAACACGCTCATCGGCTTTGCTAATGTTCTTTATTACTTCTTTTTTTAATTCAGCGACACTCATCTTATAAATTTATACTACAAGTTAATAAATAATTTTCATTTTGAAATATGCTTATTCTATAATTTGCCAATCTGTATTCATATAAATTGTCCTTGTAATTCTCTTTCGATATGTTTCAGCTGCACATCAATATTGTATTTTTCTTTGATGTATTTTGTAGTTTGTTCTGCGCAATATACGCTGCGATGTTGTCCGCCTGTGCAGCCAAAATTTATCTGTAAATGATTAAAATCGCGTGATAAATAATCTTGTATGTTAATGTCAATTACTTTAAAAACATTTTCTAAAAAGTCTTTTACTTTGGATTTTGTTTGTAAAAATTCAATCACAGGCTTATCTTTTCCATGCAATAATTTATAAGGCTCATATCTTCCTGGATTATGCAAACCACGACAATCAAATACATAGCCACCACCATTTCCAGAAGTGTCAACAGGAATTCCTCTTCTGTAAGAAAAGCTATTCACCTCAATTTTTAAAGGCTTTTGCGAACCATCAAACTTCTCAACTTTAAACATATCTGAATCTATCAATTGCTGTAAGACACTTTTTAATTCAGGTAGTTCTTTGATATTATCTATAAAAGTTTTTACATTTTCTAAAGCCGGAATGATGCTTTCTATAAAATGACTTCGCTTTTCAATCAAGCCTCGAAAGCCATAAGCACCTAAAACCTGCAATGTTCTAATCAACACAAAACCATAATATCTTTCTTTAAAATCTGCTTTGTCAATCGTAATTAATTTGGCAACTTCTTCCGTATAAAAATCAAATAATTCTTCTTTTACAGCAACAGGAATTTTTGCGCCGGCTTGCCATAAAAGAGAAGCTGCATCGTACTGCAATGCACCTTTTCTGCCACCTTGATAGTCAATAAAATAAGGCTTTCCGTTGTGTATCATCACATTTCTCGATTGGCAATCTCGAAACATAAAATATTGATTTGGCTCTTGCAATAAGTAATCGCAAAGCTTATGAAAATCCCTGTTCAGATCTATTTCGCTAAAATGCGCACGAGCAACTCTTGCAAAATAATATTTAAAAGAATTTAAATCCCAAAACATCGAGCTTCTGTCAAATTCCTGGATTGGATAACACGTAGAAAAATCAAAACCTTCAGCACCTTTTATTTGCAAATAAGCCAGTTGCTTCAACACTTCTTTCAGGTAATTCTTCACTTCATCATTTATACCATTTGCTTTAATGATGGAATACAAACTCACATCGCCTAAATCTTCCTGCAAATAATATTCAAAGTTATCACTTGCAATAAATACCTGTGGAACGGCTACATTTTTTTCATTAAAATGTTTTGTGTGATGAATGAAAGTTTCGTTCTCTTTGGCATCTTTTCCATAAGTTCCAACTACTGAATTTTTATCGTTTAACAATCGAAAATAAACCCTATCTGAACCGGCTTGCGGCAATTGAATTACCACTTCACAATCTTCCTTAAAATATTGTTTAAATAATCCTATTAATATTTCTTCGTGCATTCTACAAAGATAAAATAAAACTTGTGTATTGCTCTAAATTGTCGAAATCTATACAATTTATAACACTTTAAAAGGTTCATATTTTTGTCAAAACTATCTCTTTAAAATCTCAAAAATTTAAACTTATTTATAGCTTCTTTTGTTTTTCTATCACTACATTTATTATACAAATCAACGCAAGAATACACACACAATGAACCCTGATCGCATACAAGAAAAGTTAGAGATTTTAGCTGATGCAGCTAAGTATGACGTGTCCTGTGCTTCAAGTGGTGCAAACCGAAGCAATAAAAATAAAGGCTTGGGAAATTCTTCCGCAAGTGGAATTTGTCATAGTTATACGGAAGATGGTCGTTGTGTTTCTTTGCTAAAAATCCTTCTGACCAATCATTGCATTTATGATTGTATTTATTGCGTTTCGAGAAAAAGTAATGATATTAAACGTGCTGCTTTTACGGTAGAAGAAGTAGTTGACTTAACCATCAATTTTTATCGCAGAAATTATATTGAAGGTTTATTTTTAAGTTCAGGAATTTTTAAAAATGCAGACTTTACGATGGAACGATTAGTTCGCATTGCCAAGAAATTAAGGCTTGAATATAATTTCCATGGCTACATACATTTAAAAACAATTCCTGGTGCTTCTGATGAATTGATGCAGGAAGCCGGTTTATACGCAGATCGTTTAAGTATAAATTTAGAATTGCCAACAGAAAGTGGTTTGAAATTATTAGCACCTGATAAGAACAGGCAAGATATGTTGACGCCAATGGAATTTGTGAAGAATGGCATCATTCAATATAAAGATGAAAAGAAGATTTTTAAGAAAGTACCAAAGTTTGCGCCAGCAGGACAAAGTACGCAAGTAATAGTTGGTGCAAGTAATGAAAATGATTTGCAGATCATAAAAGTGGCTGATCATTTTTATAAGAATTACAATATGAAGCGCATGTATTACTCAGGTTATATTCCTGTTTCGGAAGATAATCGTTTGCCATCTATGCATACAAGTGTGCCTGTTGTGCGTGAAAACAGATTGTACCAGGCTGATTGGCTGATGCGTTTTTATGGTTTTAAAGCGAATGAAATTTTGGATCATAATGTACCTTTTTTAGATTTGGAAATCGATCCTAAATTAGCTTGGGCTTTGAGAAACCTGCAAGTATTTCCTGTTAAAATACAAACTGCACCTTACGAGCTGATACTAAGAATTCCAGGCATTGGCGTTACATCTGCAAAGAAAATTGTAATGGCAAGAAAGTTTCAAAAATTGAATTTAGAGCATTTAATAAAATTGGGTGCTGCTACCAATCGTGCAAGATATTTTATAGACTTTGACACTATAAATCCACACTTAAAAATTATGGACGAACAGAATCTTCGTCAGCATATCATACAGGAAACTAAAAGCAAATTTATACATACAACTGATCGTCAATTAAATTTATTTGGATGACGACTTTAGTGTATGATGAAAGTTTTGAAGGTTTATTGACAGCAGTTTTTCATGTATTTGAAAGCAAATTAAATGCTGTTGAGATTGTTAGAAAATCACAGTTTGCTTCACCATTGTTTGCTGATGTTCAGGAAATAATTTCTGATGCAACAAAAGCAGATCGTGTGCTTAAAAGATTGCATGAGCAGTTAGGAAAAGAAAGCGTTCGCATGTTGGTTTATTCTTTTTTTTCAGAAGATCTAAAAATGGAAAAGCATGTGTTGGCTGCAATAAGATATGCGATTGCAAATCCAACTAAAAATGTTTGGACAGACTTTGCAAATCCTGATGTTTTGCAATTATCAAAATATACAAAATCTGTTGGTAGAGAAAAGCACAGAATGGAAGCTTTCATTCGTTTTGAAAAATACAAAGATGAAATTTATGCAGCAAAAATAGAACCTGATTTTAATGTATTGCCATTAATTTTAAAACATTTTAAAAGTCGTTATCAAGATCAACTTTGGGTAATTTACGACATCAGAAGAAACTATGGTTTTTATTATGACTTACACGAATTACAAGAAATTTCTTTAGAGAATATTCAAACCTTAAAGCAAGCAAATGCTGATAGTTTGCATCAAGATGAAATGTTGTATCAAACTTTATGGCAACGCTATTTTGTGAAGACAAATATTGTAGAACGTAAAAACACCAAGCTCCACATTCAGCATGTTCCAAAAAGATATTGGAAATATTTGACGGAAAAGAAAATATAACAAGAGATTTGAGATACAAAGACATGAGATACAAGACAAATAGAGTTATGCAACTCAAATTTGTGTTTCATTTCTTATACTTTTTCTCAAGTCTCTTATCTCACTTCTCATATCTTTTATATACTCATCAAGAAATCTATTTCTTAAATAAATTACCTAACATTCCAAGTACATCATCTACTGCACTACCATCTTTATCTCTATCCAACAAAGAAGAAATGATATTTTGTGTTTGTGGTGCTTGTTGTTGTTGATTGCCAACAAAATTGCTTAAAATTCCTGCAATGTTGCCGATATTAATTCCACCACCGGTTTGTTGAGATTGATTGCCTAAAGCATTCAACACAATTGGTGCTAAGATTTGCAAAACCTGTGATGCTTGTCCGTTGCCAATACCTGCATTTTGCGATACTGCTGTTGCAACATTTTGTTCTGAACCACCTAAAATATGTTGTAAGATAGAAGCACCTTGTCCACCTAAAGCATTTTGTGCCAAGCCAGCTAGATCAGACAATTCGCTTCCATTATGATCGTTTGAGATAGCGTTTGTTAAAGCTGCTGCGCCATCTTCTGTTGCTGCATTTTTATTCAAAGCACTTAAAATAGTAGGCAAAGCCAGATTCACTGCGCTTTGTGCCTGCGATTCATCCAAGCCTAATTGTTTGCTGATTAACTGCGTAGCTTGTTGTCCAAGAGAACCGCCTAAAAGTTGTTGTAAATCCATTTTATGTGTTTATTGAGTTTAAAAATTAAAAATCTATTCGCTAACCTTAACGATTATTTTGCCAAATTGAGCGCCATCTTTCATTCTGTCGAAAGCGTCAACGGCATCATTAAAACTAAACGTCATATCTAAGATTGGATTTATGTGATATTCGTTGCATAGGTCGATCATTTTTATGAAATCTTCATCGCTACCCATTGTGGAACCTAATAATTGCAGGTGATTCCAAAATATCTGTCTCATATTTAAATCTTTCGGCAAACCTTTGGTTGCACCATAAAAAACAAATTTTCCTGTTGGTTTTAAAGTAGAAATTAATTCATTCATACCATCACCGCAAGCACTATCAATTATTATATCAAAACCACCAACTGATTTTGAAAGATTCTTTATCGCATTTTCTTCTTTATAATTTGCACCATCTTTTGCACCTAATTTTTTGCAGGCTTCTATCACTTCATTTTTACTTGATGTAACATAAACATTTGCGCCAACTGCAACTGCAAACAAAAATGCAAACTGTGCCACGCCGCCGCCAACACCTGAAATCAACACATTCATTTCTGCTTCTACTTTACCTTTATTAAAAAGTGCGTTGTAAGCAGTTAAACCGCCTAAAGGCAAAACTGCTGCTTGTTCTGAAGAAAGATAAGCAGGCTTTTCGTGCAATCTATCTACGTTCACCACTACAAATTCTGCAAGCGTTCCATAAGTTGGCATTCCTAAAATCTGCGAATCTTTTGCCTGGAAACGATTATCATTTCCCCAATTTATGTTTGGATTGATGATGACTTCTTTGCCGATCCAATGTTTATTTTCCGCGTTAAAGACTTCTGTAACTTCACCACAACCATCAGAACCTAAAACTGCCGGTAATTGAATTTTTGCGTATTGACCGATTCGAATCCATTGGTCGCGATGATTTAAAGAAGCAAAATGAATTTTTACTAAAGCCTGGTTATTGCTTAAAACAGGTTTTTGTATTTCTTCTATTTGAAAAGAATTTTGTCTGAGTACGAGTGCTTGCATATAAGTATATTAAGTAGTAAGTAATAAGTTTTGATTTAAAGCATTTTAAGCTTATGGACATTTCTATTAAAATAATTTTCCAATCTTGAAATAGTGGTGTCGTTTATATTTACATATTTATTAATTTCTTCTGGATAAATGGAAATATAGTTACATTGAAAACAGACTTTTATTTGTGCAATCTTTTTTTCATTCGCATACAAAATTATTATATCACGATATATCGGAAGACCGCAATCGCCAACAACCATACCTTTGTTTGAATCTGTACGATAAGCAAAACAATCTTTAAGTTTAGTTATTAAAATGGAATCTTTAATGGTGAGATTGTTTGGTAATTTTGTTTGTATGTAAGCAATTTCATCAAAACTATGCGAAGGTCGATTTATTAAAAAGAATTGCTTTTTTGCAGAATCAGCTGCTGTTAATGTATCAATAACTTTATTCGTAAGCCATTCTGTAGTATAAAAAATCTGTATCGAATCAACTTTTAATGATGATAATGAACTTAATGGAGATTTTTCAGCTTGTTTGTTCTTACAGCCAAAAAATCCAATTACCAACATTATCCAAACTAAATATTTCATTTCATCTCTTATTCTTCCAAAACTACAATTTCTTAACATTAATTTCTCGGAAACTTTAAAACCTTTTTGGGTTTCCATAGTTTTTATGCTATACATTTGCAATCTGAAATGGAAACAACCAGTACAAATATTAAAAAAACAAACGAATGTATACCATTGAACTGTGTACCTTCGAAAATATTTGAGAAAGCACGCCAATTATTCAATCGAATTGGCGTGAGAAATACAACAATGGATGACTTAGCAAAAGAGTTAGGTATTTCTAAAAAGACATTATATAAAGAAATTGACAACAAAGCCGATCTAGTAAAATTTTGTGTGCAGCATGATTTGGATGAAATTGAAAATAAGATAAAAAACATTTCTGCTTCTTGCGAAAATGCGATTGAAGAATTATTGCAAATTGGTGAAACTATAAATGAAGATATTAAATTATATCATCCTGGTTTGTTACGCGATTTAACTAAGTTTTATCCTGAATGTTCTGAAATGATCCAAAATCACAAGAACACTTTTGCGCAAAAAAATATTTCTACAAATTTAAAGAAAGGTATTGAACAAGGTTTATACAGAAGTGATATAAACATTGAACTGGCTACTATTTTTCAATTGCATTTATGCCTTTTGCCCTTCGAAATAGAAAATAAAAATTATAATACGGTAGAACTTTACCAGGAAATTTTGAAGTATAATTTATATGCCATCGCTACACCGAAAGGCATCGAACAATTTCATTTACTACAAGAAAAATATAAAAATTAAGATGAAGACTATGAAAAGGATTTTATTGATCGCTGTTATTTTCCAATTATCAAGCGTTAATATTTTTGCACAAACCACTTACAGTTTGCAGCAATGCATAGAGTATGCGTTGAAAAATCACAGAAGCATAAAGAAAGCACAGAACGATGTTGGCTCTGCTATTGCCAGAAAAAATGAAGGTCGTGCAGGTTATTTGCCACAAGTGAATGCTCAGGCAAAATGGGACGACAATCTTATTTTACAGAAGACGGCATTGCCTGAAGAATTTGCTAATGCCTTAGGATCAAAGGAAGTTGCCTTTGGAACGCATTACAGCACAATGGCTGCTATTCAATTGGATCAAACAGTTGTGAATTGGTCGCTTATTGAAGGCATCAGAGCGTTGAAACCAAACGAACAATTAGTAAAATTACAAAAAGCAAAAACAGAAGAAGATGTAGTATATAATACTATTGCAGCATACTATAATATTCTATTGATTTCAGAAAATGAAAAACTTTTAAAACAAAATGAAGACAGATTAAGTAAAACTTTACCGATAGTAAAATTGCAATTTGACAAAGGTGTAATTAAAAAAATGGATGTTGATCGTATTCAGGTAAATTATAACAATATTATATCGAATGAACAGATTTTAGCAAGTAAAAAAAATGTTGCTTACAACAATTTAAAATACAACATGGCAATGCCGTTAGACTCAGTAATTACTATAGATACAGCATACTCTAAAGAAATTATTACTGATCTAAAAAATTATACAGATACATCGAATGTTAGAAATCGATTAGACTTACAAGTGTTACGTCAAAGCTTATTATTAAACCAGATAAATTATAACCGAACAAAAGCAGGTTATTATCCAACACTTGGTTTTTATGCAAAATATGGCGGACAAGCTCTTGGTGATAAGTTCAAACAATCATTTACAGATTGGTCGCAGTTTGCAGCTATAGGTTTTAGAATAGATGTTCCGATTTTTGATGGTTTGCGTAATTCAAGTGCATTGAAACAAATGGGTTTTACAATAGCATCTCTAAAAGAAACCATTGCACAAACAGAAGAAGGCTTAAAACTTCAAATGTATAATGCGAACACCGACCTTTCAACTTCTGTATCTAATTTAACCAGCAACAAAGAAACATTAGATTTGGCTGAAAGCATATATAACACTACGACTTTGCAATATCAGAAAGGTATAATCGGTTATACTGATTTGCTTTCTGCAGAATATTCTTACAAAGAATCTGAATCAAATTATTTACAATCCTTAGTAAAATATCTGAACTCAAAATTAGATGCTGACAAATCAAACAACAACTTAGGTTTATACAGTACTCCTAATTTAAATAAAAACTAATCACAATTACAGTATTAATACACAAATCAACCATTATGAAAAATAAAATTATTATCGCCATTATCGCAGTACTTCTTATCGGTGCCATGGCTTACAAACTCACGCAAAACAAAAAAGTAATTACGGAAAATGAAAAGCCTGTTGACAGAACGAACGTTCCTGTTTCAGTTACTACTTTTGATGTCAATTATTTTCCGGTTAGTACAGATTATGCATTGCCTGCTGTGTTAGACGTCAACAAAACAGGTTCTATAAATGCAACCAATCCTGGAAAAATTGTTTCGCTTAATATCGAATTAGGAAGTCATGTTACAAAAGGACAACTTATAGGCAAAGTAGATACTAAATTGAAGGAAATAGCAGTAAAATCTACGGCTCTGACGATTGATAAATTAGAAACAGATGCTAAAAGAACACAAGAATTAATTGAAGGAAATGCAGCACCTGCAACCAGTATCTTAGATTTGAACTACAACCTGGAATCTAACAAAATTCAAAAAGAAAATCTACAGCAGCAAATTGCCGATAATAATATTTATGCACCAATTAGTGGCATCATCACGCAAAAAAATGTAAACGCAGGTGAGTTTATAAATCCAGGATCTCCAATTGCAACCATTATGGATGTTTCTGTTTTAAAAGCAATTATTTATGTAAGTGAAAACAATGTGTATGATTTAAAACTTGGACAATCGGCGCAAATTTCTTCTTCTGTTTTTCCTAACAAACTAACAAAAGGTATCATCAAATACATTGCACCAAAAGGCGATGAAAATCACAATTACAGAGTAGAAGTGGAAATACCAAATGATGGTTATAAAGCTGGTACTTATGTGAATGTAAAATTCAGTTTCAAAAAACCTGCAGAAGCTTTGCAGATTCCTAAAGTTGCTTTGGTTGAAGGCGTGAAAAACCCTTATGTATATGTGATCAACGGCAATAATATAGCTGTAAGAAAGCTACAGTTAGGTGAAGAAATTGGTCAAAATATTGTTGTATTAAATGGTTTAACACCAGGCGAAAAAGTAGTAACAAGCGGACAAATCAACCTGACTACATCTAGCAAAATTTCAATTGTAAATTCAAAAAATTAATCTGTATGTCTATTACCGAAATTGCCATAAAAAGACCACTCTTAATTTGCGTGATATTTCTTACGCTCATTATATTTGGCTTCATTGGCTATAGCCAGCTTAGCTATAATTTGTTGCCGAAATTTGAAGCACCAATTATATCTATACAAACTGTGTACAAAGGTGCTTCTTCTGAAGAAGTTCAAAGTAACGTTACTAAAAAAATTGAAGATGCTGTTTCTTCTATTGAAGGCGTTGATGTTATCTCATCTTCTTCACAGGAAAACGTTTCTGTTGTTACGGTTCAATTAAAACAAAAAACGGATGTTGGTACTGCACAAACAGATGCTGAACGTAAGATAAATACTATAAAAAATGATTTGCCTGATGGCGTTGATGATCCTGTTATCAGCAAATTCAGTTCAAGTGATATACCTGTTTTAAAGCTAAGTACATTCGCAAATGTTGGTGAAACTGAATTGTATGATTTGGTAGATCAGACTATAAAACCAATCTTATTAAATGTTCCTGGTGTTGGTCAGGTAACTTTAATTGGTGGTAATGAAAGAGAAATTGAGGTGAAGCTTGACAACGAAAAGCTACAGGCTTATAATTTATCTTCCGGTCAGGTAAGCCAGATGATTGCTGCCGGAAACATGTCGTATCCAGCAGGAAATATTGAGAATTCCGACAATCGCTACACCATTCGTTTAGATGAAAAACTAACTGATATTGATGCATTACGTAACCTGATTATCAGGGAAAGTAAAAACGGCAGTAAAATTTTATTACAGGATGTTGCAACAGTTACGGACGCAACTGCAACACCAACTACTATCAATCGCATCAACGGAAAAGTTGGCTTAGGTATTCAAATATCAAAACAAACAGATGCAAATGCAGTTGAAGTAAGCACGCAAGTAAAAGCAAAATTAGATACTATCGTTAAACAGTATGCGTCTAAAGGTTTCAAATATGAGATCGCCATTGACCAATCTGTTTATACTATGGAATCTGCTGAATCTGTAATACACGATTTATTTTTAGCAGTGGTAATTGTGGCTTGTGTGATGTTGATCTTCTTGCATAGTGTCAGAAGCTCTTTATTTATTTTGATATCACTGCCATCAGCAATGATACCAACTTTCCTATTAATGTATTTGATGGGTTTCTCGCTAAACCTCATGACGTTGCTGGCACTTTCGCTCGTTGTAGGTATTTTGGTCGATGATAGTATTGTGGTGTTAGAAAATATTTTTCGCCATATGGAAATGGGAAAAGACAGAGTTACAGCATCAATTGATGGTCGTGCAGAAATTGGATTTACAGCTTTAGCAATTACATTGGTGGACGTTGTGGTATTCGTTCCATTAGCAATGGCTGGTGGTTTGATAGGAAATATCTTACGTGAGTTTGCGCTTGTCGTCGTGTTCTCTACACTAATGAGTTTATTCGTTTCATTTACTTTAACACCATTATTAGTTTCTCGCTTCGGTAAATTAGAACACTTAAATCCAAACTCACTTTGGGGAAAAATAAACATAGCTTTTGAAAACCAGATCAATAAATTAATTGCCGCTTACGGCAGAATCTTAACTTGGGCACTTGGTCATAAACGTTATGTAGTTATTGGCGTAATCCTTTTATTCGTTGGCGCAGGAAGCCTTGGAGCATTTGGTTTTATTGGTAGTTCATTCGCAGGAAATGGCGACAGAGGCGAGTTCAACTTAATCGTAGAATTAGATCCACAGGCAACTTTAGCACAAACAAATCGTGTTACACAACAAATAGAAAACATTGTTTTATCTTATAAAGAAGTAACAAAAGTGTTTACAAATGTTGGTGCTACAGGCACACAAATGGGTGGTAGTATTTCTACGCCAAACCAAGCTGATATGACAATTGGCTTAGTTGATAAATTAGAACGAACCGTTTCTACAGAACAATTCTGCGCAATGCTGCGTCCAAGATTAGACAGCATTCCTGGAATTAAATTCTCGATGAAACCCACACAAATAACCGGTGGAAATCAACCGCAGATACAAGTAGTTATTACAGGTGCGAACATGGATGAACTTTGGGTTGCTGCTAAAAAAGTAAAATCAATCATCACAAAAACACCTGGTGCAGATTATGTTGAGTTTAGTACAAAGTCTTTGAAAACCGAAGTAAATATTAAGCTTGACAGAGATAAGATCGCAAAAATGGGTATGAGTATTCCAACAGTTGGTGCAGCAATTCAGTTAGCATTCAGAGGAAATGATCAGTCTAAATTTAAAGACAATGGTGAAGATTATGCCATCAACATTATGTATGATATGGCAGATAAAAAGAACATACAAAATGTTGCAAATACAACTTTACAAACACCGCAAGGTGGCGTTATTCGATTAGGTGATATTGCTACTTTGGAAGAAGTTCAGGGACAATCTGTTTTAGAAAGATACAATCGTTTGAACTCCATTCAGGTATTAGCGTCATCAGTTGGAAGACCAACAGGTTCTGTAACTGCTGATATTAAAACACAAATTGATGCTGCAGGTTTTCCATCATCTATTGGTATTGAATACTTAGGTGAGCAAAAAAACCAAGGCGATTCATTCGGAAGTTTAGGTTACGCAATGTTGTTAGGTATCATGTTGGTGTACTTAATTATGGTGGCATTATATGAAAGTACATTGTATCCATTCGTTGTACTATTCTCTATTCCTGTAGCATTAATTGGTGCTATCTTAGCCTTATCATTAACGATGGAAAGCTTAAGTATATTTGGTATCATCGGCTTTATTATGCTAATGGGTTTAGTAGCGAAGAATGGTATTCTATTAGTCGATTTCACAAATCACTTAAAAGAACAAGGTTTGCAAATGAAAGAAGCTTTGATCGAAGCCGGTAAAGAGCGATTACGACCAATCTTAATGACTACAGCAGCCATGATATTAGGTATGTTGCCAATTGCCTTATCACAAGGACCAGGCTCTGAATTTAAACGTTCTATGGCTTGGGTAATTATTGGTGGCTTAACAAGTTCTTTAATTTTAACATTATTAGTTGTACCAACAGTGTATTATATATTCGACAGACTAAAAGAAAAAATCTCAAATAGAAAAAGTAAGCAACAAATTCCGGTTGTACTAACAACACCAAACGCAGATAAACAAGTTTAATGTCACACTGAGTTCATCGAAGAGTCAAAAGCCACGATAATTATCGTGGCTTTTTTTGTACTTTTAGAACAACAATTTATTTTCATTATGACATTAAACGTTAGCAATTTCGACAAGTGGATTCGTTCCGGTTTTGTGCAGATGAATACGGAACTCGAAACACTTTATTTCGTTCAGGAAAACAAAGCAAACGTTTTAAATATTGGTGATGGCATCAAATTGAATCTGCTAAATGAAGGTCGTGAATTTATTATTCAGCTTTTAAAAGAAGGCAACACCGACGAAGGCTTCGATCAAGGTTTTGATTTGCTTGGTAATGTTGGATTATATATGGCTGCTTGTCGTCGTCATGAAATTGATGAACAGCCAGCGAATAAAAATTTAATGAACGAAGCATCTTCCTTAGCATTGCAACTTGGTGCAGCATTAGGTGTTACGCCACGTTTTGCCACCAGTCATCTTACTACACATAACAAAGCATCAAACGGACAATACAAAACATTCACTTCTTTAGAAGATGAGCTGATCTTTATAGATTACAACACACGTGGCATCTTAGCTTACAAACGTGCTGCTGATGCATTGCATCGCGTGATGACTTTAGGTGCTTCGCATCCTGTGGCTGCAGATTTATTTAAGGTGGCGAAAGATGCTTTGAATGATGTGATTGCTTATAACAAAACTTTGTTCGATAAATTAGATACGGATCATTTTTTCTACAATGTTCGTCCATATTATAAACCGCATCGTGTTGGTTCAAATATTTATCGTGGTGCCAATGCCGGTGATTTCGCAGGTATTAATGTGATTGATCTATCGCTTGGTTTGTGCCAAGCCGACAACGCTTCTTATGCACAGATTTTAGTAGATAAATTTTTATACATGATGCCACAAGACCAGCTAATACTGAGAGATTGCATGCGTCAACAAAGTTTGATGAATAGTTTTATGGAAGCTTTACCGACGCAAAAAAATACAGCTTGGTTTCAGACAAATGTTAAAGCATTTTTGGAAGTTTGTGAAGCACACGGAAATGCTGCGACACAACATCACAATCAATTAGTAGAGAAATACATTAAAGAACCTGCGATAAATTTGCCTGAAGAAAACCAGACAAATCTTACTGCAAGCGGACCACCTTTGCCTGTGTTATTATTTGCATTAGAGAAATTAAGAGATCAAAGAACAGCTGCTTTACGAAATGATATTTACACACGCTATCATGACATACAACAACTGAAAGACGCTATTAAATAAGGTTAATACAATAATATAAATAACCACATAGAAACATAGTATAATGGTATTAAAGAAAAATATAGAATTAAAAAGCTATGTTTCTATGTGATTTAAAAATCATACTTCAAATGTTAGATATAAATAAAATAAGAAATGATTTTGAATTGAATGATTCCATTTATTTATTAAGTCATTCTGTTGGAAGACCTTTAAAACAAAGCGAATCCAACTTATCATCTGTATTTTTTGATGCATGGAAAAGCACTGAACCTTGGCACGATTGGATGAATGTATTCACCCAATTTCAAAAAAGCTTAAGCACTTTATTAAATACCAATGCAGACAATTTTTGTCCGCAAACTAATTTGTCAAGTGCTTTAACCAAAGTCTTATTTTCTTTGCCAAAACAAGCAAATAAAAAAACGATCTTATTAAGTGAACATGATTTCCCTTCTATTGGTTTTGTCGTTCAACAAGCTACAGTATTAGGTTATGAATTAAAATTTTTATCTAAAGATGTTGACCAAACAAACCCTGATGTTTGGAAAGATGCCATGACAGAAGATGTACAATGGATCATTGTTACGCAAGTACAATCTAATACCGGTGTGCAAATTCCTGTAAAAGAAATTGTAAGTATTGCTAATGAAAAAAATATTTTATCTGTGGTTGATGTTGCGCAGGCAGTTGGCATTTTACCAATAGATATTGATGATTGGAACGCATCGTTTGTGATCGGCTCTTGTGTAAAATGGTTGTGTGGTTCGCCTGGTGCAGGATTTTTATACATTAATCCAAATATTATTGCTGATTGTAAACCACAAGATGTTGGATGGTTTTCTCATGAAAGTCCTTTCGAGTTCGATATTCATCATTTCAAATATCATCCAAAAGCTTTACGCTTTTTTGGCGGCACACCATCGGTTATTCCTTTTGTAATTGCAGCTCATAGTATACAATATTTAAGTGAAATTGGTATTCAAAATATCAGGAATCACAACATCGCATTAACAGAAAAAATAATTAATGCTGTTTTGCCAAAGTATATTGTTTCACCAATAATATCAAACCACAGAAGCGGAACAATTATTTTAAACTTTGGAGAACAGCAACAAAAAACAGTTGAAAACCTAAAAGCAAACAACATTGCTTTTGATGCGCGTGCATTCGGTATTCGTTTATCACCACATATCTATACAAATGAAGATGATATAGCAAAAGTAATCACCGCCATCTCTATCTGATTGTAATTTTATTACACGAAATTTTTTCTTTACACTCTTAAAGATCCGCGAAAACCTCTTGCAGCATAATAAGATTCTGCACCATTATGATACGTAAAGACTTTATTATAACGTCGGTCGCAAAAGAGCGCGCCACCAAGTTTTCTAACATCTTCAGGTGTATGTATCCAGCTGGATGTTTTCATATCGAAATCTCCAAGTGTCTGCAACATGCGGTACTCTTCTTCATTTAAAATATCAATACCGATTTCAACAGCCATATTCATTGCACTGTCTTTCGGTTTATTTTCTTTCCTTGACGCCAAGGCTTCCGCATCATAACAAAAACTTCTGCGACCTTTCGGACTTTCCGCGGAACAATCATAAAAAATATATTCACCTGTCTTCTTATCTTGAGCAACCACATCAGGCTCGCCTCCACTTATTTCCATTTCATTAATCGACCATAATTTTTCAGCATTCGCTTCGAGCTTAGTTTGTATTAGATTCCAATCAAGACCTTTATGTCGTTTTGTATTTTTTTCAAAACGTGCTTTTAATGTCTTAAGTAATTCTTCACGTTCTGCTTTTGGCAATTCTTTTTTCATGCTACACTTTATTTTCTATTTAAATTTTACAATAAGATGATACGTTCAAATGTAGCAATTTCTATTTTAAGATATTTATAAAATTAAAGAGTCAAAAAACAGCCAATTCCATAAATCTGTTTGAAAAAAATTAGGTTGATTAATTGCTATGCTATTTCTATTGAAATGCATACGTAAATACTGGTATTTTTTAACAATTCACATCTAAAAAAGAGAGAGTTATATTATCTTGTAATCATAAACCATAAAAAACCATGAAAAAACCGCTTCTGCTGATTTTCCTGATTATTCTTTCTATTAAGGCTTTTACTCAAAATATTGGCATTAACTCTACCGGTGCTAATCCTGACAATAGCGCTATGCTGGATATTTCAAGTACCAACAAAGGCTTGCTTTTACCAAGAATGTCATCTACACTTCGTTTATCTATCAGTTCACCGGCAAATGCGCTCATCGTTTACGATACCGATAGCAGCGCATTATTTATGTATAACCTGCCTTTAAGCAAATGGGAAAGAATTAATCCAACCTATAATTTTAATAACATCATCATGGGTAATTCCATAGGTGATGTTTTAGTTTGGAATGGAGCCAATTGGGTATCTACACCTAAATGCGACCTTTTTACCTATATGTACAAAGATGCAGATGGCGATGGTCACGGTGATAAGTGTGAACCCTTATTTGCCTGCGGTCCATTTCCTTGTTATGTATCAGACAGCCTGGATCGTGCAGACTCTGATAACACCATTTATCCTGGCGCACCTGAATTATGCGACAATAAGGATAATGATCAGGATAATTCTGTAGATGAAACTTTCCCTCTAAAAGGAACAGCTTGCGTTGTTGGTGTCGGTGCCTGCTTAAGATCAGGTGTATGGATATGTAATGGTTTAGGTACAGGTTTAGTCTGCTCTGTATCACCAGGTTTGCCATCTACCGAAGTATGTGATGGTATTGATAATAATTGTGATGGAACCATTGATGAAGGTGTTGGATCTGTGTATTTCAGAGATGCAGATGGTGACGGCTATGGAAATGCCAGCGTTACTATTATTGCCTGCACACTACCAACTGGATATGTTACTAATAATACGGATTGTAATGATGCTAACAACCAGATCAATCCAGGAAGAATTGAGCTATGCAATGGCGTAGATGATGATTGCGATGGAACGGTAGACGAAGGAAATCCGGGTGGCGGTGCTACCTGCAGTACAGGACAGGCAGGAAGATGTGCGGTAGGTACTACAGTTTGTACAGGCGGCGCGCTTGTCTGTGTTAGAAACCAAAATCCTATTGCAGAGATTTGTAATGGCTTAGACGATGATTGCGACGGAACCGTAGACGAAGGAAATCCAGGTGGTGGTGCTACTTGTTCTACAGGACAGGCAGGAATTTGTGCAACAGGTACTACCGTATGTTCCGGTGGTACTATTACCTGTGTAAGAAATAATACACCTACTGCAGAGTTATGTAATGGTTTAGATGATAACTGTAATGGCACTGTAGATGAAACTTTTCCTCTTAAAGGTTCATCTTGCACTTCAGGTGTTGGTGCTTGTATGCGTACCGGCACTTGGGTTTGCAATGCAGGTGGCACTGCATTGGTTTGTAGTGCAACACCGGGAACACCAACCGCAGAAACATGCAATAATATTGACGATAATTGTGATGGTGTGATAGATGGCAACATACGTTCCTGCTATACAGGTGCTGCAGGTACTGCAGGTGTCGGACGATGCAGATCTGGCACGCAAACTTGTACCGCAGGTGCTTGGAGTGTGACTTGCGCAGGTCAGGTGTTACCTATTGCAGAAATAATCGGCAATGGCATTGATGATAATTGCGATGGTATTGTGCAGTAATAAATATCAGGTAACTATTTTAGTACTTCTATTTCAAAGATAAGTACAGAATTTGAAGGAATTTTACCTACTTCTTTATCACCGTATCCTAATCTGCTTGGAATAATTAAGATGCCTTTATCACCGACGTAAAAATGCCGTATGCCTTTATCCAAGCCTTCAATTACCTGCTTTTTGCCAACAATAAAAGAAAATGGCTGCTTACGATCATAAGAATTGTCAAACTGGTTATTGTTCGTTAGTTTGCCAACGTAATGAATAGTAACACTGTCATTCTCTTTCACAGATTTTTCCGTTCCGTGCTGCTGTATTAAAAACCAATTACCATATTCATCTTGTTGCGCCTGGTGAATATCATGTTTATTTATATAGTCAGCTATTGACAAAGAATCTAACACCAACTGTTGCTGATAATGTGCTTTCTTTTCTGTACCATACACATCTTTTGTTTTAAAATCAATTAAGTTCATCCAAAAAGAATAGTACTTCTTTTTACTGCCATTGCTATCCAATATTGCAGCAGATATTTTTACTAAAGCTGAATCTCCTTTGCCGAGCAAAGAGAATATTTCGGTAACATCTGCATTTTTGTCAGATCTTTTATAATCCATTTCCACACCTTTTGCCGCATCAAAAATGCGTGTGTTGAATATCTCTTTTTCTTTTGGAGAATATTTTCTCAGGTGCATCCAGATGTGATCTCCATATACAGGCTTTGCTTTAGAAGTATCATTGGTATAAATCTTATAATAGATACCTGAAGGTGTTTTTGACCATTTTTTTTTACAAAATGAGAAAACTCCAAGCGGAATTAAAAACAATATGATAAAAATAAAGCGGTGCATTTTGCGTTGTAAGATAAAACATTCATTTTTGTTTTTTATAAAGAACATTTACAAAAAATCTTAGATGAAAGTTTTGATGGTTTGCTTAGGAAATATCTGCCGTTCACCGTTGGCAGAAGGAATTCTGAAATACAAATGTGCTCAAAAAAAATTGGACTGGTATATTGATAGTGCCGGAACAGGGAAATGGCATTTAGGCGCAGCGCCAGACAAGCGTTCTGTGCAAATAGCTGCCAAAAATGGTCTTGATATTTCGGAGCAGCGTGCCAGAAGTGTAAATAGTTCTGACTATGAAGAGTTTGATCTTATTTTTGCAATGGATATTTCTAACTACAAACATTTGATGCAATGGGCAATGGATAAGGAAGAAGAATCGAAAATAAAACTAATTATGAATGAAGTGTATCCTGATGAACTGATGAGTGTTCCTGATCCATATTTTGATGACAGCGGTTTTCAAACTGTATTTGATATGTTGGACAAAGCCTGTGATAAGATAATTGAAAAATATGCATAAATATAAATACCTTCTTTTTTCCCTTTTATTTGCCTGCAGTACTATGCAGGCTTGTTTTAGTTTTAATAAATCTACATTTATTTATGGCAATAATAAATCTTATGATGGCAGCAATATTTCTTTAGATGCTGACTTATACAAACCCAATCTATTTTCAAATAAGTTGCCATTGGTGATCGTTTATTTTGGTGGCGGTTATGCTTCCGGTGATAAGAATGTGGCTAACATCAGACCTTTTATTGAAGCTTTTGCTAATGCAAACATCACAGCCATTGCACCAAATTTCAGGCAAGGATGGTATGGCGCTACTGCTGAAAACTTATGTGGCAGTGCTACGCCTGACTATTTTAATGATGCTGCTTATCGTGCTTTCCAGGATAACAGAGCATTGATAAGGTATTGCAAAGCAAATGCAAATACACTTGGTATCGACTCCAACAAAATATTTTTATTTGGTATCAGTTCTGGTGGTTTTTTGGTGATGCATCATTTATATTACCAGGAAAATATGGCTGGTGCTGAACGTGTAGGTAGATTAGGAAGTTTAGATTTTCAGGATAATAATTTCAGGAATTCTACCGATGTTGCTGGAATCATTGGTGTTGTCGGTGGTTTTTACAGTAATAATTCACCAATCATACAACAAACACCTTTGCTGCTTTTTAACAATACCTGCGATGGTGCCGTTGATTTTTATAACGGCTGGCTTGGTGGCTGCAGCAATACAGCACTCACATATGGACCTGGTATTTTTACAAAAATCTTAGAACAATATAATAATCCGTATAGCTTGCATGTGTTCTGCGGCTACAATCATGGTTTTCAATCTGAAAGCACACCGAATAGTGCTGATGCGCTTGCAGTAAAATATGTAGCAGATAAATCTATTGCTTTTGTAAAAGAAACTACGAGCGATATGCATAATTTTTCTACGCAAATAGCCAGCGATTCTATTTCATCCATTCCATTAAATAAATGCAATAATTTTGAAACTTTTTATTGGTGTAAAAATGACAGTGCTGAAATTGAGAATAATTATTTTTCTTTAACACCAAATCCTATCACGTGCTTGTTGCAGCCAAAGCTGAACATAAGATATCCTAAAAATGAAGACTTTACTTTACTTGTGGTTAATGAATCTGCAAAGATCATTTCTCAAAAAAGAGTTGCTTATAAGACTTCGGAAAATATTATTTATTTAGACGTAAAAGATTTTAATACAGGCGTAAATATTTTGGTCGTAAAAAATGCTGTCGGAAAAATCATCTGGAAAACAAAAGTGGTAAGGTATTGCGAGTTTTAGATAAATATAGGCTGCACCAAAAATTGATGCAGCCTATAATTAGTATTTACAATCCTTATTTAAAAAATTGCTATTTGATGAGTTTCTACAAAATTATTGTATTGTATTAAAACGAAATAGATGTCATTCTTTGTTTCGTTTAAATTGAATTCATAGATATTGGTTTTATCGGTTTGATAGTTTTGTTCTTTTACTACATTACCCATTTTATCCACTATTTGTAGTTTTAATTTTCATGCTTGCAATTTCATCATCACAGTTATTATTGCTTTTTACTATTTGTACTTGTTTTGTTGCTGAATTTACACTTACATCATAACTCTTGCAATTCGACATTAACGATGGACCATCGTAAGGACATGCGATATTTGTACTATGAAAACAATAATATTGTTCTGCAATTCCGCAAGCATTTGTTAAGGTAGTTTTTAATCGTAAAGCTTTATTCATTGCCTTAAAATGAACATTAACACCACTGGTAGTACCTGACCATATAATTCCGTAACCACTACTAGGTATAGACCATACTTTTGACCAAGAAGCGCTTGTATAATTTGACAGACTTGAGGTAGACCAATTTTTTTGACCATTACTACCGGCAGAATAACACATAGGATTAGATACATCACTGCATTCAAATTCATCAACACTTGAAGCACCCGCTTGAGTTTCTGTTGGTATTGTCCATGAAAAATAAGGCAAGCCTACATTGATGTTTTTTATTGTAATGTATGTAAAAGAAGTTCCACAATTTATAGAAATTGTTGCGGTAATCTGAACTGAACCGTTTCCTGTCTTGGTAAGTGTAGCAACATTGTTTAATTGTGTTAATGTAGTTGTATTTGTTGGTGTTCGAGACCAAACAACTGTAGCACCTGGTGGTAAATTATTTATAGCATATATCTGTGAACCACTACAAATACTACCACTACCAGATACAGCCAAAGCAGGAATAGAATTAGATGGGTATGGAATACTAGATTGACTACCTAAACCCACAGCATACCAAGCATTCTTTACAGAAATCAACTCAGAAGAGTTTATTCCAAATAATTCTTCTGTGGCTTGAATGCTCATCGTTCTCGCCATATTAAAGTCAGCACTACTATTCAATAATTGTAATGTTCGATAAGCAATTTTTGCTGCCTTATTCATGCCAATACTACCTACATATATATTATTTCCGAAGTCATTAGTTGTTATACAATCTCCTCCTTCACCAAGCAAATAGAACCAATAGCTTAACACCGTACTTTTTCTATAACTAACAGTGCTACTCCAATGGCTACCGCCATATGTATCAGCATAATTAATAGAATTAGGAATATCCATTCTTCTTTCAAAGTAAGGTGGTGTTAGTGTATTTTCCTCACCCATTAGCCATTTATTTTTAGTTGGAGAATTTGGTGTCGCCCAATCTTCAATAGCAGCACTCCAAATATCACTAAATCCTTCATATAACCCTTCTGATTCGTATGTTAATGTATTAAAGTTTGCAGTATATTGAGTTATCGCATGTCCAAATTCGTGTGCACAAATATCAAGAGTATTAAAGCTAGAATATGTTACTCCGTCTCCATCGCCATAATATGCAGATAATATATCAGGATGCGGTGCCCAAGCTGCATTATTATAGTTAGTGTTAAAATGTATATAGCTTCTCATTCTGAGTCCATTATTGTCTATGCTATTTCTATTATGTACAGTCTTCCAATAATCAAATATCTTTTCACTCGCCCAATGTGCATCATGAGCTTGTTTATCAATAGGATGTTCTGATATTGTCCAATTGTTATCATTATCAATTACTTCAATAGTAAATTGGTCTAAACCCGGAGTATTATTTTGACAATTCTTTGTTATTATATTAACTCCTTGCCTATTTTCCTGCAAACGATATTGATTATTATAACTATCTGCGGTTATATTCTGTGTCCCACTATAACTTGTTTGTACAGATCCGTTTGAGTTTACAAAACACATCAAATCTTGTATTGCTAATATTTTTAATGAGTTAGCATCTACATAATAATATTTATAAATAGGCATACTATTTTCTAGAACAAGTATCTTATATGCAAGATTATAATCTTTACCGCCTAAAAGATAATCTTTACAAATAACAAGACCTTTATTTTCAATTATTATTTTAGTTCCTGTATCTAATTTTATATCATTTTTTACAATTCTTAAAACATCATTTTCTAATACTTTAGGCTGAATTGAAATTCCAGAAATATTTGCAGCATTTCCATTAATATACTTTATGTCATTTTCCACAGTATGTACAACATATGAAGCACCAACAACTAAAATATCATTATAGTATTGTTGATAAACCTTATGTGTAAATCCTAAATCATCTTTGTATTCACGTTCTTTTTTATAGCCAATTGCTGTATTACGATTATTTAACTCAACAAGAACACTTATTTCAGAAATAGAGTCTGTCGCATATTTATTGTCATCTCGAAATTTCACAAATGACTTTAAGTTATTTTCATCTAATAAAATTTCCGAAGTAGCTATGTTTCCTTGTGAAAAACCTATTGCAATAATAAATGTTAATAAAAATAGAAGTTCATTTTTAAGACACATAATAGTAAGTATAATATATTATTTTATTTTTGTTAAATAGTAAGTAAATCCATCTGCATAATTTTCTTCTATTATTAGCGTATCGTTTACAATCTTATTTGCAAACAAATATTGCGTAACATTAGGTAAATAAACAAAAGTCATCATATATACGTAATCTAAATTTTTAGAGATTTCATAATTAAAATTTATTAATCCATTTGCATAAGTCAAAGTATCATTATACCATTTTATAGTATCCTTGTTAGGATAATTAAAAATAAATTCAACATATGTATTTTGGTATTCAATACTATCTCCGGTAAAACCTCCATCGGAATAATGCATTTGCCATTTACCTTCTATACAGCTTTTAAGAGTCTTTAAAGGTTTATCTCTTAAAATTATATTAGATGTATTTAATGGTTCAACTTTTTTGTCCTTACATGCTATGCAATACAAACTAATTATTCCGATACTTATTAAAATTATTTTTTTTATTTGTACGTTTTTCATAAATTAATTTTAATAGTTATAAATATTTGTAAACGACTATTCTTATCGTTATTTTATTTTTGTACAATAAGAAGCATAACCACTTACATAGTTATCTCGAATTATTAGTGTATCGTTTTTAATTATGTGTATAATCTGTTTTGCGTTAGAAGACGTATTTGAAGTATAATAATTAAGCAGGTAAGTTGAATCTGCAATATAAATATTTGTGTACTCTTTGCTCCAAAATGCATTTGAATTTACAAAAATCGCAGTATCGTTATAAGTTTTAATACTATCATTACTTATAGCAGATTGAAATTTAAACTCAACAAAATAATTTTTTGTAGAAAGTATCTGAAATGTAGTTCCACCAATGGCTTTGTGTATTTGCCATTTACCATTTAAATAGTGCCTAATAGTATCCAGTGGTTTATTATAAAGTTCTAAGTACTCAATATCATAATGTGGTGGGTCTATATTCTTGTCCTTACATGCAATACAATATAAACTAATTATTGCGATACTTATTAAAAGTATTTTCTTCATTTTTTACTATTTTGATTTAAACATTGGCTATCTTCTATAATTAAAGCTTGCTTACGCTTCAAATGTATAAAATAAACTTTACATTAAAAAAAATAAATACGTTTACTTTTTCAACTTTTATTAATAAATTATAACATAATGGTATTAAGACAATTATACATTAATAAAAACCAACATATAAGTAATGTTTTGTCTTTCGTTGGGGGCAACTTATTACCACATCAAAAAATGTAAATGCTGATAAAAGGAATATCTACAAACTAAAGTTGTATGATATTGTAAATTTCCGTTCCATGATTTTCGTGGTACCAAAATTAACTTTTACTCAGGAACGTGCCTTTGCAGTGTAAAACTAAACACGGTGCCGCTTCCGAACTCGCTGCTAACATTGATGGTTTGCTCATGTGCTTCAATAATATTTTTCACGATAGACAAACCTAAGCCTGTACCATTTATTTTCCTGTTACGGCTTTTATCAGCTCTGTAAAAACGTTCAAATAATCTTGGCAGGTCTTCGGCAGAAATACCTGGTCCGTTATCAGAAATTTCTATTAAAAACTGTTCATCTAAATCGTGAATATAAATATCTGTATTGCCGTTTTCCTTACCATATTTTATAGAATTGGAAATCAAATTTTCCAGCACTTGCGTAATTCTTTTCGGATCTGCAAAAACAAAAACAGCATGTTCTTCACTGTGAACTGCCAGTGTTACCTTATGTTTCTGCGCCAAATGCTGATATTGAAAAAATACATTCTTTATCAGTTTCACAACATCAAAAGCTTCTTTGTTCAATTCAATTCTTCCGCTTTCAAACTTTGAAATCTCTAAAAGATCGGTAACAATATTTTCCAGTCGTTCGATGTTGCTATTGGCTTTTTCTAAATACATCTTTATAAATTTTGGATCATCGAGATCGCTGTCCAACACCGTTTCGATATAACCTTGCGCATTAAAAATAGGCGTTTTCAGCTCGTGAGAAACATTGCCGACAAACTCTTTCCTGTACATTTCCATCTTGCGCAAATCACGGATTTGCTTGTTCTTATTGATTGCCCAATCTGCCACATCACGTTCTACCGTCTTTAATATATTGCTGCCGCTTTCTTTTATTTCATTCTGAAATTTTAATGGCTTACCGATCGTTTTATAAATGATCTTTATTTTATTATAGATAAAACGCACCAAAAAGAAACGGACAAAAAAGAAAGTAACCAAAAATATAGTTACAACGATGATCAGATAATTCTTAATGGAAATTCCTGATTTGGAAATGATGAGATTAATACATAAAAAGATGGCAGTAGAAAAAAATGCTACTGCCAAACTTGTATAAAGTGATATGATATTAGGAGAAGAGGTCCTTCTCATTGTTACTTAAATTTCTTCAAATTTATAACCGATTCCTTTTACTGTTTTAATCAGATCTTCACCTAATTTTTCACGTAATTTACGAATATGAACATCAATGGTTCTGTCGCCAACAATGATATCGCGACCCCAAATTTCATTTAAGATCTCATCACGTTTAAATACTTTTCCAGGTTTAGAAGCTAATAAATAGATCAACTCAAACTCTTTGCGTGGAACAGCCATTTCTTTACCATTAAAGATAATTAAATAACGTTCTCTGTCGATTTGAATATTTCCGACATCTAAGAAAGTAGATTTCGATTCTTTTGCTTCATATCTTCTTAGCAAAGCACGTAAACGGCTTACTAAAACTCTTGGCTTTATCGGTTTACTGATATAATCATCTGCACCGGTTTCGAAACCTGCAATTTGTGAGTAGTCTTCTGTTCGTGCTGTTAAGAATGCAATGATCGTATGCTCAAACTGAGGCATTTCACGCATAGTTCTACACGCTTCAATACCATCCATTTCAGGCATCATCACATCTAACAATACTATATCAGGTTGATTCTTTTTTGCTTTTTCTAAAGCTTGTTTACCATTTTCAGCAGTTTCTACCAAAAACCCTTCTTTTTCTAAGTTGTAACTTAGGAATTCAAGGATATCCGGTTCGTCATCTACCACCAGAATTTTAAAAATTTTCTCAGCCATTTTGTATTTACGTTTAATCTGTTAACGCTAAATTAACATAATTTTTCTAATCTACCAATTTTCTCGACAAACATATTAATTTTATCGTGCTTTAGTGTGTATTTTTGTCTTTAATTATTAACAATCAATTATTCAAACTATTTTCAACGAATTAAAAATATGAAGGGAATTATTTTAGCAGGTGGTTCAGGAACTCGATTATATCCTATTACTTATGCAATCAGCAAGCAGATCATGCCGATTTACGACAAACCGATGATCTATTATCCGTTGTCTGTATTGATGCAAGCCGGAATTAACGAGATATTAATTATATCAACACCGCATGACATGCCTAATTTCCAAAGATTATTAGGCGATGGCAAGATCTACGGCTGTAATTTTCAATATGCCATACAGGAAGTGCCAAACGGTTTAGCACAAGCTTTCGTTATTGGTAAAGAATTTATTGGAAATGACAAAGTAGCATTGATCTTAGGTGATAATATTTTTTATGGTTCCGGCTTAATGGATCTTCTAACAAAAAATAATGATCCTGATGGTGGTGTGATTTATGCATATCATGTGTCAGATCCTGAAAGATATGGTGTTGTAGAGTTTGATAAAAATTTGAAAGCGATTTCTATTGAAGAAAAGCCAAATGTGCCAAAATCAAATTATGCAGTTCCTGGTTTGTATTTTTATGATAATGAAGTAGTAAAAATTGCAGAAGAATTAGAGCCAAGTCCACGTGGCGAATATGAAATTACCGATGTAAATAAAATTTATTTAGAGCGCGGAAAATTAAAAGTTGGCATCTTAGACAGAGGCACAGCCTGGTTAGATACCGGTACATTTGATTCGTTGATGCAGGCATCACAATTTGTACAGGTAATTGAGCAACGACAAGGCTTAAAGGTTGGTTGTATAGAAGAAGTTGCTTACAGAAAAGGCTTTATCACAGAACAACAATTGCGCGATATTGCACAACCATTATTAAAAAGTGGTTATGGTCAATATTTGCTGGATATCTTAAAGTAGTTTAAGAATTAATGAGTTTATGAATTTAAGAACTGGATAACTCTTAAACTAATAAACTTTTAAACTCACAAATTAATAAATGAAAGTAATAGTTACAGGCGGTACAGGTTATATTGGTTCACATACGATCGTGGATTTGATGGAAAATGGATTTGAGGTTATTTGTATAGATAATCTATGTCGCTCAAAAGAATATGCACTAACAGGCATTGAAAAAATCACAGGCAAAAAACCTACGTTTTATAACGTTGATTTGTGTAATAGAAATGCAACTTTTCAGGTAATTGAACAACATAAAGACGCAGTTGGAATTATTCATTTTGCAGCACTGAAATCTGTTGGCGAATCTGTCGACAAACCTTTATTGTATTATGCAAACAACATTGATTCTTTGGTGAACATTTTAATGGCAATGAAGATGTTTGATATTCCGAATTTTGTATTTTCTTCTTCTTGTTCGGTTTATGGAAATGCAGATGAATTGCCTGTTACGGAAAATACGCCGATTAAAGATGCAGAAAGTCCTTACGCACATACGAAGCAGATTGGCGAAGATATCATTCGCAATTTCTCAAAAGCAAATCCATCACAACAAAATATTTTATTGCGATATTTCAATCCTGTTGGCGCGCATCCATCAGCAAACATTGGAGAAATACCTATTGAAAAGCCAAATAACTTAGTGCCATACATCACACAGACTGCTTTAGGAAAGCTTGACCAGCTTACAGTTTTTGGAAACGATTATGATACGCGCGATGGTTCCTGCATTCGCGATTACATTCACGTTTGCGATATTGCGCATGCACATACTTTAGCTTTACAGTTTTTAATCGACAAAAAAAACGATACCAATCTTGAAGTATTTAATCTTGGAACCGGCAATGGTTTATCTGTATTAGAAGCTATTTATGCTTTTGAAAAAGTAAGCGGAAAAAAATTAAATTACAAGATCGGTCCACGTCGTGCAGGCGATGTGGTGGCTGTTTATGCAAACAACACTAAGGCTGCAACCAAACTAAATTGGACTTGCCAATACAACTTAGAAGATGCCATGTTGAGTGCATGGAATTGGGAACTGAAGATGAGTGAATTGGGTTTATAGCAGTTAGCGGTTTTCCCTGAATTATTTTATCAATGGTTTTGCACGAAGATTTATGATTTGATTATAGTCAACTTTGTAGTATCAAATTACAAACAACTAAAATTAATTATCATGAAATCAATTATCAAAATCGCATTAAGCATTGTTATCTTAGTTTTTTCATTTAGTTTTCAATCTTGCACTAAAGAAAAAAATGAAACAATTGCACCTGTTAACAAAACTATTATCGGAAAATGGAAAGCTATAAAAGGCACACGAACTATTGAACGTGAGTTTATAAAAGGCAGTGATGCTAAGAGTGGCACAGGAAACTTTAAACAAACAGAAATCAATAGTTTTGGAACTGTTACTGTTGTTACAGAACCTTTTACATGGCAAATCATTAACAACATCATTCAAATTTCACAGATTGCAGATATTGGTTTTGTGTTTCAAATTACTAATGATGGAAATCGGTTGATATTATTTGACGAAGTACACACAGAGTTAGTGTCGTTTACTTTTGAGCGAATAAATTAAAAGCAATGACAAATAAAAAGCAGACTTTATGAGTCTGCTTTTTTATATTTAGATTCTTCACTTCGTTCAGAATAACAAAATTTGTGTCAATAAAAAATCCACTTGCCAATTTCCTTAAAAGTAATCTTTTTGCCTTGTGTTAAAATGCCGATTCTATAAATTTTTGCAGCGATATAAATCATACCTAAAGATGAAATAAATAAGATAAACATCGACAGTAACTGCTGCCACCACGGCACTTCAAATGGTATGCGTGTGATCATAATGATCGGTGAAGAAAACGGCAGCATCGAGCCCCAAAATGCTGCTGATGAAAATGGTTGCTGTAAGGTTACAGACATCAACACCATAGAAATAATAATTGGAATCGTTATCGGAAAAGTGAACGACTGTGCATCGCTGTCGTCTGTCATTGCTGCGCCAATGGCTGCAAATTGAGATGCGTAAAATAAGTAACCAAAAATAAAATAAAACACAAAGCTCGAAAGCATTCTGAACCAATGTATATCCTGGAAACCTGTGCTGATATCCATTAAGATCTGTGTTGCCTCTGATGAATTTGTCATCTGATTGCTTTGCTGCATGGCTTGCATCGCCATCATTTTATCGCCAAAGAAAACTGGCAGCAACATATTGATACCAATTGTAAGTATTGCCCAAAATACAAACTGTGTAAGACCAACTGCACCAATGCCAACTATTTTACCGATCATCAGTTGAAACGGCTTTACCGTTGTTACCAATACTTCAACAATACGATTTGTTTTTTCTTCTGTGATGCTTTTCATCACCATTGCACCATACACGATCAGGAAAATATAGATCATCATTCCACAGGCATAACCAAATATACTGGCTATTTCAGAACCACCTTTTTTCTTTTCGTTATTAATGATCTTTTCTATGGTGATAGATTTATTAAACAGTTCAATAGTATCAACATTATAATTTCTTTGCATCAAAGCACGTCTTCTTATCTCTTCAGAAATATTTTTTTCGATATGCTCTTGTGTAATACTGCCTAATTCATTTTCAGAATAATAAGCGATGCCGACAGGTTTTTCAAAATCAATTTTTGGAATGTATAACAAACCATCATAATCACCATTTTGATAAATATTTTTTAAGGTATCTATCGATTGTGGATTGTTGCTTAAGTACTTAAATCTCAAGCTTTCGCCAATATCCATTCCACGAAATTTATCTTCAAACAAACCACTTTCATCTTTCACAGCAATGGTTAATTTTTCCTGTGCATTTGTAGCAATTTCTATAATAGCAATTGTCATTACACCAATTAAAACAGGCAATAACAGCGTTAGCACAATAAAAGATTTCTTTCTTATTCGTGTTAAATACTCGCGTTGTATGATGTACCAGATCTTTTTCAAGCTGTTGTATTGTTGTTTACGGTTTGAATAAATATCTCGTTGATGCTTGGCAGAATTTCCATCATACCTGTAATTTCAATATTGTTTTGCAGCAGTATTCTTAGAATATCATTTGCTTTCTGCTCTTCTTTTAATTTAAAAATAAGCTGTTTATTGTCTTCTTTTATTACATCAGTTTGAGCGTGAATGCTTTCATTTAAAACTATGTCATTGTTTACATTCACCTGAATTAAATGTTTTTTATATTGCTGTTTGATGTTCTGAACATTTCCTTCTAAAATAATTTTTCCGTTGTTGATGAGAAAAATATCTTCGCAAATTTCCTCTACATTTTCCATGCGATGTGTAGAGAAAATAATCGTGGTTCCTTTTTGATGCAGCTCAAAGATTTCGTTCTTAATAATTTCTGCATTGATCGGATCTAAACCGGAAAATGGTTCATCTAATATCAGTAAGGTTGGTTCGTGTAAAACGGTGGCAACAAACTGCACTTTTTGCTGCATGCCTTTCGATAATTCTTCGATGGTTTTATTGCGCCAATTTTGAATATCCAGTTTATTCAACCAGAAATCAATTTTTTGTTCTGCTTCTTTTTTTGTGAAATTCCGAAGCCGCGAGAAATACATTAACTGCTCACCAACTTTCATTTTCTTGTACAAGCCACGTTCTTCAGGCATGTAACCAATTTGGTTCTGATGCTTTTCCGAAAGCTTTTCACCATTGAAAAATATCTGACCGGAATCCGGAAAAAATATCTGTGTGATATTGCGAATAAGTGTTGTTTTGCCTGCGCCATTTGGACCAAGCAAACCGTATATTTTATTCTTTTCTAAAGACAAGCTTACATCTTGCAAGGCGAGCTTATCCTGGAAATTTTTAGAAATATGTTGTACGTTGAGAAGCAATGTATTGTTGTTGAGTGCAAAGGTATGAGTTATTTGTTCATATCAAAACAAACGATAAACTCTTTATATGAAAATAAAAAAACGCATCCTATTTAAGATGCGTTTATATAATTCACAGATTTTATTTAATGGAAAAACTTATCAAAAAAACCTTTATTCTTTTCTTTCTGTTCCTGTGGATTGAAGTTTTTAGAGTCTTTTATTTTCTCTAACAGATTCATTTCTTCTGTCGTTAGATCTTGTGGTGTAAAAACCTGAACTTCCACTATTTGGTCGCCTTTGCCATAACCTTGTAAGCTTGGAATTCCTTTTCCTTGCAAGCGAAATAATTTTCCGCTTTGTGTTCCTTTCGGAATTTTTATTTTAGCATTACCCGAAATTGTTGGTACTTCCACTTGTGTTCCAAGTGCCACTTCAGCAAAATTCAGGTATAAAGTATGTACAATATTATTGTCTTCTCTGCGCAATTCCGGATGCGGTGTTTCTTCTACTGTAATCAATAGATCACCAGGATAGCCACCACGAACACCGGCATTTCCTTTGCCATTCATTGACAATTGAATGCCTTCGCTTACGCCTGCAGGAATCTCTATCGAAATAACTTCTTCACCATAAACACGTCCTTCGCCACGACATTTTGTACATTTATTTGTGATAATCTTTCCTTCGCCATCGCAAGTGGAACAAGTACCTGTTGTCTGCATCTGACCTAAGAAAGTAGATGTTACTTTTCGCACTACACCACTTCCATTACAAGTATTACAAGTTTGGTAAGATGAACTGTCTTTCGCTCCGATGCCACTGCAAGTATCGCACGTGATATGTTTTTTTACTTTGATCTTTTTTTGAGCACCGTTAGCAACTTCCGCTAAATCTAGTTTTACTTTAACACGTAGATTGCTGCCACGTTGACCTTGACCACGTTGGCGTCTTCCACCGCCGCCGCCAAAGAATGACTCAAATGGATTGCCATCGCCACTACCGCCAAAGATATCTCCAAACTGAGAGAAGATGTCATCCATATTCATGTTGCCACTATAACCGCCACCGAAACCACCAGCTGCGCCCTGATGACCAAAACGATCATACTTTGCTTTTTTGTCTTCATTACTTAAAACGTCATACGCTTCTGCAGCTTCTTTGAATTTTTCTTCTGCAGCTTTATCACCAGGATTTCTGTCTGGATGATGTTGTAATGCAAGTTTACGGTATGCTTTTTTTATTTCATCAGCACCTGAGCCTTTTGCAACACCTAATACTTCGTAATAATCTCTCTTTGCCATATCAATTTATGAATTATTGAGTTTAAGAGTTTAAGAATAAAAGTTTAGAATAAAAATTCATAAACAGATAAATTTATAAACTCGCTAATTTTCTATTTACCAACCACCACTTTTGCATACCTGATAATTGTATCATTTAAAGTATAGCCACTTTCTACTTCGTCGATTATCTTGCCTTTTTGTTTGTCGTTTGCCGCAGGAACTTCGGCAATGGCTTCGTGTTGTTCTACATTAAAATCTTTTCCAACACTTTCTATTGCTTTTAAACCTTTGTTTTGTAATGTTTTAATTAATTTTTCCTGAATTAATTTAACACCGCTTACATAGTTTTCCGCGTTACTATCTTGTGCAAATGCCTTATCAGCACGCTGAAAATCATCTAAAACAGGTAGTAATTCACGAATCACATCCTGACCTGCTGTTTTAAATAATTCCAATCGTTCTTTTGCGCTGCGTTTTTTGAAGTTATCGAATTCGGCAAATAAGCGTAGATACTTATCTTTTTGCTCGTTTATTTCATTTTTCAAAACCGACAATTCGTCTTCTACAATTGTTTCTGTAGCTTCAGCATTTTGCTCAGTCTGACTTTCTGACTGATTTTCGTTTTTTTCAACATTTATATCTTGCTGCTGTACATCGTCAGCAATGTTTTTTTCTTCAATCATGATTAGAATTTAAAAATCCTTTGGCAAATAGTTTGCCAAAGGATTTTGTACGACAATTTGACGTAATTTTTATTATCTATTTTTTTGTTTTCTTAGTCGATTTTGCGGTTGAAGTGTTTGAACTTGCTAATTTTTTCTCTAAAATCTGTTCAATTAGTTCGTGTGAAGGATTAATAGCTATTACATAACCGGTTTGATCAATCAGAACGGTTTGCGGAATAGAACGAATACCATATTTTGCAGCAGCTTCAGACGACCATCTTTTTAAGTCTGAAACATGATTTGGCCAAACCAAGCCATCTTGCTTAATTGCTTGTTTCCACGAAGTTGCATCTTGATCTAATGATACGCTGTACACCGTAAAACCTTTAATTCCTTTTACAAATTTTTTACCTGAATATTTGTTATAGGCAGCAACAACGCCAGGATTATTTCTACGGCAAGGTCCGCACCAGGAAGCCCAAAAATCGAGCAAAACAATATTTCCTTGTAAAGAAGACAAGGCTATGTCTTTTCCATTTGGATCTTTATAGTTTAGCTCAATTGCTTTTGTGCCGATTGCAGGCATTTGTGCTTTAGCTGTTATACTTAACAAAGCAACAATCGTTGCAAAAAATATTTTTTTCATGTGTAGCGTTTGATATGCAAATATAGCTAAATTCTATGCCAAAAAAAGTGAAAGATAGTTAATGCGCATGTCTATAAGACGATAGAAAAAGATGCTGTAAAACCATTGTGTTTTGCAATTAATTTACAAGAGTTTCTATTAAGTGCGTTTGTTGCTGCCGTCATTGGTTCTATGCAAACGTAAGGTTTTGCTGTATGGTTTGGTGCATAGATCTGTGCAAACGGATAATTTTTATCGAACTCAATTTTTAAATCGTCTATCTTAAACGTTACAATGTTTCTTGCATCAAATTTTAAATTTTGAAATCCATCATCAAAAGCATTTTCTGCTAAAGAAATTTCATCATTTTTAAAATCCCATTTTTGTAATTTATTAAAAACATTTCCTGTTGGAATCATTTTCTCGTTTACTTCGATCACGTCATCAGCAGCTATTTCTAAATTCATATGTTGTTTAGACTTTAGAAAGTATGGATGAAATCCAAAGCTGATTGGCATTGGTTTATCATCATAATTAATAACGGTTGTTTCAATAGTCAATTTGTTATTTTGAAGTTGATGCTTCATTTGGATCTTATGTTTAAAAGGAAAAATTGACAGGAAATCATCATCATCAAAAAAAAATTCCGCAACATGAAAACATTTGTCTTCATCTTCATAAGTTTCTATTATTTTCCACTTATCAGACTTTAACAATAAACCATGCATTGGTAAATTATTTCCGTCTCGATAAAGCAAATATTTGTTTTGGTCAGGAAATAAATGTTTCTGATTTTCTACTAAAATATATTCATCTTCCAAGCGATTGGCAAACGGATGCAAAAAAGGATTTCCTGCTAATTTTAAATTATTTTTGTACTCATCAAAAGTAAAAGGAAAATACATTCTTTCTTCTTCATTAAACCTTAATGAAACTAAGGAATTACCAATATTTACTGCCATTTTCGCAATAACATGATCATTTTTTAGTTCTATAATCTCAAAAGTATTTTCTTGGTATTTTCGTACAGCATGTTTCATTATTGGTGGATTTGAACAAGTTCTACATTTTCAATATAAATTAAATAAGCCGAAATTTTTTGAGCGTGCAAAGAAGAATAGGAACTGATATATTCATTCATCTTTTTAATATGAGCAGTTTCTTTTGCACCGGTCTTATAATCCAGAATAATACATTCATCATCACTTAATAAAATCTTATCGGCACGCAAAAGTTTATTGTTGAAATATAAATTACGTTCATTGATGTGCTGCCATTTTTTATCAAACCAATGTTTTTCTTCAAATATTTTCATCACTTTTTGCGCTGCTAAGGTATAAGCTTCTACATCTTCATTAGTTGTTGTAATTACCGCTTTTCGCAATTGATCCGGTTGATTTATTTTAGATAAGATATCGTGTAAAATATTTCCTTTTACTTGTTCTTCATTGAATATTCTTTCACGGTGCAATTGAGTATTTTCTTTAAAATTTTTATAATCAGCAGACACTACATTTATGGTTTGCACTAATTCTTCTTCTATTTCTGTTATCGTATTTATGTTTCCATAAGAAAACTCATTAACAGTATGCGTTGCCTCTTCTAAATTTATTTGCGGAACAATATTATACAACAACTTGCTTACATTTTGAGGTAAAGGCTCGGTTTTACTGCTTGTTTCAGCAGAAGACAATATATACAGCTTCTCTTCAGGTCTTGTAAAAGCAACATACAACAAATTTATATTGTCAATAAAATTAGCTTCCATTTCTTTATTGTATTCATCAAAAAACAAGCTGTTGTCCATTCTTTTTGTCATTTCAGCAGGAAAAGCATTCAGCTTATCAAATGGCGATTCGTTGTTTTTCAGCCAAATAGTAGCATCTGGTTTTGGCTTCATGCTCCAACTGCAATATGGTAAAATTACAATCGGAAACTGCAAGCCTTTTGACTTGTGTATCGTGTAAATTTTAACCGCATTGATTCCATCAGGCGGAATGATAGATAGCTTATGTTTTTGTTCATTCCAAAATGACAGAAAATCTATTACATCTGTTGATTTTGTCTGTGAAAATTTCAGAACAATATCCTGAAAACGCCATAAATAACTATCTGATTGAAGATCCAGCTGCAATTCTTTAATCAGTAAAAACAACAATTCATTTACAGCAACAGAAGACAAATTATCAATATTCTCTTTCCGCAGAAATGATATTTTGTCTTCAAAAAAGTAGTGTTGTTCTTTCTTCTTTACCAAGTAATTTTCAATATTTTCCTGATGCAAAAATCTTGCGTATAAATAATTTAATTTAACTGCATAAAAATCTTCTTTTACGTGTGTTACATATTCCAATGCTGCAATTAATAATTTTATAGAAAGCTGGTTTTGCAACAATAATGATTCTGCGGAAACAACCGGAATATTATGCAGTTGCAGATAATTTGCCACCAATGCACCGTGATTATTATTTCGGGTTAATATTGCTATATCACTATGCTTTTTAGTACTTTGTAAAGATTGGATGATATTTAATACTTCCTGCAACTGAACATCATCATCGTTGCCATCCTTATTTTTTTCCAACCATTTACATTGCACAAAACCTTGCTTATCTTTTTTTATTAGTTGCTGTTCAACATCAGCCAAAACATCTTTGAATAAAGGATTTTTCAGCTCAATAGTATCTTTAATCGCAGAGAAAAAGGCATTATTAAACTCCACAATTTCCTTTGCACTTCTATAGTTGGCTTTAAGCGAAATATCTTTCCTGTTTTCCCAATGGTAATTTAAACCAGGTGCTATGCCGTTAATAATTAATTCCATTTTTCCGCCACGCCAGCGATAAATACTTTGTTTCGGATCACCAACAATCAACACCAAACCATCAATGTTTTGTAGCATTTCGAGCAACAATGGCAACATTCCATTCCATTGCAAAGACGAAGTATCCTGAAATTCATCAACTAATATATACTTGAGGAAATTTGCCGATTTCTCAAAAATAAATGGCACTTCTTCATGAGAAGCAATCAGACTTACAATTTGATTAGTATCTGAAATTAGTATTAAATTCTCATCAGACTTATACTGTTTTATTTTGGTATTGATGAATTCCAACAACGCTAAAGAGTAAATATTTTTCAGTACAATATTGGCTGAGTTGTAATGTTTTTCATTGGTGTGTTGATGTTCATAAATATTCAATAAAAATGGTTTTACAATATTTATCCAAACACCTTCAAGGTGAAGTTTCAATGAATTATCTTTAGAATTCTCTTTAGTCAAAACATCATCTATATCCAACATTTTTTGTATTGTAGCAGTAAATTCAGGCTCATGGATTTTTGTTTTTTTCACAAATGAACTTATTGTGCTTTTACCTTTAAAAAGTGTTAGGTCTATATTGTCTTGTAGTACTTTTTGCTCAAATTCTTTTGTCAGATCATCTAATTTCTTTCTATAACCAAAAACAAATTGCTTTAGTTCTTTTAAAACATTTTTGTAAGTTTCAATATCAAACTGCTGATGATTATTTATTGCCAGCAACTGATATTCTTCGCTTAAGATCTGTCGTGCAAGCTTAGAAATATTCTTTTCAATTTTCCAACTCTTATCTTCTTCTATCAAATCAAAAACGTATTCTTCTATCCATCTTGAAAAAGCATCCTTATCTGTCTTATATTCTTTCAGCATGGCTTCTACTGCGTGCTGAATGACAGCATCTGTATCAAGTTCTACTTCCATTCCAATCGGCAGATCCAGTTCTTTAGCAAAAGAGCGAATGATGCTTTGAAAAAAGCTATCAATAGTAGAAATATTAAAATTTGAATAATCGTGCAAAATTAGCTGAAGTGCAATACGCACGTTCTTTTCAAAATCTTCAGTTATATCAATATTTCTTGCTTGCTTGATTTCTTCAATAATTGAAGTTTTAAGCAAACTTACTTTTTCATCTTTTTTCTCCAACTTTGTTAAATACTCAATAATACGAGTCTTCATTTCGGCTGTTGCTTTTTTTGTAAAAGTTACAGCCAGAATTTTATTATAGTCATACGGATTCTGAATAACAATTTTCAGATACTCTTTTGCCAACGTATATGTTTTTCCGGAACCGGCTGAAGCTTTGTATAAAATTAAATTTCCCGAATTATTCATATTAGTAACAAATAGCTAAATTAATTTTTTAAATTTGAAATTCACATTTTCTTTGAATCGTGTCATATACTCGAATTTTTGATATTATTGAATACCAATCCAACATTTGTCCACTCGATATTTGTTTAGCTCGACGTGAAGATAAAAAGAACTGGACGAGTTACTCTACTAAAGATTTTATTTCAACCGCTAACCAGATCAGCAAAGGATTATTAAATCTCGGTTTGCAAAAAGGTGATACTATTGCTATCATTTCTACCACTAATCGACCTGAATGGCATTTCATAGATCTGGCTTGTATGCAAATTGGCGTAGTCGATATACCTGTGTATCCAACGATCAGCAGCAAAGAATATGAATACATTTTCAATCATGCAGCAGTAAAATACGTTTTTGTTTCCGACAAATTGATGTATCGAAAAATCTCGCAAATCATTCCAAATATTCCAAGTTTAAAAACTGTTTACAGTTTTGATGAAATAGAAAATATCCAACATTGGAAATCTTTGTTAAATGAAACTTCTGTTTCAGATCAGGAATTAATTGCGATTAAGAAATCTATCGAACCAAATGATTTGGCAACCATCATTTATACATCAGGTACTACAGGTACACCAAAAGGTGTTATGTTATCTCATCACAATATTGTTACAAATGTTAGAGATTGTTTAATTGCTATTCCTTTACAAAAAAAGGAAATTGTCTTGAGCTTTTTACCATTGAGTCATGTTTTTGAAAGAACTATTAACTATGTTTATTTTGCAGGTTGCGTTTCTGTATATTATGCTGACGGCTTAGAAACTATTTCTGAACATCTTCAAGATATTAAACCACATTATTTTACAACTGTTCCGCGCTTATTAGAAAGAGTATTTGAAAAAATCATCAAAAAAGGAAAAGCACTTACAGGCTTGAAAAAGCAACTATTCTTTTGGTCTGTAAAACAAGCACAATATACGGAACTTGGCAAGCCAAGAAATTTTACCGAAAATTCTAATTTAGTTGTTGCCAATAATTTTGTTTTCAGCAAATGGCGTGAAGCACTTGGTGGCAGAATTAAAGCAATTATTTGTGGTTCTGCACCTTTACAACCAAAACTGGCAACTATTTTTACAAACGCAGGTATTCCTGTTTTGGAAGGTTATGGCTTAACTGAATGTTCGCCTGTTGTTAGTGTGGTTCCATTTCGTGCAAAAGATTTTAGAGCCGGTTGCGTTGGAAAAATATTACCAAGCGTTAAAGCAAAAATTGCAGAAGACGGTGAGATCCTGATAAAAGCACCAAATGTGATGCTTGGTTATTATAAAGATGAAGTAGAAACAAAAAAAGTTTTTGATGATGATGGCTGGCTCTTAACCGGTGATATTGGTGAATTTACGGCTGATGGTTTTCTAAAGATCACAGACAGAAAGAAAGAATTATTTAAAACCTCAGGTGGAAAATATGTAGCGCCTTCGCCGATTGAAAATAAAGTAAAAGAATCTTTTTTTGTAGAACAAATTGCTTTGCAAGGTGATGGTGAGAAATTCATTTCCGCATTGATTATTCCTAATTTTGAGAATTTAAAAGAATGGGCAAAGAAGCACGATGTTTCTTATTTGTCTGACTATGAACTTGTGCATGACCCACAGGTAAAACAACTCTACAAAGAAATTATTACAAATTTTAATGCTAACTTTGGGAAAGTCGAGCAAATTAAGCAATTTGAGCTTTTGACAGACGAATGGACAACTGAAAATGGCTTGCTGACAGCTACGATGAAGCTGAAACGCAAGGTATTAAAAGAAAAATACAAAGATTTAATAGGAAATTTTTATAGTAAAAACGAATAAAACAATGGAAGTTAAAAGACTATTTGACGTATTACATTATCAAAAAGAAACATATCCGCAACAGGTAGCCATTGCTACTATGAAAGACGGAAATTGGTGGAAAATCAGCACTGATGAACTGATAGACCTATCCAATAAAATGAGTTTGGGTTTATTAAAATTAGGTGTAAAACCAGGTGATAAAGTAGCCGTTGTTACTTCTGCAAACCGTAATGAATGGAATATCTGCGATCAAGGCATCGGACAAATTGGTGCTATCAATGTTCCTTTATATCCAACAATTTCTGAAAATGATTATGAGTATATCTTAAACCATGCCGAGGCAAAATTCTGTATTGTTTCTGATGCAAAATTATTTGAAAAAGTAAAAAATCTAAAAGGTAGAGTTTCTTGCTTGCAGGAAATTTATACATTCGATACTGTAGATGGAGCTCACAATTATTCAGAAATTCTTGACTTAGGAAAAGATGGCGACGTTGCGCAAATCAAAGCAATTTCTGATACGATTGATCCAAATTCTTTAGCTACTTTAATTTATACATCAGGCACAACAGGCGTACCAAAAGGTGTAATGTTGTCGCATCACAATATTGTTTCCAATGTATTAACGGTTCGTGCTGTGTTACCAATTGAAGCTGGTCAAACGTCATTAAGCTTTTTACCGCTTTGCCACATTTTTGAAAGAATGGTGATCTATACTTATGTTCACGCTGGTGCAAATGTTTATTATACTGATATTGATACTTTAAAAGACAAACTGACAACTGTTCGTCCGCATTTCTTTACAACCGTTCCAAGATTATTGGAAAAAGTGTACGAAGGCATTGTAAATAAAGGTTTAGCATTAACAGGCATCAAGAAAAAATTATTTTTCTGGGCTTTGGATCTTGCTGACAAATACGAATATGATCAGAAACCAACTTTCATGTTTAAGATCGCAGATAAATTAATTTTTAGCAAATGGCGCGAAGGCTTAGGTGGAAGAATTATAGGTATCGCAACAGGTTCAGCAGCTTGTCCTTTAAAAATGGCAAGAGTATTTTCTGCTGCTGGTATTCCAATTCGTGAAGGTTATGGCTTAACCGAAACTTCACCTGTTATTACTTTCAACAGATTCTCTGAAGGTGGTGCCATGCTTGGTACTGTAGGTATGCCGATAGATGGCGTAGAAGTTAAAATTGCAGAAGACGGTGAAATTTTGGCGAAAGGACCCAATATTATGTTAGGCTACTACAAAGAACCTGAAAAAACACGCGAAGTTTTAACAGAAGATGGTTGGTTTTCAACCGGTGATGTTGGAACTTTTGTAACGAACAATGCAGGAAATAAATTCTTAAAAATTACGGACAGAAAGAAAGAATTACTAAAAACTTCCGGTGGAAAGTATGTCGCACCTGCACCAATCGAAAGTAAATTCAGAGAAAACTTCTTCATCGACCAGATCATGGTAGTTGGTGAAAGCAAGAAATTTGTTTCTGCTTTAATCGTTCCTGCTTTTCCTGTCTTAGAACAGTTTGCTAAAGAAAACAGCATTACTTTTTCTTCAAGAGATGAGTTAATTGCAAATCCAAAAATACAAGCCAAGTATCAAAGTATTGTTGATGAATTAAATCCGAATTTCAGTCATATTGAGCAAATAAAAAAGTTCAAATTATTAAAATCTGAATGGTCTGCTGAAACAACTGAATTAACACCAACAATGAAATTAAAACGAAAAGTAATCAACGAAAAATACAGCAAAGAAGTTGAATCTATTTACAACGATTAAATGTTAATGAACAAGAATAAAAAAACGAGCCACTTAAAAATGGCTCGTTTTTTGTTTTATATTTGAACAATGAAATTGAAAAAATTACTACTCTTTATATTTTCTGCTGTAACATTAATTTCTTTTGGTGAAGATTCCATTCCTTATAAATTACAAAAAGATATTTTTGGAAGTTTAGAGACCGGCAAACTAAAATATATTCAAAAACTTATAGATTCTGTTGGCACTGCAGCACCAATTACTAATGAACAAATCGTAAAACATAGTGCTTTTGTGTCGAGCTATAATCTTTCTCATCGTGTGCCAAATTATGTGGTACACGTCATTACAAAAGACATTTTATATGGAAACATAACACGCACCAATGATTTTCGACCAGATCCATTAATCAAGCAAAACATGTCTGATTCTGTTGATTATTGGAACAGTGGTTATGATCGTGGTCATATGGCAGCATCTGCAGATTTTAAATGGAACAAAAAAGCTTTAAGCGAATCTTATTTCTATTCGAACATTATTCCTCAAAATTCATCTTTAAACCAAAATGCCTGGAATAGATTGGAAATGCAGGTGCGCGAATGGGCAATTGATAATTCAGAATTAATTGTCGTAACAGGACCAATTTTAAAAGATAATTTACCAAAACTTCAGCAAGGTTCTTTTAAGGTTTCCATTCCTGAATTTATCTATAAAATTGTGTTAGATTATTTTCCGCCAACTTATAAGGCCATCGCTTTTTTATATCCAAATAAAAATGTGCCTTACGAACCGGAAAAACATATTGTCTCTATCGACAGTATTGAAACGCTGACCGGTATTGATTTTTTTCCAAAATTAGCAGATAGCTTAGAGAATATCTTAGAAGCCGAAAATGATATTTTATTGTTTGACAGCAATTTTTTCAAGCATCAAAAAGCATCGCAGTTTACGCCACAGGATTTTGGAAAAGGAAAATTAAATTCATTGCAGGCAAAAGATTTTGTTGGCAAAGATGCTTGTGTGTGCGGCAAAGTTGTCAGCACAAAATTTAATGAAAATGGCAAAACAAATCCAACTTACATAAACTTAGATAAGAAATATCCTGATCAGGTTTTTACATTAATGATATTTGGACAAGACCGACAAAATTTTTCATACAAACCTGAAGAATTTTTGCAAGGAAAAACCATTTGTATAAAAGGCAAAATCACCGAATATAAAGGCTCGCCACAAATTATAGCCAACAAAGAAAAGCAGATAGAAATACTGAAAGATTGATTTTATATTTTATTTTTATTTGGTGAAACAAACACTCATAGGCTTTTCTCTGTTATTATTTGCTGTTATTGCTATCTGCATTTTTTATGGTTATCCGTCGATATTGCAAATGCTACCACAAGGTTCGCACATTTGGCGACAATCAGATTGCATAGCAATGACGCAAAATTACCAGCAATTTCATTTGTCTTTTTTACAACCTGCGACCTATAATCTACAATCAACTAATGGCAATGTTGCAGGCGAATTTCCTTTATTCTATTTTATTGCTGCTCAGTTTCCAAATGCAGCGCTTGCATTAAGAAGCATTCACAGCGTAATTTTTTTAGCAGGAATTACATCTACTTATTTCATTGCATTTCATTTTTTACAACGAAGGCTACTTGCTGCTTTTTGCTGTATTTTAATGTTCACTTCGCCATTGCTGGTTTTTTATGGCAATAATTTTTTAAGTGATGTTCCGGCTTTGAGCTTTGCATTCATCGGTTGGGCAATTTTCTTACCTGCTTATAAAAATGAAAAAGTATTTTGGATATGGATTTCTTTCTGTTGTTTCACATTCGCAGCATTATTAAAAGCAAGCGAAGCTATAAACTTTATGATTGCATTTGTTTTTATGGTAAAAACAAAGAAAACTGAATCAAAATTCTTTATTCCTTATTCTCTATTCCTTATTCCTGTAGCCTGGTATTTTTATGCGAAAAGCTACAACCTAAAAAACCACGACACATACTATTTCTTGAGTGTTTTTCCTGTTTGGAAATTGAGTTTTTATGATATTGGTTTAGGAATTTGGCGAATGATAGTTTCTAATTCTAACAATTATTTTTGGCGACCAACTGCTGTTGTATTGATATTATCTGTCTGGTTCTTAATTAAAAACTGGAAGAAATTAGATACCGATTTGCGCATACTGATATTTGCAAGTTTTAGTTTCACTATTCTGTATATCATTTTCTTTTTTCAGAAAATGATCGGTCACGAATATTATTATGTTCCGTTTTTTATTTTCGCTTTATTCGGAATTATTGGCTTATTGAAAGTTTATAATTTCTATCATGCAGAAAATGTATTTGCACATACTCTTATCTTCTTATGTTTATGGATCAATATTTTTTATTGTAAAATTTTTGTGGCAGAAAAGCTTACTGTTCCATTATACAATGGCTACTTATCTTCTAATGCCATGCAGGCTTTTTTAGAAGAGAACGGTGTAGATAAAAACAAGGTCATCATTTCATTGCCTGATGAAACGCCAAATAAAACCTTGTACCAGCTTAAAAGAAAAGGCTATACTGAGTTTAATGATTATGTATCTATTTTAAAAAACGAGAAAGCAGATTTCTTAATTATAGAAAAAAGTTTCACGAAACAACATCAAGCATTAGAACCTTACTTAAATGATAGTATCGGAAATTTTAATGGATTTGTGTTTTATAAACTGAAGTGACGCTTCGATAAATTCAGCATGGCAATATTCAATTGAATAAACTTGTGAATTTGAGATTAAGAATGATATTGAGTTTATCGATTGTCAGATTGAGTTGTCGATTAGATTGAACTTGTCGATTGTCAGATTGAGCTTGTCGAAATCTACGCCTTTGGCAATTCGCCAATTACGGTAATTCCACCTTTTACCTTTTGTCCAAGATGAACATTTATTTGTGTATCAATTGGCAAGAACATATCTACGCGAGAACCGAATTTGATAAAACCGAAATCAGCACCTTGCTCAATAGAATCACCTTCTTCCAAATAGTAAACAATTCTACGCGCTACTTTTCCTGCAATTTGTCTTACTAAAACATCAACGCTGCCATTATCTATAACAATAGAAGTTCTTTCGTTTTCTGTAGAAGATTTTGGGTGCCACGCTACCAAATATTTCCCATCGTGATATTTAGAATATTTTACTTCGCCTGCAATCGGCGCACGGTTTACATGCACATTTGCCGGCGACATAAATACAGAAATCTGTAAACGTTTATCAGCAAAATATTCCGGCTCGTAAACTTCTTCAATTACCACAACTTTTCCGTCTGCCGGACAAATGATCTTATTATCATCTGTAATAATGTTTCGCTTTGGATTTCTAAAGAAATAGGTGACAAAACAAAAGAAAGAAAAAGTAAATGCAAAAACTACCCAACTTACAGTTTGACTTGCGTGAAAAACAAAATTGGTTAATAAGTTTATAAGAAGCACACCAAAAAATGTACCTAATACAATTTTCCAGCCTTCTTTATGAATGTATGTTCTTTTCATGTTTTTCTGCTTAAGATTCGTTTACATTTTAAACGAATCACCAAAAATAATTATATTAACGGAATACGCAAATAAAACACACTATTTACATGCTTAGTTCAACGATTTGTTAACGTACATCAATTAATAAGTAAACATAACAAACTTTATTTTGAGATGTATGTTAAATATTGATTTTCAGATAATTAGCTTAAACTGTTTTTCCTTTAACATCAAAGGCATCTCGCAAACCATTTCCTAAAAGGTTGAAAGCCAGCACTATAACCATAATACAAATTCCGGGTGCCAAAGCCAAGAATGCTTTTCCAGGTACTGTTAAATATTGCCTGTGATCGTTCAGCATGGTTCCCCAACTTGGCGTTGGCGGCTTTACACCAATACCTACAAAGCTTAAACCTGCCTCTATTAAAATAGCAGAAGCAAAATCAGATGCCGCAATTACCATAATCGGACCAATAATATTTGGCAGAATATGCTTAATGATAATTCTTACATTATTGTATCCTAAACCACGAGCCGCCTGCACATATTCCATTTCACGAACGGACAAAACCTGTCCGCGCACAATACGGGCAACTTCTACCCACATAGATAAACCAACGGCAATAAAAATGGCAAGGAAAGACGGAATCTTATCGCCAATAGCAAAACGAATAGCCATAGCCAATAAAATAGTTGGTATTGACCAAATAACATTGATAAGCCACATAATAAGGTTATCTACTGTACCACGATAAAATCCGGCAACGCTGCCCATAAAAATTCCAATGGTCAATGAAATCAACACAGCAATTAAACCAACTGATAAGGAAACACGCACACCAAACAATAAGCGACTTAAAATATCTCGTCCATAACCATCTGTTCCTAAGCGATATGTTTTGGTAACTATCCTGTTTTGCTCAATATCCTTTTTTAATGCAGCAAGAGAAGCTGTCTGCTTCTTATCTTCAAAATTGGTAAAAGTAGCATTATCGCCGTTTAATTCAATTGCTGGCGAAGTGATAGATAATGCTTTTGCCACATCTACAATTGGAATAACCATCTGTTCTGTGGTTCTGCCTTCACCTTTGTAAGCCTGTATTACCATATTCGAACTATCATCAAAACTGTAAGAAGAAATCGGGATCATCTCATTTGGATTATCTCTTCCAAATAAAATTCTGGTAAAAATGTTTGGTGATCGTTCTTCACGATTTTTTTGAACTAATAATACTTTCGTAGAAAAACCTGGTGATACATTTGCCAACTCTAAGATCTGGTCGTCTGCATCAGGTGTTTTATCTGGAGCAACGCTTGGTCCGATAAATGCCAATAATACAGCGATCGAAATAATTACCAAACTGATAATTGCCGGTTTATTCTTTAATAAACGGATCCAAGTTTTCTTTAAAGGCGAATCATTGCCATTTGCCATGCTATTCAAATTTTGCTAAAGATAGTAAATGATATGAGATTTTAGGACTCTGTATTGAAACTCAGTTAAACTCTAATTTCCTTCATTACACCTTTGTTATATCAGTTATTTGTATTCTTTGAAATTTGTAAGCGGTTTTATCAAATCTACATTCCAAAATCCTGCTATAAAAACTATCTTTGCAGTGATGCATGATTTAAGTGAAATATTAGATAAATTAAATGAATCTCAACGTGGTGCGGTGACTCACACGAACGGTCCTGTAATGATTATTGCCGGTCCTGGTTCCGGTAAAACACGTGTACTTACTTTTAGAATTGCTTATCTTATTAAGAATAATGTAGATGCTTTCCGCATTATGGCGCTTACGTTTACCAATAAGTCTTCAGCAGAAATGCGCGAGCGTATTGCACACATCGTTGGCAGCGAAGCTCGTAATTTGTACATGGGTACTTTTCACTCTGTTTTTGCTCGCATTCTGCGTGCTGAAGCACATCGCTTAGGCTACCCGAACAATTTTACCATTTATGATCCTGACGATTGCAAAAGCTTAATAAAATCTATTGTAAAAGAAGAAGGTTTGAATGATAAACTCTACAAACCTGCTACCGTTTTTTATAGAATTTCTTCTGCAAAGAACTCTTTGATAGATGCAAAAATGTATGCTCAAAATGTCGACTTAGTTTCGGACGATGAAAGTTCAGGAAGACCAAAAATTGCAGAGTTATATCAAAAATACCAGGACAGATGCTTCAAATCCGGTGCGATGGATTTTGATGATCTATTGCTAAAAATGTACGAATTACTGACGAAGTTTCCTGATGTCTTGTATAAATTACAAAACCGGTTTACACATTTATTAATAGATGAGTTTCAGGACACCAATATGGCGCAATATAAAATTGTAAAGCTATTGGCAGCGCAGCACGAAAATATTTGTGTGGTTGGTGATGATGCTCAAAGTATATATGCGTTTCGCGGTGCTACAATAGAAAATATTTTGAATTTCGAGCGTGATTATCCTGACATGAAGGTGTTTAAGCTGGAGCAAAATTATCGTTCAACAGAACATATTGTAACTGCAGCCAACAGCATTATCAAGCAAAATAAAAATCAATTAGCAAAAGAAATCTGGACCGAACTTAAAGGCGGCGAAAAGATAAAAGTATACAAATGTGCCAGCGATACTGATGAGGCGCGCATTGTAGCAGATTCTATTTTCGACCAGAAAATGCGTCAACATTTAATGCATTCTGAGTTTGCTATTTTGTATAGAACCAACGCTCAATCACGTTCTTTTGAAGAAGCCTTGCGCAAACTCAATATTCCTTATAAAATCTATGGTGGCTTATCTTTTTATCAACGAAAAGAAGTAAAAGATTTTATTTCATATTTACGTGTTGTAGTAAATCCGAATGATGAAGAAGCTTTAAAACGCATCATTAATTATCCTGTTCGTGGTATAGGAAACACCAGTATTGACAGGCTTATCGTGGCTGCCAATGAACAAGACAAACCACTTTGGCACATTGTAGAGCATCCTGAATTGATGGATGATACACAAGCAAGGGCAAAAACATTGATCAAGAATTTTAGTATGATGATCAAAAGCTTTCGAGCAATGTTGCCTTCTAAAAATGCGTACGAAATTGCAGAATATATCGGCAAGCAAACAGGTTTGATAGACGATCTTTTTAAAGATAAAACAGTAGAAGGCATTTCTCGTTTTGAGAATATTCAGGAACTTTTAAATGGTATAAAAGAATACACTGTTGGCGAGCAACCTGAATACGAAGAAGACGAAGTAAAACCTGACAACGATCTGGCTGCTTACTTACAACAGATCTCTTTATTAACAGATATGGACGACTCCAAAGATGAAAATAAAGAAAAAGTAAAAATGATGACGATACATGCTGCGAAAGGTTTGGAGTTTGCAAGCGTGTTTGTAGTTGGCTTGGAAGAGAATTTGTTTCCATCTATTATGGCAATGAACAGTCGCGAAGATCTGGAAGAAGAAAGACGTTTGTTTTATGTTGCCGTTACGCGTTCTAAAAGATTCCTGACTTTATCTTATGCTTTAACGCGTTATAAATTTGGTCAGTTAAACTACTGCGACCAAAGTCGTTTCATTGATGAAATTGCCGAAGAGAACAAAATATTTTATGGTCAGAAAGAAAAAGCGAAGCCAGAGCAGACTTCTTTCTTTGGCGATGATGAAAACTCAAAATGGTATTTGAGCAAAACCTATCAAAAGAAAAGCGAATTGCCCAAGCCAACACCAACTATAACATCTACACCTATTACCAATGAGGCGCCAAAGAATCTGACTAAAATAAAAACAGCGGCAAATGCAAGTGCAAGTATTTCTTCAGATTTGAGAGAACTACAAACAGGTATGAAAGTGAAGCACGAAAAATTTAACGAAGGCAAAGTTGTGAGTGTAGAAGGTGCAAATGACAATAAAATCGCATCTATTTATTTTGATGGCGTCGGTGTTAAAAAGATTATGCTGAAGTTTGCGAAACTGCAGATTTTGGAGTAAGATTTTTAACTTATTTTCTCTTAATATTTATCGTATTTTTGGTCTGTGAAGAAGATTTTCGTTTCCTATTTCATTTGTTTTATCTCTTTAATTTCTTTTGGTCAAATTACCATTACGAAGCCAAATCCAAGATTATTTTGGGACACGAAATACGTTACTTTAGAAAATCCGACCTTAAAAAAACCTGATTCTCTTATAAAAGATTTCCATCGCTATAATACTACGGAAAAACAATTTGTGCCTTATTTTAACTTAGGAAATTACGGTACTGCCTATTATTCTCTGATGTTTACCAACGACAATCCGATTGGATTTAAACATGGCTTTAATTCGTTCGATGTATACTTTCTAAAACCTCAAACCCTTAAATTTTACAATACTAAAACACCTTACACAGTCTTGGATTTTGTATTTGGCGGAAAAGAGGAAATTGTTGGTGGTGCCGAATTTGCGATTAATGTAAAACCAAATATTGGGTTTTCTTTTAATTTTCACCGGAACAGCTTTAAAGGGAAAAGCTTAAACCAACTTTCCATTCACAATCTGTTTTCGTTTCAGCATTGGTATCAAAGCAAAAACAAGCGATATGATCTGAAAGCTGCATTTATTTACAATGGCATTAAGAACCAGGAAAATGGCGGTTGGATCGCAGATGATATTTTTACAAACGCATTGTATAATAAAAGTAAATCTTTTGCAGAAGTAAACTTAGACGATGCCGTTAACAAATGGAATGAACGCAACCTGAATCTGCACAGCCAAATCAATATCGGTCCAAAAGTGGAAACACAGATAAATGATTCCGTTAAACTAAAAGTTGTACAAACCAAATACATTATTCAGCATGATTTTGAGTTCTCACACTTTAAATTTTACTATAAAGATTATGACACAGATTCTTCTTTCTATGAAAGAATGATTTATAATAAGGATTCCACACAGGATTTCACCAAAACATGGAAATTTTCCAACAGCATTTATTTCAAGAATATTCAGAACGATTCATTACCTAAGAAATTTTTATTTGCAGCAGGTTTGCAGTATGACTTTATTCAGTACAAACATCGTTTTACCAATGAATTTATTCAGGATATTAAATTAAAAGCAAAGATATACAACCAAACAGATTCTGCATTTTTTGGCTACACTATTGATGCTGCGGTTGACGTTGCACCAAAATACATCGGTGATTTTTCGGTCAATTTCTTAGGACAATTAAATTTCAAAAAGCCTTTTACCGTTGCGGTTAAAGGCGAAGTTTCATTGGCATCACCATCACAAAAGCAGGAATTTTATTTTGGCAACCATTATGCATATATCAATGATTTTAAAAAAACTTTCCAGGTAAAAGTGGAAGGAATATTTGAATGGAAAAAGCAGCTCTTGTATGCACACGTGCAGGATTATTTTATTCAGAATTTTATCTATAACGACACAGCTTCATTTCCTCAACAGTATAATAAACCGCTCAATGTCTTAGTGGTTAAGCTTCGCAAGGATTTTAACACTAAACACATTTATTCAGGTACGGAATTGTACGCGCAATGGATTTCCAACAACAATTTAATACGATTGCCTGTTTTTGCTGTGAAGCAAACTTTGTATTATAAAGGTGGTTGGATTTCCGGCAAGCTGAATGCACAATTAGGATTCGACATTATGTACAATACCAATTTTAAAGGCAATGCATACAATCCGTCTTTAGCTGTTTTCTATCAGCAAGACAAACAGGTTTTAAAATTTTATCCTATCATGGATCTTTTCTTTAAATTACAGGTAAAATTCACCAATATATTCTTTAGAGTAGAGCATGTAAACCAAGGTTTATTTAAACAAAAAGGAATTTACACAGCACCAAACTATGGCTATTTAGACAGGTCGTTTCGTGTAGGTGTTATTTGGCAATTTTATGATTAGACGCTGATGACTTTGAACAATTGATATAAAACTTTGCGCAGGTTGCTTTGCATTCTTTGCGTGAAAAAAACAAAGAATTAATGCAGAAAAAAACCTTATTTCTCACACCAACTTTACCTTTTCCGCCACATAGTGGTGGTGTAATCAAATCTAATAAACTGGTTGATTTTTTAAGTGATGAATATAATCTTTCCGTTGCTTGTTTATTAAAAAATGATGACAACAAACACGTTGCAGAATTTCAACAAAAATACAAATTAGATGATTTCATTTCGCTGGAATTAAATATTCCAAGAACTGCAAAAAACTTTTTTCTATCGAACTTACAAGGCATTCCTTTAAATCTATACAGGAATAAATCTTCTGAATTTAAAGCAAAGATAAAACAGGTTGCCAATGATTATGATGTGATATTTTGCGATCATTATGTGATGTTTCAATACATTCCTAAAGACTATAAAGGAAAAATTATTTTGCATGAACATAACTGCGAATACTTAATTTGGAAACGCTACGCTGATATTGAAAAAAGTATTCCAAAAAAAATGGCTTTATTAAATCAGGCATATCGAATAAAGAAATACGAACAGGAAATCTGCAAAAAAGCAAATATCATCTTAGCAGCACCTAATGATATTGATGAATTGGTGAATATTGGCGCTGCCAGAAATAAATTTTATGACACCTATCATTTAGGCGATGATACTTTATTAAGCGAACCAAATCTAATATTTGATCAAACAGAAAAGGTTTTATTATATATCGGCACATTGAGTTGGGAAGCCAACATAGATGGTTTGATTTGGTTTTTCAATGATATTTGGAAAAAAATAACAGAACAACATGCAGATGTAAAACTTTACATCGTTGGTAAAAATCCTGATGTAAGATTGCAAACATTTGCTGCAAAAGATAATCGCATTATTTTAAACGGTTTTGTGGAAAATGTTGAGCCTTATTTTCAAAAAGCACGTGCGTTTATCACACCTTTACGCTTTGGAAGTGGTATCAAAGTAAAGATAATAAACTCCTTATACAGAGGTATTCCAACAGTCACCACAGCAATCGGCACAGAAGGTTTGAAAGTAAAAGATGGCGAGCACATTTTTATAAAAGACAATCCAACTGATTACGCAGATGCCATAAACACACTTTTAACGAACAAAGAAATTTGGGAAAAACTAAGTGTAAATTCAAGAAAAATTGCCAATCAATATTACACATGGAATTATGTGCTGGAAAATATTAAGAAAGCTATTGAGCAATAAGCAATTATCGTACTTTATATCTTAAAACAAAATTTGCACGAAGGAACAATGTTCTGTCTGCCGTTGTAACAAACTCATTGTTTACATCAAAAGAACCTTTCACTACACCGGTTACAGCGTCATTTTCTGTAATAATAATTTTACCGTGAGGCATAAAATATCTTTTAACAACAGTTCCTATTTTTACCTGGTAAATAAAAACTGCAGACGTGATATCAGGTGGTGCCGTTTCCGTATAATATGTACCGGCAACGCTTTCAGCAGTAGAAAACGCCACTACATTATTGGCATCCAAACCTAATATTTGTAAGCTGTCATTTACTACGAAATTACCTGTTGTGCTGGATGTATCGGAAATCATAGTAACATTAAAACTTGTATCACCAGTAACAATCATCGTAAAAGAACCCAAAGTACCGGTGGTGTCAACAGGAATATTTCCGGTTGGATCAGGTATTACTTTATTGCCTACTTTGCAAGATGGCATTACCACAGCAAATATAAACAGCAACAAAATAAGGTAATATTTATTATAACAAAACTGCATGATTACAATTGTAAAGATAATTGTTTTGTTTAGTAAAATTAAGGATTGATTGACATTTAATTTCTTATTTTTGCAGACAATAATATGTCAGTTTCAGTAAAAAATCTATCTAAGATCTATGCGCAGCAAAAGGCTGTAGACAATATTTCTTTCGATGTAAAGAAAGGTGAGATCTTAGGTTTTTTAGGACCAAACGGTGCAGGAAAATCGACAACGATGAAAATGCTGACTTGTTATTTGCCGCCAAGTTCCGGTACTGCCAATGTCTGTAATTTCGATATTGTTCAACAACCACAAGAAGTAAAAAAGAGAATTGGTTATTTGCCGGAAAACAATCCTTTGTATTATGATATGTACGTAAAGGAGTTTTTGGAGTTTGCTTTAAAGGTTCATGGTCACCAGTCGACAGTCGACAGTCGACAAGCCATAAAAAAATCAATAGATTTAGTAGGTTTAAATATTGAGCAGCACAAAAAGATTGGTCAGCTATCTAAAGGTTATAAACAGCGCGTTGGTTTGGCGCAGGCACTCATTCACAATCCGGAGATTTTAATTTTAGATGAACCGACTTCCGGTTTAGATCCAAATCAATTGGCAGATATTCGCAGCTTAATTAAAGAGTTAGGAAAAGAAAAGACCATCATTTTTTCTACGCATATTATGCAGGAAGTTCAGGCTGTTTGTGATAGAGTCATTATCATTAACAAAGGAAAAATTGTTGCAAATGACACCACTGATAATCTGCAGAATCTGTTATCAAATGAAGTGTTGATAGAAGTAGAATTTGAAAATATTATCAGTGAAATAGAATTGAATACAATCAAGAATATTCATTCCATAGAAAAAATTTCTAACACCAATTTTATTTTACACGGAAAAGAAAGCACAGAATTGCGCAAAGATATTTTTGCATTTGCTGTTGCTAAAAACAATCCATTATTAACCTTAAAACAAGAAACAAAAAGTTTGGAAGATATTTTTCATCAATTAACAAATAAATGATAAACTATGTCATCTCTCATATCTCATATCTTATATCTTATATCTAAATGACAGCCATTTTAAAAAAAGAAATCAATCTGTTTTTTTCTTCACTGATAGCATATATCAGCATGGCAGTTTTTTTTATTGTGTTGGCTTTAAATCTATTCATTTTTCAAGGCAATATTTTAGATAGCAATTACGCAACCTTAGATACTTTTTTTACTTTGTCACCTTGGATATTGATCTTCTTAATTCCTGCAATTACCATGCGTACTTTCGCAGATGAAAAACAAAGCGGCACTATAGAATTCTTAACAACAAAACCAATTACAGACTTTCAAATTGTAATGGGAAAATATTTAGCAGCCTTATTATTATGGTTGTTTACTTTTTTGCCAACGCTTATTTATTTTGTTTGCGTAAAAAAATTAAGCCTTGCCGAAGCACCAATAGATAGTGGTGCTACTTACGGAAGCTATATCGGTTTATTTTTCTTAGGTGCAGTATTTGTTGCGGTTGGCATCTTCGCTTCATCAATTACAAACAATCAGATTGTAGCGTTTTTAGTAGGTGTATTTTTATGCTATTTTTTATATGATGCGTTTTTCAGGATCAGCTCTTTAACAATTTTTCAGGGACAATTGGATTATTTTATACAAGCAATTGGCTTAAACGCACATTACGATTCTATCAGTCGTGGCGTAGTTGATACAAGAGATTTAATTTATTTCCTTAGCGTGATAAGCCTATTTTTAATTGGAACAAGAACAGCTTTAGAAAGCAGAAAATGGAGTTAATCTGAAAATTTGAAAATGATCTAGTTTGAAGATGAAAATAAATAAAATTAATAATACCTTCTCTATATGCTAATGACTAATGACTAATCACTATTTCATACAATCCATCAAAGTTTTAGCTATTAGTTTATTGGCTGTATTTGCTGCTAATTTAGTTTCTTCTTTTTTCTATCATCGTTTTGATTTAACCGAAGAGAAACGATACACACTTACTTCTTCTACCAAAAAATTATTGAATGGTTTAGATGAAAATATTGACGTAGAAGTATATTTAACAGGAAAAGATCTGCCTGCCGGTATTAAGATTTTACAAAACGAAACACGCGAATTATTACAGGAATTTCGCACCAATTCCAAAGGAAAAGTAACCTTTCACTTCTTTGATATTAACGCTATAAAAAACCAGCAGCAGCGCGAAGACTTTCAAACGGCACTTGTTAAGAAAGGATTGCGACCAACCAACTTAGAAGTAAAATCCTCTTCAGGTTATACAGAAAAATTGGTGTTTCCAGGCGCGATGATAAAAGCCAACGGCAAAGAAATTCCTGTACAGATCTTAGAGAACCAGTTTTCTGTTGGCGCACAAGGTTCTTTAAATAATTCTATCAGCTTCTTAGAATATAAAGTGGCAAACGCTATTCAAAAAATTGAAAGAAGCCATCCGCCAAAAATTGCTTTCTTGCAAGGTCATGGCGAATTAGGCATCGAACCTCTTCAGGGTTTTCTCGAAGCATTGGCTTCACAAAGTTTTCAGTTGGATAAAGTAGAATTAGATAAAGACAAACTACTCAACAGCAATATCGATATTTTAATTATTGCCAAACCACAAGATGCATTGAACGATTACGAGAAATTTCTCATCGACCAATATATTATGGCTGGTGGCAAAACGTTATGGCTGCTTGATAATGTTGTTTGTGATTTAGACAGCTTTAAGTTAGCACCAACAATTGTTGCCGTTCCAAGAGATTTAAACTTAGATGATTTGTTGTTTCGTTATGGCGTGCGCACCGAACATAACTTAGTATTGGATCTGTATTGCAACCAAATTCCAATTATGGAAAGTATTGGCGGTAATGCACAACCAAAATTATTTCCTTGGGTCTTCTATCCAATTGCTATCAATAAGAAAAATCATCCGATTGTAAAAAACTTAGATCCTGTTGCGTTCAAGTTTGCAAGTTCTTTAGATACGCTAAACAATCCTGGTGTACAAAAAACAATTTTACTGTCAACGTCTACATATTCGCGCACGCAGGTTACGCCGTTTCAAATTTATTTAGAAGGCGCAAAGCAAAAACCAAATCCTGATTTATTTAATCAAAAAGATATTCCATTGGCGGTTTTGCTGGAAGGAAAATTCACTTCATTATACAAAAATCAATTCACAGCTGATTTGCAAAAATTACTGGCGATACAAAATGTGCAGTTTCAGGCTAACAGCAATCTAAGTAAGATGATTGTAATTGCAGATGGCGATATTGCATCGAATGATATAGATACTAAAGGTGTACGATTGGCTTTAGGTTACGATAAATATTCACGACAATTGTATGCGAATAAAGATTTTTTATTGAACTGCGTTGAGTATTTGATCGACGATAATAATCTGATCGATGCACGTAACCGTGAAGTAAAAATGCGTTTACTAGATAAGGCAAAAGTGCTTGAAGAAAAAACACATTGGCAGCTCATCACGTTTGCAAGTCCACTAATTTTAATTTTAATTTTCGGCTTGATATATAATTATCGACGAAAAGCAAAATACGCAAAGTAATCACTATCACATCTATGAAAGTAAACATTATTGGCGCAGGAATTTCCGGTTTATCAGCAGGTTGTTATTTGCAGATGAATGGCTTTGAAACCGAAATTTTTGAGAAGCACGCTATTCCAGGTGGTTTATGCACCAGCTGGAAAAAAAATGGTTATCTAATAGATGGCTGCGCTCATTGGATCATGGGTTCGGCACCAGGAAGTTCATTTTACAAACTATACAATGAATTGTTAGATATGCCGAATATTCCATTTATCAATCACGATGTACGCATGGTAATTGAAGTAAAAAATTCGGTGGACAAATACGGCAGCAATCAGTTTAAACTCTACACAAATCTCCATAAACTACAAGAATATCTGCTTGATTTATCGCCGGAAGATGCGAACCTGATCAATCCGTTTATCAAGTCGATGCGCGACATGCAAAAGTTCGATTTGCCGCCAATCATGGATGAGCTGCCTTTTGTACAATCTACTATTCGTGGTATTAAAATGGCAAGATATTTAGAGTTCTTTTTCATTTTAATGAAATGGCGCAATGAGACCAATTATACTTTTGGCGCAAAATTTAAGAATCCGTTTTTGCGAGAAGCATTTCATTTTTTATACGATAATGAAGAAGTGAAACTCATGGTGATGATGATGCCATTAGCATTTTTTGATTTAAAAAGCTGTGGCTATCCAATTGGTGGTTCTATCGGTTTTGCTAAACGTTTTGAAGAAAGATATTTGGAACTTGGCGGAAAAATTCAGTATAAAAAATTTGTAAAAGAAATAGTTGTAGAGAACTATGAAGCCAAAGGTTTACTGCTACATAATGATACTTTTGTTCCATCAGATATTACACTTTCGACAGCCGATTGGAAATTTACTGTATTTGATTTATTGAAAGGAAAATACGTTACAAACAAACTCGTTGATTTAAAAGATGGAAAATCATTAGATGTTTTTTATTCAGTAGTACAAGTTTCGTTTGGCATCAACCAAGATTTAAGCCACTTACCACATTTCTTCCGTTATCCTTTAGATGAAGCCATTACTTCGCCAGATGGAACCATCTATAAAAGAATGGAAGTACATTTGTATCACTATGATCCGACAACTGCACCTGAAGGAAAAACAACTGTTGTGGTAAGTTTTTACACTTTAAAAAGAGCTTTTTGGATCGACTTAAGAACGAATGACAGAAAATATTATCGTGAAGTAAAAACGGCTTTCACACAAATTGTTTTAGATAAATTAGACAAGCGTTTAGGCATAAGAGACAAAGTTGAAATGATGGATATGGCAACGCCGGCAACTATTATGCGCTACACCAACAATTGGAAAGGCAGTACACAAGGTTGGTTGCCAAGCGAGAACTTAGTAGCGCCATCGCCAGTAAAACAGACTTTACCTAAGCTAAAGAACTTTTATTATGCCAGTCATTGGAGCCAGCCTGGTGGTGGTTTGCCAATAGCTGTGATTGCAGCAAGAGATGTTTCAAAATACATCTGCAAAGTGAATAAAAAGAAATTTGTGGTGGTTAAATAAACTGCTTTTTTCACGCAAAGGTCTATTAGTGAATTCTATAGATGACATCGCTTAAAGCTATGTCATCTATAGAATGAAGAAAAATCAATCAACTTTACTAAACACAACTGCGCCATTACAACCGCCAAAACCGGAAGCTGTTTTAAGAAATGATCTCATTGATTTATGAATCGGCTCTCTACAAATATTTGCAGCCACAGGCACGCCAAGTGTAGTAAAACCTAAGGTTGGCACAATTACTCCTTTTTCTAAAGACATTAAACTAATAACAGATTCTATCAAACCAGCTGCACCAAGCGTGTGTCCAAAATAGCCTTTTAAGCTATTAATTGGCACATCGAATAATGCTGATGAATGAAAAGCTTTTGCTTCCATTTCATCATTGAATAAGGTAGCTGTTCCATGTGCTGAAATAAAATCTATTTCGTTCGCAGCAATATTCGCTTCGGAAAGTATAGTGTTTATTGCCATGCTCAACTCATCGCCTGTTTTTGAAGGACCGGAAATATGATTGGCATCGTTGCTGGTTGCTGCACCTTTGAGTTGTATATTATTTGATGAATTTTGCGTTGTAGTCAAAATGATTGTTGCTGCGGCTTCACCTAAATTGATGCCATCTCTATTTGCAGAAAATGGTTTGCATCTGCTGTTACTCAAGGCGCGAAAAGATTTAAAACCTGAAAAAACAAATTTTGTAATCGTATCTGCACCAATAACAACAGCATTTTCGTAAGCACCGGTTTCCAATAATCTTTTAGCAAACATCAATGCTGCAATGCCTGAAATACAAGCATTAGAAATAACAATTGGTGTATTTGGATTTTTAAATTTTTGCGCAACTAATTTTGCAGAATGAAATAAGCTGATACGTTCTAACAATTCAGGTGTTGCCTCGTTATTTTCTAATAATGCAATATTTCCTTTGGTGGTTGAGAAAATTAAGATCGTTTTTTCGTCTGTAATGTTTACAGAAGATTCTTTTAATGCTTCTTGTAAAGATGCTATCAATAAAACTTCAAAGCATGTGTAGTTATTATCAGCCTGATCAATTCCTGCAACATCATGCAACCTTTTATTTTCTATTAATGATGCGTAAAAAGGTTCATCATCAATATCTTTTCTGTCTTGTAATTTTACACCTGAACTACCTTTTAGAATCGCTTCAAAATTTTCTTTAGAAGAAATTCCTAATGGTGAAATAATGTTGTGTGTATTTACGAAAACAGGCTTTGACATACTTAAATCAAGTTATGTTTTTTCTTCCATTCAATAAAGAAATCAGGTTGTTGTAATTGTAATTTTTGTTTTGCTACATCTAAGAAAACTTGTGTAGTTGAGCCGGTTGCCACTATTTCTTTGGTGGCTGCATTATATAATTTATACTTAAAAATAATCTTTGCTGCATGGCTGTCTTCGTAGCTTGTTTCTATTAAAACAGCATCGCCGTACTTCAACATTTTCTTGTAATCACAATTGAGGTTTACGATTGGCGCAACAAAACCATTATTGAAAATATCTAAATAATGCAAGCCATATTTTGTTCCGAAAGCTTCGCGTCCATCTTCAAAATAAGTTACGTAATGTCCATGCCAGGTGATACCTAACGGATCAGTTTCATTAAATCTTACTTTAATGGTTGCGGTTGCGGTAAGCAAGTTGTCAGTATGATTATTCACTGTATTTTTTGCTCCACAGTTTAAACAAAGAAGTTTTCATGTCTTTTATCACATCATAAATTGGCTTTACCCAATAATTTCTGATACCGAATCCACCGGCTTTTTCGGTAAGTTTTTCTGTGAAAATTATTTTCTTAGAATTCATGTTTATAAACGTAACCCAAATGGTTTCTTTAGCTTCTGTCTTGTTCAAATTATCAATTATAAAGATCAAACCAACACCTTTACCAGTAAGATTATAACCTGATACGATTTTTTGAATATCTGCTTCTTTCAGTTTATTCAGATCGCTGGTACTGTACGTGAAAAAATTATCGTCTGATATTTTTGCATTTAATTTTTCCGTCATATCAAATTTCACATCAACCGATGATTTTTTTAAAGCTTCGCCAACGTTGTATTTTTCATACTCGTTCTTTAATACATCATTTATTTTAGAAGTGATCTCAGGCGCAGAAAATCTTGCACTTTCGCCATAACATTTAGCGTGTGAAAAATCTGCACCTAAGTAAGTAATGCCAACACTTTGATCAAATACATCTTTTGCTGTTTGTGCATTTAAGTTTTTTGTATTGAAGCATAATATGCATGTCAGCATCAATAAAATAAAGCAATTTTGATTTTTCATAGTTTTGTTTTTTATGGTTGAACAAATATTCTCATTTCACAGCTTGCGATAATGGTATCATTTAAAATAATTTTTCCGATGATGATATTGAAACCCATTACCGGTTCTTGATTTACTACTTCTGTTTGAACGACTTCACCAACTTTTGGCAATTGATGAATTTCAATATTTTTTATAGAAGCGATAAAACCTAATGAAACCTGCTTGCCTGCTTGCTTATCTAAATAGCCAAAACCGGCAGCACCTGTTTGCGCAATATTTTCTATCATGCCACTTTCTGATAAAAATCCATCATTGCAAAAAATGCAGGATTCTCTAATCTGAAAATTGGAAATAGTTTTTTCTGCATCAGCATGTGTTAATGCATCAATCATTACAATTGGCGCACGCTGTGGAATTACTTCTAACACATCTATTTCTGTTGCAGATGGAAATGACATTTATTTCTTATAATGTTGTAATATCAAAAATAAGATATTCTTTATAGTTTATCGCTTTTTGACATCAAAAATCAAATAAAATTATTAACTACTTAAGAAGCTAAGAAAAACAAGAAGAAAACAAGAAATATTTAAAAGAAAACTAACTTTTAATATACCTTTTACGATATTCATTTCTTTGCGTAGTTTATAATTAACCTTTAGCAAAAAAGTCGTGGTAATTGAACCATTGTGTTGGATATAATTTTACTTTCTTTTCTAAATCTTCCGTAAAATCATTCAATACATTTTGTTCGGTATTGCCATTTGATTTGCTGTAATAATGTAACTCTGAAGAATAGAAATGATAATGTTTATCGGTTTCTTTAAAGGCAAAAACAAAAACAGTTGGTGCATCCATTTTAAGCGACAATAAAAATGGTCCATATGGAAATTGTGCTTTTTCACCGAAAAAATCTGCTGTGATGGTTTTATTTCCAGGCAAGAATCTATCTGCATGAATACAAACAATTTCGTTGGCTGCCAAAGCATTCTTTATTTCAAAAATATGTGATAAATCGCTTTTCACGTAAATGATCTTAAAGCTTCTTTCACCTGTAACACTGTCTAAATACTTTTTGATGTTTTCGTCTTCACCATCATACATTACGATATTTACTTTGGTATTGATATGTTCCAGCATTTGTCCTGCGGCTTCCCAATTTCCAACATGCGCACTCAACAACATTCCACCTTTTCCTCTTTTTACAATTTCTTCCAAATGATGCTTGCCATCAAATTCGTAAGTAAAATTGGTTTTTACTTTTGCTAACAACGCTACTTTATCAATAAGCGTTTGACCAAGTCTGAAATAGTTTTTGTATAAAAACCGAATGGATTTGAAAGAAGAAAAACCTAATCTTTTTTGGTAGAAATAAAGAATTGGTTTAGATGTTTTGTATGAAAACAAAAAGTAATAAAATGAAACGAAATACAATAATAAATATGCTGCCTGCACGCCAAGTGTTTCGAGCAGGAATACGAATATTTTATATCCTGTTGTGTTGGCTTTTGATTTTCCCTGCCATTGTTCTGACATCTTAAGACTTTACTTCTTCTGCCTGTTTGATATTAGCAATCACGTAATCATAGAAATCCTGAAAAGAAACTATATCCTGAAAATCTTCGGGTTTTACTTTAAAGCCGAAATTACTTTCCACTACTACTACTAAATCTACAAAATCAAGACTATCCAGGTCGAGTGTTTTACGCATATTTTCTGTTGGAATCAAGGATGATTCTTCTGCTTCAAACTCTTCAATAAAAAAGTGATTAATCTTGCTTATTACTTCTTCGTTCGTCATTTCTCTAAATAATTTATTTTAGGTATTTTTTTATTATCAAAGTTGAATTTGTGCCACCAAATCCAAAAGAATTAGACAAAAATACGTCTATTTTTTTATTAATTTTTTTGTCTGCGATATTTAATTTAGCTGAAAATTCGTCCGGATTTTCAAAGTTAATGTTTGGTGCCACAAAACCTTCTTTCATCATCAACATAGAGTAAACAATTTCGCTGGCACCAGCCATCCAACATTCGTGTCCGGTCATTGATTTTGTAGAACTGATTAAAGGCTTGTTATCACCAAAAACCTTATCTAATGCCTGTGCCTCGCTGGCATCACCAACAGGTGTAGAAGTTGCATGTGCATTTACATAATCTATTTCATTCGCTAAGATATCTGCATCTTTTAACGACATGGCAATTGACCTTGCCGGTCCATCAACCGTAGGATTTGAAATATGACCACCATTGGAAGAAAAACCATATCCAATTACTTCACCATAAATTGGTGCGCCACGTTTTAAAGCGGATTCTAAGCTTTCTAAAATTACAGTTGCGCCACCACCACTTGGCACTAATCCATCTCTGTCTCTGTCAAAAGGTCGTGATGCTTTTGTCGGATCATTTTCTCTGATGGAGAAAGCTGAAATTGCATCGAAATTTCCCATAGAGTAGATACCTGTTTCCTGTGCGCCTCCACAGATTATGCAATCCTGCAATCCTGTTCTTATGTATTGATATCCTAAACCAATGGCTTGCGAACCACTCGCGCAAGCTGCACTTACTGTAAAATTAATTCCTTTCAACTTGAAAATGGTTGCCAAATTCATGGTGACTGTTGAATTTAGAGATTGAAAAACAGAACCGGAACCTGCAAACATGGTGTCTTTTTTTGCCCTGATAATATCTGTTGCTTCAATAATCGGCTTAGCTGAGCTATCATTACCAAAAATAATTCCTACTTCGTGTTCATCAATATATTCTTGTGTAAGATTTGCATTTTTTAATGCTTCTAAAGTTGACAAGTAAGCATATTCACCTTGTTCAGGCAACATTAATCTTGCCCTTCTGTCGAGCATTCCTTTCAGTTGTGGTTCGTCTACAAAACCTGTTAATGCTGAACGATAGCCAAAATCTTTCCTGACTGCGTCATATATAATTCCTGATTTTCCATGATAGAGCGAATCTGTAACTTCATCCAGATTTTTACCTATACATGAATAAATTCCATAACCGGTGATAACCACTCTTTGCATACGAAACAAATATAAATATTATTTTGATTTTGAAAACACATTACAACTAAACTATTTTTTACCACATAAGACACTTAAGTAACTTAAGATTTAACAGAAGACTTTTAACTGTAATTCTGAAAGGAACTTAGGTACCTTTAGTTTCTTATTTGGCAATTTTTATGTGTACAAACCACCATTTACAGAAATCACTTGTCCTGTAATATATGATGCAGATTTAGACGCTAAGAATGCTACTGTTTCCGCTACTTCTTCAGGTGTTCCAAATCTTTTCATTGGTATCATTTCAGACAACGTTTTTTCGTCCAGATCTTTGGTCATATCTGTTGTGATAAAACCTGGTGCTACAGCATTTACGGTGATATTGCGTTTTGCAACTTCCTGCGCCAATGCTTTTGTTGCGCCAATAACACCTGCTTTTGCTGCTGAATAATTGGTTTGTCCGGGCAATCCTTTTAATCCTGATAAAGAAACAACGTTTATGATTCTGCCATATCTGTTAGAAATAAAAGGTTTGATAAGTGCTTTTGTTACATAATAAAAACCGTTCAGACTGGCATTGATAACGTTGTGCCATTGCTCATCAGGCATGAAAACCATCAGATTATCTTGGCTTACACCTGCATTATTTACTAATATCTCAATTTTAGAAGTTTTGTTATTTTCTAACCATGTAGCTATTGCTGCATTAACTTCATCTTTATTTGAAACATCGAATTTTAACAATTCGCATTTCACGCCAAGTGTTTCAATTGCAGATTTTGAGATGTTCGCTTCTTCATCATTGCTTCTGTAATTCAATAAAATATCATAGCCTTGTTGTGCTAGTTTATAACAAACTGCTTTGCCAATTCCGCGCGAACCACCTGTAACTAATGCGTATGCCATTGAATAAAATTAAAATAAGTTATTATTTTTCTCTTTCAGGTAAGTGTTAATTTCTTTGATCGTTTTGTACGATGTTCTGTCTTCTGTGATAACCGGACAAATTTCACGAATTTCGGAATATATCTGCTGTGCAACAGGCGACAGTTTTTTTGAGAACTTTAAGTAATCTATTGCCTGCGTGATGGCAACTGCATGAATCGACAGCACTTCAAAAGTATTTTCGATTACTTTTTTTGTTATTAACGCAGCATTTGTTCCCATGCTGACAATATCCTGATTGTCGTTATTATTTGGAATACTGTGAACAGACATTGGCATTGATAATGTCTGGCATTCTGCTGTTGTAGAAGTTGCTGTAAACTGCATGCCTTGAATACCAAAATTCAATCCTAATTTTCCAAGATTGATAAATGGTGTAAGTTTCTCGTTCAGCTTATTATTCAGTAAGTAATTTAATTGCCTGTCGGAAAGCATTGCCAGTTTGGTGATGGCAATTTTCAATTTATCCATTTCTAATGAAACGTAATCACCGTGGAAATTTCCGCCATGGAAAATATTGTGATTCTCCACGTCAATTACCGGATTATCGTTTACAGAATTCAATTCGTTTGTCAATACATTTTCTGCATTTTCAATCGTATCTAAAATTGGTCCTAAAATCTGAGGCACACATCTTAATGAATAGTATTCCTGCACTTTTTCGTCCATTCTTTCTTTGGCGATCTTATGAACCTGATAAAAATGATCGGAACGTTTTTTTATCAATTTACTTTTGCTTACCAGATCGCGCATAGCTTTTGCTACTTTCTGTTGACCTGCATGATTTTTTACGCCATTTAATTCTTCAGAAAAATGATCGTCAAAAGCTTCTACCAATTCATTGATCATACTTGAAAAAATGATCGACCAGTTAATTAATTTTCTTGCATAGATAGCGTTTACCAAACCGATGCCTGTCATCACAGATGTACCATTCAGCACGGCAATTCCTTCTCTCTTGTAGATATTAAGTGGTTTTATTTTTTCTTTTTTGAAGATAGCTGCTGTAGTTTCAATTTTTCCTTTGTAGGTAGCTTCACCTTCACCAACTAATGCCAATGCTAAATGTGCCAGTTGTACTAAGTCGCCACTTGCGCCAACGCCGCCATGTTCGTAAATACAAGGATAAATATCTTTATTGATCAAAGTTTTTAGTAGCTGTACCAATTCTGCATTTACGCCTGAGAATCCCTTCATAAATGATGAAAGACGCGCAACCATGGCTGCTTTCACGTAAATCGGATCGAGCAAATTGCCGGTTCCTGAACAATGGCTTCTTATTAAATTATATTGTAGTTGCTTAAGATCTTTGTCGGCAATTTTATATTGCGCCATTGGTCCAAAACCTGTATTGATTCCATAAATCAATTTTCCTTTTGAAAATTCGTTTAAAAAATGAAAGGTCTTATCCACTTTTGCCAAAGCATCTTTTGACAGATTTACTTCATTTTGTTCAAAGAGAATTGAATTAATATCTTGTACAGATAAATCTTTTTCACCAACAGTAATCATTCTTTATATAATTGAAAGGTAAGTTTTATGGTAATTTTGTTTTTATACACTCAATTTTAGGTGACGACAAAGATAACTTTTAAAGCCTGAAATACAAAGAATATATGAAATTACCTGATACTTGATTAAATATAAGAATCAGGCGATAATATTAAATATGAAACACTATTTTTCGACTACTTTATATTGGCGAACTACACTTGCCAAGGTTTTGACTGCGGTAAGGTGGTTTTTTACAAAGTGGTTATTTTTGTCCCAAACATAGCCTGCAAGTACAGAACAAATTTGATTTTTAATCTTTTGATTTGGATCCGGTGCAAAAAATATATCCTGCAAAGTGCCGTCGTACCAACTCATTACATAGGTTCTGAATGTATTAACACCTTGCATCATTACGTCTGTATATTCTTTTTGCCAATCTACATTTTTTTGTTCTGTTAATTGTTTTCCAATTAAATGTGCCGCTAACTGACTTGAAGAAACGGCTAAGGTTACGCCTGAAGAAAATATCGGATCTAAGAATTCCGTTACGTTTCCTGTTAACACAAAACCATCGCCGAAGAACTTGTCTGTTGTTTTTGACCAACCTTCTAATGTTCGTGGCTCAAAACGATATGTTGCGTTTTCAAATCTTTCTCTTATGTGATTATTTGTTGCGATTGCTTGTCTTAGGCGTTCATCAGGTGTTCCTGTAAATTGGTCGAAAAAATTTGGGTTACCTACAAAACCTACTGATGTGCAGCCGTTAGAAAAAGGAATTACCCAAATCCAAACTTCCGGTGCGTGGTCTATGATAATGATCCTGTTTGGCTCATCATATTCATTTCTTTTAGTATCTAAAATATGTGTGAACAGGGTTTTGCGCGGTGGCAAATTAGATGGTTTATCTAAATTAAACAATTGCGGAATTACTCTACCATAACCACTTGCGTCAATAATAAATTTTGCTTCAATTTGTTTTTCATTTCCATTATTATCAACTACTGTTGTAACAGAATCTGTGCCGTTGAATTTTATATCTGTAACGCCAGTTTCAAACTCTAATGGAATACCCATTTTTTGTATTTCATCTGCTAACAGCAAATCAAAATCTTCGCGAGGCACTTGCCAAGTCCAAGACCAACCTGCCGTAAATTGATCTGAAAAATTAAAATCACATATTTTGTCGCCTTGTACGAACTTAGCGCCAAATTTTTCCTGAAATCCTTTTTGTTTTATTGCCTGTAAAAATCCTGCGTCTTCAAAAGCTTCCATGCTTCTTGGCAATAAACTTTCGCCAATAACAAATCGTGGAAACTTCATTTTCTCTACCATTTTTATATTTAAGCCGTATTTTTTTACGATGGCTGCAGCAACAGAACCTGCCGGTCCGGCACCAATTACTAATACATCTACAGATTCGTTTTGCATGTTATGGTTTTCTATTATCGTGAAATTTGTTTAGTTTTCTACTACTGATTTTTGATTGCAAATGTAAGACTTCTTCGTTTGATATAAAACTAATTTCAGGCAAAACCCTTAGTGATGCTTGTATGATGTTAATCAGTTTTTGTTGAATATCTTGTGATGTTTCTTTGAGTGAAATATAAAGATGCAGGCCATCTGTGTTGATTTCGCTGGTTGTTACTTCAATAAAATAATCTTCAATTTCTTGTATGCTGTTTAATGTATTGTAGATGGTTGATGGATATAATGTTGTGCCTTTGTATTTAATAAGTTGTTTTTTGCGACCAACAATTTGGCTTAATCTAAAAGCATTTGAGCCACAAGCACAAGGTTCGTTGTAGTAAGTGCAAATATCGCCGGTTTTGTAACGTAATAATGGCATGCCTTCGATGCCTAAGGTAGTGATGGTTAATTCGCCGTATTCGCCAGGTTTTAATGGTTTGTTGTTATCATCTAAGATTTCAAAGATCAATAATTCAGAATGTGCATGATTTCCAATTCCAAATTTACATTCTGTAAAAGCGGTTTGTTTTTCTGTTGATGCGTAAGTGGAAAACAATTGTATGTTCCAATCAATGGTGATTCGTTTTGCTAATTCGTTTAAGGTGAAATCTGCGCTTCTGATACTTTCTCCAATGCAAATAATCTTCTTTACTGAGGTTTTATTTAAGTCGATAAGATTTGCTTTTGCGTATTTTATCATTTTTAAGATAAAAGAAGGAACAGCAATTAAAACTGTTGGTTTGTTCCTGATGATTGAATCGAGCTGCAAAGACATATTGCCTGCGCCAACGCGAATGGCTGCTGCACCTAATTTTTGTATACCTGAATAATAAGCGATGCCAGCCATGAATTGCCTTTCCATCGTTAACATTAACTGAAAAATATCATCTGAGTTACATGCTGTTTGCAGGAAAGAAAGATATTCGTTGTATGCCAAGCGTTCTAAATCTTTTGCTGTAAGTGCAATGGTTACAGGTTCGCCAAGTGTTCCTGATGTGGAGCAATACTCGGCAATTTTATTTTTTTCAACACAAAGAAAACTCCAATTATCTGTGTGTAAATCATCTTTAGTTGTTGGTGGAATTGATGAAAGATCATCTAATGAAATTTCAGTAATGTCAATATTATTTTTTAGAAAATGATTTTTATAAAAGGTTGATTTTTCAGACAAATATATGAGCAATTTTTTCAGTTCTTCGTTCTGAAAAGATGTTATTTCGTGAATGGATTTTTTATCTAAGTTTTGCATTTTTTAGTTTTATTTCACGCAAAGAGCGCAAAGCAGCAAAGTATTATCTGAATAACTGTATTTCATATTTACCGATCATCCTTTTAATTTTTCATTACAGATTGCTATGTGTTTTTTTATTCTGTCTTCTTCTGTTTTTGTAGCAATTACTTTTGTTAAAGCTATTTCAAAATATTTTTTTGCTTCAACGTAAGATTCTTTTTTCATTAAATAATTTCCTGCAATTACATAAGCATCATAAAATTCAGGATTTGATTTTACAAGTATTTTTATATCAACTTCTTTTCCATCCAAGGCATTTTGTTTTTGCTGGCGAAACTTTGTAAAGTCAGCAAAAGCTGGTGTTGACAAGAATTTATCAGGTGCAATTGTTAGTGAACTATCATTGATCTCATTATTATGCGTTGAGCCTTTTATTGCAAAAACTTTATTTAAATCATATGCAATATATTGTCCTAATTGAAATGGTGATGTTGAGATCCAAGCGATTCTTTTTTTCACATCAAAAATAACTGAATGATGACAAATCAACTGATTGATTGCTTTTTCATTTCCATAACCAATAAAAGCGTCATTTAAGCCTAATTGATTTCGTAAAATATCAGCTGTAATTTGTGGTGTGTTTTCTTCAACTTTTGACAATAATTCTTCGATCCTATTATATCTGTAAACTGAAGCACTTGTTGCCATTTGCTCTTTGTTTATTGTTGTATTGCTTAATTCTTTACTTTGATTATGATTGGTACAAATAATGTAATTTTTTGTTGGATATGCAACTGCTGTTGTTTCAGGTGTTTTTTCTATAATGATTGTTTTGTTATCATTGGCAGAAGTAATCATAAATGTTTCTGCTACAAAAGATTTTCTTTCTTTTGCAATTTTTACTGCTTCGTCGATGTTTTTGGCATATTGTAAAATCTCTCTGCCAATTAAAGAAACAGGTGTTGCCGAACTG
>Ga0247804_10000021_pt1 | contig 116637 bp, 118 predicted proteins | sample UWRJL029104C1_FD_181142 | JGI IMG/M metagenome (GOLD analysis project Ga0247804, IMG submission 181142) | Plant litter microbial communities from Arlington Agricultural Research Station in Wisconsin, United States - UWRJ-L029-104C-1 | ecosystem: Environmental > Terrestrial > Plant litter >... | reverse complement strand
GTAAAACAAATCCGGAAAAAATGTGGAAACACAAGGATCAGGATTTTGAAGAACGTAAACTTTGGTCTGAATATATTGCTGCTTATGAAGATGTCTTTAAAAATTGCAGCAAAGCTGTAGATTGGAATATTATTCCTTGTGATCAGAATTGGTATAAAGAATTTTTAATTGCCACAAAAGTACGCGATACTTTAAAAGCAATGAAATTGGAATATCCGAAATTAGAAACAACTGAAAAATAATTTCACCAACTAAATGAAACCAATTAATAAAGTAAATAATGTTTTATTAAGCACTTTGGTTAATCTGATTAATGACGCTCGTAAAAATGTAGCCATTGTCATTAATCAAGAATTATCTTTACTATATTGGAATATAGGCAAAACACTTAGAACAGAGATTCTTCATAATAAACGTGCCGATTATGGCAAAAATATTATGGAAGATTTAAGCGCCCAACTAACTAAACTTTATGGCAAAGGTTTTACAAAAAGAAACCTTCATAGTTTCATTAAATTCAATGAATTATTTCAAGATACTGAAATTGTGCACACACTGTGTACACAATTAACATGGTCGCATATTAGACTCTTAATCTATATAGAAGAGCCATTAAAAAGAGAATTTTATATTCAGCTTTGCAAGCACGAAAGATGGAGCGTGCGTACATTACAGGAACGCATAGACAGTATGTTATTTGAACGAACGGCAATAAGCAAAAAACCGGAAAAAACAATTATACAAGATTTACAAAATCTTAAAAATAATAAACAGATGTCGCCAGATTTAGTATTTCGCGATCCTTATGTATTAGATTTTCTTGAATTAAAAGACACATTTAGTGAAAAAGATTTAGAGAATAATATTCTAGCTCGTTTGCAATATTTTTTAACTGAACTTGGAAGCGATTTCGCATTTTTAGCACGTCAAAAAAGAATTGTCATTGATAATGAAGATTATTATATAGACCTATTGTTTTATCATAGAACATTACAATGTTTAGTAGTGATTGATTTAAAATTAGGCAAATTTAAAGCAGCTTATAAATCGCAAATGGAATTGTATTTAAAATGGCTTGAACAGAACGAACAAAAGAAAAGTGAAAACAAACCAATCGGACTAATCTTATGTAGCGAAAAATCTCCACAACAAATTCAATACTTATTACTCGACAAAAATGAACATATAAAAGTTGCTGAATTTACTACACAATTACCTGATAAGAATTTGTTGAAAGAAAAGTTAGATAAAGCTATAGCATTAGCCAATCATTATTTAGATGACAAAAATAAAACTAATAACTAATGGCAAAACTTTGGCAAAAAGATAATTATTCAGAAAATGAATTAGCTAACAAAGTAGAAAAATTTACTGTTGGCAACGACAGAAATTTAGATCTGCTCTTAGCAAAACATGATGTATTAGGTTCATTAGCACACACCAAAATGTTAGCAGAAGTTGGCTTACTTTCAAAAGAAGACCTATCACCTATCCAAGAAGAATTAAAAAATATTTTTAAGAAAATTGAGAATGAAAACTTTTTTATTGCAGATGAAAGCGAAGATATCCATAGCGAAGTTGAATTTCGTTTAACACAAAAATTAGGCGATTCAGGTAAAAAAATTCATAGCGGCAGAAGTCGAAATGACCAGGTTTTATTAGACATTAAGCTTTTTACAAGAACTGAAATAGAACAATTAGTTCATGAAACAAAAAATGTATTTGATACTTTAATTCAATTATCAAACACACATAAAGACAAGCTGATTCCAGGCTATACACATCTGCAATTAGCCATGCCAAGCAGCTTTGGCTTATGGTTTGCTGCTTATGCAGAAAGCTTAGTTGACGATATGCAAATATTATATTCAGCGTTTACCTTAGCCAACAAAAATCCATTAGGTTCAGGTGCAGGTTATGGCGGTTCGTTTCCATTAAACAGAAAACTAACAACAGATTTATTAGGTTTCGAAGATTTGAATTATAATGTAGTGTATGCGCAGATGAATCGTGGAAAAATGGAAAAAAATGTTGCATTTGCTATTTCAAATATTGCTGCAACACTTTCGAAATTTGCAATGGATTGCTGCTTGTATATGAATCGAAATTTTGGCTTCATTTCATTTCCTGATGTGCTGACAACTGGTTCGTCTATCATGCCACACAAAAAAAATCCTGATGTTTTTGAATTGATAAGAGCAAAGTGTAACAAACTTCAAAATTTGCCGGCACAAATAAATTCAATTATTACAAACTTGCCTTCAGGTTATCATCGTGATCTGCAAATTATAAAAGAAGATTTTTTTGAAAGTTTTGGTGAAATAAAATCTTGTTTGGAAATGACCAATCTCATGCTTCAAAATATCATTGTAAAAGAAAATATTTTGGAAGATGAAAAGTATAAACTATTATTTACAGTTGAAAGCGTAAATGAATTAGTGAATGAAGGTATGCCTTTTCGTGATGCATACATAAAAGTAGGAAAAGATGTGGAAGCAGGAAATTATCAGAAACCAACTTCTATAAATCATACGCATGAAGGCAGCATTGGCAATTTATGCAATGATGAAATTGAAAGAATGATGCAGCAAACAATTAACCAATTTCCATTTCAAAAAATTAAAGAAGCGTTAGATAAATTAGTCAACACAGATGGCATCGATTAAAGCGACATGGTCTGTTAAAAAAACTGGCAAAGTTTTTGTATAATGTCGATAAAACATCTTATTTTTAGTCATAAATAACAAAAAAGTATGAAGAAATTAACAAGTATTTTATTAGTTGCCACTATATTTTTGGCAAACACAACGTTTGCACAAAATGTAACGGAAACTATTCCAAAGGTATTGGCAGCCATGTCAAATGCAAAATCAATGACCTATCATTTTTATGCGCAAGAACGTATGCATGATGGAAAAATCAGCAAAAGTGATGTAGAGTTTAAAGTAATTGCAAATCCTTTAAAAATTTACGCAAAAGCAAATTTGCCACAATCAGCACAGCTAATGTATGAAAGTGCGGTTTCTAAAGAAGTAAAAGTAAAAAAAGGTTTAAAATTAAGTTTAAATCCAACAAGTGGATTATTGATGAAAGGTGTTCACAATCCAATTACAAGAGCTGGTTTTGCTACGGTAAAAAAGATATTAGAAACCAGCATTGCACAACGTAAAGGTGCTGATCTTTCTTCTTTTGTGAAGATATTAGGCAGCGTTAATTATGACGGAAAAGATTGCTGGAAAGTTGAAATCAACGATCCTGATTATAAAATCATTGACTACACAGTTGCTGCAGGTGAAACTTCTGTTTGGGCAATTGGTAAAAAATTAGCGATTTCTGAATATAAAATCAAAGAATTGAACAATATTGATGACGATGTAAAACCAGGTCAGAAATTAAAAATTCCATCAGCTTATGCTAAGAAAACAACATTTTATATCGATAAATCAAACTACTTGCCTATCTATCACAAAATGGAAGATGAAAAAGGTGTGTACGAGATTTATGAATTCAAAGATTTAAAATTAGGTGTTGATTTTAAAGCAACTGATTTCGATTTTAATTAATTATACATACAAATAAATAAGAAAGTCCAGGAATTATCTTGGACTTTCTTATTTTAATTTCAAGCCAATAAAATAACCTGCAAAAGCCAATCCAATTCCAATAATATTGGAAAGCAAAATATACAGCAATGACATGCTTATCGCTCCTGAATGAAGCAGTTTCATGTTTTCTAAAGCAAATGATGAGAACGTTGTAAAACCACCTAAAAAGCCAATAAACACAAGAAATTTGACCTTATCATCTAATTCACCATTCAGCGATAAACAGCCAAACAGGAATCCAATCAGAAACGAGCCGATAATGTTTACGGTAAAAGTTCCGGTCGGAAAATCAGATGTATTTTTCGAGGCAATAAAATCGGAAATAACAAAGCGCAAAACACTTCCAACGGCGCCACCAATTATTATATAAACGTATTTCATCATAACTGAAACAAATTAACAAACATTTAGACAAATATTTATGCCTGATTGAGTAATTTCGGAACGAATTTTGCAAAACCTTCTAAATAACAAATATACATGAAGCAATTTCTTACACTAATTTGCCTTATTTTCTTCTCACATTTCAGCTATTCTCAGGAAAAAAATTACAATATCACTATCACTGTGAAAGGTGCTGAAAACCAATTAGGAATTTTGGCTTACTATTATGGCGAAAAACGTTTTGTAAAAGATTCGCTGTTCTTTGATGCAAAAGGAACGGCGTCTATAAAAGGACAAAGAAATATTCCAAGTGGCGTATACTTATTGGCATTTCCAGGCATGCGTTTTAATTCTTTTGATTTACTTTTAAAAGAAACAAACTTTAGTATCACAACCGATACAAGTAATCTTGTAAAAAATGCAGTAATCAAAAATTCTGTTGAGAACAAGCAAATGTTCGACGACATGAATGCAATGATTCCATTAGGTATTGAAAATGATTCGCTACAAAAAAAATTAAAACTACAAAAAAAAGGCGATGCTGATTACGCAAAAACAGTAACTGCTATCGAAGGAATATCAAAGAAAATTATTATACTCAGAAAAGAAACGATTAAAAAATATCCAACAACCTTTTATTCCAAACTCATCAATGCGATGTTAGATGTGGAAGTACCTGAAGGCGCGAGAAAATCGGATGGCAGTCTTGTTGATAGTTTTTACAACTTTCATTATACACAACAACATTATTTCGATCATATAGATTTTTCCGATTCAGGATTAATTAGAAGTCCGATTTTCCAGTCTAAACTTTTGAAATATTTTGATGCTTACACATTTCCACAACCTGATTCTATTAACAAAGCGATCGAATTTGTGGTAAATAAAACAAGAGTAAACAAAGAAATGTATCAGTATGTAGTGAATGAATTGTTTATGAAATACGCGAAGAGCGAGATCATGGGACAAGATGCTGTTTATATTTTTATGGCAGAAAAATATTATTTAAGCGGCGAAGTTTGGTGGGCAGAAGCAAAAGGTTTATTGGAAATGCGTGATCGTGTAGAAGCGATAAAACCTACGCTTATAGGAAAGTCTGCGCCAAATTTTTATGTACAGGATTCTTTAGGGAAAACACATATCTTCCACGATTTCGTTGCTAAGAACAAATATACAGTATTAGTTTTTTGGAACTCAGATTGCAGCCATTGCCAGCATGAAATTCCACACTTACAAAAATTATATACTGACTCGTTAAAGGCAATGAATGTAGGTATTTTCGCTGTTTCTACAGAACAAACAGACAGTTCTTTTCGTGCGTTTGCAGCAAAGAATTGTGTAAAAGATCCAAACTGGATTACGTGTGCAGATATGCGTGGACAAAGTGCTTTCAGAAGAGAATATGATGTAATTGCTACGCCAAAAGTTTACTTAGTTGCGCCTGATTTTAAAATTCTGGCAAAGAATATACCTTTAAATAATTTAGTTGATTTTGTAGAATTTCAGAATAGTATTTCAACTAAAAAAGGCTCTAAAGAGTAAAGTAGCCATATCAAATTTATTATATAAAAGAGAAGCCATCGTTTTTAGCGATGGCTTCTCTTTTATATAGAATTATCAATTTCTTTTGTATTAATGATTATAAACAACAAAAATACTGAATAGAAAACTTGCTGCAATTTGTAACAGCATGTTATCGAAACCACTCGGCGAAAAAGCTTCTGTTAGTGTACAAATTATTGCTATTGTAAACAACCATACATAGTTAATAGAAAAAGTTGGATCAAAAGGATTTAAAATTAAAAAAGGAATAAAAAACGAAGCTGCAAATACAGCCAAGCTTCCTTCTATACTTCTGTAAGAAATTTTCGATTTATCAAAGCTAAAAACACGATATGGATGTTTGCCGAACATCGTTCCTATTGGCTCTGCAATGGCATCAGCAATACCTGTAATTGCATAACCGTAAATTGCAAATTTCCCGAATAATAAGTTAGAAATTACACCACCAAAGAATGTAGCTAAGTAAGAATAAATAATATACTTAGTTCTGAAAGGTGCATCTTTCTCTCGTGCTAAAGCTTCGTAAAATAAATTACCATTTCCTTTCAAACAGGCATATAATATTGCTATTGTGACTGACCAGCCTAAAATAAAAACACCTTGTAATTGAAAACACGATTGATAAAAGAATGCGCTGATAAAAATAAAAAAATGAAATAATTTTCGTGTATAACCTGTTTTCCATTGTAATTTTTTCTTACAAAAACCTGCAATAAACAGAGCTAAAAAACTCCATAAAATAGAAATTGGAAACAACCAGCTTATTAATTTTAAGGAAGGAAAATTGTCTACAAAGAAATGGAAGAGTTTATCAATATTTTGCATTAGAGTTCTTTATAAAATCTTTTTGAAGCGAAAGTATATCCGTTATTTTCATAAAAACGATGTGCATCAATTCTGCGAACATTGCTTGTTAATTCAATTCTGAAAATATTTTTTGTCATGCAAAAATTTTCTATAAAGTCTAAAAACTTCGAACCAATATTCTTACTTCTACATTTTTCATCAACACAAAAAGAAGTCAAACGAACACGCGCATTTTTTTCATGAATAAATTGTGTAAACTGTAATTCAGCAAACGCAATAACAATGTTATTTTCTTTCGCTACAAATAAACAATAATCTTCTTTAGTTAAAGTATTTTTAAGATTCTTTAACAGCGTTTCTTTAGTAATAAAGTGTTCCAGCTGATGAATTAAAGAAAGCAAAGCATCAGCATCATCTATGCTTGCATTTACGAAAATTATATTGTTATCTGATTTCATAAAAACACTTTCATTCTCACTTTCACTTTATCAATCAAAATCGACGGTTCCAAATTCTTTTATACCTGTGAGATTTAAGCTGATTTCCCAAAGTCTGCGTGCATTTTCTGAACTTATTGCTTCCATTGATGGAATTGTTGGATTCTTGCGATACCAGTAAAGTCCTGTTTTTCCTTGCACTTCAGGCGATGTCGCTAAATAGATAGTTGTTTCAGCGCCTTTTTGCGGACTCGTTAATACAAAGCCAAAATTATTCATAAAAAACTGCATTAATGAGTTTCCGCTTCTTCCAAAATTAGAATTAATATTTCCAGGATGAAGACAGTTTGCCGTAATATTCGTGTTCTTTTTTAGTTGATATGCCAATTCTTTATTGAATAAGATATTCATCAGTTTTGTGTGTCCATACTGAATCCACGAATTGAAAAACTTCTCGCCTTGTAAATCTTCCCAACGCATATTTGTAAAACGATGCGCCAAAGAAGCAACATTCACCACGCGTCCATTTTCTGAAGCTTTCAACAAATCCAACAAATAATGTGTCATTAAAAAATAACCAAGATGATTAGTTGCAAACATCATTTCCATACCTTCATCGTTTGTTTGTCGTTCGCCAATAATTGCACCTGCGTTATTTATCAGCACATCAATATGGCTGTACTTCATTCTAAATTCTTTTGCAAATCTTTTAACAGATGTATGCGAACTAAAATCACAAAAGAAAAGATCGCAGTTATTCAAACCGGTCAGAGCATTTATATCTTCCTGAACTGCTTTTCCTTTCTGTTCATTACGACAAACAATGACTACCTGTGTTCCCATTTTCGCAATTTCCGTTGCTGCAATTCTTCCTATACCTGAGTTTCCACCGGTAATAACAATAATTTTATTTTTCATTTTTCTTCGTAGTTAGAATTTTTATTTGATTTAAACACCATTAACATAAACGGCAAGGCATAACAATAAAATCCAATTAATTTCCATGTAGAAACTATATCAGGATTTATAAATTTTAGTACCAATAATAAGATTGAACTAATCAAAGCAAAGTATGCCAAAAATTTTATAAAACCACTTTCATAAAACCCTTTTTTCTGGATTAATAAAACTGGATGATCTTCATTAGATGAATTAAAACTGCTGAACTGTTTTTCTAAATTAGTCCAAAAATCAATGAAACTATTAGTGTTTTCTACATTATCAGGACTTATAACAATCGTTTTGTTTGGCGATTTTATTTTTATAGTTGCAGCTGTTCTGCCTGATTCATCATCACCTAAAGAAGCATTTGATATGTTTTGATAATTTATAAAAAAGTCATCATGCGGAAAAAGAAAAGATTTTTTATTTAAATGAAAATGAATTCCGCGCGCATCGTATTCTATTTCACCATCAACCATTATTATTTTCAGAATCAAAAGAACACTGCAACCAATTGATGCAAAAATAACAGCATACAACAATATATCTTTTAATGTCTTAGAAAAATCAAATTTATCTGCAAGACTAAAACTAAACAAAAAAATGCCCATCAATAAAACAGGAATTACGATCATTGCAATTACTTGTTTTAAAACTTCCGAATATTTGATGCGTGCTTTCATCTTCTTTGTGAAAATACAAAAATCATTTTCGATTTCCATTTTAAATAAAAAGACAGTTCTAAGAACTGTCTTTTTATAATTTTCAATAGTTAATTGTTACTCAATTAAGCTGCTTCAATATCTTTGAACATACCGATAAATTTAAGCATTGCACCTAAATTGCTGATCTTGATCTTGCCCATCATTACAGCCATTTGCCTGTTCACACGACCTTCTTCAGCATCTTCAAAATCAGACGCTAATGATGAAATTACACAATCAGCTTCGCCATGCAAACCTTCTTGTACAGTACAAACACCGTCAGCAACAGTTGCAGTAAATTCGCCACCTGTTTCGCCTTCTAATTTAAATTGAAAATTACCACTTTGTCCTGCAGCTTCTTCTGCTTTTAATCTGCTTGGTAATGCTAAAACGATTTCTCTTGCTGTCATTTTTATAATTTTAATGTTTTAAATTAATTTGATGAACAAATGTAAAAAAGTATTTTCAATTAAACAAATATTTACCAAACGTTCGTTTGTTAATTTTAATTAAACCAATGAAAATCAACAAAATAAAATCATTTAACATAAAATTTACATAAAAAATTTTACCAAACGTTTAGTCAAATACAAAGAAATTTCGTAAACTTGTTAATCATTCATTTTGTCATTCTGAACGTAGCGAAGAATCTTATTGAACAACCTATAAAAGCTAAATTATATGTCTGTACTAAAATCTAAAATAAATATAAACTCAGCAGCTTATAAAGATAATTATCAAAAGATGTTGTTGAAGATTGAAGAGTTAAACAAACATCTGAAACAATCTTTATTTCAAGGTGAAGAAAAACATTTGGCAAAAGCAAAATCGCAAGGAAAATTTTTAGCGCGCGAACGTATAGAATTGTTATTGGATCAAGATTCGCCTTTTTTGGAATTACTGCCTTTGGCTGGTCTTGGTGTAAAAGGTGGTTTTGGAACCGGTGGCACTATGGTTTCAGGTATCGGTTTTGTTTCCGGAAAAATGTGCTTAATAACAGCAAACGTTGGTACAAACAAAGGTGGCGCAATTGATATTGCAACTTTGAAAAAAGCATTACGAATCAATGAAATTGGTGTAGAAAATAATTTACCGGCTATTAATTTAGTTGAAAGTGCAGGCGCAAATCTTCCGGATCAAGCGCAGGTTTTTAATTTAGGTGGAAATAATTTCAAAGAAATTACACGTCGTTCTAAAAAAGGAATTCCAACTATTTCTATTGTTTTTGGAAATTCAACGGCTGGTGGTGCATATATTCCAGGCATGAGCGATTATGTCATCATGATAAAAAATAAAGCAAAAGTATTTTTAGCTGGACCACCTTTGGTAAAAATGGCAACGAATGAAATTGTAGATGACGAAAGTTTAGGTGGTGCAGAAATGCATTCTAAAATCTCAGGTGTTTCTGATTACTTAGCACAAGATGAATTAGATGGAATTCGCATCGCACGTGAGTTAATTGAAAATCTTAATTCTCAAATCTCAAATCTAAAATCTCAAATCTCTTACAAAGAACCGCTTTATAATATTGACGAACTTCTCGGAATTGTTTCTGTTGATACAAAAGTTCCTTTCGATTGTCGTGAAGTAATTGCACGTATTGTTGATGGTTCTGAATTTCACGAATTTAAAAAAGAATATGGCTCAACATTGATTTGTGGTTTTGCAAAAATGCATGGTTATCCAATCGCAATTATTGGTAACAACGGCGTTTTATTCAATGATTCAGCGAATAAAGGCGCACACTTTATACAGCTATGTAACATGAACCACACGCCTATTTTGTTCTTGCAAAACATCACTGGTTTTATGGTTGGCAAAGAATATGAGCAAAACGGTATGATAAAAGATGGCGCAAAAATGATCAATGCAGTTTCTAATTCTGAAGTACCAATGTTTACGTTGTTAATGGGCGCGAGTTTTGGCGCAGGCAATTATGCGATGTGCGGTCGTGCTTACAATCCACGTTTTTTGTTTTCATATCCAAATTCTATGATTGCAGTTATGGGTTCTGAGCAATTGGCTGGTGTCATGCAAATGGTAAGTCGTGAAGCAGCAATAAAAAGCGGACAACAATTTGATGAAGTACAAGCTGCACAAATGAAAGAGTTTATGAAAGGCGAAATTGAAAAACAAAGCAATGCATTCTTCGCAACCGGTCAACTTTGGGACGATGGTATCATTGATCCAAGAGATACACGCCATGTATTTGGTTTAGTGTTAGCACTCACTTACATGAATGAAGTAAAAGGCACAAATAGTTATGGTATTTATAGAATGTAATTGGATTTCAGAATTGAGAATTGAGATTTCAGATTTTAAACTTAAAAGATGAACAACAATATTGCTATATGGTGGAAAAGGTTATTGAGTAATATCATTGATATAGTAATTGTGTCAGTTATAATTGGTGTTGTATATGAAGCTATGGATATTGGTATATCTTATGCAGGAAGTGGTGTCGGCATATATTTAGGTGGTTTATTAAGTATAATAGGTTTATTAAATGATATGGATACTTTAGTAAATGGCTTTATTGTTGTAGCTATTATTTTAGTATTCTTTTTTATTCAAGAATTGATATTTAAAAGAACCATAGGTAAGTTTATTTTAGGATTAGAAATTACTACAAAGGAAGATAAGAAGCCCGAGGTATTTGTGCTTTTCTTACGACAATTATTCAAATTTTTTCCTTTGACAAGAATTAGCTTAATTAAGGAATATCCAATTGGGTTACACAATTCTATTTTAAACCTAAAGGTAATTGACGCAAATAATAGTATTTTAAAATTAAACAAAGAACTAATAACTACTAATATAAAATCTATAGTTAATAATCCAAGCAGTAAAACCAATTTAGAAAGACTCAATTTACTATTTGATTTAAAACAAAAAGGTGCTATAAGCGAACAAGAATATGAAAAAATGAAACGCGAATTAATTGGTAATAAAGTTGAAGATAAATCAAATGAAATTATAACAGGCAGTAAAAATAAATATAATGCGCAGGAAACTATTAAATCACAATCCAAACAAAGTGAATACATTGCTTCTAGTTTTGTTATTTTATTAATTATAGGTATTTCAATATATTGTCTTCAACTCAAATCAATTCAAAAAGAAGAAACAATAAAGGCTACTGAAGAAATAACAAATATCAAAAAAGAAGTAGTTAATAATCAAATAATAAAACTAAATAAACTTTTTGGCGAATCTTATGATTTAGACAAGAATTTAGATACATCATTTTCTTGGTTAAGAATTACAAACATAATTACACTTAGTAAATACACAGAAATACAATTTACTTACAACAATGGGAATAGTGGTTGGGTAAGTATAAACACAAATACATATTTAGTAGACGATAAAAAAAGAAAATATCAACTTTTAGAAGCTGTAGATATTCCAATATCACCTGAAAAAAAACATTTCTTTAAAGAGAATGAAAGTGTCAATTTTACTTTATATTTTCAACCAATTTCAAATCTTTCAAGTAAAATAAATATGATTGAATGTGATAACGATGCACATTGCTTTAATATTTACAATATTAATTTAGAAAATCAATGAAAAATAAAATAACAAAACTTCTCGTAGCCAATCGTGGTGAAATAGCGATACGCATTTTTAAAACATGTAGAGAAATGGGCATTGCAACAGTAGCAGTATTTTCTGATGCTGACGAACATGCGTTGTTTGTAAAACATGCAGATGAAGCTGTACGAATTGGTGGCAAACAACCGAATGAATCTTATTTAGTCATTGATAAAATTATCGATGCAGCGAAACAAACCGGTGCGAATGCTATTCATCCAGGTTATGGTTTTTTAAGTGAGAAAGTAGAGTTTGCACAACGTGTGATTGATGAAAATATTATTTGGGTTGGACCACATCCAAAAGCGATTGAAGTAATGGGTTCGAAAATTGGTGCAAAGAAAATTATGCAATCGCACAATGTACCAACCATTCCTGGCTATCAAGGCGATGACCAAAGTGAAGCAACTATTAAATCAAAAGCTATAGAAATTGGATTTCCTGTTTTATTAAAAGCAAGTGCTGGTGGTGGCGGAAAAGGTATGCGTATCGTTCGACAAGCATCTGAATTAGATAAAGCTATCAACGAAGCAAAATCTGAAGCACTCAATGGTTTCGGTGATGACACACTTTTAATAGAAAAATATTTTGACACATCACGTCACGTAGAATTTCAAATCTTTGGTGATAAGCATGGAAATGCATTGCATCTATTTGAGCGCGAATGCAGCATTCAACGCCGTTATCAGAAAGTAGTTGAAGAAAGTCCTTCGCCTTTTATTACAGAAGACACACGTAAAAAAATGGGCGATGCTGCGGTTGCTGCATGTAAAGCTATTCAATATGATAATGCCGGAACAGTAGAGTTTATTGTGGCTCCAGATCAATCTTTTTATTTTTTAGAAGTGAATACACGTTTGCAAGTTGAGCATCCTGTAACGGAAGAAGTAATAGGTTTAGATTTGGTTCGTTTACAAATTGAGGTGGCTGAAGGCAATCCTATTCCATTTAAACAAGATGAACTCAAACAAAATGGACATGCGATCGAAGTGCGTGTTTATGCGGAAGATGCAGGCAATAATTTTTTGCCTGTTAGTGGAAAAATATTAGATTGGATTCCTGCAAAGATGGATGGTTTGCGTTATGATACAGGCATTGAAAGTGGTTCAGAAATTTCTACTTTTTATGATCCGATGATTGCGAAGATTATTGCAAAAGGAAAAAATCGTTCGGAAGCTATTTCAAAAATGACCTTGGCTTTACAGGAATTGGTATTAACTGGTTTTACTACTAACAAAAATTTCCTGACTGCTATTTTACAAAATGAAGATTTCAAAAAAGGTGATTTTGATACACATTTTTTAGACAAGAAATTTAATTATGAAGGTGAAAAATATCCGCAGGAAACTTTAGATATTTTGACTTGCGCTTTACAACAATATCGTTTCTTGCAAAGAGAAAGTAACAGAACAATTGCACAAGGTGTTCCATCAGGTTGGCGCAACAATGCCTATCAATCACAACAGGAAAAATATAGTTTTGGTGGCTTCGAATTTTTAGTAGAATATAAAAATGACAATGGAACTTTAAATATTTTATTTGCTGATAAAAGTTTTATTTCCAAAAACATTGAAAGGGTTTCAGACCCTTTCGACGTTAAGCGTAACGATTGGCACGTCTTCGAAATCAACAACATTCGCCGTAAATTTTTCTTCTCACAAAACGGCAATCAATACTTTGTGCATTCACCGCAACTTGGTCAAATTGTTTTATTAAGCGTAGATAAATTTCCAAACCCAATTGAAGAAACAGTAAAAGGTGTTTACATTGCACCAATGCCTGGCGAAGTAACAACAGTATTAGTAAAACCTGGCGATGCCGTAAAATCTGGTGATGCATTATTAAAAATGATTTCTATGAAAATGGAAAGTACTATTGAAGCACACACTGATGGTGAAATTGAAGAAGTGTATGTAAGCGATAAACAATTTGTAGAAGCCGGAACTTTGTTGTTAAAGATGAAAGAGTAATGTAGCAATAAATAATTTGAAAATAAAAAATCAGCATTCCATAAATGAAATGCTGATTTCGTGGTGCACTTTATGAACTCACTAACCGAATTTATTCTTCTTCAAAATCCCAATCGGTATCGAACGTATCAATTTTATCACCTTTTGTACAGATGATGTAAGCATTTTTTGCACCATCGTAAGTAATGTAAAATGAGATACAATTGTCTTCTTCTTTATAAATGACCGGCGATTTTCCATAAGGAATCATTTTATTGTCTAATACCAACTTTGAACCATATTTTGCAACAGCTTTGGTTGCAGTTTTTTCTGTTCCATCCAGCATATCTAAAAATGCTTTTGCTGTTTCGTTTTTTGTTTTCACTCCTTGTGAAAATCCACTTGCGCTTATTAATAAAGTGATTAGCAATAATGTTAAGCTTAAATTCTTTTTCATTGTTTTCATTTTTTGTGTTAGATAATTAATTTAATTAAGTTGATTTTTTTTATCGGTTAAACATCTTTTCATAAAGCGAACCATAATAACCTAAAGTGATTTCAGGTGCCATTTCGCCAACAAATTGCATAACACTTTTTACACCATTTTCATCAATATCTGATAACGATGGAAACACATCTATGTTTTCTTTAAAAATGCCTGACTTTGGTTCAAACTCAAAAGATTTTTCTTTCAGAAAATATTTTGTTTTCTTTTCTACTAAATAAAAACGTTTCATATTTGCAAGTTTGATGCTGTCTGATTCGTTTGAATTTCCTGATGAATGATTGATGTAAAACTGCATGGTTTGTCCATCTGAACTTACCACAAGCTTTGCATCTTTTTGCGTGTAATAATCATACAATGCTTTGCCAACACCAATTGCAGCGAATACCAGTAAGCCAGTAAATATTGCTGCTGACCAATCAAACCAATGGCTTATTAATGCTGACACACCTAGTATTAACATCCATGCAACAAACACTGCAACAGCAATATAAAGCTTAAATTTTCCTGTGCGTTTTTGTAACGCAACTTCGATTTTTTTCATGTTTAGTGTAACTTTAACTTTATAAAATTTAAATTTATTTTGCGAAATAATACATCAGGTAACCAATTAGTGCAATGGCTAAACGAGCGATAAGTTTACTCAGCAGATCATTTGAAATTGATTTTCCTTGTTCAGCATATTCATCAGTTCTTTCGTTAGCAGTACCTAATTTTTTAGATAAGTTAGTACCAACACGTGCGCTTAAAGAAAGTAAAAACAAAATGCCAATCCATGCTGCATTAGCAAGCCCAAGCATCATCATGATCATTCCAATAATTCCGATTGCTACCATTATTTTACTTTTTCTAGTTTATGTACCCAAAGTTCACAATAGGCACTTGAGCCACCTGTTAACTCGCCTGTAATACGCACCTTTTCACCTAAGTTTACAAGATTACCGTCGTTGTCATATATTTTTATATCTTCTTCTGTGAAATCGTCTGTCAAAGGATCAATCATATTTTTCTTTTCTTTCTTCTTGTTATAGTTTAAAAAAACTATACTTGGAACCTTTACATTATTACTTGCTTCGAGCATTAATGTTACGGTGCTGCCCATTGTGTAGAAACTTGATGGTACAACTAAAACACCTTCTGTAATTACCTCTTTATTTTTATATTCATTATTACATAGTTCTTCTGCTTTAACAAATACAGGTTCTGAAGAGCAACTAACGAATAAAATTGCTGCTATAAAAACAGTTAGTTTATTAAACATATGATTCATATTGGATTTTTTATTTTATTGAGTATGAATGAAAAATTTACATATTATGTAAGAGTAAGAAAAATTCATGCATTAGTATTATATAAAACTAATTAGATAAATCTTACAGGCTTCTTATCAGATGGATCTAAAGTGGCGCTTTTTACATCTACTTCTATATCTACAAAATACTCTGATTTTTCGTTGTTGGCGAAAGCACCTAATTTTCCTATAGCACCAAACGCACCGCCTTTTTCTGCCAATTCCTGATTGTCTGATTTTATCTTGTTCAGGTTTTCTAAACTAATAGAAAACTCTACTTCTTTTCTTTCTCCTGTTTTAATTTCCTCTTCAAACTGAATAGAATAAGAGTCTATAAAAATTTCTTTTGTTTTCTTGTCGTCGCCTCTTCCTGTTGTCCATTCTTCCATTAGTTTAGCCGTCATACTTACTAAATACTGATCACTTTTTGTAGTGATGATGGCTTTGCATACTAATTGTTCTGAAGTTTTTGGTACTTGACCAGGCACTTGTAATTCAACGCTTACGCCACCAACGCCTAATTTGTTTTTGATTGTTTGAAAAAATCCCATTATTTAAATATTTGATAAGTGAAAAATTATTTTGATAGTATATTATTCGCTTTTTTTATAAAGTTTCCTTGTGGAAATTGCTCTGCGTATTGCTGTATATAATGTTGCTTTTTTGTTTTTTCATACAATGCAAAACAAGCTTCCCAAATATTATCGTCTGACATACTTTTGTTAAATCCATGATTCATGGATAATGTATAATATTCAATGGCTTTTTCAAACTCACCTAAGAAGTAATGGTTAGCACCAATCTGGCTTTCGTATGTATCTCTTTGCGCCGGATACTCATTAATGAGTTGCTTATATATGTCAATAGATGCTACATGTTTGCCACTGGTTAAAAGTTTAATCGCTTTTTTAGTTAGTTCGCTTTCTGTACTCAATGGCGTTGAAATATTAGTGTATAATTCATCGTGCATCTTGTTTCCTTCTTCTAAAGTCAGCTTCTGTTTTCCAAATAAGAAACTAAATAATTTCATGTTTTACAGTTTTTGTACTGCAAACTTAATAACTGAATTTAACTGTAAAGTATCTACTTGATAAGTGTGTTACAAGTATTGATAAGTGCGAATTATTTAGAGAAAAAAGATAAGAAATCGTTTTTTCTACGTGCAGCAATTTCTAATTCTTTACCATCTTGCATGATAACGCTGCCACTTCTTCCCTTTTGTAATTTAGTGATGTGCCTAATGTTGACGATGTGTCCGTAATGAATGCGAAAAAAATAATCGGTTGGCAACATCTCTTCAAACTCTTTTAAATTTTTAGATGCATAATATCTTTTATTATTGACAAGATGAATGAATGTGTAACTACCATCGGCAATGCAATAACTGATATCATTTATTTTTATAAGGTGTTGTTCGTTATTGTCTGTTAAAATAATGCGTTGTTCATTTGCATTTTCAACTTGTAAGTTTTGCTTTAACAGAATATAATTCTGCGCATTGGTTTTCTCTATGATTCTCTTATCAGCACGAACAATTGCTTCCTGTAGTTGTGTAATATTTACAGGCTTCAATAAATAATCTATAGATGCATATTTGAAAGCAGTAATCGCATATTGATTGTAAGCCGTTATAAAAATAACTTCAAAATTTATGTCATCAAATGTATTGAGCAAATCAAAACCATTGCCATAAGGCATTTCTACATCTAAAAAAACAAGTTGTGGTTTGATTGAAAGTATCAATGAATGCGCACTCATAATATTATCAGCGATTCCGATAATTTTTACATCTGTACAATAATCATTGATTATTTTCTGTAATGTAGAAATACTCTTTTGTTCATCATCAACAATAATAGCTGTTGTCATATATCTACAGGAAATTTAAGGATGACTAATGTTCCGGTTGCTTTACCAGTTTCATCTTTTTTATCAATAATTTCGACATCAAATTTTCGTTTGGTGATTGTACTTACCAATGCTAATCTTTTTTGAATCATATCTACACCTTGCGAAACATGGGCTTTGCTCGATTGTTTTCTTATTGCTTGCGATGCTGTTCTGCCAATTCCATTGTCATCGATCTTGCATATCAAATCTTTATCTTGCTTTTCAAAATAGATAGATAATTTTCCATTGCCTTCTAAGTAACATAAACCATGCACAATAGCGTTTTCTGCAAAAGGCTGAATAATCATTGGTAATATTTGCGTATCAAAAATATTTACAGATGGTGCACAATTTATTTCATAGGTAAATTTATTTTCAAAGCGCATTTGCTCTAAAGTTAAATAACTTTTCAAGTATTCAATTTCATGTTGTAATTCAATTTCATGGAGTTGGTTATTTTCCAATGTTTTACGCATCAATGAAGCAAATTCTGATAAATATTTATTGGCAGAAATGACATCATTATGTACTATATAATGTTGTATGGAATTTAAGCAATTAAAAATAAAATGCGGATTCATCTGTGCGCGATACTGCTGTTGTTCCAATTCCATGCGTTGCAGTCTTACTTTGAGATTATTCTGACGTGTATAGAAAACTGATAAGCTGATAATAATAAAGGCTACCATCAAGCAAATAAAGATTATTATATTTTTTCGTGCAATTTTTCGTTCATTTTCAAGTTTTATTTGAAATTCTTTTTTATCATATTGATATTGCAAATCCTTTGTGAATGCATCTTTATTGTTCGTTTCATTCACAATACTGTCGTGCATTTGCATTTCTAATGCATACATCTCAAATGCATCTTTATAATTTCCTTGTTTGGTATATATAGTTTTTAGTGCATTAGCAACATTTTGTATTGATTTAATATCACCAATTTCTTTTGAAATTTTGAAAGCACGACTTGCATGTTCTTGTGCTTTACTTGTATTGCCATTTATTAAAAAAATTCGCGAAATACTAGTTAGCGTATAACAAATTTGTTCTTTGATTTCAAGGTCTTCTGCGATTAATAAACTTCTATTTAGATAATCCATTGCTTGCTCATAATTTCCTAATTTATAATGTACATTACCAATACTACTTAATGAAAACGTCATATTATATTGGTCATCGATACCTTTATAAATAGATAAACTCTTATTATAATATTGCAAAGCTTTATCCAATTTATTTTCACTTGAATAAATCAATCCAGTATTATTGTTGGTCATGGCTATTCCTTTTTTAGCATTCAATGATTCAAATAATTTCATGCTTTTGGAATAATAATCCATTGCTTTCACATTCTTTTTTTGGTTAAAAAAAATATAACCAATATTATTTAAAGTATATGCAATGCCTAAAGTATCTTTAATTTCTTCTTGTAATTTTAAATTCATATAAAAATATTCTAAAGCTTTTGAAACATCGCCTTGATTGTCATAGATATATGCAATATTATTTAATTCATAAGCCGCTGATTTTTTATCATTAATTTCTTCAAAAATTTTTAATGACTCTTTATAAAAATGCAATGCCTTATTAGGATTGCCTATTTTAGAGTAATAATATCCAATATTATTAATTGCACCAGCCAAATTGTTTTTATAAAAATAAATTGGTGTACGTTTTGCAACAATTGCCTTATCACAAAGCACCTTATTTTCTAAGCAATAAGGTAGAATATCTTTTAAATCACATACTTCAGCTAAAGCAGATAATGCTTTTATTTTTATCGTATCATGTGTAGCAGTTTTTACAATTTTTGACAAAGAATCTATTGTCGAGTCTGCATATATTTTTTCTTTTGTAAATAAAAACAAAGACAATAATAGACAAGTTTTTAATTTATAGTATAAATACCTCATAATATCAAACATTCTAAATTGCAATGTACGGAAGCCATTCTAAAATATTTAATTCTTACAGGTTAGTTTAGATAATTATTTGATAACTGTGATAAATGATTAGATAAGTGTAAGTATCAAAGAGCCATATTCTTCTGTAAATTTTAATAAAAATTTTACCAAACGTTCGTTTGACAAAAAAGATTTATTATTTTAGTGGTCAATCGGATTGTAAACAAAAAAGTAATAACATTTATGCTATACACACAAGAACAAATCTCCAACTTCTCAGAACAAAATTTCGCCTATTTAATTGTAGAAGAAAAAGAAAACGTGTTAACCATCACACTTAATCGTCCTGAAAAACGCAACGCTTTTCACATGCCATTGGCAAATGAGTTAGCGTATGCATTAGCGTATGCACATTACACAAATGCAGTTTGGTGCGTGGTACTAAAAGCAAACGGACCAACCTTTTGCGCTGGTGCAGATCTAAAAGCATTCGCAGGTGATGATACTGTAGAAAAACCATCAACAATTCCACTTCCAAAAGATTTGGTAAAACTCGGTGAAGAATTCAATGGTTTACACAAACCATGTATCGCACAAGTTCACGGCGATGTGTATGCAGGCGGCTTTTTAATGATCTGTGGTGCAACACACGTAGTTACTGTAGAAAATGCAAAATTCGGTTTGCCAGAAGTAAAACGCGGCATTTGGCCCATGCAGGTAATGGCAAGCTTAGAACCATTAATGAACGCACGCCAACTCTTAGACTTATGCATTCGCGCAAAAACATTAACAGCATTTGAAGCAAAAGAAATCGGTATCGTAACAGATATTGTTAGAGAAGAAGATTTAGCAGATGAAGTTCAAAAATTAATTGAAGACATCAAAGAACAATCGCCAACTGCAATACGATTAGGCTTAAAAGCATTCCAGGAAATGAAAAGCAAAGCCGCAGAAGACAAACACAAATTCTTACATGCTATGTTAATGCAAGTATTACAAAGTAAAGACGCAGCAGAAGGTTTGGCTGCATTCAAAGAAAAACGAAAAGCAGTTTGGACAGGAAATTAATCAATGAAACAATTTACCAATGTACCAATTATTTTTTCATTGTTACATTGCTACATTTTTAAATTAGTACATTATGAAGAAAGTTAGAATAGCAGGCGCACAAGGCTTTTACGGCGATTCACCATTAGGTGCAATAGCAATTGCCATGCAAGGCGCAGCAGATTATTTAATGCACGATGCATTGGCAGAACTCACTTTATCTATCTTACAAAAAGACAAGATCAAAGATCCAACTTTAGGTTATGCAAGAGATATCGAAGTTCACGCACGAACTTTATATCCAATTGCTTTTTCAAAAGGTATTAAAATTGTTACAAATTCCGGTGGTTTAAATCCTGAAAGTGCTGCAGAAAAAGTAAAGGCAATTTTAGAGAAACAAGGCATCAAAGGCATCAAAATAGCAACAATTACTGGCGATGACGTGTTATCACGTTTAACTGAATTTAAAGAAAATAATATTGAGTTAAATAATTTAGACGACAACTCATCTTATTACGATTCTAAATTTCCGCCAACACATGCGAATGTTTATATTGGTGCGCAGAAAGTAAAACAAGCTTTAGATGAAGGTGCTAATTTAATTCTGGCTGGTCGTGTGGCTGATCCATGTTTAGCACTTGGAATTATTGCACATGAGTTTGGTTGGAATATTGATGAATCAACAACACAGGAAGACTTTGACAGGATGGCTTTTGCTATCACCATTGGTCATATTTTAGAATGTGGCGGACAAGCTTCGGGTGGCAATGCTTATTCTGAATGGCCAATGAATTATAGTGTTTCCGACTTAGGTTATCCGATTGCGCATGTAAATGAAGATTGCACAGCAATCTTAACCAAAGCAGATAATACAGGTGGAAAAGTGTCGAGAAATACCATTCGAGAACAATTGGTTTATGAAATTCACGATCCGACAAATTATATTACACCAGATGTTGTCGTAGATTTATCAAACATAAAACTGGAAGATATTTCTGAAAATAAAGTTTCTATTTCAGGTATTAAAGGAAAACCAAGACCTGAAAAATTAAAACTATGTATCGGTCAGCATGAAGGTTATGTTACCGAACAATTTTTCTTTTTCTCCTATCCTTTCGCATATGATAAATTGCAGATGTTTATCAAAGCGACTAAAGAAACATGGCAAAAATTACCTGTACAAATTTTAGAATCACGTTTTAATATTATTGGTGTAAATGGTTTACACGAAGATGCAGTAGAAATTCCAAACGCAGATGAACTCAACCAACGCAGCGAATTGGGTTTGCGAATTGCTATCAAACATAAAGATGACAGAGCAGGAAAAACAGCTATTGCAGGCATTGTTTGTTTAGGTTTAAATGGACCACCAGGCGTTATTTCTGTGCCAGGTTGGGGAAATATGAATCGTGCCATGTTGAGCTTATTTCCATGCTTAATACCAAGAGAATTGATAAATCCAGAAGTGAAATATGTTGAAGTATAAATAAATATCACAGAGTTATACAGAGAAAACCCAGAGAACTCCGTTTAAAAAACTCTGTGTTCTCTGTGATACAAAAAAACAAACAAAATGAAAACAATAAAATTAATAGACATAGCATCAGCTCGCAGTGGCGACAAAAACAATGTGTGCAATATTGGTGTAATGGCAAAATCCATAGAAGATTATGCTACGCTAAAAAAACACTTAACTGCTGATTTGGTGAAAGCACATTTCAAAGGATTGATAAAAGGAAAAGTAGAACGCTTTGAATGGGATTCCTTAGAATCATTAAACTTTGTCTGCCATGAAGCCTTAGATGGTGGTGCTTCACGCAGTATGAGAATGGATAGCTTAGGTAAAAATTTTAGTTCGCATTTATTGAGATTAGAATTGACAATTAGCGAATGAAATAATTAGCTAATTAGCTAATTGACAAATTATCAAATTTAAGTAATGACAAACCTTGAATCATACTACTTAACAGAAGAACATCTTTTATTCCGAAAAACACTACGTGATTTTTTGGATAAGGAAGTTATGCCTTTTGTGGATCAATGGGAAATTGACGAACAATTGCCCAAAGAATTATTTCTAAAATTTGGCGAAATGGGTTTCTTTGGTTTAACACAAGAAGAAAAGTATGGTGGCTCCAATTTAGATTTTTGGTATGATGTTATTTTTATTGAAGAGATCAGTAAATCCAATTCAGGTGGATTTGGAGCAAGCATTTCTGCGCATCCATATTTATCAATGTCGCATTTAAAACATGAAGCAAGTGATTTTATTAAACAAAAATATTTACCAAAAGCAATTTCAGGCGAATGGCACGGCGCACTAGCAATTACGGAGCATCATGCAGGTTCTGATGTTGCAGGCATTAAAACAACAGCCGTAAAAGATGGCGATGAATATGTTATAAACGGATCAAAATGTTTTATCACTAATGGTGTTTCTGCAGATTATATTGTAGTTGCTTGCAAAACATCAGCAACCGGTTCAAGTGGAATTTCTATGATTTTGGTTGATGGGAATTCTGTTGGTTTATCAAAAAATAATTTAAAAAAGTTAGGCTGGAAAGCAAGTGATACTGCAGAATTAGCATTCGATAATGTTCGTGTGCCAATTGCAAATTTATTAGGCGATGAAAACAAAGGTTTCTACTACATCATGCAGCGTTTTGAACTGGAAAGATTGACGCTTGCTTTAGGTGCAATCTCATCTTCAGAATGGGCTTTGGAATACACTTTAAAATACATGAATGAACGAAAAGCATTCGGAAAAACCATCAATAAATTTCAAGTGCTACGACATAGAATTGCACAGCTTTCTGCCGAATTAGAAAGTGTAAAAACATTCACTTATCATGTTTGTCAAATGCACAATGATAAAAATTACTGTGTAAAAGAAGCATCTATGTCAAAGTTGTTAGCAACAGAATTATCCGACAAAGTTGCTTATCAATGTTTGCAAATGTTTGGTGGTTATGGTTACATGGAAGAATATAAAATGGCACGCTTTTTCAGAGATTCAAGGCTTGGAACTATTGGTGGTGGTTCATCAGAAATTATGTGTGAGATCATTGCAAAAATGGTAATTGATGAAGTTGATTATCAGAATAGAGATATGAGACATGAGACAAAAGAAATCACAATCGATGAATTATTTGCAACCTTATCATCAAGATTAAAAAAAGAAAAAGCAAATGGAATTGAAATGAATGTTTTGTTTGAGTTTGAAAATGATTTAAAATATTTAATCGAAATAAAAAATCAGGAAGTTAGTTTCAAAAAATTAACTAATAAAAATCTTATCAATTACGACTTATTACTTACTACTGATACACAAACCTACATCGCAGTAGAAACCGGAAAACTCAACGCACAAGAAGCATTCATGAATGGTAAAATTCAAGTAAGTGACTTAGGTAAAATGATGCAATTCGGAACTTTGTTTAAAAAATTCAATTAACCACAAAGTACGCAAAGATATTACACAGAGAAATCAAAGTTTATGACAGAAAATGATTTAGCATATAAAGTAATTGGGTTATCTATTGATGTACATAATGCACTTGGACCTGGTTTATTAGAAAGTGCTTATCAAGAATGCTTGTGTTATAAGATAAATAAAGAAGGATTAAAAGTAGAAAAAGAAAAAGCAATGCCATTGATTTTTGAAGAAGTAAGATTAGATTGTGGCTATAGAATAGACTTGTTAATCGAAAATAAATTAGTGATAGAAATCAAAAGTGTAGATGCTTTAAATGATATACATCTTGCACAAACACTAACTTATTTAAAGTTAGGAAACTATAAACTTGGATTACTAATAAATTTCAATACAGTACTTTTAAAAAGTGGTATAAAACGAATCATTAATGGAAATTTATCTTAGTGAACTTTGTGAAAAAACTTAGCGCACTTTGTGGTTAAAATAAAATTGTCAAAAATAAATTAATTAATATGTCAACAGCATTATCCTATTATTTCAACGAAGAACACGAAGCATTTCGTCAAACTATCAGACAATTCTTAGAAGCAGAAGCTATACCAAATATCGACCAATGGGAAACCGATGGCAAAATTCCACGCGAATTCTGGAAAAGATTCGGCGAAATGGGTTACTTCGGTCTTTGCTATCCTGAACAATTTGGTGGCAGCAATCTTGACTTCTTTTACAACGTGGTCATGCTCGAAGAAATCTCTAAAATATTTTCCGGCGGTTTTGCAATTACAGCAGCTGTACAAGTATTTATGAGCACACCATACATCATGCATCACGGCAGCGATTACTTAAAAGAAACTTACCTTAAACCGGCAATCGAAGGTTCTAAAATTGGTTGCATTGGCATCACAGAACCAGGTGCTGGAAGCGATGCGGCAAACATACAAATGCGTGCAAAAAAAGAAGGTGATTTTTATGTTTTAAACGGTTCAAAAACATTTATTACCAATGGAATTTACGGACATTTTGTGATCTTAGTTTGTAAAACAAATCCGGAAGCCGGTGCTGCTGGTGTGAGTTTATTAGTAGTTGATTTGGATAGCGAAGGCATCTCTAAAAATAAATTAAAAAAATTAGGTTGGTATTCATCAGATACAGCAGAACTTCATTTCGACAATGTAAAAGTTCCAACGAAAAATTTATTAGGTGAAGAAGGCAAAGGTTTTTATTACTTAATGGGTGGCTTGCAATTAGAAAGGTTAGCAGGTTCTATCATGGGTTATGCCGGTTGTGAAGCCATCTTAAAATATGGTTTGCAATACATGAGTCAGCGTTCTGCATTTGGCAGAACCATTGACAAATTTCAAGTGCTACGTCATCGTGTGGCGCAGATGGCAGCAGAAATTGAATCGGTAAAATTCTTTGTTCTACATACTTGCAGAATGAATGCTGATGGAAAATATGCAGTTAAGGAAAGTTCTATGTCAAAATTATTGGCAACAGAATTAGCTGATAAATGTACGTATCAGGTGCTGCAATTTTTAGGTGGTTATGGCTACATGGAAGAATACAAAGCAGCTCGTGCATGGCGTGATGCACGTATCGGAACAATCGGCGGTGGTTCATCAGAAATCATGCGTGAAATTATTGCAAAAATGGTAATTGATGATACCAATTATGAACGTGCCACTTCATCACAAAAAGAAGAAGATAGCAAACCAAAGTTGGAAACTGTTGCAGATATTTTCGCCACTTTGCCTTCAAGATTTAAAGCCGAAAAAGCAAATGGTAAGAACCTGAATGTACATTTTAAATTTACCAATGATGAATACACTGTAAATATTGCAGATGGAAATCTAAAAATAGATAAAGGATTGAATGGCAGTCCTGATTGCCTTGTAGAAACTGATGATGCGACATATGTTGCTGTTGAAACTGGTAAGTTAAACGCACAGGAAGCATTTATGACCGGAAAAATAAAAGTATCCGATTTAATGCAAATGATGGCATTTGGTGGTTTATTTAAAAAGCTGTAGATACAATTGATGTACATCAACTTATATTTTTAAGCCTTCAATTAATAGTTGAAGGCTTTTTTTTTTCGATTTTTGGCTGTAGATTTGTTTACGTAGCAACAAGAGGATTTTTTTTAAGAAACATTTATAAGAAACATTTAAATTATGTGTAGAAGACTTTTATCATCTTTGGTATTAATACTGTTTGTATTCACCGGCATATTTGCACAAAAATCAGGGAAAAATATTGGTGGCATTGGTGGTCAGGCGATATTTGACTCTATAGCGCAAAGGTTTAAAATAAAATCTTTAGAAATCAATCATTATTTAAATACACAATCAATTCAACCTGGCGATTTAATTTTAGAGATTGACAAAGTTCCTATTCATAAAATGAGTTATGGTGATGTTTTAAGTCTGGTGCAAGGTGTAGTTGGCACACCAATGAGCGTGAAGATCTTGCGATACAATGCAATTGAAAAATATTATGAGATCAATCGTATTCGTGTAACATTAGATATGAATCCAACCTGGTGGTCTGTTCCTGATTACAACTATTATAACCTTACAGATGGTATCAATTATTCTATTTCACAATTAAAATTAAATGGAAGAAACAGTATTGATACTGCAAAAATTCCAAATTTTATAGATAGAGTTTATTGCAATTATAATATTCGCGGAGCTTACGAATCTATGTATATCAATAACGGAAAAGGTCGTTATTATTACAATTGTAGCTTTGTAAAAACAGATGATAAATCTAAAGCTGATGGCATGTATAATTATTTAGTATTTCAGCTTAAAAATTTTAATTTGAAAAATGCCAAACTTGTAAAAACAGAAAGCCTGCAGGCTGATGCTAAAACTTATGTAATAAAACCTAATGAAGTTTCAGACTTCGGCATCCAAAATCTCAATATTGATGTGCAACTAAGAAAAGAGTTTGACAATATTGAAAAAAAAGAGCTTTGGAAAGTTGATTTAACGGTTAAGGTATAGCTACTCATTTCAAAACGTTTTTTATATTTACTCTTGAAAAATAATATATCAAGAGTAAGTTTTTAAGCATGAATGTTTCTCATACTATACTAAAATTTACAGTATGCTTACTATCATTAGAACAACTTCAGACAATATAGATTTCCAGTTTTTGGTAGCCTTGCTCGATCAGTATTTAGCCATCATTGATGGTGATGAACATGAATTTTATGCGCAATACAATAAAACTGCTACATTAAAAACAGTTGTGGTTGCTTACTACAACAACTCGCCTGTTGGTTGTGGTGCTTTCAAAGAATTTGATGAAGAAAAGGCAGAAATAAAACGCATGTTTGTATTGCCTGAAATGCGCGGCAAAAGTATCGCTACAGATATTTTAAAAGAGTTAGAAATTTGGGCAAAAGAATTAAAATACAAAACTTGTATTTTAGAAACAGGCAAGAAACAAAAGGATGCAATTGCGCTATATCAAAAAACAGGTTATGACATTATACCAAATTATGGGCAATATAAGCATATAGAAAACAGCGTATGTATGAAGAAATTACTTTAATACAAATATCCTAAAAGATCTAAATTACCGGCTTCCCATTTTTTGTTGGAAATTTCTTTTACCATCATCTCATCTTTTAAAAATTCGTCTGCAATTCCTATACTTCTGTGCTGATGGATCTTCAACCATGTACAGATATTTTCTACGTATTTAAAATCATGTTTTTTATAAACAGATCCAACTTTTGAAAACAGGAACAGAAAATCTGCATTTGCGTTTATAGCTAATTTCTCAACTTCCTCTAATAAAAAACTGCCGATGTAATGATTACGTTTTTCTTCTAACACACACAATTCAATTACACCAAAAACTTTTATCGGCTGGTCATTTAATCTCATGATCCTATAATCAACACCAAGATGACCGATCAACATTTCATCTTCATAAGCTAATAACCTGTAATGTGGCAGTTGCTTAAAATAATGCAATCCATGATACTCTGTTTCAGGAAAGCATTTTTGCAATAGCAAAGCAATCTGATGCTGAATTTCATCAGTTAATTCAAATTCATTGTATTTTCTGATTTCTAATAACATGGCTTTTTATTTTATTTCACGCAATTCCGAAGTTTCGGAACGCAATGAAGCAAAGGTTCTATTAACTTAAAATTCATCTGTCACACAACCTTCACTTGCAGAAGAAACCGTTTTAGCATATTTATACAAAATACCTGATTTTGCCTTTAATGCCGGTGCTGTCCACGTTTCTTTCCTGCTATTTAATTCTTCTATAGAAACGATTACATCTATGGTATTGTTTACTGCATCAATAACAATTTTATCACCATCTTTTACCAAAGCAATTGCACCACCATTTTGTGCTTCCGGTGTTACGTGTCCAACTACAAAGCCATGCGAGCCGCCGCTGAATCTGCCATCTGTAATCAAGGCAACATCTTTTCCTAAACCTTCACCCATTAATACAGAAGTTGGTTTCAACATTTCAGGCATGCCTGGTGCGCCACGTGGTCCGATATACCTGATCACCACCACATCACCTGATTTCACTTTTTTATCTTTCATGGCATCAATAGCTTCCTGCTCAGAATCATAACATTTTGCATTGCCTTCAAAACGTTCGCCTTCCTTACCTGTAATTTTTGCAACTGCACCTTCTGTTGCTAAATTGCCATATAAAATTCGGATATGGCTTGTTGGTTTTATAGGATTTGAAATAGTGTGCAAAAGATCTTGTCCTGCTGATAAATCAGGCAATTCTGCTAAATTCTCTGCAATCGTTTTTCCTGTTACCGTTAGGCAGTCACCATGAATTAAACCTTCTTTTAAAAGATATTTCATTACAGCAGGAACACCGCCAATTTTATGTAAATCTTCCATTACATACTTTCCACTTGGACGAAAATCTGCCAGCATAGGTGTTTCATTTCCTAATCGTATAAAATCTGCTAAGGTTAGCTTCACGCCTATGGTTTTTGCCATGGCAATTAAGTGCATCACAGCGTTGGTGCTTCCACCTAAAACTATCACAATCCTTATCGCGTTTTCAAATGCTTTGAAAGTCATGATATCGCTTGGCTTTATATCTTTCTCTAAAAGATTTTTGATGGCAACCGCTGCTTGTTTCAGCTCATTCTTTTTATCGTCACTCATTGCAGGATTGCTGCCAGAATAAGGCAAGCTCATGCCTAATGCTTCAATAGCCGACGCCATTGTATTGGCTGTGTACATACCACCACAAGCACCTGCGCCAGGACATGCATTATTAATCACATCTTTATAATCTTCATCAGAAATAGTTCCTGCAAATTTTTTACCTAAGGCTTCGAATGCTGAAACCACATCTATATTTTCTCCTTTATGTTTACCAGGTGCAATAGTGCCGCCATAAACCATTAATGAAGGTCGGTTTAAGCGCGACATACCCATAATTACACCAGGCATATTTTTATCGCAACCTGCAATAGAAATAATACCATCATAGAATTGTGCACCGGCATTTGTTTCTATAGAATCTGCAATCACTTCGCGCGAAACCAAAGAATAGCGCATACCTGAAGTACCCATAGAAATACCATCGCTTACACCAATTGTGTAAAAATTAAGCGCCACTAAATTCTGTTGTATGACTAAGGATTTTAAACTCGCAGCCAATGCATTTAAATGCATGTTACAAGGATTGCCGTCCCAACCTGTGGAAGCAATGCCGACTTGTGCTTTTTTAAAATCTTCATCTGTTAAACCTATTGCATGCAACATTGCTTGTGCTGCAGGTTGTGTTGGATCTTGGGTAACTGTTTTGGAATATTTATTGATTTCTGACATACTTTGTAATTGATTTCCAAATTAACGAAACTTTGAACAATATGAAAAGAAAATTTACGCATTACAGGAAATACAGATGTGTGCATAACTGTTATAGGTGATATTAAAAGATTAATGTTAAATTTAAGTTAACCCAATAGAGATGAATAGCAACAAGAGAATAGTTATTGATTTGCACAAGTATTTTGTAACGATCTTTTACATTGTCATGATCACATTGTTTCTGATTGTAACATTTAAATAAATGTGCTGATGAATTTGGCTTTAGCTTAAAGAAATTAAATATTTTTCTTAGGCAATTTATATATAAGACTTGCGGAAATCATTAATTCTGTATAATATTACTTAACCCTTGAAAAAATAGATAACCCTAAAATTAACTAAGATGTCTAGAAACACTAAAAAAGTAACTTTGGATTTACACCAATTGTTTATCGTATCTTTTTATTTGGTAATGATTACACTATTTATATTAGTGTCCGTTATAAATTAAAAGTACTCCAAGAAGTTTGTGTCTTTTCCTGAAACGATGCGCTTGTACCTATTGTGCAACAGGTGACCAATGGTGTCTTCCCAATTAGCTTTTAGCTTATGACCGTTTATACTTTCAATTCCGGCTACTTCGGCAGCTGTACCGGTAAAGAATGCGCCGTCTGCTTCAATTACATCTTCAACACCGAATTGCTTTTCAAGCACTTCAAAACCCATTTGTTTTGCAATATCAATTAGTGTGGCTCTTGTGATACTTGGAAAAATATTATTTAATGGCGGCACGATTAATCTGCCGTTTTTCTCCATAAAAAAAGATGCGCCTGGTCCTGAAGCAATGTAACCTTCTACATCTAATAACAAAGCATCATCGTAACCATTCTGGTGAGCTTCGCGAGTTGCTAAAATAGAATTGACATAATTACCTGTTACTTTAGTATCAACAGGCATTGTTTTAGGATGTGGTCTGCGCCATGAAGACACCAATACTTTCAGGTGATTTGATGGATAATAACGATTCCATTTCCAACAAGTCATTAGTAAATTCGGCTTGTCTGCATCGTGTGCACGCAACGTCATGTTTTTATCCATTAACACTAATGGTCGAATATATGCTTCACGCATTTCGTTCTGCTCCAATAATTCATAAGCAAAATTGATCATTTCCTGAACAGAAAATGGCATCGAAATATTAAGTCGAGCCGCAGAATTTGCCAAGCGTTCAAAGTGTCTTTTTACTTTAAAAATATGTGGTCCTTGCTGTGTATTATAAGCACGCAAGCCTTCGAAAACACCATAGCCATAATGTAAAGTTTGATTGAACGGACTAATTCGGAAATCGTTAACATTTTTAAAATCTCCATTAAAAAACAAAATGGATTTATCATTGTGATATAACATTCTGAAATTTATAAAATTAAAGTTATAAATGATAGAAATCCGGTAGAATTTTATTTTACCTCTTTGTTATTATGTTGTTTAAAATGAGTTATTTATTCTAATTTTAGCACATGAAAAAAGTCGCCGTTATTCGAAAAGCAAGCTTTAATGCAGCACATAAATTGTGGAATGAGAAATGGTCTTTAGAAAAGAATAAAGCGATTTTTGGATTGTGTGCAAATGAGCATTTTCATGGACACAATTATACTTTAGAAGTAAAAGTTATTGGTGAAATTGATACAGAAACCGGTTATGTTATTGATCTGAAAATCATAAAAGATATTATCAAACAGGAAATTGAAGAACGCTTCGATCATAAAAATTTGAATTTAGATACGGAAGAATTTGCAAACCTCAATCCTACCGCAGAAAATATTATTGTAGTGATCTATGATTTAATTCGTGCGAAATTAGATAGCAAATATGAACTTTATTTAAAGCTTTGGGAAACTGAAAAGAATATTGTAGAGTTTCCTGTAAGATAAAAATATGACCACACCATTTATTATCCTGTTTTTAATTTTATCTTTTATTGCAGAGATCTTAGGAACTATTGGTGGTTTCGGATCTTCTACTTTTTTTGTTCCTATTGCCAATTATTTTTTAGATTTCCAAACGGTACTTGGCATTACTGCAGTTTTTCATGTTTTTAGCAACATTTCAAAAATTGCATTATTCAGAAATGGATTAGATAAAAAAATTCTGTTTCGCATTGGAATTCCTGCTGTAATATTTGTTATTATCGGTGCAATTATCAGCAGATATATCGACATAAGATATTTGCAATTAGTTCTGTCTTTATTTTTAATTGGATTGAGTTTATTATTCCTGATAAAAAAACAATTAAAATTTGAACCGAATAAAAAAAATAGTTTTATTGGTGGTAGCCTATCCGGTTTTTTTGCCGGTTTATTAGGAACAGGCGGAGCCATTCGTGGCATTACAATGGCTGCATTTAGTGTTGAAAAATCTGTGTTTGTTGCCACTTCTGCTGCAATAGATTTAGCGGTGGATAGTTCGCGAATGGTAATCTATTATTTTAATGGCTACATACATAAACACGATTTGTACTTAATACCATTTTTAGTCGTAATCGGATTTGTTGGCAGTTATATAGGGAAAATTATTTTAGATAAAATTCCACAAGAGAAATTTAGAATTTTAGTTTTAGTATTAATTCTTATTGTTGGCATTACATTAATCCTTAAGTTTTTTGGAATAAATTATTTTTCTGAATAGCATTTATTAAATTACAATTAATAGAATAGAAATTGTTTTTTAATTGAGTCTTATATACTACATTTAGATTATACATTAATATTATAATCTACAACGCATATGCAAAATAAATTCAGCACATTCATTTTTCTTATTATAATCGGTTTAGTAAGTTTTTTAAGTTCTTGTAAAAAAGATAAAAACAATCTGAACGATTCGGTTGTCATCAGCTCAGTTTTTGGTCGAGTTGTAGATGAAAGTGGAATTGGTGTATATGCTGCAACTGTGCAAGCCGGTGATAAATCTGCAACAACAGATGCAAACGGTATTTTTAAAATAACTAATGTTAGCCTTAGTAAAAATCATGCGTTTGTTAGAGTCAGCAAAACAGGATATTTTGATGGCTCACGAACATTTGTGGCACTATCAGGCAAAATAAATAATGTAGCCATTCGTTTATTAACAAAATCACTTAAAGGAACTTTTTCTGCATCAACAGGCGCAACTATAAATGTTACAAGTGCCGCAAGTGTTGAATTTCCGGCAAACAGTATTAAGAATACAGATGGTTCAATTTACACAGGTACAGTAAAAGTATTCGCTGCCTTTTTAGATCCGACAGACGCTAATTTAGAAACTAAAATGCCAGGTGATTTAATTGGTTTAAGGACAGATAACAGTGAAAATTTATTGCGCTCTTTTGGAATGATGAATGTTGAATTGGAAGATGCAAGCGGAAATAAATTAAATATTGCTGATGGCAAAGAAGTAACGTTAAGTATGACTGTTCCTGCATCATTATTAAGTGCTGCAACTGCAACGATTCCATTATGGTTTTTTGATACAAATGACGGACTGTGGAAAGAAGAAGGATCTGCAACTTTAACCGGTAATAAATATATTGGAAAGGTAAAGCACTTTAGCTGGTGGAATTGCGATACGCCTGCTGCATCCGTTAATCTTACATTCCGCGTAACAGATGCTGATGGCAATCCTATTCCAAATGTTATAACATATTTAAAAAACACTGATAACCGTGATCAGCGTAGCGGAACAACAAATAATGATGGTATTGTATCAGGATTGGTCTATTCTAATACTGTATTAGAGTTATCATATTTTGATGCTTGTGGAAACATAAGCTATATCCAAAATATTGGACCATTAACAACGAATACTGACATAGGCGACGTTATTGTGAATACAACAATACATCAAGGAACTTATTCCGGAAAAATTATTAATTGTGCCGGAAACGTGATTAGTAATGCCTATATTAAGTATACACTTTTACAAAAAGAATATTTTATATGTGCGGAAAACAATGGAAGCTTTAACTTTTCAGTTAACGTTTGTAATATTCCGCAAAATATAACGATGACTGCATATGACATAGATGATCTTAAAATAGGTCTTACACAAGATATAACATTCAATACAGGTAAAACTGATTTAGGGAATATTGCTGCTTGTAATTCAAGTATTGCCGAATATATACAACTTAGTTTTGATGGCGGTCCAACTAAAACTTTTTTGGGTATATCCGTGGAAATTGACACTAACGGTCAAAAATATTTTATTGGTTATTCAGATACTTCTTTATCATATAGCTCATATATAAGAATAAAAACTACCAGTCCTATTGTTGGTATTGGAACTTATGAAGTAAAAGATTTTTCATGCTATTTATACAATCCAAACTTTACAAGATACTTTTCTAAAACGCCAAGTGGCTTAAATACAATTATAACAAGTTATCCAACAAATTCCACAGAATATTATGAAGGTAGTATTAATGGGGTTTTCATAGACAAAACAACACTTTTATCACATGCTGTAAGTTGTGTTTACAGAATAAAAAGTATTCCATAAATAAAGATGTAATATCATTTCTTATCAGGTGTGAAATCTAAGGAAATAGAATTCATGCAGAATCTTTTATAAGTTGGTGGTGGTCCGTCATCGAATAGATGTCCTAAGTGTGCATCGCAACGACCGCATAATACTTCAATTCTCTGCATACCATAAGAATTATCATCCTTATAAATAACACTATTTTTTCTTATGCTTTCAAAGAAGCTTGGCCAACCGCAAGAGCTTGCAAATTTAGCATCAGAACGAAATAAGATGTTGCCACAAGCAGCACAATAGTAGGTTCCTTTTCCTTCATAATCCCAATATTTTCCGATGAATGCTTGTTCCGTATTTTTATTTCTTGCCACTCCATACAAATCTTTCGGCAATATTCTTTTCCAGACAGAATCAGCTAACACTAACTTAGTTGTATCTGTGTTAGAGTAATAAATATTGTTCTTCTGAACATTAGATGTTAAAGCTATTTTCTTTCTTTTATTATCGGATGCTGTTGTATTGGAATGACAACTGAACATCATTAGCACAGCCAAAGCGATGAACGACAATTTTATCTGCATTCTAATTTTTATTATTGAGCAATATATGAACTAATAACACCTTGAATTTATAATAGTTTCACATAATGTTATGCTTATTTCTTAAAATAACTTAATTAAAAATGCTGTACGAACTAAATTTTCATTTTCAGCGTATTACAGATAACCAAACCAATTTCAAATGAAAAAAGTATTTTTTGTTTGCATGACCGTAGGCTTGTTAGCTACCTCATGCGACTGGTTCAAAAAAACGGAACCAACAGAACCACCAATCGTAGAAACTCCATTACCGGATGACTCTACGACAGTAACTACGAATGACTCGTCTTTACAAAAGAAAGACAGTACGATTGTAGTAGTTGAAAAAACAACTGAAACAAAGAAAGAAGTAAAGCAATAAAAACTTCTTTCAATGACAAGCGAGGCGCACCATAGGTGCGCCTCGCGCTATTTAGTTTTAATCAGATTACAATTTCTCTAACAATAAAAAAATTGCATAAAATTCTTGACAATATTAATATTGTTATTTAATTTTGACTATAAATTTATTGTTATGGAAGAAAGATGGAATTCACCACTAACTATTGTTGGAAACACAGCAACTAACGAGTATTATTTCCAAAGAACTGAGATTGAAGAAGAAACTTGGGAAGAAATCACAAAAGGTAATTATATATTATATGTTGCTCCTCGAAGAGTTGGAAAATCTTCTATTATGAAAAATATGGTAAAAAACCATGATGATAGTTATTGTTGTATTTATGAAGATATTGAAGGTGTCAAATCAACTGAAGAATTTTATAAACGATTTTATTATTTAATACTAAGTACATTATCTAAAAAAGATAAAATTGGAAAGAAAGTTAAAGAAGTTTATGATCGACTCAAAATTAAAGAAGTTGCTTTTAATAAAATAGTATTCGACAAAAATGAAATAAACTATTTAGAAGAAATTAGAAACATTTTACCAGAAATAAAAAAATTGGATGTATTCGTTGTTTTATTTTTAGATGAATTGCCTGAAATACTAAATAAATTTATCAAAACAAATAAAACAGATGATGCCATTGAAATATTGAATAATATAAGAGAATGGCGACAAGATGATAATTTTTCAAATTTCAGTATTGTATTTGCAGGTTCAATTGGTTTGCATCATATAACACGCAAATTAGGAAGACCAAAATACATAAACGATATGCATTCTATAAAAGTTCCTGAATTAACACAAGAAGAAGCAATAGAATTTATTCAAAAAGCAACTAAAGATGCCACCATAAAATATGATGAAAAGACAAAAGAAAAGCTTTTAGATAAAATAGGTCATTATCTACCATATTATATAAGCTTAATGTTAGAAGAAATTAATAGAACTTGTAAAAAAGAAGACAAGCGAAAAATTAATAACGATGATATTGATTTAGCGTTTGACAATATTTTAAAAGAACATAAAAATTTCGATGACTGGAAAAGCAGATTGAAAGATTATTTACCAGAACATTTTCCATTCATCAATGATGTATTAGCTTACTGTGCATTCAATGATAAAATTCCTGTTCAAAAAATATATGATTTTGCTGGGCAATATAAAACAGATGACTATATGGATATTATTTATCAACTGCAGTCTGACGGTTATATTTTTGAACATTCAAAACACGAATTTAAATTCATATCTCCTTTTTTGAAACAATATTGGAAAAATATAAATCCACTTTATGGAAACAAATAATATAATAGAACAAAAGCTAAGAATATATCAGAACGCTAATAATACGCCTGAATCAATTAAGCAAAACTTCGTTATTCGTACACATGAGTATGAACTAATTATTGAAGATTTATTAAAGAAAAAAAGAAATGACAGCATTCAGCATGAGCTGATTTTAGGAAGACGTGGTAGTGGGAAATCTACTTTACTAAAACGAATTCAAATAGAAATAGATGAAAACACAGCATTACAAAAGAAATATGTAGCTATTAATTTACCGGAAGAACAAGGCAGAATTTACAGATTATTTGATTTGTGGGAAACTGTTTATGATGAATTATGTGAAAAATATTCAATACAAAACAGCAAAAAAGATTTTGATGAATTTGAAGATGACAAAGAATACACCAATTATATTTTTGGATTATTGCATGAATTGTTAGATAAGAAAAAGCTGATAGCAGTATTATTATTAGATAATTTTGACAGAATACTTGACAATATAAAAGAATATGCAAATATTCTACGCGAAACATTACTCAACTATAATGATATAAAAATCATTGCTGGTAGCACTCGAATGACTGAACATTTTTGGAAATATGATTACCCTTTTTATGAGTTTTTTAGAGTACATCGTTTAGGTGCGCTAACAAGCGAAGAAATAAAAACATTACTAAAACACTGGAGTAAGATTTTAGAAATGCCTCAATTAGAAAATTTCATTTATGAAAAATCCGGACAATTAGAAGCTATACGTATTTTAACAGATGGCTTACCGCGAACCTTGCAGTTTTTTATAAAAATATTAATAGAACACAATTATACAAATGGTTATGATTATCTAAACCAAATATTTGACAAGGTTTCACCATTGTATCAGGAAAGATTAGATAAACTAACACCATCACATCGAAAAATTGTGATGGAAATGGCGTTTATTTGGCATGGTTGCACCGTGCAAGAATTGGTAGATAAATGTAAAATGGAAAGTAAACTAATTTCAGCCAATTTAAAACAATTAGACCAGTATGGAATTGTAGAAACCAGAAAAACAGGTAAAAAAAACAATATTTATTTATTGGCTGAACGATTTTTTAATATCTGGCTATTAGGAACGCAAGGCAATCCAAGCGAACGGCGAAAAGCAAAATATCTAACTATCTTCTTGGAAAATTTCTATAGTAGAGATGAGTTAAAAGAACTTGTAGTTAGTCATATAAAAAAATTACAAAATAAAGAATTAGATTATAATAAAGCTTTACTCCATTCTAAAGCTTTGGCACAATCTAAATATATTACAATAAAAGAAAGAGACAACATTATTGAATTAACCGAATGTTTAGAAGATAAAATTAATGATTGCAAAATAGAGTTACCAGAGAAAGCAAGTAAAATTTTTGACAAAGTCGAAGCTATTTTAAAAAATAATAATTTTGAACAAGCTTTAGTATTAGCAAATGAGATTGAACAAGAAGAAGATGGTGCAAAAGACTCTTTAATTGGATATATATACTTTATAAAAAAAGATTTTGAAAAGGCGGAAGGCTTATTTTTACAATCAATAGAGAAAGGGTTAACGGAGTCTTGTTATATGCTTGCTGTATTATATTATGTACAAGAAAATTTTAAAAAAGCTGAGTATTATTATTTAATAGCTTATAAACAAGGTAATAACAATGCATTATATGATTTAGCAAACTTATATGAAAATAAAAGAAAATTAAACAAGGCTGAACAATATTATTTATTAGCTATTGAAAAAGAAAATACATATGCATTAAATGACTTAGCAAATCTTTATGTTGAACAGAACGAGATAGACAAAGCTGAAAAATATTACTTATTAGCAATTGAAAAAAATAATCCTGAAGCTGTATACAACTTAGCGATATTATATGATAGCCAAAACAAACTTGATAAAGCTGAAAAATATTATTTATTAGCTGGTGAAAAAGGAAATATTAAGGCAATGAATAATTTAGCTGTGTTATATGCAAATCAAAACAAATTTGATAAAGCTGAAAAATATTATTTATTAGCTAGTAAAAAAGGGCATATAAATTCGACAGTAAATTTAGCTTTATTATATGAAGACCAAGGTAAATTAGATAAAGCTGAGCAATATTATTTATTGGCTAGTGAAAAAGGCGATATCGACTCATTATTAAGTTTAGCGATTCTATATGAAGAACAAAAAAAATTAGAACAAGCTGAAAAGTTTTATTTGTTAGCTATTGAGAAAGAAAATGTTAGTGCTTTGAATAATTTAGCTTTATTATATGAAGATCAAAAAAAAGTAAAGCAAGCTGAACAGTATTACTTACTAGCTATTAAAAAGGGTGATACTGATGCAATAAATAATTTAGCTATACTCTATAAAGATCAAAATAAAATTAAACAAGCAGAACATTATCTTTTATATGCAATAAAAGAAGGAAATATAAATGCTATAAATAATTTAGCTTTATTATATGAGGATCAAAATAAATTTGATAAAGCTGAAAAATATTTCTTACTAGCAATTGAAAAAGGAATCTTTGATGGAATAAACAATTTAGCTTTATTATACGAGTATCAAAATAAATTTGATAAAGCTGAAAAATATTTCTTACTAGCAATTGAAAAAGGAAATTTTGATGTTTTGTATAATTTAGCAACATTTTATGAGAAACAAAACAGATTAGAAGATGCTGAAAAATACTATCTATTATCTGTAGAAAAAAATGATATTGAGGCATTAAATAGCTTAGCAATTCTTTATGAAAATCAAAATAAACTAGACAAAGCTGAGCAATATTATTTGTTAGCTATTGAAAAAGGAAACACTAATGCATTAAATAATCTTGCAGTATTATATGATATTCAGGAAAAACAGAATAAAGCAAAAAAATATTATTTACTCGCAAGTGAAAAAGGTGATACTAATGCAATATTTAATTTAGCCTTGCTATACTATAAAATGAAAGAAAAAGAAAAGTTACTAAATCATCTACTTCAGTATGATATTAATTTCAATAATTTTAAACAATTGAAAATTATTTCTTCTATTTGGAATGGAAATATGGATAATATTTTCAATAATATTAAACAATTAATCCTTGGGATAGGTTTTGATGAATTAGGTACATTTTTAATAAATTTATTAATTCATCATCAACAAAATATTTTATTACAATTATTTGAAGATACAGAAATTGGCAAAAAATTAAAGGAAAGCTATATTCCAATTTATTATACAATTCTTTTATTAAAAGATAAACAAGATGTAATTGCATTATCAATACCAAATGAAATAAAAGAGACTGTAGATGATTTAATTAAAATGGTTAAAAATGGGCAGAAATATTATTATTCATAATTCATCAGCGTGAGTTATGAATAATAATTACATCAACGCAGCCACACCAGGCAAGGTCTTTCCTTCAAAAAATTCCAATAATGCGCCACCACCTGTAGATACATAGCTTACTTTATCGGCAAGTTGGAATTTATTTACTGCCGCAACACTATCGCCGCCGCCAACTAAGCTGAATGCGCCATTTTGCGTAGCATGTGCTACTGCAACTGCAATGCTTTTAGTTCCATTCTGAAATTTATCCATTTCAAAAACACCCATTGGTCCGTTCCACAAAATAGTCTTGGAATTTTTTATCACTTCTTCAAATGCGATAATCGCTTCATGTCCAATATCCAAACCCATCCAAAATTCAGGAATATCTGTATTATCAGCCACTTTCGTATTTGCGTTATTATCAAATTTATCTGCGATCACAGAATCTTCAGGCAATAAAATTTTCACACCTTTTGCTTCTGCTTTTTTCAAAATACTAATAGCCAGTTCCAGCATTTCTTCTTCTACCAAAGAATTTCCAACATTGCAACCTAATGCTTTAATAAATGTGTAAGCCATGCCACCGCCAATAATGATATTGTCGGCAATATTCAATAAATTTTCAATGATCAATATCTTATCAGAAACTTTTGCGCCACCAAGAATTGCCGTAAAAGGTTTTTCCGAATCATTTAATACTTTCGTTGCATTCTTAACTTCTGATGCCATCAAATAACCGAATGCCTTATTTTCTTTGCTAAAATGTTTTGCGACAATGGTTGTACTTGCATGCGCGCGATGTGCCGAACCGAAAGCATCATTCACATATATGTCGCCATGATGAGCCAGCTTTGCAGCAAATGCTTCGTCGCCATTTTCTTCTTCTTTGTAAAAACGTGTATTTTCTAACAGTATAATTTCTCCACTTTTTATATTGTTGGTCAATGTCTGACTTTCTTCATCTACACAGTCTTCTGCAAATTTTATTTCTTTATTAAGTAAAGATGATAAGTGTTTAACAACATGTTTCAGTGAAAATTTTTCTTTGTCGATCGTTCCATCTTCTTTTAATTTCTTTAATGGTCTGCCTAAATGCGACATCAGCACCACGCTTCCACCGTCGTTCAAAACCTTGTTGATCGTTGGTAAAGCAGCCTTGATACGTGTATCGTCTGTGATGTTAAATTGCTTATCGAAAGGAACGTTAAAATCGACTCTGATCAACGCTGTTTTATTTTTAAAATTGATAGTTTCTACGGTTTGCATAGGATAGTTATAAGTAATGAGTGATAAGTAATAAGATAATTTATAAAGTTAGATAAAACGCTTGACATTGAATATCAACTTTTAACTATTTTACATAAATGCTACTTTTTCTGTTAATTCTGCTAAACGGTTGGCATAACCATATTCATTATCATACCAACCAACAATTTTTATCAATTGTCCAATTTGCTGAGTTAAACCTGCATCGAATGTACAAGAAAACGGCGAATGAATAATGTCTGAAGAAACGATCGGATCTTCTGTGTAATCGAGAATATTTTTATACTGATGTTGCGCAGCATTTTTAAATGCTGCATTTATTTCTTCAATGCTCGCTGATTTTTCAATATTACAATATAACTCTGTAGAAGAACCTACAATTACCGGAACACGAACGGCACCACCTGTTATTTTTCCTTTTATTTCCGGCAAAACCCATTCTAAGGCTTTCGTTGCATTGGTGCTGGTTGGAACAATATTTTGCGCTGCAGCACGTGCGCGTCTAAAATCAGATCCGTGAATACTATCGTGCAGCTTTTGGTCGCCTGTGTAAGCATGAATAGTGCTCATAATAGCATTTTGGATACCAAAATGTTCGTCCATGATCTTTACCATGGGTGCAAGACAATTGGTAGTACAAGAAGCATTTGAAATAATAATATCTTCTTTCGTAATAATGCTGTCGTTAATTCCTAAAACGATGGTTTTTACTTCTTTATCGGCTGGTGAAGACAGAATCACTTTTTTAGCACCTGCATTAATGTGTTCCTGTAATTTCTGCTTATCTCTAAATCTGCCGCTACATTCAATAACGATGTCAATATCCAGATCCTTCCATGGCAAATCTTTAGATTCGGCAATAGAAGTGCTTATAATTTCTTTATTATCAATATAAAGATGCTCTTCTTTTGCGGTAATGGTTTTATTCCACTTGCCTTGTGCTGTGTCGTGCTTTAACAAATAAACCAAGGCGTCATTTGGCGCAATGTCGTTTACGGCAATAATATCAATATTATCTTTATCAAATAAAATTTGGAGTACTAAACGACCGATTCGTCCAAGTCCGTTTATAGCAATTCGTGGTTTTGACATACTGTAGATTTGTACAAATGTAAGATAGTAGAAACTATTTAAAAAGAAATTTGTGTTAAGGTCTTGTAAGAACGTAAAAAGTTACTATATTTGCACTCGCTTAGAAAAACGGCCCGTTCGTCTAGGGGTTAGGACAGGAGATTTTCATTCTTCAAACACGGGTTCGATTCCCGTACGGGCTACAAAGAAAAAGGTTTCCAATTTGGAAACCTTTTTTAATTATGTGGCTTCGATAAACTCAGCCTGACAATTGATAAACTCAACTTGACAATTGATAAACTCAGTCTGACAAGAATATGAGTTTGACAAACTCAGCCTGACAAAATCTTAATTTGTGAAATCCGGCATTCTTCTTAATTCGTCTGCACCAAAAATATTTCTTCTGCTTGTTTTAAAACGGTCTCTATTCCTGAGATATCTGTTCCACCTGCAGTTGCGTAGAATGGTTGTCCACCGCCACCGCCTTTAATTGCTTTTGCTAATTCTTTCACTAAGTTTCCTGCGTGTAAGTTTTTTGTTTTCACTAAATTTTCAGAAATGATGATGGAAATCAATGGCTTATCATTTACAACCGCAACTGCAACAAAAAACAAATCATCGAACTCATTTTTAAGGTCGAATTGAATTTTCTTCAAGCCATCGCCATTTACTCCTTCTACTTTTTCTATTAAAAGATTTGCGTTGTTTCTGTTGGTTACTTTTGTGCGTAATTGCTGCTTTACAATCTCTACTTTTTCGTTTTGATGTTTCTCTAATTCTTTTTTCAAAGAAGCATTTTCATCTAATAAAGATTGAATCGCTTTTACACTGTCTTTTGGATTTTTTAATTCCTGATTCAAATTAACTAATTGGCTAATTTTCTCATTAACGAATTGTAACGCCAACTCACCACTCACCGCTTCTATCCTGCGAACACCAGCTGCTACTGCACTTTCCGAAGTTATTTTGAATAAACCTAATTCACCTGTTGAGCCAACGTGCGTGCCTCCACAAAGTTCAATAGAATAATTTTCATCCATAATAACCACACGAACCACATCACCATATTTCTCACCGAACAAAGCCATTGCACCGAGTTTCATCGCTTCTTCTTTTGGCAATTCTTGAATGACAACAGGAATATTCTGACGGATCTTTTCGTTCACGATATTTTCAACTTGTTCTATTTCTTCATTGCTCACTTTAGCAAAATGAGAGAAATCGAAACGCAGGTAATCTGAGTTATTCAAGGAACCTTTTTGTGCGATATGTTTTCCTAAAACCTGTTGTAAGGCTGCTTGTAATAAATGCGTAGCTGAATGATGAATACTTGTTTTCTTACGCATGCCAGCATCTACTTTCACTTCTACTTCGCCGTTTAAATCTGCAGGAATCGTTTCTAAAAAATGTACAATCAGATCGTTTTCTTTTTTGGTATCTACAACTTCATAAACGCCATCGCTGAAACTAATGTAACCTGTATCGCCAACCTGACCACCACTTTCTGCGTAGAAAGGTGTTTTATCTAAAACGATCTGATATTGTTCTTTTCCTTTCGATTTTATTTTGCGGTATTTTAAAATTGCTGTTTTAATTTCCAACGTATCATATCCAACAAAAGAAACCGAACCTTCTTTTAACGTGATCCAATCATCTACATTTAATTCCGTTGCATCTCTGCTTGTTGTTTGGTCTTCTTTCTTTTCCTGTTCGTAAGCTGCTTCATCTACATCATAATTATTTTCCGATGCGATTAATTTTGTTAAGTCGATAGGAAAACCATAAGTACCATGTAATTCAAAAGCTGCTTTTCCACTGATGATTTTATTCGGTGATTCTTTTAAAATAACATCTAATCTTTTTAAACCTTTTTCTAATGTTTTTAAGAAACCGTTCTCTTCTTCCAAGACTACTTTACTTACAAACTCTACCTGTTTTTGTAGTTCAGGAAATACATGTTCGAATTGTTTTGCCAATACAGGAACCAATAAATGCAATAATGGTTCTTTCCTGTCTAAGTAAGAAAAATAGTAACGAACCGCTCTTCTTAAAATCCTGCGAATGACATAACCAGCACCAGTATTGCTTGGTAATTGTCCATCTGCAATTGTAAACGAAACTGCACGTATATGATCTGCCAATACTCGAAAAGCAACTGCTTCTTTGGTATCAGAGCCATCGTATTTTTTATTCACAAATTTTTCTGTTGCTTCTATGGTTCCTGAGAAAACATCAGTGTCATAGTTAGAACTTTTCTTTTGTATCACACGCACCAAACGCTCGAAGCCCATTCCTGTATCTACATGCTTTGCTGGCAAATTCTCTAATATTGTATATTCAGTAATTAAACCTTGCCTTAATTTATCATATCCAATTTGTGCTTTTATTTCAGCATCTTTTTCCTGAAAACCTTTAAGTCCGCCTTTATCTTTATTCCAAGTTCTGTTGAACTGGATAAATACATTGTTCCAAATTTCTATCACTTGTGGATGGTCATTATTTACCAAAGTTGCGCCATCTATTGCTTTTCTTTCTTCATCGGTTCTGCAATCCACATGGATTTCGGTACATGGACCACAAGGACCTGTGTCGCCCATTTCCCAGAAATTATCTTTTTTGTTGCCTAATAAAATGCGGTCTTCTGCAATAACTTTCTTCCAGAAATTATAAGACTCCGAATCTTTCGGCAAACCTTCTTTGTCGTCGCCTTCAAAAATGGTGACGTATAATTTATCTTTATCCAGCTTCAAGACTTCTGTTAATAATTCCCAGCTCCATGCAATGGCTTCTTCTTTGAAATAATCACCGAAGCTCCAGTTGCCGAGCATTTCGAACATGGTGTGGTGGTAAGTATCTACGCCTACTTCTTCCAAATCGTTGTGCTTGCCAGACACACGCAAACATTTTTGTGTATCTGCAATACGCGGATTTTCGGGTTTGGCGTTTCCTAAAAAGTAATCTTTAAACTGGTTCATGCCGGCATTGGTAAATAACAATGTCGGATCATTTTTCACCACCACCGGTGCCGATGGCACGATCTGGTGACCTTTACTTTTGAAAAAATCTAAAAACGCCTGGCGAATCTCTTGTGCTGCTAACATACTTTCCATAGCGCAAAGGTAAAAATTTGAAACGCAATATAAAAATGTGGAGTTTTAAGGAATGATGAGGGTTTTGGGTGCTGGTATTAATCTATTCCTAAATATTTTTTTGCTACACTTTCTGCTTTTTCTCTAGCAGCTTCTCCACTAATAAATCGTTCTTCATATTCATTAGAGTCATCAATAGTAATTTCATTCTTTTGCATATCGTAAACTGCCCACCACCAATAATCTTCATCCATCCATTCTGCACGTAACATCAAACCAGACCATTCCGCAGTGCAATCGTCAGACAAATTACCTTTCCATTCAATTGATTGCCTCGATAATATTTTTCTATCACTTAAAGTCATGTAACAATCGTTATTGATGTTTAAATTTATAATGGCTAAATTAGTTCACACTAATGAGTCTTAAGAATTCATGCCATAAAAATAAAAATTATATTTCATCAAGTTCAATTTTGATTTCATCTATAAGAGTCTCTTTTAGTATTCTAAGATGACTAGCTGTTTCTTGTAATTCCAGTTCTTGTTTTTTTAATTGATCTTGATTATGGATAATATTATTCGCAAATTGCTTCATAAATATTCCAGACATTTCTAATGAGTTTTCATATGCAAGCTCAATATTCTCAAGTGACTTTAATACATTTTTACCTGCAATTAGCTTTATTGTTGCAGTTTCCTGCTTTAGTTTAATTAAACTTTGATTTGACTTGAAAAGTAAATTCGTAATCACGTTAGAAAATTCTGAAGCTGCTTTTAGTTCTTTTGTTTTATTTCCTTTAGCATTTAAGAATTCTGATGTAAATTGATTCATAGCAGGCATAAATTCAGTTTGAGTCTCTTGATTTGAAGTTGTACTTAATTCATCCAGTAAGTTAAAATATTTGAAATATTGATTGCGTTTATCTTCATATTTATATTTTCGTTTAGAAATATCTAATTGAAATTTGGAAGTAACTTTTTCTTTTTCTTCGGTTAATTCTTTAAGGTCTTCTAATAATGCCTTATTTTTGCCCTTTTCGTTGAAATAAGCAGATACATATCCTGTTATAAATCCTAATATTAAAGTTCCTATTGAAATTATTTCTGTTCTCATGAATATGGTTTGTTAGGTGGTAAAGTATTTAAATACAAAAATATTATGTCATTCCAAATATAACAATTTTGCTATATAAATCTTAAACTCCCTTTCACCACTTCCACCAACACTTCATCTTTAGCTTTTAGTAAACCGTTTTCTTGTTCTAGTTGTGCTATATGTTCGTCTTTGGTGGTGCCTATGGGTGAGCATCTTGTTGTCAGACTGAGTTTATCGAAGTCAATAGATAGGCTTCGATAAACTCAGCCTGACAGCGTGAGAGATTGCTTCGTGCCTCGCAATGACGAAAAGATGCGTTATATTTTATAATTGTTTCTCCAACATTAACCATTGTTCCTCCAACTTTAAGTATTGTATTCAAAACATTGGCAATTGTTCCTACAACATTGCTCATTGTTCGCTCAACATTATCCATTGTTCTTTCAACAATCATCATTGTTCATCCAACTCTACCCATTGTTTTCTACACATTGGCAATTGTTGTGCGAACATTACTCATTGTTCGTACAACATTCATCATTGTAGGCGCAACAATCATTATTGTTCATTCAACTCTACCCATTGTTCTCGAAACATTACCTATTGTTCGCACAACAATTACCATTGTACATGCAACTTTAACCTTAACATTTTATTTCTTTTTCAAGAATTTATTGCACTCAACATTTCTGCTTAATCTTCAATACTGATAAGGCATACATAGCATCATATTAATAGTTTTTTACATGCAAATAATTTTTATATAGTTAGTGGTAAAATATATTCAATATTTTCTCGTTATACATTCAGATTGGTTGCAACATTCTATCATTTATTAAAATCTTAAATAAAAAACAAATGAAAAATGCAAGTTACCTGCCGCGCGATAAAAGCGGGCAAAGAATTATGGCTGAAAAATTTTGCAGCTAAGATCTCCAAATATGCAACGAAGTATAATATTGCTGCTGCCGAGGTTACCGAGATCAAACAGGCTTCTGATTACATCGTGTATATCAATGATTATTTTAACCAGTTTTCCGATTACCTGAAAGAATTATCAGAATACCAAAAGGAAATACATAATGGCAATGGTCATTACAATTCGCAGAGTTTAGTACCTGCACCACCTGTTTTTACTACTGTTCCGCCTGTAGTAGCACCTGATGTTTTCAGTCGAGCCGTATCTTTGGCAAACAGAATTCGTGAACATCATAAATACACCACTGCCGATGGTAACGATTTAGGCATAGAAGTGCCCCAAAAAACCAAAAAAGTAATAGATATTGATAATGCGAAACCTATTGTAAAACTTCAGCTGATAGATGGCGGACATCCGCAACTGATCTGGAAAAGAAACGGATTAGATGCTATGGAAATTTGGGTGGACAGAAATGGCGGTGATAATTTCAGTTTTTGTGAAGTTGATCTGAAACCAAACTTCACAGATAACTTTACTTTGCCTGAAAAACCTGCACTCTGGCGATACAAAGCCATCTACCGAAAAGACAATAAGCAGGTTGGACAATGGAGCGATATTATGAGTATTGCTGTAGTAAGATTTTAAATTTTTATTCCTGTTATGTAAAACGCCATGCAATTAGCATGGCGTTTTTGTTTAGTATAATATCTGGTCAGTTCATCTTTCGTTGGTAAAGACAAAATCGATATAAAAATACTTAGTGTGAAGCATCTTTATATTTCCAAATTGAGCCGTTTTTAGTGATTAGTTTTTCTAAGCTTCCTTTATCGGAAAGTTCGTTCAATACTTTTTCACTTTCATGTCTTGGTATTCCTGAGAGTTCTGAAAATTCTCTTGCCATTAATGTGGAATATTTGGCAAAAAGAAATTCCCAGTTTTTATTGTACGCACTTTTTGTTGCTGTAGTATTTAGTTTTAAAATAGCAGCTTCGTAAACTGAATAAGGTTTTGTGCCGTATATCATTTCCTTATTACCGGAATGGTCTATAAAGAACATCGTTGGAAAACCTCTTACGCCAAGTTCTTTTGCTATTTTCAGATCTTCTTCAAAATGCAGCTTTGCCTTGGTGTCAATATCCGCTTTTAATTGTGCAGCATTCAATCCGACTTTTTTAGCAGCGGTTTCCAAATGTTCCCATTTTGTAATATTCTTCTTTTGAAGGAAAACCATTTCCCTGATCTCTCTCAAAAATAAAATAGCTTTGTATTCATCTTGAATTTGAGCTGCCTTAAATGCAATAGATGGTGGAAAAGAAGAAGGCAAAGGATCTTCTAACCAAACATCGCCAACAATAGGCACATCATAATGAATGCTCACTTCGTCCCAATGGTGTGCCACATCCGATGGCTTACTAATGCCACCACTGTTATAACTCCAATCCGGCAGCAAGCCACCCATTCTGTATTCTATCTCTATGCTGTTGCCATATTCCAATTTCAATTTTCGCAGTTGTGGTTCAATTGCCCAACAAGAAGAACAAATTGGATCAGTAAAGTAAAGTAGACGTATTGGTTTGTTGGTTGATTTAACATCACTTTTATTGACTTCTGTTTTGTCAGAAGGAATTTCGCACATGCCTTTTTCCGGGTTGCATAATAAAGGATTACTTTGTTCTTTCATGTTTTTTTTATTTTGAGAATGGCAATTTGTATTACCAAAAATTAGAATTGTCAATATTATGAGATAAGTTATTTTCATCATATAGAGTATATACCATTTGTCTATCTTTACACAAAATTGAACATTAAAAATTTATTGAGCAATAAGTCAGTTTTTTATGACTACTAAAAAAGTATCAGAACAAAATGAAACGTGTCCGGCACAGGCACTTTTAAAACAATTGTCGGGAAAATGGAAGCCTGAAATATTCCGTTTGGCTCTTGATGGTCCTTTACGTTTTAGCAGTTTACTGCGTCAAATTTCAGGCTCTAATAAACAAACGCTTTCTGTTGCCTTAAAAGAATTAGAGGAACTTGGATTATTACAAAAGGTAGTCATTAAGGAAAAACCTTTGCATATTGAATACTACTTAACTGAAGACGGAAAGTCTTTAATTCCAGTTTTTAAGCAGCTTGAAAATCTGTAACGATGTAGTCTTCCAGTAACGTGTTTATTCCTTTCCATGTAACAGCTTGTCTATTTTATGGAAGCATGAAAATACATTATCGTTAAATAAGTGTTCGAGCTTCGCCAGCATATTGGGTTCAAGGTCTACAATTTCCGGATATATTTCAAGTATGGTTTCGTGTATACGTTTATCCAGCAAATTTAAAAACCTCGTTTGTCGGCTACCGGATTCACGTGCAGCACTTGCAACAGGTTCCAGCTCTTCAAAAGATTTTTCTACTTGTTTATGCTCTTCTATCCTTTCTTCTAAAGGTTTTTGCATGCGTGATAAAACATGCTCGCATTGCAAAGGCATCCAATAGCAAACCAACAAGTAATCATTCAGATGATTGTATATAGAATGGAGTGCCTCATCTCCAATATGCTGTAAAGTTTGAAATTCATAAGAGCCGTATTTAGTAAGCGATTTGCGCGTGGACTGATAATAGTTATACAAGTTGATATCGTACTCTTTGATGTAATATCTTAGCAATTCGCTAAATGAATAAAAATATTTAAACTTATGTTTAACAGGTTCTTCAATTTCCACTTCAAAATCGAAAAAAACAGTTTCTGCATCCACATCATGTGATTTATGTGTAATGTTACTGATTGAATATTTCATAATTAAAATTTCTCAAATATCTAAAATAAATACTAATTCTACACCTGTTACTTATTAATTTTGTGGATGATGTATCTAATCCATCTTGAATTTTCTTTAACTTAGAGCTATGAAAAAGGTTGCTATTTTATTTTTTTATGTTTGCTCAATAAAAGGATTTGCCCAAAACAATCCTTCAGATGCTTTTCAAAGAATCAGCACAGAAATGAAAAACTTTACGGTGGATACTTCTGCCGTACCGAATGATTCTTTAAGCGATGCCATCAGAAAACTGCGCAGCACTAAAGGTGGCTTTAATATTACAGAAGCGGTAGAATACAAAATTGCAGAAGATCTCAACAAAGGTGATCTTAATAAGGCAGCAGCCGACAAGCTGACTAATTTCTATACACAAGGCAACGGAAAGCGTTGGTTAGAAAATGCGGTGATCTGGATCTACAGAAAACAGTTTACTTTGCCTGAAGTAAATGAACTGGTACTGTTTTACCAGTCGCCTGTCGGAAAGAAGATGTCACAGAACTTTCCTGTGGTGATGCTGCAATCGATGAAAGCTGCCGAACAGATCATAGAGCAGTTTAAAAAAGCTAATATCAAGTAGTCTTCATTGTCAGATGCTTCGTACCTTAGCAGGACAAGGCAAACTTGATGCGCATCTTGTTGTCGATCTACAAGCGAAGAATCTCTAAACTATCACTAAAATGCTTCGTGCCTCAGCATGACAAAAGCCTAAGAAAGCTTTAAAGTTGCATTGGTTTTCAACTGTTTAAATCAATGTTGGAAAAGTATTGGATTAATGCTAAATTTGAAGCACCTAACGCAATGCAAAAAGAAAAGTATTACTACAATCCTAATACGCTTAAGTACGAAAAATACAAAGTAAGTATTAGTCAGCGCATTTTGCGTGTAGCAGGCTTCTTCACTTCCGCTTTCTTTTTTGGTTTCCTGGCAATGGTTTTAGGTTATAGCGCGTTCGACAAACCGAATGTACAATCTGAGAAAATTGGTCTACGACAAATGCAGGAAAAATATGAGATCTTAGATAAGCGTGTTGAAGCATTATCAAAAGTTTTACAGGATTTAGGCGATCGTGATGATAATATTTACAGGGTAATTTTTGAGTCTGAGCCGCTTCCTGACAATTTACGTACAGGTGGCATCAATCGTTCTAAAGTTTACGCGCAGCTTAAAGATCTTCCGGAAGCAACGGTAATTACCAACACTTTAACAAAGTTAGAAGGCTTGGAAAAACGTACTTATGTGCAATCCAAGTCTTATGACGAACTCGCCAAGCTAATAAAGAATAAGGAAGCCTTGCTGGCAAGTATTCCTGCCATTCAGCCTGTTTCTAATAAAGATCTGAAACGTATTGCATCAGGTTATGGCTACCGTATCGATCCTGTTTACAAAACCACACGCTTTCATGCCGGTTTAGATTTTACAGCAGAAACAGGTACACCTGTATATGCAACCGGTGACGGCATCGTGGAAATTGCCGGTTCGCAAGGTGATGGTTATGGTAATAAAATAGTGGTAAATCATGGTTATGGTTATGAAACTTTGTATGGACATAACAGTAAGATTTTGGTACGTGCAGGAGAAAAAGTAAAACGTGGTCAGACGATTGCATTAGTTGGCAGCACCGGAAAAAGTACAGGACCACATTGTCATTATGAAGTTTGGAAAAATGGTAATAAGATCGATCCTGTTAACTATTTCTTCAACGACTTATCGCCGGAACAATACGATAGATTGCTTAAAATTGCAGAACAAGGAAACCAAGCGTTTGACTAAATTAATTTTAGAATTGTTGAATTATAGAATTTTAGAATTCAATAACTCAACAACTCATTAACTCAACAATTAAAAAACATGCCTTATAAAGAGAAAGAAATAGAGAAAATGTATTTTACCATCAGTGAAGTGGCAAAGCAATTTAATGTGGCTGCATCGTTGATACGTTTTTGGGAAACAGAGTTTGATATTCTTAAACCTCGAAAGACGACGAAAGGAAATCGTTTATATTCTAAGAAAGATATTGAGAATTTCCGATTGATCTATCACTTAGTAAAAGAGAAAGGTTATACTTTAGATGGTGCCAAAAAGAAGCTGAAGGAAGGTGGCGAAGAGAAAACTGATAACAATGCGGAAATTGTATCACGCCTGAAAAATATCCGCAAATTTTTAGAAACTATGTATAAGGAATTATGAGAAAAGATTTACAATTTACAATGTATGATTTACGATCAAAGAACAGAAATTTATTCTTTATTCTTTGTTCATTTTTTATAGTTATCTCTTGCAGGCATGATGCTGATGAGCAGGCTGCTTCACCCTATTTTACGAACTTTTTTACAGGAAATGAAGCTGACGTATTACGTGGTATCAACTTCAACATGACGGCTGAAGACGTGAAGAAAACAGAACAATCGAGGTTATATGAAACAACGGCAGACCATTTATTTTATGTATTCTCTTTTCCTACCGATTCTACCGCTTTTTCGGAATATGCAGATGTGCAATATTTCTTTAATGAGAATAACCAATTGGATGTGATCGCCAACCACATTTACCTGAATGATACCATTCAGCGCGACCAGCTACAGCATACTTTATCGCAGGATCTGAGTAAACGTTTTGGTAAACCGGAAACAAACACTGCAAACGATAAAGTTTGGACTGCTGATTTTAAAGATAAAATTTCAGGTAAGAAATATAATTACACAATCACCGTAGAAAGACTGGAAGATGAAGAAGATCCTGAAGCGATCGGTGTTACCATCGAATATTACTTAAAGCGATAGATTAAGCTTTTTCTTTCTTCTTAATATTTGCTTTTTCATTTTCCAACCAGTCGGCAACCATTTCTTTTGTCAGTTCTAAATGCGCATCAGAAATAATTTTCATGGCTTCCTGGTTATTCAGAATTTCCTGCTCTATCTGTGCCTTGTCTAAATTTGTGTAAAGCGTCAGCTTCTTATTTAACTCATGGTTTCGCTGGTTGATATTTTCTAAAGTATTCAGTTCAATCTCATGTTCTATATTTTTCAACTTCTCATCATACGGACCTTTTGCAGAAAATAATTTCGACAAAACAGGTGCAGTTTCAATACAAATAAACAACAGCATAATGAATAAGCTTGGTATTTGTGGCAGCTTTGCCAAACCATCTAAACGCGCCATTAAACCATCGTAATTGGTAATGGCAGGTTGTGCTTTTGCATATGCAGTGTCGCGTTGTGCTTTCAATGCTAAGACCTGCTTTTCGCGCTCATCAATTAGTGGCTGATATTTTGTTTGCAGGTCTTTCATTTCCTGCTCAATCTTATCATACTGCATCTTCTTTTCTTTGAACACAGGACCTTTTCCTAATTTATTTGTGCCTCGCGTACCTTCAGCTTCACCAATAAATGCTGTGTATAACGAATCTCTGGAAACACCCATTTTTGCAATCTCATTTTTATACTGATCGATCTCTTTTCGCAGGCTATCTGCAATTGGATTGAATTGTTGCTCTGTTTTTCTTTGCGATTGTATGGCAAATTCTCGCTGCTGCTCTTCTACTTTCTGTGCAATTTCTTTTTCAAATATCTTTAATTCCAAAGGTTTGGAAATTACAATGGCTAATATAAAGGCTAAAATTAATCGCGGCAACACAAGTTTAAATTCGTTCCAAAACCTGTCTTCTTTTCTTAATGTAGAAACGATAAATCTATCTAAATTAAAGATGACAAAACCCCAAATTATTCCAAATGCAATAGATGGATACAAGCTGTTAAAAACAGTATAGAGTGCGTAACCACCCGAAATGGAAGCGAGCAAACCTGTAAAGAATACAGTTGCGCCAATGCCGACATATTTGTTTTGTTCAGAGTGCGGACAATCGCGCAACACATCTGTATTGGCACCTGAACACCACCAAAAGAATTGTGTAAATCCACCAATTTCTCTTATTGGTTGTTGTGTATGATTGGTCATTGTTTCCATAATTTAAGTCGTAAGTCGTGAGTAATAAGTCGTAAGTTTTTGTTATTGAAATCAAACATTAAGAATTAATTTTTATTCATAATGTTTGCGAATAGTTTGAATAATATCTTTGAGTTTATAATTGTCTTTAAATGAATTTTCCATCTTATCAAAAAGCCTCGATTTGAAAGATTTCATGTTGTCATTTCGAGCGAAGCGAGCAATCTCATTGCTATGTTGAGCTTGTTGAGTGTTATGCTGAGTTTGTCGAAGCATCACCTTATTCAACTCTATGATCTTCGGTTTCACAGCAGTATTATCTTTCTGAATTTGAATGACACTCGGAATTTGCAGTGTTGGAAAGTTGATGTTGTTTAATCTTTGAATAGTTGGAATCTGCGTCTTAAACAAATCAATATTGTTTGTGGTAATTTCAGGCATTTTCACCATCAGTTTTTCCATAACAGGCAATGGAAAAACACGCACAAAAAAAGTTACTTCTTCGCTGTGGTTTCTATTTTTTGCAGTTATCTTATATTGTGTATTTTGGGTTAGATAAAATTCCTTCTTGCCAATCGCCTGCACAAATCCAACACCGTCAATTGATATCCAATCTGCGTTTAAAATATTCCAATGCAATTCAATCGTTTGTCCGTTCAGAATTCCATATTGATTTGAAAACTCTTTTGTCGTTTGCATTTCCAAACGACGATTTAAGCGCGTGTCTAATGCATATAATGTGTATGAAATAATAGGTTCAGATAAATTATCGGAAAGTTCTTTAGGTTGAAAAGTTTCTAAATCATCATTCTTAGAAAATTTCTTCCAAAAATACACGACACCTAAAACGGCAAGCATCAACAGAACAATAATTGTTGTGGTCAATTAATTAGTTTTTGATAATACGTCGCAATAAACTAATTAGTATTACAACAAGTTCCGAGAAATGAAAAATTAAGATTTCTTAAGAATTGTGTTCTAAAGTTTTTTGTTAAAACGAAATGTAATTTTTTGTAAGTTTGTATTACAAAATATAATTTCATGTCAACGATAATATTAAAAACAACCTCAAAGAAAAAACTTGACTTAATAGAGGCATTGGCAAAAGAATTAGGCATTAGCGTACAAAAAGAGATAGTCAAAACTAAAACACCTAACTCTACTACTTTAAAAGCAATTAAAGAAGCTAAATTAGGCAAATCGACAAAAGTTACATTAGATGCTTTTAGAAAACAATTGTACGCATAATGTATCAATTAGAACTCGTTAATCAATTTAAGAAAGACTTGAAACTTGCCAAGAAGCGTGGTTTGGATATGGAATTATTAGATAAGGTTGTCACGTTATTAGTTACTCAAGGCAAATTACCTGTTAACTATAAATCGCATATTTTAAAAGGAAATTACAAAGGATTATGGGAATGCCATATTCAACCAGATTGGCTATTAGTTTGGGAACAAAATGAAACCATCAGATTAGTTACACTTTACAGAACAGGCACACATTCTGATTTATTCAAATAATTTTCTTACGCAGATAAATATCTACTATTTTATTGACAGATAAATTCAATTTGGTTAAGCTTGATAAATAACTGATTGATTTAATTTCTTTGATATCAGTATTTGTGTAGATAACTCTTTTAAGCTTGTAAGTTGCAAAAAAACCTTTCTGCCAATTTGTCACTTTGTCTTATTTTTTGTAACTTCGCCTTTCCTTTTTAATCTTATCAAAGCAACTTATCGCAACCTTACATGAGCGAACTTTTAGAATATATCGAACAAAAGAAACACGACGAAACTCGTCAAGGCGAAGCATTAAATTTGTCTTTGAACGAATCTGAATTTAAAAACAACAAGCATTTTTATATTGAAAGTTATGGCTGCGCGATGAATTTCAGCGACAGCGAAATTGTTGCTTCCATTTTATCAACAGAAGGTTTTGGCATTACTACCAATATTTTTGATGCGGATTTAGTTTTATTAAATACTTGTTCTATTCGTGAAAAAGCAGAACTAACAGTTCGTCAACGCTTAACCGTTATCAATCAAATAAAAAAGCAAAAACCTGATATGCTGGTTGGCGTTTTAGGCTGCATGGCTGAACGGCTAAAATCTAAATTTTTAGAAGAAGAAAAACTGGTTGATATTGTTGTCGGACCAGATGCTTATCGTTCTTTGCCACAATTATTACAAGAAGCAGAAACAGGACAAAAAGGTGTAAATGTTTTATTATCACGCGAAGAAACTTATGCTGATATTTCGCCTGTTCGTTTAGATAAAAATGGCGTTACTGCTTTAATTTCTATCATGCGTGGCTGTGATAATATGTGTTCATTTTGTGTAGTGCCTTTTACACGTGGTCGCGAGCGAAGCCGAAATCCGGAAACAATTATTCAGGAAGCACGTAATTTATTTGAACAAGGCTATCGTGAAGTAACATTACTTGGTCAAAACGTAGATTCTTATAAATGGAAAGGCGAAGAAAATCAAAACAATAAAGAAGCGGAAATACTGATGACTTTTGCGCAATTGTTAGAAGCTGTTGCGCAAGTAAATCCGTTGTTACGTGTGCGTTTCTCTACTTCACATCCAAAAGATATTGGCGATGATGTTTTGCATACCATTGTAAAATATCGCAACATTTGCAATCATATACATTTGCCTGTACAATCAGGAAATACGGCATGTTTGGAGCGAATGAACAGAACTTACGACAGAGATTGGTATTTAAACAGAATTGATGCAATCAATAAGATAATTCCAAATTGCGGTATTACCAGCGATATTATTGCAGGTTTTTGCGGCGAAACGGAAGAAGAACATTTAGATACTATTTCGCTGATGAAATACGCAAAATATGACGCAAGTTATATGTATTATTATTCTGAAAGACCAGGCACAATGGCTGCAAAAAAATACGAAGATGATGTTCCTTTGGAAACAAAAAAACGTAGATTAGCAGAAATTGTTGAAGTTCAATACCAACTATCTTTAGAAAATAATTTAAAAGATATTGGAAAGACTTTTGAAGTTTTAATAGAAAAAACATCAAAGAAAAGTGATGATGAATTTTGTGGCAGAAACGAACAAAGTAAAGTAATTATTTTTCCAAAAGGAAATTATAAAGTTGGCGATTATGTAAATGTTTACGTAGAAAGTGCCAACAAAGCAATGTTAAAAGGTATCATAATTGACAATTGATGATTAACAATTAACTATTAGTATATAAAATTCATCGTTAAGATCATTGTTAATCGTACATCGTTAATCGTTAATTAAAAAAATGGAATTACAAGCAGTAAAACAAAGATTCGGAATTATAGGCAATGCACCTGCTTTAAACAGAGCGTTAGAAGTAGCCGTTCGCGTTGCACCAACCAATCTATCTATTTTAATAACAGGTGAAAGTGGTGTTGGTAAAGAAGTTTTTTCGCAGATCATTCATAACTTATCAACCAGAAAACATGAAAATTTTATTTCTGTAAACTGTGGTGCAATTCCTGAAGGAACAATAGATTCTGAATTATTTGGTCATGAAAAAGGTGCATTTACAGGCGCACATGACAAGCGAAAAGGTTATTTTGAAACCGTAAATGGCGGAACAATTTTCTTAGATGAAATCGGTGAAATGCCAATCGGTACGCAAGCTCGATTGCTGCGTTTATTAGAAAATGGCGAGTTTATAAAAGTAGGTTCTTCTGTCGTTCAAAAATCTGATGTACGTGTGTTAGCAGCAACAAACGTTGATCTGCCTAAATTAATTAAACAGGGAAAATTCAGGGAAGATCTTTATTATCGGTTAAATACGGTTCCTATTTTTGTGCCGCCATTGCGCGAACGCAAAGAAGATATTGGTGTATTGTTCAGAAAATTCGCTTCAGATTTTTCCGAAAAATATAGAATGCCTCCAATACAGTTAGCAGAAGATGCAAAACAGATTTTATCGAATTACAGGTTTCCCGGAAATGTGCGTGAGCTTAAAAATATTGCAGAACAAGTATCTGTCTTATCGAAAGATAAAATGGTAACCAAAGAAGAGCTGACTAAGTTTATTCCAAATATTGAAGTGTCAAATCTGCCTGCGATATCAAATGCGAACGAATCTACCACTTTTACAGACAGAGAATTATTATACAAAATGATCTTCGATATTAAACATGACCTGAATGATTTGAAAACTTTTGTATGGAATATGAGTAATGGAAATTATGATGCCAGCAAAATTGATTTCAGTGATGTCTCAAAAGATAATCAAACCAAACAAATTGATTACGCGCCAAAACATTTGCAGCCTGAAACAACTTTTGCGCCTTTAAATACGAACCCAAATCCAACTATAATACTCAACGATGAGCAACAGGATTACGAGGTTGACAATGTGGAACAAAGTCTTTCTTTGGCAGAAATGGAAAAAGGCATGATCTTAAAAGCTTTGGAAAAACACCGCAATAAACGTAGAGACGCCGCTTTAGATTTAGGCATTTCTGAACGAACACTCTATAGAAAAATCAAAGAATACGAACTGGAAGATTAAAATAATGTAATAATTCAGCAATGAAATAATTTAATAATGACAAAAAACATTAGCATACAATCATTCACTAAACGAAGTACCATTACTTCATTATTTTATTATTTCATTATTTCATTGTTGGTTTTATCAACTTCATCTTGTAAAATTTATCGTTTCACAGACGCAAGTGTTGATCCTAATTGGAAAACATTTACAATGGCTCAAACCATAAACAGAGCAACTTTACAGAATCCAAATGCAGCACCAAATTTTACAGAAGCATTAAAAAATAAGTTTTTGCGTGACACACGACTGGTCTTAGTTCGTGAAGATGGCGACCTCGATTTTAGTGCTACAATTGTAGAGTATAGCATTGAACCGGTAGCTATTACAGGCGTTGAAACAACTGCACAAAACAGGCTTAATATTTCCATCAAAGTAGAATGTGAAAATAAAAGTGATAAAACAAAAAGCTTTTCACAAACTTTCAGAGATGGCGAAAACTATAGCGCAAATGATCAGTTTTCTGATAGAGAAACAGGTTTGGTAAATACAATTTACGACAGACTTACACAACAAATTTTTAACCGTACATTTGGCAATTGGTAAAAATGAATTTTCAGCTGCAAGACATATTATCAAATCCTATTTTACTGAAAAATGTTTCAGATGAAACCTTGCAGTCATGGATTCAGCAATATCCATATGTTCCGATATTTCATTTGTACGCATTAAAGAGAAAAAGGAATTACACAGAATCAGATCTACATAAAACTGCCTTTTATTTTAATAATCGGGAAAAATTATTTTTCTTATTAAAGCAAGATGAAAGCCAGCTTTTACGGTCATCTTCATCTAACTATCAAAAAGAGCAAAAAGCTGAATTTGCAAAAGAAGAGACAAAAGTAATTCCACAGTATGAAGAAGAAATAATTGAAGAAACAACAGAAGAATTTAAAGAACCAATTGTTTTAAGCGATACAAATATCGAAATTGATGCAGCTGATGAAATAGTTGAAGAAGTAAATGAACCTGTAGAAACTATTAATGAAGAAGTTGAAATTCCTACACCTGTTGCTGAAGTTTTACAACCTGTTGAAACACCTGTAATTGCTGAAGACAAACCACTTTCTATTGCTGATAGAATCTTAGCAGAAATCCGACAATTAAAAGAAGAAAGAGAAAAAGCAAATATTGCCATAGAGAATAAAACGGCAGCTATTCCTGAACCGACAATTGAAAACTCAGATAATAAAAAAGAAGAAAATATTTTAGAGAATGAAACTACAGAAGAAGTTGAACCTTTAGATATTGACAATAATATCGAAGAAAATAATGTTATTGAACAAGATATTATTACAAAGGAAAATGATAAAGTTGAATCTGTTGAATTACCTGAAGAAATCGTTGAAGAAAAAATTGAACAAGCAGCAATAACTGAAAATATTCAGGAACAAACATTGTCTATTCAGGATGAAATAATTGCAAGAATACAGCGATTAAAAGAAGAAAGAGAAAATCCAACACAAGAAGTTGTCGAAACAGTTGAAAAAGATGAAACTGCAACAGAAGAAAATATTGTTACAGAAGAAACAACAGCACAAAAAGAAACCATTAAAGATACTGGCGAAACAGAACAAACTGAAACTATTGATACATCAGAAACAATAGAAGAAAAAGAGGATACAACGGAAGAAATAGTTGAAACAGAAATAACAGCAGAAAATATTGAAGTACAACCACTTTCTATTCAGGACGAAATAATTGCAAGAATACAGCGATTAAAAGAAGAAAGAGAAAATCCAACACAAGAGGTTGTCGAAACAGTTGAAAAAGATGAAACAGCAGTAGAAGAAAATAATGTTGCAGAAGAAACAACAACACAAGAAGAAACCATTGAAAATACTGACGAAGCAAGCGAACAAACTGAAAGTATTGACACATCAGAAACAATAGAAGAAAAAGAAGATATAACTGAAAAAATAGTTGAAACAGAAATAGTAGCCGAAAACATTGAAGTACAACCACTTTCTATTCAGGACGAAATAATTGCAAGAATACAGCGATTAAAAGAAGAAAGAGAAAATCCTATACAAAATGAAGTTGTTGAAACAGTTGAAAATAATCAAACAGCAATAGAAGAAAATATTGTTGCAGAAGAAAAAACAGCACAAGAAGAAACCATTGAAGATACTGGCGAAACAGAACAAACTGAAACTATTGATACATCAGAAACAATAGAAGAAGAAGAAGAAGAAGAAAAAGATACAACGGAAGAAATAACTGAAACAGAAATAGTAACTGAAAGCATTGAAGATGATGCAGAAAGTAATATTGTTTTAGAAAGTGAAAATGCTCAATCAGAAACTATTGAAAATACTGATGAGTTAATTGAGCAGAACGAAATAAATGACACTGAGAAAGTAAATGAAGAAATCATTTCAGAAGCATTACCTGAAAAAGAGGAAGTAAAACAAGAAGTTGATAATATTATTACAGAAGTTACAACAACACAAGATGTAACAGCTAATGAAACTGATAAATCAAATGATATATCTGAGATTGTTATTTCAGAATCAGATCATGATGAAGATTTAGCAATTCAAGAAACAACTATACACACAGAAACACCTGCAAACAAAGAGCTTTCTGCAGAAGAGACTGATATTAAAATTGTGGAAGAAACATCACGTCCAATTTTAAACGTGATTCAAACAGCCAATATTGAGTTAACTGAAATACCTGAAAGTAATCTTTCAACTGATAATAAAACTATAAAAGATATTGAATTTATTGATGATCAATTACAGAAAAACACAGAAGCAGCTGCAACTATTGAATCAATAACAGAAGAAATTCATGCATCAAAAGAAGAAGAAAAATTAATCTCAGTTGAGAATAATGATACCGAAGAACCTGAAACAGAAAGTGTTCCTTTTGGTGATGTTTATCCAACACCATTATTTGTTTACATTCAGCCTACTGTAATAGAAAATAAAGAAAAACCGGAAATTAAAATTGAACCTCAAAAAGAAGAGGAAAAATCGCAGGCAATAGTTGAAGAGCCAAATTCGACAGAAGAATATATTGACCATGAAAAAGAAATTTCTGTTGAGCATAAAATTACAGAAGAACCTACAATAATCCTTGTTCCTGAAATTAAAGAAGACAGTATTGAAACAACAGAAACAAATGAAAGTGAAAGTAAGGAAACAACAACAGACGTAAAACCAGCACCTGAAATTGTTTTAGAGAAAACATTAGTTACTGAACCTGCTGAAATCAAAGAACAGGAAATTATTGAAAAAGCTGAACCTGAAATTATTGGAGAACAAGAGAAAGAAAAGGAAGTTACGGTAGCGCAGCTCGACGAAGAAAATATAAAAGAACCGCATACTTTTATAGAATGGCTGAAATTATTAGATGGAAATTTACAGATTCAAACAACAGAATCACCTATTGAAAAAGACTGGATCGAATTTCCAAAATACGAAGTAGAACAAACGGTTGCGAATAAAAAACAAATTCAGGAAGAAGAAAACAAAATATTTACACCAAATTTTGAAGAAGGAGAAATCGACTTATTTAATGAGATTGACGAAGAAGTAACTAAAAGCGCATCAGAATCAGTTTCTTTTAAACAAGATATGATGACCGAAACTTTGGCAAAAATTTATGCAAAACAAGGCAAAACCGATAAAGCTTTAGAGATTTATAACGCACTTTGCTTGAAATTTCCGGAAAAAAGTAGTTACTTTGCAACCTTAATTCAAAAATTAGAAAAATAATTATAACATGTTCACATTTTTATCAATATTAATCATTGTAGTTTGTTTATTCATCGTTTTGATCGTTTTGATTCAAAATCCAAAAGGTGGTGGCTTAACAGGCGGTTTAGGTGGTGCAGCTTCCAATGTAATTGGTGTACAATCAGCAGGTGATGTAATGGAAAAAACAACTTGGGGCAGCGCTGTCGTTTTGTTGGCATTATGCGTTTTATCAGCATTTGTAGTTCCAAAAATCGGCTCAAAACAACAAGTAAAGACATTAACGGAAGAAGCCGCTAAAATGAAAACACCAACGTTGCCACAGGCACCACAGCAAACTTCACCAAACAATACAACACCGGCAAATCCATTAGCACCACAAAACAAATAGATCTTAGCCTAAAATTATATAAACCACGATGCAACACCATCGTGGTTTTTTATTTTTACAACGATAAAAAATCATCTTAAAATATTATTTTTAGTATTGTGCCACTTTTAAATTCTTCCAAATATGCTTCACAGATAAAAACATGGACCAAAGAACTTGGGTTTATGTCTGTTGGTATTGCAAAAGCGGAATTTTTAGAAGAAGAAGCGCCAAAATTGGAATATTGGCTGAAACAAAATTACCACGGTGAAATGCGTTACATGGAAAACCATTTCGATATGCGATTGGATCCGAGAAAATTAGTGGATGGCGCTAAATCTGTTATTTCTCTAAGCTACAATTATTACACGGAGAAAAAACTCTATAATGACGCGCCAAAACTTGCAAAATATGCTTTCGGTGAAGATTATCATGTAGTAGTAAAAGATAAGCTCAGGCTACTTCTACAAAAAATAAATGAAGAAATTGGTGAAGTAAGCGCACGTGTTTTCGTTGACTCAGCTCCTATTTTAGAACGTACTTGGGCAAATAAATCAGGTATTGGCTGGATTGGCAAACATTCATTACTGATCAATAAGCAGCATGGTTCATTTTTCTTTTTAGCAGAAATTATTTTGGATCTGGAATTGGAATACGATGCACCTTTTGAAACCAATCATTGCGGAACCTGCACAGCCTGCATAGATGCTTGTCCTACAAATGCTATAGTAGAAAACAAAGTAATTGACGGCAGCAAGTGTATTTCTTATTTTACGATCGAGTTGAAAGATGCGCTTCCAACAGCCTATCAGCATCAAATGGAAGATTGGATGTTTGGATGTGATATTTGCCAGGATATTTGCCCTTGGAATCGTTTTTCCACACCACACAACGAACCACGCTTTATGCCTAAGGAAAAGACTTTAAGCATGAACAGAAAAGAATGGAAAGAAATTACTGAAGATATTTTTAATGAGATCTTTAAAGGTTCTGCCGTGAAGCGAACAAAATATGCAGGCTTAAAACGTAATATTTCATTTCTGAGTGAATAATAAAAAATTGGAAGACATAAAAAAAAGAAGTTGTTTGCAGATAAATCATATTTCCCACTGAAGCTATAATTATACTACAAACAACTTTAAACACTGGACTTATTTGAAATGATTCAGATAGCAATTTCCCGATCATTTCATACTTCAAATATAAGATAACAACTTTTATTTACAGGTTCTGATTTCCATAAAAAAAACAAAAATAAATACATATAATTTATGGAATTCCATATCTTGCCTTAACACAAGCCATTATATATGGCAAATTTTACTAATCCAACCATTGATTTTACACCAAGCTTCTTAATCATACTTTTGCGATCACTTTCAACGGTTGCTTCGCTGATAAGTAGTTTTGCAGCAATTTCCTTCGATGTAAATTCTTCACAAATACATTTTAAAATATTTTTTTCTCTTTGAGTAATTTTCACATCTGTATCTAAGTTCGTAATATGCAAATCAGATGCCGTTTCTAATTTATTTTTGATAAATTCTTCAATATCAAATCCAACCATGCATACAAACTTTGGTCTGTTCTCTTCATTATAGCTTATCACTTTAGAATTAGTATATATCCAAGTGTATTTCCCTTTAGATGCTGATTGAACAAGCAATGCAGACCTTTGCAGGTTTTCTGTATTAGTTTTGTATTTTGATATTTGCTTATCAACCGTATTTAAAGAAACAGGATGCAACATCTTCATCCAAAAATCGAAACTGTAATCTGATTTTTCGGAGCTTACACCTAAAAATTCTTTAATACTTGAATTAAAATAAAGCGTATGAAATTTTTCAAGATCAAATATCATCAGAAAACCAGGACAGATATCGTCTAAATGTGCTTTTGCTTTTTTGCTGTAACCGAAATGATCTTTGGAGAACACATCATTTAAGGTAATAAAAGCTGCAACTTCTGCTATGTACTTTTCCATATTTCATTAAAGATTAGCTTTCCATTTAATATTACAACCCATACTTGGAAACTGCTTATCACTTACCGGCAAATCATTAAGAATATTATCTAAGACTCCACGAATATCTTTACCATCAGAAATACTGTCATTTTTAGGACGAGAATCATCTAACTGACCACGATAGACACATTTAAGGTCTTTATCAAAAATGCTAAAATCCGGTGTACAGGCAGCATTATAAGCTTTAGCTACTTCCTGCGTTTCATCGTATAAATATGGAAAAGGATAATTTTCTTCCTTCGCATTTTCTGTCATAAGTTCCGGTCCGTCCTGCGGATATGTTTCCACATCATTTGAACTGATGGCAATAAACGAAATTCCTTTTGATGAGTAATCATTAGCAAGTTTTACCAGTTGCGTATTTACATGCTTTACATAAGGACAATGATTGCAGATAAACATAATAACAGTCGCTTTCTCGCCTTTTAGACCTTGCAAAGAAAGTTGTTTGTTTGAAACAGTATCTAATAAAGTAAAATCAGGTGCTATATAGCCTAAAGGCATTTGTATTGTTTCGGTGCGCGCCATATTATTGAAATTTAGGGTGACTAATCTTGATAAGTTATCAAGCAAATCAAATGTAGTAAATTATTTTCTTTTATAGATTTTTGCATACATAGTATTTTTTGGACGAAGTGTTACCAAAGGATCTAAGTCTGGTACAAATTTTTTATCTGTTTCTATCTTAAATTGCTGCAATATCATTGTTAGGCAAACCTGCATTTCCTGTATGGCAAAATTATTTCCGATACATAATCTGGGTCCGCCGCCAAAAGGAAAATAGGCATACTTATGCTTTTCCTTCATTTGCTCTGGTGCAAATCGTTCAGGAATAAATTCATTTGGATTTTCCCACAAAGCTTCGTCATGATGCACCACATAAATAGGTATGGCGATATTAGTTCCTTCCGGAATTTCGTAACCATTGATCACATCTTTTTCAATGGTTCGCCTACCCATTATCCATGCAGGTGGAAAGCAACGCATAGACTCATCAATTACCTGTTTTAAATAATGCAAGCCTCGAATAGATGTTGGTGTTGGCATTTCACCTTCCAAAACTGCATCAATTTCATTTGTCAATTTTTCCAGCTTATCAGCATTTTCTGACAGTAAATAAAAAGTCCAGCCTAAAGCGATTTGTGTTGTTTCGTGACCAGCCACGAAGATGGTTAATATTTCATCACGCAATTGTTTGTTACTCATGGTTTCGCCTGTATCTTCGTCGCGCACATCCATCAGCATGGATAAGAGATCTTCATGTTGCAACTCTTGCTGCTTTCGTCTTCTCTCAATAACAGTGTAAAACACATCATCCATAGATTTTAAGATTTGCTTTTCTTTCAACCTGTTTGGCGTTGGAATCCATTCCGGTAACTGAAAAGGATTATCTATCCGTTTGGTGATAAATTCGCTTCCTTCAGAAACCAATTTATAAATCGTATCAGTTGTATTATCTACTTCGTTATAAAATAGTGTAGAATTTACAATATCTAAAGTCAGCTTATACAATTCTTTCGATAGATCTACGGACTGATTTGTATCGGCAAATTTGTTTAAAGAATCAATACATTTTATTGTTTGCTCTGTCATGTTTTGAAACATCATGCTAAGCTTCTCTTTATGAAAAGATGGCTGTGCCAATCTTCGCTGGCGTTTCCAGAACTCACCTTCGCTGGTAAGTAATCCATTACCTAAGAACATTTTTATAGAATCGTAAGCAAAGCTTTTTCTATAATTTTTATTGTTATCTACCAATACATATTTTATCCATTCCGGATCTGATAAAACCATTACTTTTCTTGCAGGAATTTTTATTCGATAAATATCACCTAACTTTTTCTTTTGATTTAAGAAGAAGTTGATGCGTTCCGTTCGCATTTGATTTATATTTCCAAGAACCGTTAACGCAGGCGGACTTGGCAGTTCATAAAATTTCTTATTTACAGACATATCGTGGATATTATACATTTGAAAGTTACACTTAGTTTTCTAACTTTGGATTTAACATAAGATGAAAAAAATCTGGCCTAAAATATGGAAATGGACAAAGCGCATAATTGCTGCTTTCTTTATTGTAAGTATTGTTTCTACTATCCTGTTCAGGTTTATTCCTATACCTGTTACACCTTTGATGATGATACGTTGTGTAGAACAAGTATTTGACGGAAAGCCACCAAAGCTACAGAAAGATTGGGTTTCCTTAAAAAAAATGTCACCTAATTTAGTACTGGCTGTTATCTCTTCGGAAGATCAAAAATTTGCAGAACATTTTGGTTTCGATTTTGAAGCAATAGAAAAGGTTGCAAAGCAGAATATCAAACTACAAAAGCGCGGAAAGCCGATTAAAGGTGGCAGCACTATTAGCCAGCAGTGTGCAAAAAATGTATTTTTATTTCCTCAAAGAAGCTATGTACGCAAGGCATTTGAAGTATATTTTACTTTCCTTATAGAAATATTTTGGAGCAAGAAACGCATTATGGAAGTATATCTCAACGTTATAGAAATGGGTGATGGTATCTATGGCGCACAAGCTGCATCTAAAGCTTTCTTTAAAAAAGATGCTGATAAAATTACGTCAGCAGAAGCTGCAACCATTGCTGCTGTATTGCCTAATCCAAGAAAATGGAATGCAGGCAAGCCAACGGCTTTTATCAATAAAAGAAAAAGCTGGATACTGCGACAAATGGGTCATTTGCGCGGTTCTGTTCAGCTATAATAATACTATCGTGTAATTATTATTTTCTCTACTTTCTTATCTTCATGTGTTTTTAAAACAATGTAGTAAGTGCCTGCCGGCAAATCGGAAGTGTTTACATTGTAAGTATATTTTCCTTTGTATTTATCTGCATTATCAATAGTATTTATTTGCGTTCCTTTGCTATCAAATAAAATAATTAAAGCGCGTGTTGAAACATTTAGTGTCACTTCCAAATTCAAATTATCTCTAACAGGATTTGGATAAGACTTAATAAATGCATAGTCTATATTCTCACGTTCTATATTATTAATGAGACCTGTTGGTATACTTTGTCTGTACCGCCAAATTCTGTTACCTGATGCAAACAGCATCGTATCATTTACTTTTATAACACGATTCATAGACGGACACACGGGTATTGAATCCCAAGTATTTCCACCATCTCTTGTTTCAAAAGATATTCTTCTGTCGCCGCCGGTCCAACCTTTTAATGTATCAATAAATCCGATACCTTCAATATTATATTTCATCGGAACAACATCAAGTATATTCCAGGTCATACCACCATCTGTTGATTTTAAAACGTTGGCTGTATCTGTATCAAACTCTTCGATGGCAGCCACGTACATTTTATTGGTCACACGCTGTATTTTCCAGCAATATTCGAAAGAGTTTGTATTCGCAAATTTGGTTGTCCATGTTTGTCCGCCGTTTGTAGTATATAATATGATAGAAGTTTCTAACGGAGCCAAACCTTTACCTGTAACAAAGCCGGTATCTTTATTTATAAAGTGCATATCTATCAAAGAAGTTGCATAGCTGCTCATATCAATAAATGTCCATGTATTTCCACGATTGGTAGATTTTATAATATAGCCTTTGCTTTCATACCAGTTTCCACAGCCATATATGGTATTGGAATCTGCCACAGCCAAGCCGCAAATGCCTTGACGTGCAAGAGTATCTAATTGCAAAGTAAGATCTGTCCAACTCGCACCACCGTCTGTTGTTTTTTTCAAAACATTTTTAACCGCAGATCCGGAACCGAATGGCTTAGGAAAACCACCTATAAAACCAATATTAGTATTAAAAAATTCTACCGAACGATAATACACAAGGCTATCTTTTCGTAAGAGTGTCCAGTCGTTGCCGCCATTTACAGATTTAACTATCTGACCATCGCCGCAAACAGCATAACCAATTTGTGTGTTTACCATGTAAACATCATCTACACGAGAAGCGAACACAGGTGAATTACAGATATTCCAAGTGCCTTGTGCATTTACAAAATTTGAGAAAAAAACACATAGCATTAATGTTAACAGATATGATTTCATAGTATGGTATTTACTATGAATGTAGCGAAAAAAATGCTAAAATGTAATGTATGTACGAAATTTGCACCGGTTTTGCATATTATAAATAATGTTATCGCTGAAAGGTTAACGATTATTTTAGATGAATAATGTTATTTTTGCAGCCTTGCAATTTATTGAATGAACATTTTTGACTCTTCTGTTTTCTATACAAGGCAACGAACACATTTTCGTTTGATTTACCTGCATAGCATCAAACATTTTACGATCAAAAGATTTTTGGTAGGTATATTATATGTATTGGTGTTATTAAGTGTTGGTATCATTAATATCATTACGCGCCTTTTAGATGAGTTACTCTTTCCAAATTTCAAGAATATCACTATTAAGCAACCCGTTTTTATTATCAGTAATCCGCGAAGCGGCACTACTTTCCTTCACAGATTAATGTGTCTCGATCAGGAGAAATATGTTTATAATCTTTTGTACCAAAGCACCTTTCCTTCTATTACCTTTTACAGAATCATACAGTTTTTTGGCAGCATCGACAAAAAAACACCTGGAAAACCACTACACAAGCTATTAGATTTCATCAACTCAAAATTCTTTTCGGTTTGGGACGAGATACATGCTACCGGTTTTAATAAATCTGAAGAAGATGAAGGCGTCTATTTTATTTCAGGCATTTCTCCATCTGTTGGTATGTTAACACCTTATTTAAAGAATTTCAGAGAATTATTTATTTTAGATAATATTGATGATAGCACTAAAGATAACATTAAAAAATACTACAAAACCACGATTCAACGTTGGATGTATGCTCTCGGCAGCGACAAGTTGCTTTTAAATAAAACAGTAATGAGTTCCGGAAGATTAGACATTTTGCATGAGTTGTTTCCTGATGTAAAAATTATCTTCCTCATAAGAAATCCTTATGAAGCTATTCCTTCTTTTACATCTATGTTTACGGAAATGTGGAAAGACCTATTTAAAGATATTCCTGAAAATTCACCGGAATACAGAGAATGGGGCGAGCTTGGCATTGCTTATTATAAATATTTTAACGAGCAAAAGAATAATTTCAAGAAAGAAAATTTTATTACCATACCTTATACCGACCTGATCTCAGCGCCAAAACAAACTGTTTTAAAAATATACGACCAGTTGAAGCTAGAAACCACGCCTGAATTTTTAGAGCGACTGGAAAATGAAACCAATCAAGCGAGAAAATATAAGAGTTCTCACAATTATACGCTGGAACAGTATGGTTTTGAAAAAGAGCATATCTACAACGAACTTAAATTCATCTTCGATGAATTTGGTTTCGAGAAATAAAAATATCAATTCTATTTAATCAGAATTTTATGCCTTACATAATATGTGATAGTTGTAAAATCAAGGCTGCCACAAAAGGAATAGTGATAATAATGGAAATGATCAGTGCCTTCCGTATCTTCTTAATTTCATATAAGGATTCGTCCGGAAAATGTTTCTTATGAAAAAATTGAGTTAGTATAAAACCGCCGAGATAATTAATTCCGAAAGTGAATGCTGTATTTGTTTTAGGGATTAAATTTAAGATACCGATGGATACTACTGTAATGATAACAGAAACCAGCAAGGCTGTGTAGGCTTCTTTTTTCTTTTGAATATTTAAAAGGTTTTGCATCAGTAGAACACCGCCGAATATAGTGGTAAAAAAAACAGAAAAGCCTAAAATGGCTTTCATCGAATAAATTCTTACCTTTTTATTTTGTGTAAGATCCTGATCTAAAATAATATCTTCCATATTTGATTTTATGCTTCGTACAAAGCTATTAGCCATGCATCATTTTGTAAACCAGTTCTTTCAAAAGATCTGCATCGGTATTGCTGCCTGTAGCGTACAAACCTTTGGCTTTTGCGTCGTATTCGCAAAGCAAGTGAATAATATCACGTGTTTTTTGTGGTGTGTAGTAACGTGCGCCGGTTTTCAGATCGTCTGGCATCCAACCACCTTTAAAACCCATGGCTTCCGAAGCTGCCCGCAAATCTGAGGTAGATTGTACTACTAATAATTTACTGAAATGTCCGTACAGGAAAGCTAATATTTGAATCAACGGACCAGCTTTTGGATTTTTTTCAAAATATAAAACCATCTTCATTGCCTTTGAAAAATCTTTGGTGATTACGGCTTTGTTGAATTCCGTTACATTATACTCTTTAGAAATACCGATGTATTTTTCGATGATCTCTGTCGTGATCTCTGCATTATCACCTAACATTACGGAAAGCTTGTCCATTTCATTAGCAATGCGCGACAAGTCATTGCCTAAGTTTTCTGCCAATACCTGAACGGCTTCATTATTTATCTTAAAGTCTTTCTTCTTTATATAACCGCTTATCCAATTGGGCAAGGCATCTTCAGAAACTTTTTTAGATTCGAAATAAACAGTTTGCTTTTCAATGGTTTTGGCAATTTTGGTGCGCTTGTCTAAGGTTTTGTTTTTATGCGCGAAAACCAATATGGTAGAGTTTACAGGCTTTTCGAGATACTTCTCAAATGTTTCCCAGTCCTTTACTTTAAATTCCTGTGCTTCACGAACGATAACTACTCTTCTTTCTGCAAACGTTGGATATTGCTTGGCATCATTCAGCACGCTTACAGGATCGGCATCTTTACCATAAAACATAGAAAAGTTAAAATCTTTTTCGTGTGGCTCCAATGAATTGTCGGTAATAAAACCTTCTATCAAATCTATGTAATAAGACTCTTCACCACATAAAAAATATACAGGTTCAAATTTCTTTGCCTGTAAATTTTTCCAGATAGATTCGAGTGTTGCAGCCATGTTCGGACTAAGAGATATTTAGATATGAGATTTTGGGACACAAAATTGTGAGAATAAAGATATGGAAAAGCAAGAAGTATTACAAAGCAATAAGTCTCTTGTCTATAAGTCTGTTATCCAATAGTCTTTATCCTTTCAACACATCGTTGATGTCGTTCTGCATTTTTTTGGCGATGTTATTGGCTGTTTTTTCGGTAGAACTTTCCGCATAAATACGTATGATAGGTTCTGTATTGGAACTGCGTAAATGCACCCAATCTTCCTCAATATCTATGCGCAAACCATCAATAGTATTTTGCGGATATTGTTTGTATTTGTCTTTGATCTTTTCGATGATCGCTTTCACGTCCATGCCATCTTCCAATTGTATTTTATTTTTGGAAATAACATAGTTTGGATATTGCGCACGCAAAGAATGCATACTTTTATTAGAGGTAGCCAGATGCGATAAGAATAAGGCAATGCCAACCAAAGCATCTCTGCCATAATGAAGTTCAGGATAGATAACACCACCGTTTCCTTCGCCTCCAATTACAGCATTTACTTCTTTCATTTTCTCTACCACATTCACTTCGCCTACTGCTGATGTAAAATATTCTACACCATGTTTATTGCTAATATCTCTTAATGCTTTTGTAGAAGATAGATTAGAAACTGTATTGCCTTTTTTGTGCATTAAGATATAATCTGCAATAGCTACTAATGTATATTCTTCGCCAAACGCAATACCTTGCTCATCTACAAACGCCAGTCTGTCTACGTCCGGATCTACAGCAATACCAATATCGGCTTTTTGCTGTTTTACTTCAGAAGATAAGTTTGATAAATGTTCCGGTAATGGTTCCGGATTGTGTGCAAATTTTCCGGTTGGCTCACAATATAATTCGTGAACGATTTCTACACCTAAAGCTTTTAATAATTTTGGAACAGCAATGCCTCCAACGCTATTTACCGCATCAACTACCACTTTTAAATTCTTTGCTTTAATAGCTTCGGTATTTACGAAAGGTATTTTCAATATTTCTTCGATGTGATAATCGAGATAGTCTTTTTGTGATACTTTACCTAATTTATCTACTTCTACAAATTCAAACTTACCTGAATTGGCGCGTTTTAATACATCTTGTCCAACTTTCTCTGAAATAAATTCACCTTTGTTATTAAGCAGCTTTAAAGCATTCCATTGTTTTGGATTATGTGATGCTGTAATGATAATGCCGCCATCTGCGTTTTCTGCCGTTACAGCCATTTCTACCGTTGGCGTTGTTGCTAAACCCAAATCTATCACATCTAAGCCAAGACCTAATAAATTGCCTACAACAATATGATGTACCATTTCGCCTGAAATACGTGCATCTCTGCCGATAACAATTTTCTTAGCGTCTTTTAGTTTGAGAATAGTGCCAAAAGCCAAAGTGAATTTTGCAATATCAATCGGTGTTAAAGCATCACCCGATTTTCCTCCTATCGTTCCACGAATTCCTGAAATAGACTTAATTAATGACAAAATATAATTTTTAGAGTGGCAAAGTTAGCCATAATTGTAAGACCTGCTAACAAAGATAATAACAGTTGTTAAAAATAATATTGAGGTAAGAAAAACATGCGAAAAGGTTAATCTAAGGTGTCGTTTTTTTGCCACACAATGTCTTTTGTATCAACGAAATACTTATTGCTAACATATTCATAGATGCCAAATAAAACAAATACAAAGAACAAATCACCTATCCAAGTGTATTGATTGAATGGAATTGCCATTACAAAACATTTTATCAATCCTTGCATGTCTAAACTGTACATATTACCAAACAACCAGACACCAATATTACTGAATATAAAAAAGATAACAGATGACATTAATGTAAGACCAACTGTTTTACCGATCTTAAATTTTTCGTTCAGCATTAATCTTCCTAATAAAATAATAAGAAGAATAGAGCCGTATGTAAAGAAAATGGTGTTGTGAAATAAATCGTAATGATTTGTGTAAGATAATATCGCATCGCTGATGAATAAGGAAATAACAGGAATTAAAATTGCCCATTTTTTATCCTGAAATTTTGCACCTGCAAATAGCGCAACTGCGATCATCGGTGTAACATTAAAAGTATGTGGAATGATTCTTGAAATTACTGCTGTTAATATCAATCCTGTTACCAGCCAAAATTTTGAATTGTTCATGCGTTTATTTTTTAAGGAAGTGAATAAAAGTGACACTTCTAATTTATAGTACAAAGATAAAAAGTTAAAGCGAATATTGTTTTATTTATTTTTCAGGATATGAACCTAAATGTGTAGAAAAGTGACCTGTTTTTCTGTCTTCGAAGAATTTGCGCAATGCAAATGCCGATGATGTAAATGCCAATTCTTTCCACGGAATTTCTTCTTCTGCAAACAAGGCAGATTCGATGCTTTCTTCACCATTACGGATAATTCCATCTTTTAATTTAGCGAGAAAATGAATATACACCTGATTTGCCTGCGGTAAATTATATACTGTAAGTACTTGTTGAATCTCAATTTCAGCACCTGCTTCTTCCCAAGTTTCGCGAATGGCGCCATCTTCAGATTTTTCATAATCTTCCAGATAACCAGCCGGTAAATTCCAAAAGCCTTTTCGCGGTTCGATAGCTCTTCTGCATAACAATACTTTATTTTCCCAAACACATAAAGCACCTGTTACTATTTTAGGATTAGTGTAATGTATAGTTACGCAATGTTCGCAAACATATCTATCACGTCCTTCTGTAAGCTTTACGATTACTTCTTTACCGCAATTGCTGCAATATTTTTGCTGAGGAAACATTTCTTAAAAATAGAAAGTTGTATCGGCATTTTAAAATTTTGATACTTAAATTTTAAATCTACTTTTTCAGGTAAGCTGCAATCCTGTCTGCTACATTTTTCCTAATATCAAACCAATAGAGATTATAATCCAACAAATGTAAGATATTAGATTTTCGAGCAACAGGCATTTTAGTTTTTACCCAAAGAAAATTGTGATGTATTTGGGCTTCTACAGAATATAATCTTTTTCGATTTTGATTTAAGAGAAAACCACCTTTTCCTTTTACAGAAATTGTATCCATTTTCCATGAGATCGGATTGACGCATAATTTGCCAACTAAAATATCTTTTTCGGTATCAGCATATTCAAATCCATCTTTAAACGAAGACCAAGTAACAAAACAATTTGTCTCATTAGTTTCTTTACAAGGTGTAAGCACTTTATATTCTTCAGGATATACTGCATATCCTACAATATAAGCACAGACTAATTTTGATTTCATTTCAGGTGTATCAAAAAAATCTTTTATTAACTGTCTTGCATGCGTGCTGCCTTGACTGTGCGAAGCAATAATGACAGGGCGACCATTATTATAATGTTTCATGTAAAAATCAAAAGCATGTTTCACATCTTCATAAGCAAAATCAAGTGCCGCTTTTTTAGGACTTAAGCTATCTTTAAAAACAGCTACGTGTGCCTGCCTGTAACGCGGTGCATATACACGAGCAGATGCATTAAATACAGAAGCCTGATATTTTACAGGATATTTATCTATCTGCTTGTTGAGCTTCTTATCATCAGCATCGGCATTCCATGTTTCGCCTTTTCTGTAAATAGTTGGATAGATATAAAATACATCGACATCTTTTAAGGAATCATTGATCCATTTTTCTGATTTCGGAATCATGTCTGCCGCATCTTTACGAAATGGCAATGCGCTCCAATATTGTTCTTTCGAATAATCCGGTGCTTTAGGTTGGTCTGACGCGTTAAAAATTGTTGATGGATTTTCAGCATAAGTAAATGTTGCTGAAAGGCAAAGAAGCACAAAAATATTTTTTATCATGACTTAAAGATAAGGATGTATAATTATTATGTAACAACCTATTTGAACTCACATTGTTTATATTTCTTCTCTTGTTGAAGTGTTTCTTAAAATTAGCTTAATCTCTTCCATACAAACTGCACATAAACAATCGCTGTAATTTTTGTTGAGGTAACTTTGCTCTCTTTCGTTTAAAGAAATTTTACTGCATTGACATAACAAAATAGAACCTACTTTGCATTCAAAAAGTGAATGACATCTTGGACAATATTTATGTTCGTGAATGCTCATGTTTTTTTATTAAAGTAGCTTTTCCAAAGTTTAAGACTTTGGAAAAGCTAAAAGAAATTAATTATTAAATACTGCGCTATTTGGACCGATGCCAACTTTAACAGAGTCGATTAACGAGCCATCTGCTTTATACCTAAACACATAACCACCTGATGTGAAATTTGGTGCCTGCAAACCCCAAATTTGGTTGTTGTATGGTGATGCCGCTAAGCCGTAAAAACTTCTTCCTGCAATAATTGGTGCTGCAGGCAAGCTTCCTGAAGTAATATCTAAAGCATAAATTTTATCGCTTACGCTATAATATACTTTTCTGCCATTATCGCCAATAGCCAAATTAACTACATAGCTTGGATTGCCTGCATCTATTAGTGTAAAGCTTTTGTCAACTGTATTGCTTGATGTGTTGATTCTTACTAATTTTGATGGTGATAATTTGTTTATCAATGGATAGTTAGAATAATCAGATTGTCCTGCACATAATACCCAAACGTTGTTTTGTGCATCGCGAACAATCTTAGTTGGAATATCACCAACATTTATAGTTGAAGTAACAACATCTGTAGCTGCATTAACAACAGATACTGTGCTATCAACATCAAATCCGCCGCTGTTGCACACATATACATTGCTGCCAACCATTGCTAACTGTTCAGGACCTTTTCCTACATTAATACTTTTTGTGATAGTGTTTGTTGTAAGATCAAGCACTTCTATTTCGCCTGAAAAATTACCATTGGTTACATATGCTTTTGTATCGCTGATACCTAAAGCATAACGTACATAGCTTGTATTTTGTGTTGCTGTAGTATCTACAATTGTTGCAATATGTTTGAATGTTCTTGCATCTACAATTTCAATTTTGAAAGAGTTATTAACGCATATAATTCCTTTATTTCCAACTACAGTATAAGATTGCAAAACATCGCCTAAATTGATTCCGCCATTTGCACTTTCATAAATAAAATTAGTAGCAACACCATTTCTATTTATAAAAGAAACAGAACCATTATTGCTGCCAAAGTTACCTTCATTTACAACAATAGCAGAACCACTTTCTACAAATGTTCCAACTGTGTTATTATTGTCTTCTTCTTTTTTACAAGAAATAACGCTTAGGCAAACAAGCATAAACACACTAATTTTTTTTGTCATTTTTTTCATTTTAAAACTGATTTATAATTAAGAATAATTGTTATGTTGTAACTACGAAGTGGCTGTGCATAGCTGCGCAGGCTTTCGTATTGTGTATTAAAAAGATTATTGATTTTGAAACCAAATTCTGCATGGATATTTTTAAAATGACCTTTGTATGATATAAATGCATCCATTAAATTATATGCTTTCAGTTCAAAGACTTTGATATTTTCATCATCTGAAAAACGCTGACCTGCATACAAATAATTTAAGCCTATGTTAAAATATTTGTCTTCGAAGATGAGGTAAGATTTTACAGTATGTTGTGGTTTATATCGAATAAAATTTCCGTTTAAGTCTTCATTGGTTTCATCCTGAACAATTACGGAACGATTGAAATTATAGTTTACAGAAAATCTAAAAGCATTTGTTTTATTCCATGAAACAACATTTTCCAGTTTAGACTCTATTCCATAATGCCTTGTTTTCTTGATGTTTTGAGGCGAATACAAACCTGAAGTTACAGCAGTCCAAACAATATTATTTTTGATAAAAGAATAATAAGCTGAATTACTAAATATCATCTGGTACTTTGATGTCTTTTTAATTGGCTGTAATGCAAAACTATATTCTACTGTAAAACCATTTTCAGGAAGAAGGTTTCTGTTGCCACCAGGTTGCCAGTAAAGATCATTGAAATCAGGCAAGCGATATTTGTCTGCATAGCTCAATGTTGACGAATAAATATCTTTATTGTCTTTGTAAGAAACAGTAATTCCAAATTGCGGACGAATATATTTTGACTTCAGAATTTCCTGGCGCATGGTTGCATTGAAAGTAAGATTTTGAATACTATATTTTGCACCAACAAATGCAGCACCACGATGACGAACTTCTTTTCCTTTATACTCTTCTACTTTTGCAATATCTATGTTGTAATCCATGCCTGCATCTAATACAATTTTATGTTTAAAAAAATGACGATAGTTTATACTGTTTTGAGATTGATGCGTGTAATAAGGCGCATCAATTTTGTTGATGCTGTCATTGTATAGCATATAATCATACACATGACCTGCTCTGAAATAGAATTGTCCGTTTGAAAATATCTTTTGATATTTCACAAAACTTTTTGTTGTAAAATCATCCTGATATTTTTGGCTTATTTGGTAAGAACCCATATTTGCCGGAATATTATGGTGCTTATATAAAGTAAAATTCCCGAAATCTATCTGCTGTTTGTTTTTTAGTTTAATACCAATCTGATTAATAGTTGCCCATTGTTTTGTTTCATTGTTTTTGTTTAAAACAGTTGGTTTGTCAAACTTATACTTATCGTAAAAAGGAAAATCATTTTTTGCAGTCTGATAAAAAGATGAAGATGAAAACTGCACTTTTTCGTTTCCGATATTTAAAGAAAAATTAGTTCTGTAATTTTTGAAAGAGCCAATATCTTGCCGAATTGCGACATCAATTTTCTTTTTAAAAACAGGATTGTTATTTAAAAGAATAGCGCCACCAAAATTACCATTTCCTAAAACTGAACTCGAAGCGTTGGTAACAACTTGTACTGAACCGGCAGCATTTACAGGTATCAGCGAAATATCTATTGTTCCTAATGTTAGTGAGTTTATTTTCAATCCATTCCAAAAAACAGAAGTCTGATCATCAGCCGTGCCACGCAAGCTGATGGTTGCAATACCGCCAACGCCATAAGTATTTATTTGCGCAGGCGTAAAATTTTGCAGTATTTCTGCAATTGAATTCTGACCATAAAAATGTGTCTGAAAGCTATCCAATTTATAATTGAAATTAGATGCAGAATAAAAACTTTCTCGTGATGCCTGAATCAATACTTCAGGAATAGCAACAGGAATAGTATCTGCAAAAATTGTGTTTGCAAATTCTATTTGAAAAAAAACAAATAGCGTAATCAGGTGAAATGATTTATTTTTCATATTACTTTAAATGTTTCCACAGAACATTTTTAGCTCGACAAATTTTGGCAGGTCTTCTGACTTACACTTTACTGAAACCTTCCCGATTTGACACATCAAAACAGTGGTTGTAGAATTCAGTACTTAGAGATTCTTCGCTATGCTCAGAATGACAAAGTGTGCTTACAGCAACTGGGATTGTACAAGACTTTCACTTGTTTCCCTTTTAATTCCGGTTATGAAACCGAAAACCAAAATTCTGCAACAAAGGTAGAATTCAGAAACAAGAAATCAAAATTTAATTTTTAAACTAATAATGAACATTTCTTATCTTGATTTGTAATTACCAATATCAATCTTATGAAAAATTACATTTCCTTACTCTTATCATTTCTTATAATGACTTCTTTTGCACAAACATTGAAGCCTGTTAAATATTCAGATAAGCAACAATCTTTAAATGGATTTGCTGCTAATCCTCAAAAACAAACAAAAAACAAAGCAGGCGTTTTAATCTTACCTGCGTGGAAAGGAATAGACAAACACTCCAAACAATCTGCTGATGACTTGGCAAAACTTGGCTATTACGCATTTGTGGCCGATATTTATGGTGCAGGAAATTATCCAACAACAACAGAAGAAGCAGGTAAACAATCCGGTTATTATAAAGCGCATGTTGATGAATACAGACAACGCATAAAATTGGCTTTAGAGCAATTAATTAAATCCGGTGCAGATCCAAATAAAATTGTAGTGATCGGCTATTGCTTTGGTGGCAGCGGTGCTTTGGAAGCTGCAAGAGCTAATTTAAGTGTAAAAGGCGTGGTATCTTTTCATGGTGGTTTGGATAGAGATACTACAAAACCGATTCAGTTGATTTTGCCGAAAGTATTGGTTTGTCATGGTGCTGATGATTTTTATGAATCTGAAGAAAGTATAAAAGGTTTTCAGCAGGAAATGCGTGAAAGTAAAGCAGACTGGCAAATGAACTATTATGCAAATGCAGTACATTCTTTTACTGATCCTGATGCAGGAAATGATAATTCTAAAGGTGTTGCTTACAATGAAAAAGCCGCCAAGCGTTCATGGCAGGCTATGCTGGATTTTTTTGATGAAGTATTAAAATAAATTGTCTTAAACCATGATTAAAAGGATTTAATGATTGGCTTGATTATTTATTATAGAACAAAATCATTACTTAATACAACACAAAAGATTATATTTATTTTGTATTTTAAAACACAAAATAAATATGTTATACGAAGAATTAACAAGAAAAATAATTGGCTGTGCAATAGAAGTTCATAAAAGACTAGGAAATGGATTTCAAGAAGTAATATATCAAAGAGCTTTAGATATAGAAATGAAATTGTCAAATATTGAATTTACTAGAGAAATGGAAATGATGATTTATTATCGTGAACATGAAATTGGTACAAGACGTGTTGATTTTTTTGTAGAAAATAAAATTATGGTAGAATTAAAAGCTATTATAAAATTAGAAGATGTTCATTTAGCACAAGCAATGAATTATGTTGAAGCTTATAATATGGAAATAGGATTACTTATAAATTTTGGTGCAAGAAGTTTAGAGTTTAAAAGAGTTCACAATAATAAAATTTTGCCTTATAGTAAAAAATAAATTTTCTTTTAACATGATTAAAGGATTATATGATAACTTGATTTGTAATAAACTGAAATCCTAAAATCTTTAATCAAGCAAATCAAGCTTCAAGACAAAAAGATTATTTTTAAATCATGTTAATCAAGAAAATCCTGTAAATCATGGTTTAAGACTATTCTTTTACAGCAGCCTGTTTCATTTCTGTAGCTAATTCATAACCAAGATATTTTTCTATCCAATTATGAACTATATATATAACAGGTGTTAACGCTACTGCTACTAAAAATTTATAAATATAATTTCCAATGCAAATAGACATTACTAATGCAAAAGACCAGGCTTTGCCATTAGACTCGCTAATGTATTTTGGATAAATGTAGAATGCAATAAATAGTACAACAAAACTATCTATCAATTGTGAAACCACAGTAGAACCTGTACTTCTGAGCCAAATAAATTTTTCGCCACTCCATTTTTTTATTTTGTGAAAAATAATTACATCTACTATCTGACCAATTAAGAAAGCTACTAAAGAGCCAATAATTATTGCAGCACCTTGTCCGAAAATCTGGCTGTAAGCAGCCTGCATATTTGGCACACCTTGTTCTGTTTTTGAGCCGATCCACCAATCTGCAGGCACTAATTTAATAGCTAAGTAATACATAATAAAAGCATAGGCTAACAAACCGATTGTTAAGTATGACAGGAACTTCACGCCACGTTCACCATAGTATTCATTGATGATATCTGTCATTATAAAAACGACCGGCCACAATAGAACACCAGCCGTTAGACTGAATGAAAATACATTTCCAAACAAAGGAATTTGAATTGGTGAAATTCCTAAAGTACTTTCCAGAGAAAATATTTTTACACCTATTACTTCTGCAATAAAAGCATTCGCTATAAAAAACCCACCTAAAAAAATAAAAAGTTTGGTCGATTTATCTTTGATAATATTGGTGATCATTTGCCGGATTTAAGAGTTTAAGATAAGAGATTTGAGACTCGTATCATCAAAAGTAATCATTCTTTTTATTCTCACATCTCATTTTCTCGAATCTATTCTTCCAACTTCACACCTTTTAATATCAATAAATTCATTGCATTGTTTGGTAAGCCTTTTACTTTTTTATGTACGAAACGTGTTACTTCATCATAATATAAAGGCACAACAGGCGCTTCATCAATAACAATTTTTTCCATTTGATGATATAGTTCGCAAGTTTTGCTCAGGTCTGTTTCTTTCATCGCAGTTTCGTATAACTTATCATACTGCTCATTTTTAAAATAAGTATAATTTGGCGGCGCACCGTTTTTGCTGTAAAACATAGCTAAATAATTTTCACCGTCAGGATAATCACCGATCCATGATGCACGGAAAAACTCCACATCATTTTTACGCATAAATTCTTTTAATGATGCCGGCGGCAAATTCTCAATCTGGCAGGTTATTCCAACACTTGACAACTCATTAGAAATAAAAGTAATCAGATCCACATACGTTGGATTACAGTATATTTTTATTGTACCAATTCCTTTTCCATTCGCATAACCTGCTTCTATCAAAAGCTTTTTTGCTTTTTCAGGATCATAATTATAACCTTTTACAGCTGTTGCATCAAAACATGGAACACCTAACGGAATCATGCCACTTTCTGCAGGCGCACCAACACCATTTCTTAAATAAGATATTATTTTTTTTCTGTCGATTGCATAATTGATTGCTTGACGAACTTTCTTGTTTTTTAATGCTTCTGATGGTTGTTTTGCCATAGATATACCTAAATATTCTGTATTTAAATATGGTATCTTATTAAAGCTGATCTTATCTTTCCATTCAGATTTTAGTTCACCTGTTGTGGTTAATAATTGGTCTTTCCATTCAGGCGCCAGGCCATTCAGAAAATCGAGCTTACCTTGAGAAAACTGTGTAAACTCAGCCGTTTTATCGGCAATAAAACTAAAACGAATTCCATTTAAATAAGGCAGCTTATTTCCTAATGAATCTGTCTCAAAATAATTTTGATTCTTAGTTAAGATCAATACGTTATTTTCTTCCCAACGAACCAACTTAAAAGGTCCGGTACCAACAGGATGTGCACGAAAATCTTTTCCATAAAACTCAACAATTTCTTTAGGAACAACACTACAATATTGAAGTGTAAGCATTCCTAACATCGGATGAAACGGCGATTTTAAATTTATTCTGAAAGTTGTATCATTTATTGCTTCGAACGGATTTCCTTTATTTACTTGTCATTAAATAACCATGCGCCTGTTGATGCAACTACAGTATCTATTAGCCTTCCGAAAGAATACACAAAATCTTGTGCAGTTACTTTTCTTCCTTTGCCGTTTGTAAATTTTTCATGGTCGTGAAAAAACACATCATTCCTTAAAATAAATTCGTACTGCAAACCATCTTCACTAATTTTCCAACTTTTAGCAATACAAGGTTTTACATTCAACTGTTCATCAACCTGCACCAAGCCATTAAAAATTTGATTGTCTGCCCACATGGTAGACTGGTCTTTTGAAAATGCAGGATCTAAAGAAGTTAGACCTGCAGAAATATTTGCATGAAAAATATCGTGTTTATTTCGATTCGATTCGGTACATCTGATGACCACAAAAACAGAAGCCACCAATAAAATATAAACCAAATTCTTTAATTTCATTTCCATTCTTTAAAATTCCATCAGTAAATCAATCTGTGTTTCTACCATCTTCATCATTTCAGGATCAGTAAGTTTTCCACTTTCATCTAACATTAAATGTACTTGCGACATAGGAATTTTAAAATGCAAAACATTCATTTTAATATGATTAAATATATTTGTTAAATGCTCCATACCACGTAAGTTTCCGGCTCTGCCTTGCGCAACACCTGTAAGTGAAGCTTTTTTATTATGAAAGCATTTTTTTACATCACAAGCATCTATAAAACCTTTGAACATACCAGGAAAACTTCCATTATATTCAGGTATAATAAATATATACTTTGAAGTTGGTGCTAAAATATGATCTTCTATACTTGCTAACTGTGGATGTTTTGGATTGTGGAACGTTTTGTTAAAGATGGTCTCATCAACACCTTCTAAAGTAAAAAACTGATGCGGAATATTTTTCTTACCTAATAATTCATCATAAAAATTAGCAATTTTACGAGAATTACTATCGGCTCGCGCTGTTCCGTGAAAGATTGTTAGCATTTAATTTTGTTTTCATAAAAGTAAAACTACTTCATTCACAGGATTTTAAATTTTATCAACAAGGTGTGTGTGTAATTCATGAGTAACTTGACTAAAATTCGTGGTCTTAATAACCTATTTTTGAATCGTGGAACATACATGAGTTGTTAATAGTAAGTAATAAATTTAAAGATTAATTTAAAATTACTATTATGCTTACGATTTACACCAACCAAAAATATATCAAGTGTTCTATAAAATATAAGACATCTTTAAAATCAGAAAAGAATTACACAAATCACAGATAACCAATAGAATAAAAAAAACATGAAATTAACATATTACGGTCATTCTTGTTTTTTAGTAGAAGTAAATGGTAAAAAAATACTTTTTGATCCGTTTATCACACCAAACGAATTGGCGAAAGATATTGATATTGATAAAATCGAATGTGATTATATCGCTATTTCGCATGGTCATTTTGATCATATGAATGATGCGGTTGCCATTGCAAAACGTACAAACGCCACCATTATCTGCGCTTTTGAAATTTATCAATGGTTTGAAAAACAAGGTTTGAAGAATTTCAGACCCATGAATACAGGTGGAAAATGGAGTGCTGATTTTGGAACGGTGAAATGTGTTTCAGCCATTCATTCATCTTGTTTGCCAGATGGAACTTACGGAGCAAACCCGATGGGTTTTGTTTTTAATACAAATGATGGTGATTTTTATTATAGCGGTGATACAGCTTTAACTTTAGATATGCAATTGATTCCGCGATGGGCAAATCTGAAATTCTCTGTATTGCCAATTGGTGATAATTTTACAATGGACGCAGATGATGCAATTATTGCTGCAGATTTTGTACAATGCAATAAAGTCATCGGCGTTCATTATGATACATTTGGATTTATCGTTATTGATAAAGAAGCAGTAAAAGAAAAATTCGCAAAAGCAGGTAAAGAATTGATATTGTTGAAAATTGGAGAAGAAATAGAATTATAAGTATGCAGTAAAATAGTATGCAGTTGACAGTTACAATGTACAACTACTGTATACTGCTTACTAAACTACTTACTACTAAATTAAAATCATGGGAAAAATAATAAGTATAGCAAATCAGAAAGGTGGTGTTGGCAAAACAACTACAGCTATTAATTTGGCGGCAAGTTTAGCCATTTTAGAGCAGAAAACATTAATTATAGATGCAGATCCACAAGCAAACAGCACCAGCGGTTGTGGCTTTGATCCGAGAAATATAAAAGTAAGCTTGTATGAATGTTTGATCGATACGGTGAAACCGAAAGATATTATTTTGGAAACCGATACACCAAACTTATTTTTATTACCGGCACATTTAGACTTAGTTGGTGCTGAAATTGAATTGATCAATCATCCAAACAGAGAAAGAATTTTAAAAGATATTTTAGTTGATTTAAGAAAATCATACGATTTTATAATTATAGATTGTTCACCATCGTTGGGTTTAATTACAGTCAACGCATTAACAGCTTCTGACTCGGTTTTAGTGCCGGTTCAATGCGAGTATTTTGCGTTAGAAGGTTTAGGTAAATTGCTAAATACAATTAAAATCGTTCAATCTCGTTTAAATAAAGAGCTGGAAATTGAAGGAATTTTGTTAACGATGTACGATCAACGTTTAAACCTATCGAACCAAGTTGTTTCTGAAGTAAAACGCAGATTTGAACATAGTGTTTTCAATACCATCATTCACAGAAATACAAGATTAGGTGAAGCACAAAGTTTGCGTCAGCCAATTATCATGTATGACGCTGACAGCAAAGGCGCAGTGAATTATTTAAATCTTGCCCGTGAAATTTTGCAGAACAACGGCATGACCAATATTCCTATGAATGATAAATTTGTGGAAGAACCGATAGACGAAAAACTAAATTAGACTTTGAGATAATAGATTTGAGAATGGAGAGATTTGATTCAATAATTCTATAATTCATTAATTCAACAATTAAAATAAGATGGCTTTATTAAAGAAAAAAGATGCGTTAGGAAAAGGCATTCGTGCGTTGTTGTCTGATATTGATGACGACACAGAAATATTAAAAATAAGTGCAACAGATGAAGATTCTATCATCAACACGGTACCAAAAATAAAGTTGGATCTGATTGAAGTAAATCCATTTCAGCCACGTGCTGACTTCAACCAACAAGCTTTACAGGAATTGTCCGACTCCATAAAAATACATGGCGTTATTCAACCAATTACCGTAAGAAAAATTACCGACAGAAAATATCAATTGATTTCCGGTGAGCGAAGATTACGTGCTTCTAAAATGGCAGGTTTGGAAGAAATTCCTGCGTATGTGCGTACTGCAAATGACCAGGAAGTTGTAGAAATGGCGTTGATAGAAAACATTCAACGCGAAGATTTAAACTCTATGGAAGTTGCACTTACTTATCAGCGTTTGATCGACGAATGCAGTCTTACACACGAAAATTTAGGCGATAGATTAGGTAAAGATCGCTCAACAGTTACCAACTATTTGCGCTTGTTAAAATTACCACCTGAAATACAAAAAGCTTTGCGTGATAAAGTATTATCAATGGGTCATGCACGTGCAATCATAGCGATAGCTGAGGTTGACAAGCAATTGTATGTTCTAAAAGAAATAAATGCTAAAAGTTTATCTGTAAGAAAAACAGAAGAACTGGTTCGTTTACTATCTTCATCACAACCTAAAAAGCAAGAGAAAAAAGATGAACCATTGCCGGTTGCTTATAAAAATGTACAGACAAAGCTGATGGATCTTTTTGAAACAAAAGTAAAGATCAAAAAAACTGCTGCAGACAAAGGTGAGATTGTAATTCCGTTTTATTCTGTTTCCGATTTAAACAGGTTATTGGATATTATTGAGAAAGATTAATTGAATGTGCAACTTACGATATACAATCTACGATATACGAAGTACAATTTTAAAATCTATAGTTTTAATACTTTTTCTTATTTCTTACTCAACAGTAAAAGCACAAGATTCGTCGAGCCTCAAAAGATTGGATTCTATTTTTAATAAGCCATACGTTTCCAAAGATTCTGTTATAATTAAAGACACTACAAAAAGACGTTTTTTAAAGGCAGAAAAACAAGATACGATCATTAGCAAAATAGAACAAAATGATTCTATCATCACATCTTCTTCTAATAAAAAAATCAAGAAACAAAAGAAGATAGACACCGCCTATTATTCACCTAAGAAAGCTGCAATACTGGCGGCTGCTTGTCCTGGTTTAGGTCAGATTTATATGAAGAAATACTGGAAGCTTCCAATCGTTTACGGTTTAATGGGTGGCGTTTTATATTTTGTAATTTCCAATGGACAAAACCTACGCAAATACAATGGTTATATCAGCAACGTTTATGACAGCGTTCCAAATCCTTCGCCAATTGATAATCTTACTTTAAGCCAAATAGAAACTTACCGAAATACTTACCGGAAAAATGTACAGATCGCTTCATTCGGAACTGTTATCGTTTGGGGTTTATCTATTGTAGATGCTGTTGTTGACGCGCATCTGCATTCGTTTGATATGTCTGATAAATTAGCGATAAAAGTAAAACCACAATTAAATTATTCTAACTTTACATATTACGCAGGAATCGGTGTAAATTTGACTTTTAAATAATTTAAAAAGGATCTTATTACTTATTACTTACGACTTACTACTAAAACATGAAAATTGCACTTATTGGTTATGGAAAAATGGGTAAAGCTATTCACGAAATTGCATTACAAAAAAATATTGATGTTGCATTAATTATTGACGTAGATAACAGAAATAAAATTACAAAAGAAGAATTACAAAAAGTTGATGTTGCTATTGAATTCACGTCACCGCATACTGCTGTTGAAAATATAAAATGGTGCTTTGATGCAGATGTTCCTGTTGTTGTTGGAAGCACAGGCTGGACGAATGAATTAGAAGATATAAAGGAATTGGCAAGACAAAACAATAAAGCATTTTTGTTTGCACCCAATTTTAGTATTGGTGTAAATATCTTTTTTGAAGTAAACAGGTACTTGGCACAGATCATGAATCAGCATGAAGAATACGATATTACTTTGGAAGAAATTCATCACACAGAAAAGAAAGATGCACCAAGCGGAACAGGTTTGCATGCAGCTTTAGATATTTTAAAAAGAGTTAAAAGAAAAACAAGCTGGGAAAATAATACATCAGAAAAACAGGAAGTTTTGCCTATCATTTCTAAACGTGAAGACAATGTTCCTGGCACGCATTTGGTTACTTATGAATCTTCTATCGACAGAATTGATTTAATTCATACAGCACATAACCGCAAAGGTTTTGCAGGTGGCGCATTGCTTGCAGCAGAATGGTTAGTTGGAAAAAAAGGCGCTTATAGTATGGAAGATGTTCTGGGTTTTAATGCTAAATGATGAATGCTAAATAATCAATAAGTGTTTAACATTCATTAAGAAACAGTTTGTAATAAATAGAAAAAGAATTCAACTTATAAAATTCATTAACTCAATAATTCATCAACTCATTAATTTAAAAAATGCTCAGTTTAATATACGCTTATCTTTTACACTATCTCTTACATATTCCTTGTTTTGGTTTATATAAAAAAGCAGGTAAAAATCCATTTCATGTTTTTATTCCATTAGTGCAGGATTTTACTTTAATGGAAATTATTGGCAAACCTAAATCTCAGGCATATTGGGGTTTGATACCATACATCAATTTTTTATTTGGTTTAACATGGACAACAGATATTTGTAATTCATTCGGCAAACGCTCTTTGTGGCAGCATGTAGTTGCTATTTTCTTTGGGTACATTTATTTTCCAATTATTGGCTTTGACAAAACAACTAAATACGAAGGTCCGAGTCATATCTTAGACAAACAAAAAAAAGTAAGCCGTTCTATTTTTCGTGAATGGTCTGACGCTATTATTTTCGCAGTAGTAGCTGCAACTATTATCAGAACCTTTGTTATTGAAGCTTATAAAATTCCAACTACATCAATGGAAGGCTCCTTATTAGCCGGTGATTTCCTGTTTGTAAGCAAATTAAATTATGGCGCACGAACACCTATTACACCTGTTGCATTTCCGTTTGCACATCATACAATGCCTTTTGGTTTAGGACAAGCATACTCAAAAATTGTACAATTACCTTATCATCGTTTGCCGGGTTTTGAAAAAGTAGAACGCGAAGACGTAGTAGTATTTAATTTTCCGGGTGATGCTTACCAGTTTCCTGAAAGACCTGTAGATAAGCGCGAGAATTATGTAAAAAGATGTGTTGGTATAGCAGGCGATGTTTTAGAATTAAAGGACAGGCAATTATTTATTAATGGAAAAGCGCAGCCTGTTTACAAAAATCTACAATTATCTTATTGGATAAAAACCAACGGCACTTCACTTACTTTAGAGCAGATAAAAAGTGTAGGTTTAAATTGGTATAACGATTTCTTAGGCACTAACAACGGACAAGGCTATTCGAATGAAATCGGCGATCCTGTTGCACCAAGTGATCAATTATTAGCAGACTTTAATAATTATTTATATCAGTTTAAAGATTCAGTTCCTGCTTTATTAACGGCTGAGCAGATTGAGAAATTGAAAAAATTTCCTAACATACAATACATCACACCTATGCAACATGACGCATTAAATGGTGATTGGATCTTTTCTAAAATTGCTAATTATTACAAATGGGATTTAGATAACTACGGACCATTAACCATTCCTAAGAAAGGCTGGACAATTGATTTATCAGACAAAAATAATCTATACAAATACGCGAGAACCATAGAATTATATGAGAATGCTAACGCAAAAATTGTTGAAGACAAATTATTCATCAATGGACAACCGGCTTCATCTTATACATTTAAACAAGATTACTATTGGATGATGGGTGACAACAGGCATAACTCTTTAGATTCGCGTTTTTGGGGTTTTGTTCCGGAAGATCATATTGTCGGTAAGCCATTATTTGTTTGGTTATCTAAAGACAGCTTCAACCCTTTCTTAGAATCTATTCATTGGAGCAGAATGTTCAGAAGCGTGAAAAGTTTGTGTAAGTAATACCTTTGTCATTCTGAGCGAAGCGAAGAATTTCTTCCTATAAATAGATGCTTCATTCCTCAGCATGACAACCTAAAATTATATGTCAACAACTTCTCCAAATATAAAGGTCATCAACAACCAAAAATCTATTTTTTGTTTGGTAAGGAGAAAGTGGATCATACTTACACCTGAAGAAAAAGTCAGGCAATTTATTTTATATCAACTTATAAATATCAATCAGTTTCCGCAGAAGTACATTTCAGTAGAGAAAACCTTAAAAGTGCATGAGCTTAGTAAACGCTATGACATTGTTGTGTATGATCAACAGCTGCAGCCGAAAATTCTGATTGAATGTAAATCAGAAAACACAGAACTGAAAGCAAATACACTAAGACAAATTGCAACTTATAATATCAAATTACAAGTACCATATTTAATGGTTACCAATGGAAAACAAAATTTTTATTTCGAAATAAGAAATGAAACATCCATGCAAATAAATGCTTTTCCAAAGTTTGAAGAATTATGAAAAAATTAACCATTTAAGGAATTTAAGATGCTAAAAACAATAAAGAGAAGTAAATTATATTGCTATAACAGAATATTTAAGTTGCCTTTCTTTACATTTTGTTGACTTATTTTATTCAGCCTAAGTTCCTACTGTTTCTTAAGTGGTATTTTTTTATTCCTATTTTTGAATTAACTTCACTTTACTAAAAACAAAAAAATGATAGCAGCAAAGAGTTACGCAGTACACAAGCCAACAGATAAATTAGCACCTTGGAATTTTGAAAGAAGAGAATTAGGTACTGATGATATTTTAATCGACATCTTATACTGTGGTGTTTGCCACTCAGATATCCACCAGGTTCGCAGCGAATGGTTTCCCGGAATTTATCCAATGGTTCCTGGTCACGAGATTGTTGGTCGCATTTTAAAAGTTGGTTCTAATGTATCAAAGTTTAAAGAAGGCGATTTAGCTGGAATTGGCTGCATGGTTAATTCATGCCAAGAATGTGGCAATTGCAAAAAAGGTTATGAGCAATTCTGTGAAGTTGGCAAAACAGTTTTCACTTATAATGGATTAGAAAAAGATGGCAAAACACCAACTTATGGTGGTTACTCTAATAAGATTGTTACAGATCAAAATTTTGTTTTACACGTTTCCGATAAATTGCCTTTAGATGGCGTTGCTCCTTTGTTGTGCGCAGGCATTACAACCTACTCACCTCTTAGAAAATGGAAAATTGGCAAAGGTCATAAAGTGGCTGTTTTGGGTCTTGGTGGTTTAGGGCACATGGCTGTAAAATTTGCAGTAGCGTTTGGTGCTGAAGTTACTGTTTTAAGCACTTCACCAAATAAAGAAGAAGACGCAAAAAAATTAGGCGCTCATAAATTTTGCAATACAAAAGATGCAGAGCAAGTAAAACAATACAACGCATATTTTGATTTTATTATTGATACTGTTTCTGCTGCGCATGATTATGATATGTACTTGAAAATGTTGGCTGCGAACGGCGTGCAGGTTTTAGTTGGCATTCCATCAACACCAATAAGTTTTAATGCGTTTTCTTTACTTACACATGGCAGAAGTATTTCAGCTTCATCTATTGGTGGAATTCCGGAAACGCAGGAAATGCTGGACTTTTGCGCTGAACACAACATAGTTTCTGATGTGGAAGTCATCAATATAAACTACATAAACGAAGCTTACGAACGCGTAATAAAAAGCGATGTGAAGTATAGATTTGTGATTGATTTAGCTACGATATAGATTCAATTTAATCAAAATTAAAGAAAGGCAACTTATTAAGTTGCCTTTCTTCTTTCACAAAACTCATACAACTGGTGATGTTGGTAGGATTCGAACCTACTCAGCCAAACGGCAACTGTTTTACAGACAGTCACAACTCTCCAACTTTGTCGCAACACCTTATTATTTTGGATGAAAGGAGTTGGACAAGATTATCCAACTCCACACTGATTGAACTAAATTGTCAGTGCTCATCTTTTTTATTCGCCATGTTTTAATAAAAACTCAGTATTGATGGCTTTGAATGAAATTCGACCGCTATTCAATAAATTATTAGACATGTTTTTGTATTTATCATTTGCAATTGGCCTGATTACAATACCTTCTGCCCAAACATCTTTGTTTAAAGTTGATTTTATTTTTGAATGATCGACCAAGGTTTCAATATCATTTGTCAGTACAAAATCATTAGCAATAACAGGAACCATTTTCAATTCTAATTGCTGTAATGTTGCCTGCAATTTTTCATTGGTTTCGTATTCGTAAGTATCAATATTAAACAAGTTAAAGAAGTACGCAGTTTGACCTTTAAACCTGTATTTATTGCCTTGAACGCCTTCACCAATCAATTCACCTTGCAATGCAAAGTTTCCATTTAAAGATTTCAGTTTGTTTTCGATATCTAATGCACGCGCAACTTTCCATAATGAATTATCTTCATCTTCTAATAATTCTAAGTTTCTGCTGCATACACCAAACTCCTTATCTTTTAGAAAATAAGTAACAGAACTACCATCTAATTTTTCTGTAACAAAACAAACTTCATCTTTACAAACATCAAGCAAATCTTGTAAAACCTGGATACGTGTTTCATCTGTCTTTGGAATAAAAGAAGGAAAATTGCCTTTTACTTTTCCATTCAAACATGCAGGAATTGGTGGTTCGTATTTTATAATTTCTAAAATAGTTGTACAATCCTTATCTTCTTCTATTTCAAAATCATTCGGAAGAATAGATAAAGGAAAACAAATACCTTGCGAAATTTGTCCACGCAAACGAATGGTCCTGATGCGCATACCACGCGGCTTTAAAAACTCGAATTCAGGTTTATCAGGAAACTGCGAATCTATTTCGCAATACACACATAGATCACCGACCTTAAATTCGTTTTTCTTTACTACTAATTGCCAGCCTAAAACGGTTGCCTTTTCAATTGCATCAGCATCTTGTATTGGTTCTAAGGCTTTTATTTTTTGGATACTTGCTAATTTTCTCATCTTTATAAAATTTACTTTTTATGATTAATTCATTATAACTTCTCTTCTAAAACCAACCACTGTAATTTGCTTGTCTTCAAATTTTTGTTCGTGTTGATTAAATATTTCCGCGACAGTCATTGGTTCTGTGATATTATTGGTCAGCTTCATTTTATCTGATAAATATTGTGCTTTCGCAACACCTAATTTCCCAAAAAAATACTTTGCTATCAATCTTCCTTTGCGCATCAATGCTGAATCAATTTTGGAAATCGGCATATTGAATGTGCAGATAATTTGAGTATTTAAACAATCGCCTAATAAGCCATCCGAAATATTTAACAAGTTAGAAACGGCAGAACTTCCTGTAATTTGCCTGTCCATAATTATGTTTTCAGCATCTTCAATTATCAAAATACTATTTGGATAATCTAAGAGCAGATTCATAAATTCCGGATTTGTAATATTTTCGGCAACACTTGGTGGCACAAACAATACACGCTTTTTTACTTTGCCAATTAAGTAACGTAAGTAGGTAGTTTTTCCTGTGCCTGGCAATCCATGAAGCAACACAATACCTTTGTCGTTCTTCTTATTTAAGCGCTCTTGTATTGTTTTATCTATTTCTAAAAAATCATCTTCGTAATACAATTTCAGGTCAAGCCTTGTTTTTTTTACATCAATTTCTTTTAAAGAAAAATAACCATCGTTGAATGAGATCAGGTTTATTTCAAATTCTTTTTTGCGTTCTCTTCGTTTAAATTTCTTAAGCTTTTCACTAAGTTTTAAAATGTAATCCTGATTTTCATTTAAGATATACATAGTGCAAAAACTTGAACCTATATGCAAGACAGATTTATTTTTGAGTACTACTAAAGCATAATTTAATTCATACTTTGCTTTGCGTTCATATCTATCCATATGGTAACTGGTGTAGATGTTTTCGACTTCATCATTCATTTCATTTTGAAAATATTTCAATCCTTTTTCGTAATCGAATGGATGAATATTATAATGCAATGGCAACTTATCATTTAGCTTATAAAACAACTGTTTACCGTTGAGATAACTTCGACTGTCAATAATGTTATTGATGTCGAAAGTGTTTATATTTTGAGTTAATTCCATTTTTATATTTTTACTTTTTTACAATAGTATTTCACTACGATTTTTATCGTACTATTTTTTTAGATCCTGAACAAGTTCAGGATGACAATATGTTTGTCAGGAAAATTTTAAAAATAAAAAAGCCCGACATTTTGTGTCGGGCTCGATATATAATAGTTAGTTTGTATTAACTAAATCGATAGCTACGACACAGTAAGTGAATAGGAAATTTCCCTATTGACTCTGCCTGATTGTAATATGTATTAATTTTGCGCATTGTATTTTTATTTGCGATGCAAAGATAAATCAATTGTTTTCATACTTCCAAATGTTTTATAAAAAAAGTTGTTGCAACAACTAATTTGGAATCAGTTTAAATAAATTAATCTAATTTTAATTGATTATCAAGAAAAATATTTACCAATATTTATCAGGTTCGGTTCCTGTTAATAATGCAGCTTTCTTTAATCGATCTACCATCTGTTGGCTATGTTCTAAAATTTCTTTGGTCAAATCATCTTTAACTGTACTAATGTCTAATTCATTAAATAATGCATCAGCTTCGTATAATAAATCAAGATCGTCAGCTACTTTTAGATTTATAAAACGAACTGCGGTTTCTTTAATAGCTTCTTTCCATTCTTTTCCACCAACCATATAAACAGGTTCATTTGCTTCTTTCAATATTTCCAAAGCCCAATCAAAATCCATATCTTCAGTATCCATATAAGCTTGTTGTTCCGCACGATAAAGTGAATTTAACTCTTTAAGAAAATTATCTTTTTCAAAATTTTTAAAGTAGTTATCTACTTCGCTAAATACATTAAAATATGGTCTTATATCAGTAACATATTGTGTTGTTGTAGGATTTTCTTTTTCCTTTCTTGCTCTATCTTGTTGCCATGCATCTCTTAAATCATCTTCTTGTTGACCACGTAAGTTCGGTAATTTTAATAAATAACTCGTTCCTCTAAAGCCATCATAGAACTCATACCATTCAGGCATATAAATATAGTCTTCTGTTGCACCTTCTGTTTCAAGTATAGATTCATAATCCTGAAATGACATACTCCATCCACCAAACTGAGTAAGTTCGGAATTAGGCATACGCAAATAACTTTGCATTAATTGGATTTCTTCAGGAGAAACAGGATCTAGAAAAGGACAATCGTGAATATGTGTTTCCCAAAAATGGAAATCATAAGTACATCTTAACAAAGGATGCTCAAATTGATTAGCACGCCATAAACATTGAATATTGAATAATTTCTTTTGCTGTATTAATTCTATTGCACGTTCTGCTTCTTTCCTATATTTTATTTCAGGTGTGTGCTCACTTGATTGAATGATCCAGTTTTGAGAGCTTACAATTTGAATTTTCCGCTCTGCAATATATAATATAAAGTCATCTAAATCAGCTGATTGAAACTTTTCTACATACTTCTTTAATGCTTCGTCTTGTTTAAGTTCTGCCTTTATTTCTTCTCTAAGTTTTTCAAAAAAAATATTTCTTTCGTTATGATCTTTTGGAAGATTTTCTTCTTTATATTTAAAATTTGACAAATCCATATTGCTGTTTAATATAAAACGCAAAATAAGGATGATTATGATAATCACCTATTTTTTAATATTAAAATTTGATCTGTAAATTATATCGTTAAAAGAATGAAGATAATTTCATCAATGCTACTCTTACTTTTTACAACTAATTTATTTGCACAAAATAAGCATAGTGAGTTGTATAATCAGATGGAAATGATTTGTAAGACTGTGTTGAAATCAGAAATGAGTACTTTCAACATGAAAGAATATAACCAAAGACATTCACAAATTATTGATTCACTAAAAAGAAATAAGGTTAATTATTTAGATCCTTCTTGGGTATTTTATATTGACACAATAAGCCCTTTATTACTTGTAGATGGTTTGTCTTGCAGAGATTTTGCTGTGTTGGATACAATATCAACTGATAGTATTCATTCAATTGAAATAATAACAGCAAACGAAATTGATGATAATTTTTATTCTATAATGAGTACCAAAGGAATGATTGTTATAAAAACGAAACGATATTCTTTAGCTGATTATTTTGCTAATACCAAAAAGAAAAAACGAAGACCAAAATCTAATAACTAATTAAGATTTTTCGGCTGCACTCAAAATGACAAATGGTGCTACAGCTTAAACCCTTTCGTATAAGTTTCCCATTTTTCTATTACTGCTTGGAAATTTTCCGGTAATGGCATTTCAAAATACATTTCTTCATTTGTTCTTGGATGAATAAAACCTAAGCTTTGTGCGTGCAGTGCATGGTAAGGCATCAGCTTCCAACAGTTTTCTATAAACGTTTTGTACTTACCATAAACAGTTCCTGAAAGTATCTGGTCGCCACCATAACTATAATCACCAAATAAAGTATGACCAATGTATTTCATGTGCACACGAATCTGGTGCGTGCGTCCTGTTTCTAATTTACATTTTACCAAAGTAGTATAACCATAACGTTTTACAACTTCGTAATTTGTAGCTGCAAACTTGCCGATATGTTCTTCTTCCACGGTCATAAATACCTTGCGATTATTAGGGTTTCGAGCTATGTTACAAACAATTCTATCACTTTGTTTTTCAATGTCGCCCCAAACTAAGGCAATGTAATGGCGTTTGATCGTTCTATCGAAAAACTGTTTTGAAAGGTGCGTTAAGGCATGTTCCGTTTTACCGATGATAATGATTCCGGAAGTATTCTTATCTAAACGATGCACCAAACCAGGACGAGTTGCGCCTGAAATTTGCGGCAGATCTTTGCAATGCCACAACAACGCATGTACCAATGTTCCATGAAAATTACCATGTCCTGGATGACAAACCATGCCTGCTTTTTTATTCACCAGCAACACATCATCATCTTCATAAATAATATCTAAAGGAATTTCTTCGGGTTCTACAGTATAATCCCAAACCGGATTTGGCAATACGATTGTTATTACATCATTGCCACGGACTTTATAATTAGATTTTACAGGCAAGCCATTCACTAAAATACTTTGCGCATCGGCTGCATTTTGTATTCTGTTGCGCGAAATAGATGGAATTCTTTCTGTCAGGTATTTATCAATACGATATTTTTCCTGACCTTTATCTATCACAAAACGATGATGCTCGTATAATTCATCTTCCGTTTCTTCTATATTTTGTATTTCTTCTGTCTGGTTCATTTTGTAATCATTTCCGCATTAAACACTGCTGCAAATTTAGCCAATAAAACTTGCTTAACTTCATTAATTCTAAGGTCTTGATTTCTTAAACCATGATTTATGTTTTCATTTATTTTAATCTCATCTCTCATTGATGTGACGCCTTTATCCGTAAAACCACATGGATTGATATAATTGTAGTAATTCAGATCAACATCAACATTTAACGCAAAACCATGCATGGTAATCCAGCGCGAAGTTTTTACACCAAAAGCAGCAATCTTCTTTAGCTGATTATCTATTTTAGAATTTACCCAAACGCCTGTTGCATCTTCTATTCTATAACCTTCAATACCGTATTCAGCAATGGTTTGTATCATCACTTCTTCCAGCATGCGCATGTATACTTTCAAGTCTGATGTAAAAAAATCAAGGTCTAAAATCGGATAACCTGTAATTTGTCCGATGCCATGAAAGGTAACATCGCCGCCACGATTGATATGAAAAGTTTCAATTCCTTTTTCTTTTAGAAAATCTTCACTCAATAAAATATTTTGTTCGTTTGCAGCTTTTCCTAAAGTAATCACAGGTTCGTGTTCGCACAAATACAAAAAATGAGCATCCGAATTAGAACGCTCATTAATTTTATTATCTATCAGTTCATTAAATTTCTGAGTTTGAATCTCTAAAGCATCTGCATACTTTATTTCACCTAAATCTTTTAAACTTATTTTTTGCATACAGAAGTGAGATTTGAGATATGAGATTTGAGAAAACGCTCATATCTCATCATCACATATCTAATAATCTAAAATGGATTCTCAGCCAGCTTTCCTTTCAGCTTATTGATGACATCTATTTCGATAGCATCAACACCTTTTAATTCAGCCAAATAGAAAGAAGCCCAATCTGTAACGTGTATCAAATATAAGCTGCGTATCAGATCGTGATCGCCTTTTGAATAGATCTCTACAATATCGCTTGCGTATTGGCTTACCACACTTTTAGTAAATTCCATACGTTCCTGGTTTCTTTCAAAATCTTTATTATTTCTAATAAAAACAACAGCGATTTTTTCATTTTTTTCTCGCCAGCCAACTAACTCATTGTGGTTCATTTCAGGAACTACATGATGCCAGCACAGCATTTTAGAATTTTCGTTTATCTGTTGACGGAAACGGATTGACACACCTTCAAATTTTGCATCTGAATAAATTACAGGAATTTTATTTGTCAATTTTTCTGCAATAGCTTTTGCCTGTACTTTAATTTCTTCTTCTTCAGCATCTAACAAAACAATAGCATCTTGCAAGTATTGTTTAAAGCCATCTTCCAGCAAACCTAAATTAAACAAGATATACAACAGCTGCACAAACGATTGTCCGAAAGCAGAACGTGGCGGCGCACCACCATCAATCAATACATAATCTATATCATTTGTTTCTGCATATTCCTGCACCAAACCACCTGAAGTAATACATACAATCTGCGCACTTTTTTTAAATGCCTGCATCAATGCTGATAAAGTTTCTTCTGTATTTCCTGAATACGAAGAAATAATGACCAAAGTATTTTCATTTACAAACGCAGGAATCTGGTATTCTTTATTAACAATAATCGGTACAGCAATATCATCGCGTAATACGTTTGATAGTATTGTGCCGCCAATTCCTGAACCACCTAAGCCTGAAATTACAATATTGCGTATCGGAAATTTATTCTTACCAATTTTAGCACTTTCGCCAATTTCAATCGCTCGTTTTAGTTGTCCTGTAAAAGCTTGTATTAAATCATCCATCTTCATAAATTTTTATTTTTAACCACATAGAAACATAGTTTATTATTTTTCTATAGTCGTGTTTTTATTGATTATTTGTATATAAAGCAAAATTAAAAACCAGAATGAATAAATTCATTTTTCTATGTGTCTATGTATTTAATTTTGATGTAAAAAAACGAAAAAAAATGCACATCTAAAAATGTACTTTTATATTAGACGTTAATTTTATGAAGAACAAGGCAGAAATAGGAGAAAATGGTGAGATTTTGGCGAAAGAGTTTCTTTTAGGCAAAAATTATATCATTTTACATACTAACTGGCGACATAAAAGAAGCGAAATTGATATTATTGCACAAGACAAAAAAATAATTGTTTTTGTAGAAGTGAAAGCAAGAAATAATTCTTTATATGGAAATCCTGAGGAATTTGTAAATGCAAACAAAATAAAAAAAATGCGCGAAGCTGCCGATGCTTATATTGAGCAATTTGACTGGAAAGGTGAACTTCGTTTTGATATCATTTCTATCGAAAAAGACAATAAACTCATGCATTTTGAAGATGCTTTTTATTAAAAGTATTTTAGTAAAAAATAAGGCAGTATACATTAAATAATTATAAAAATGAGAAACTGCATACTTAATTACTGTATACTCATTACTTTTGCATCATGACTAACGAACAATATAAAACACTTCTGGAAAGAGTTGCCTCTTTCGGAAGGTATCTTTGACGTCGCTAACAAAATTGAGCAGATAAAAGACGATGAAGCCAAAACTTTAGCACCAAATTTCTGGGACGATCAGCTCAAAGCGCAGGCTTTGATGAAGGAAATCAAACAAAATAAACATTGGGTTTCGTTGTATAAAAACATCGAACAAAAATTTGATGATTTGAATATTTTGCGTGAATTCCAGGAAATAGGCGAAGCTACCGAAGAAGAAATTGATGCACAATATCAACTCATTATTGATGAATTGGATGAGAATGAATTCAAATCTACATTAAAAAATGAAGAAGATAATTTAGGCGCGATCATCGAAATAAACGCTGGCGCAGGTGGAACGGAAGCTTGCGATTGGGCAAATATGCTGATGCGTATGTACACGATGTGGTCGAACAAAAACGGCTACAAACTTACTGAGTTGGATTACCAGGCTGGTGAAGTTGCAGGTATAAAATCTGTTGCTTTAGAGATTACAGGTGACTTTGCTTTTGGTATGCTGAAAGGTGAAAATGGTGTGCATCGCTTGGTGCGTATTTCGCCTTTTAATTCTCAAGGCAAACGTATGACTTCTTTTTGTTCTGTGTTTGTGCATCCTGTTGTAGATGATTCGATAACAATAGAGATTAATCCTGCAGATCTGGAATGGGACACTTTTCGCGCGCAAGGTGCAGGCGGACAACACGTCAACAAAACGGAATCGGCTGTGCGTGTGCGACATTTGCCAAGTGGAATTGTTTGTGAATGCCAGACACAGCGCTCACAAATTCAAAACAGGGAAACTGCTTTGAAGATGTTGAAATCAAGATTATACGAAGCAGAATTGCAGAAACAATTAGAAGCGCGTGATATGATTGAAGCGCAAAAAATGAAGAATGAATGGGGTTCTCAAATACGCAGTTATGTATTGGATGATCGTTGGGTAAAAGATTTACGCACAGGTTATAAAGTTACTAATCCTGATAATGTTTTAGATGGTGATTTGAATGGATTTTTTAAAGCGTATTTGTTGCATAAAGAACAGAAATAGGGAAAGTAGAAGTGATTAGCATGAAATAATTTTTCAACTGATTTATAAAATCAAATCAATCACAGTTCAGACAATAAAAGAAAAATGAAACGCAAAATAACAATTACTATAACCTTTGTATGCTTGCTTGTTCTGTCATCAAAAAGTCAATCATTAATTTCTTTTGCTGATAGCATTAGAAAGGTCTATCAAATTCCAGAGTTAGCTTATGCGGTACTTTCATCAGATTCTGTTTTTGAATTACAGACTTTAGGTGTTCAAAGAATCAATACAAATTACAAAGCAACTATAAATGACAGGTTTCACATTGGTTCAAATACAAAAGCTATTACTTCTTTTATTGCAGCATTATTAGTTCAGGAAAATAAAATTAATTGGAACACAAAATTTTTAGATCTGTTTCCTGAGTTGAAACCAAAAAGCAAGAAAGCTTATTACGATATTACATTAGAAAATCTGCTTACATTCAGAGGAAAACTACCACCTTACACTTACACTTTTCCGGAACCAACATCAAAAATAATTAAAGGTGATAATGCTCAACAACGATATTTGTTGGCAAAATATTTCCTTTCACAAAAGCCAATAAAGCAAGACAAAAATGGTTTAACGAAATCAAATGCAGATTACATTTTAGCAGGATTGATGCTGGAAAAAGTATCCGGAAAAAGTTATAAAGAATTAGTAACAGATTTTGGTAAAACAATCGGTATTCATTTCGGTTTTGACTATCCAAATTTGACAGATACTTTACAACCTTACGGACATGATGCAAATTTGAATCCTGTAAAACCTTTTGATAATTACAAATTAAATTGGCTGTTATCTGCAGGAAATATCAATGTGAGTTTGCTTGATTACAGCAAATTTATTTTACTTCAATTAATTGGCTTGAAAGAAAACACACCATTGCTTCCAAGAAAAACATTCGATAAATTATTGTTTGGATGTTCTGCTTTTTCTTATGGTTGGTTTAATTATGTTGATGAAGAAACGAAACATCATATTGCCGAAAATATAGGAAATGCAGGTGCTTTCACCACAAAAGTTCAAATCATAAAAGAAGCGAATCTATCTTACATAATTTTTACGAACTCATATTCAGAGCAAACAACCAATGGCATAAATGTTTTGTTGGAAGAATTGAAAGCTAAGTATGGAAGATGATTTAGTCGAAAATATTGATTATTACATTAATGAAAATGGCTACTTTGTTTTTACGAAAGCATATCATTTAAAGCGTGGTTATTGCTGCGGAAACAACTGCATACATTGTCCTTGGAAAGATGAAGATAAAAGTGAAAATGAAGGTGATTCTTCAATAAACTCAGAATGACAGAAAGTATTACGCGCCTTTCATAAAATAATTTACCAATCGTTTTTCCAGCCAGTTATGTTCTGCTTTTATATCTTCGCAAAAGCCAACATGACCACCGCCAATTGTAATTTCCAAACTAAAATATTTAGATTTTTTTGCTTGTTGAATCGGATAACATTCTTTGGTTAACAAAGGATCATTATCAGCATTTATTAAGAGTGTTGGTGTTTTTAATCCTTTTATAAATGAAGAAGCCTGTACTTTTTTATTGTAATCATGTATACTTTTAAAACCATGCATCGGAACGGTACAACGCTCTGTAAATTCCCAAAGATTTTTAGCTTCCATAATATGCTTATAGTTCATCACATCAGGAAATCTGTCTTGTTTTTTCTGAACTTTATCTTTCACCTGTTTGGTAAATCTTCTTTCATAAATCTGGTTCCAGCCTTTGCATAAATGCTGAAAAGAAGTTTCATAATGTATAGGAACAGAAACCGCAACTGCAGAAATAATCTGCTTAGATGAATTCCATTTTTCTTCACCTAAATATTTCATCGTCATATTGCCACCCATAGAAATGCCTGTCAAATAATGCTCATCATATTCTTTTGTTCGTAAAATATGTTCCACTACAAAATCCAGATCATCTGTTTTTCCGGAATGATAACCAAAATACTGACGATTATCTTCACCGCTGCAGCCACGAAAATTCCACACGCAAACATCAAAACCATTTGCATTTAATATCTTGGTTAAACCTTTAGCATACACTCTGTCAGAACAACCTTCAAAACCATGAGAAATAATCATGATCTTGTTACTTCCAACACAACTCCAATCCAAATCCAGGAAATCATCGTCCCAGGTTTCTAATCGTTCACGAATATATTGTACACCTTCTACTTTCCTGTAAACATTAGGAACAATAGTTTGAAGGTGGTTTGTATAAAGCCATTTCGGAGTTTGTAATATAGGTGAATTATACAGCAAGACTGATTAGTTATTTAAACAAATATAAAAATAAATACGGGAAAATCAGGTTAAAATGGGTTTTTGCAATTAAAGTTTAAATTAATAAAAAAGATTTAAAATAGCAAGTATATCTTTGCAGTCCAAACAAATCGTTTTGCAGTTAAAAGGCACTTATAAAGAAATCTGGCAAATCTCCTATCCTATCATTTTAGGAAGTTTAGCACATTCATTCAACCAGTTGGTTGATACTGCTTTCTTAGGTCATTCTTCCAAAACAGCTTTAGAATCTATTACTTTGGCAGGCATTTATTATTTCGTGTTTGTATTTATTGCAGGTGGTTTTGCGCGTGGCTGCCAGGTTATTATTGCACGACACAGCGGCGAAGGAAACACCGAAAAGATTGGTGTTGCATTCGATCATTTAATAGTACTTGCTATTATATTATCTGTTTTTTTAATGTTTTTCTTTGGATTTGCTACTAAGCCAATACTTGCATTGGTCGTAAGATCATCAGCCATACAACAAGATGCCTTCACATACATCAGCATGATGAATTATGCAGTTGTACCTGTTGTATTAGGTTTTTGCTTTAACGGATTTTACACAGGAATCGGCAAAACAAAGATCATCACTATTGCTACCGTTTGTATGGCTATCACTAATATTATTGCAGGCTATACGCTGATATTTGGTAAGTTTGGATTTCCTGCTTTAGGTATTAAAGGTGCAGGCATTGCAACTGCCATTGCAGATACTGTTTTATTTGCAGCATACTTATTTCATTTTTGGTATAATGATTTATCTAAACGCTATAATGCTTTTGCATTCCGATTTATAAAAATAAAACAGCTTTGGTCGATACTGAAATTGTCATCACCAATTGTTTTACAAAATTTTATTGGCATTGGATCGTGGTGGTATTTTTTCTTGTCTGTAGAAAAGATCGGCGAACACGAATTAGCTGTGTCCGGAATTTTGAAAAGCCTGTTTGTATTTCTTGGAATTCCTGTTTGGAGTTTGGCAAGCACCAGCAATACAGTGATTAGTAATATTATTGGACAAAATAAGATTGATGAAGTAATACCTGCTTTGAAAAAAGTATTAGTGGTTTCTGTAGGTATTTCAATGACTTTAAATTTGATCATTGTTTTATTTCCAAACCATGTATTGTCTTTATTTACAAATGACACACAACTGATACAAGACACTATTGCGCCATTTTATACACTGATGATCGCTTTACTTTTTTTCTCGTCAGGAATGATCATGAATTTTGGTATTACCGGAACCGGTGCGACATTTGTTCCGACTGTAGTTGAATTATTCTGCTGCATATTTTATGTTATTTACTGCTATTATTTTGTACAGGTAAAACAAAGTCCGCTTTACATTTCTTGGGGTTGCGAAGTCGTTTATTGGCTATCATTGCTTACATTTACTACCATTTATTGGAGCAGCGGCATTTGGAAGAAGTACATCAAGAATGTGGATTCAACAAAATAATTGTTGATTTTATTAAGTTATCTGTTTCAGGTTTTTAAATTGTAAATCGTACATTGTACAATCTAAATCATTTTATGTCAGAACAAAAAAAACAATGGTTTGAGCTTTGGTTTGATTCGCCATTATATCATATTTTATATAAAAACAGAAATCAGGAAGAAGCTGCACAGTTTATTGATAATATTGTTGAGTATTTAAAAATCGACAACGCAAAAATTTTAGATCTGGCTTGCGGAAAAGGAAGGCACGCTTATCATTTAGGACAAAAAGGATTTGATGTGGTTGGTCTGGATCTGTCGCCTGAAAGTATAAATTTTGCTAACACAATGTACCAACTTCCGAACCTGGAATTTTATGTACATGATATGCGTTTGCCTTTTCGTATTAATTACTTCGATTACATTTTTAATCTTTTCACCAGCTTAGGATATTTTAATGATCTGAAAGAAAATGAAAAAGTATTTGAAAGCATTCATTCAGGTTTAAAAGAAAATGGATATGTGCTGATAGATTTTATGAACGCAGAAAAAGCAGTTAAGAATTTAGTACCAAGAGAAAATAAAGAAATTGATGATTACCAATTTTATATTCGCAAAGAAATAAAAGACGGAAAAATTATCAAGCATATACAAATTGAGAAAGAGGAAAAAATATGGATGTTTCGTGAAGAAGTACAGATTTTACTGCAACACAATTTTCATACTTTTTTAAACAATACCGGTTTTACATTAGTTAAAGAATTTGGCGATTACCAGTTAAATCCTTTTCAATCAAAATTATCTGACAGGTATATTATATTAGCAAAGAAAAATAATCTTTAGAAAATAAACAACGATAATATGAGCAAAGTAATAGTGATCATTGGCGCAGGAGAAGGCATATCAAAAGCAGTAGCGGAAAAATTTGGCAGCAATGATTTTTCTGTTGCTTTGATTTCCAGGCGAAAAGAAAAATTAGAAAAGCTGCAAAATGAATTAACAGAGAAAGGTATTGATGCACACGCATTTGTAGCAGATGCCGGCGATGTAGATTCTATGAAAGATGCCTTCGACCAGATTTGGGAAAAGTGGAATTTTATAGATGTGATTCATTATAACGTTGCTAAACTAAAATCCGTAAATATCGCAAACGAAACTGCTGATGGTTTAACGCGTGATTTTAAGATAAATGTAGCAAGCGTGATGACTGCTATAAACTTAGTTTTGCCTGATATGGAAAAGAATCAGGATGGAGCAATATTAATAACCGGTGGTGGTTTTGCATTAGAACCAAATCCTGATTATGGATCCTTAGCCATAGGAAAAGCCGGCATTCGCAACTTAGCTAACTCTTTACATCTTGCTTTAAAACCAAAAAATATTTTTGTAGGTACGGTTACTGTTTGCGGCTTTGTAAAAGATGATGCTGAAAAACATACACCAAAAAATATTGGTGAGCAATTTTGGAATCTCTACAATTCTAAATCTGATTTTGAAATTCAATACTAAAAAAAATATTACAACATTTCAAGATAATAGTGTAAGATTTTTAAGATATATAAAGGCAACTTTACACATAAAAAAGTATGGGTTTTAAAAAAACTGGAAAAAAGGTTTACACTATTTTAAAAAATTCAGTTGATGATTTTATAGATGACAATGCTATAAAACTAAGCGCGTCTCTTGCTTACTACACTATATTTTCTTTACCACCATTATTGATCGTTATAATTTTCTTATGTGGAATTTTCTTCGGCGAAGAAGCAGTTCGTGGTGAAATATTTTCTGAAATAAATGGGTTGGTTGGCAACAGCGCAGCATTACAAATTCAGGATATGATCCGAAATGTGAAACTGTCTCATGATAATACTTTAGCAGCTATTGTTGGTATAGGTGCATTAATATTCGGTTCTTCCGGTGTATTTTCCGAAATACAAAGTTCTATCAATTACATTTGGGGTTTGAAACCAAAACCTAAAAAAGGAATTATAAAATTTCTTAAAAACCGTTTAATGTCTTTTTCTATGATTGGCGCGGTCGGCTTTTTATTAATGGTCAGTTTAGCTGTAAACGCTATTATGGATGTTTTAAACCAACGCTTAATGGCTCATTTTCCTGATATTACAATTTCTATCTTTTATACTTTAAACATGGTGATTGTGTATGTGATTATATGCTTATTATTTACGCTTATTTTCAAATCACTACCTGATGGAAATGTTGGCTGGAAGTATACTATAGTGGCGGCAGCATTCACATCTTTATTTTTTATGCTCGGAAAATTTCTCATCGGTTTATACTTAGGCAAATCCAATATTGCTTCTACTTACGGCGCAGCCGGTTCACTTATCATTATACTGTTATGGGTTTATTATTCTGCCATCATACTTTATTTCGGTGCAGAATTTATGAAGTCTTACGCGCGTTTCAACAAGCAGAAAATTATTCCTAATGAATATTCAGTTTGGATAGAAAAGGAAGAAGTAGAAGTACCGGCAAAGCATCTGTAAAAAGTCATTATGCAAATAATGTAACATTCTACAGCATTAATGTAAGGCAACCGAAATCAATACTTTACACCTTTGTTTCATAATATTTTATTACTTAAAAACAACTTATGAAACACCAATCAATAACCAAACCAAGAACAATTTTGCTTACAAGCCTTTTTTTAGTGGCTGTATTATTTGGCACTATATCGTGTAATAACAATAATGGAAGCATTCCGGAAGAAGGCAGTTCTATGAACTCAGAACCAATAGAAACTCATGAAAGTCCTGATTCCACTTTAACAAAAACGGAGTTAGCAGCTGTAGATGCAGATTTTTTAAAAGAAATTTCTAAGGCTAACTATCATGAAATTTCATTAGGAAAGTTAGCTGTTAACAAAACTAAAACCTCTCATGTAGTAGAGCTTGGACAAATGATGATAGATGAACATACCAAAGCACAAGGAGATGTAAGTGCGTTAGCCGGAAAAAAATCTGTTATGCTGGATCCAGCATTGCCTGATGACCAACAGGAAGACTATCTTAAATTATCTAAAACAAGCGGTAAAATGTTTGATAAAGATTATTCTTCTGCTATGGTAGACGGACACAAAAAAGTAATAAGTAAGTTTGAAGAGTATGTAAAAAATGCAAAAGATGAAGATGTCAAAGCTTGGGCGACGGCAACAATTCCAACATTAAAAATGCATTTACAACATGCAGAAGAAAGCAAGAAAAAATCTATGTAATTAGTATTTCTCTTGAATTTCTCATGAATATTAATCTATAATCTATCAACAAGATGAAAACACAAGTAAAAGATAAAAAGCAAACTAAGAATAAGAAAGTTGACAATGCTCAAAATTCTTCAGGAATTCAGCAGAACCAAAATAGTTCAACACGTTCTGAGGTTGTGCATACACCACCACCATTAGATGCTGAGCATGTCAACCAAGATAAAAAATCACAAAAAGCATTCCTCGACCAGCATTCAGGCGAAATAAAAAAAACAGAAGATTTGGAACCTAAAGATAGAAGCCAGTTATATGCGCCGAAGGAAACCGAAGTAGCAACTGATGAGCTTGTAGCAAGTGAAAATTTTAATGACACCAAGAAAGGTGAGAATTTAAAAGAAAAATATAATGCACAAGAAGCAAGCGACGAAGCAAATGAAGAAATAGATAATGACTATGAGCAATATAAAAAAGATACTCCTATTTTAAATAAGGATGATCACAATACAAATGAAATATTATAATTACTAACCTTTAAATCTTAAATCATGGGAAATTTATTGTATGTAATCGCTGTCATTTTAATAATACTTTGGGCAGTAGGATTTTTCGCAGTTCATATTGGCGGCGGATTGATACACCTTTTACTTGTAATAGCAGTAATAGCAATAATACTAAGAGTAATACAAGGCAAAAGAATAGTATAACTGCAAATTAAATATTATGGAAGACAGCAATAGTAACATTATTTACGGTTGCTGTCTTTGCTTTTATAAACATCTAAATCTACAAAAATGAAAAAACCGGCAAATCAAACATCTAAGAAAAATGATAAAAAACAAGACGACAAGAATGGAAGTATCTTCGAAACAATAGCAGCAAAAATAACTCGAGCCACAGGCAGCACACCTGCTATTTTAATAGCATTTACAATGGTACTTATTTGGGCAGCATTAGGACCTGTTTTTGATTTTTCAGAAACATGGCAATTGGTTATTAATACAGGCACAACTATCATCACTTTCCTGATGGTATTCTTAATTCAGAAAACACAAAACAAAGATTCCTTAGCACTGCAATTAAAATTAGATGAATTAGTAGCTTCTAATGAATTGGCAAGCAACACACTGGTAGATGTGGAAGACATGACAGAAGATGAACTAAGGATACTTCAAAAGTATTATAAAAATTTCAATGCCTCTAAGAAAAAAAACGATGATAAAAAGGACGATGATACTGTGAAAGCTGAAAAGATCATAAAAAATCATACAACAAAATCTAAGTAATTTTCTTAAAATTTCTTATCGTATATACAGCCAACAAAGTAATCTGTTACTTTTATGCTGCATGAGTTTTGAGCTAATTAAAAATATCGATTACAGCATTTTCCGCTTCATCAATCAAACGATCAGCAATCCTGTTTTTGATTTTTTATTGCCTATTTTAAGAGATGCGCCAAACTGGATTCCATTGTATATTTTTCTTGGAATTTATTTGTTGAAAAAGTACAAATTGACATCATGGAAATACGCAGTTTATCTTTTAATTGCTTTTGCCTTAGCAGATTCTATTTCCTATCACATTTTTAAACCTTGGATCTGTCGACTGCGACCATGCCATTCTACTACTCTACATGCACGATTATTATTAGGTCATTGCGGCGGCAAATGGAGCTTTCCATCATCGCATGCAAGCAACCACATGGCTATTGCACTAAACATTGTACTGGCAGGTATCTTCACAAAAAAATGGATGAATTATTTGTGGATATTTTGGGCATTGAGCATTGGTTTTGCGCAGGTGTATGTTGGTGTACATTATCCTTTTGATATTGCAGCAGGTTTTGCTTTAGGCATCATCATAGCCTGTTTTAATTATAAGTTGATATTGCCTTTTTTAAATAAACTGCATATAAAATTGACAGGTAATAATAGCTGAGCCGTTGCTAATATTAATAAAGAAACACAAATACTGATATTCAAAAGTTGTTGAACCTGCAGCTTATAAAACTCATTATATGCATAATATTTTTTGAAATAATGTGGTGTATTAATAAAATAAATGCTACAAAATAAAGTAATTGTACAGATCAAAAATATATTCGCATGGATTTTATAAAAATATTCGAATCTTAGCTGTTGGAAATAAAACAGCAGCATATAAACCAAAGCATTCATAACACTCAGCAAAAAAAATATACCTGTAATTTTGTAAGTAGCAAGCTGATAAGTATGTTTTTCAAAAAGAAATATGAAATTTTTGTATGGTGTCACATACTGCAAGCAGCCAAATAAAGCTATAAGAATAGAAAAATGCAGGAAATAATATCTGGAAGAAAGAATTTTCAAAGAAGTATTGAAAAAAGGGACACGTATGGGGCTCGAACCCATGACCCTCGGTACCACAAACCGATGCTCTAACCAACTGAGCTAACATGTCCATCTATTAAAAGAACTGGACTGCAAAGATAGATTTTTTTTTCAAAAACCAAAATTTACATTTCTTACTTAAAAAATAATTAATGTAGAGATTAATCAATATAGATTATAATAAAAAATGCCGAAACTTAGTTTCGGCATTCTATCTATTCACTAATAACTAAATTATTAGTCACTAAATCATCTACTAATATCTGTAATATTCCGGTTTGTAAGGACCAGCAACAGGAATGTTTAAGTAAGTGCTTTGTTCAGTTGTTAATTCATCCAACTCAACGCCTACTTTTGCTAAGTGCAAACGAGCAACTTTCTCATCTAAATGTTTTGGTAGCATGTACACTTTGTTTTCGTATTTGTCAGCATTTGCCCATAATTCTAACTGTGCAATCACCTGGTTAGAGAATGAGTTTGACATTACAAATGATGGATGACCTGTAGCACAACCTAAGTTTACTAAGCGTCCTTCTGCTAATAAAATAATGTCTTTACCTTCAATTGTATACAAATCTACTTGTGGTTTGATCGTGTTTTTTGTGTGACCGTAGTTTGTATTTAACCAAGCAACGTCGATTTCAATATCGAAGTGACCAATGTTACAAACGATTGCTTTATCTTTCATTGTTCTGAAATGCTCACCTGTGATAATATCACGGCAACCTGTTGTAGTAACGATGATGTCAGCTTCTTTTACTGCATCTTTCATTTTCTTCACTTCAAAACCTTCCATTGCAGCTTGTAATGCACAGATAGGATCAATTTCTGTAATGATAACACGAGCACCGGCACCACGTAATGATTCAGCAGAACCTTTACCAACATCACCAAAACCGGCAACAACAGCCACTTTACCGGCAATCATTACATCTGTAGCACGACGGATCGCATCTACACAACTTTCACGGCAACCATATTTGTTATCAAATTTAGATTTTGTAACAGAGTCGTTGATGTTGATAGCAGGCATTAATAAAGTACCTTTTTCCATTCTTTCGTACAAACGGTGAACACCGGTCGTAGTTTCTTCAGATAAACCTCTAATGCCTTTCGCTAATTCAGGATAATTATCGAAAACCATATTTGTTAAGTCACCACCATCATCTAAGATCATGTTCAATGGACGATCTTCAGAACCAAAGAACAATGTTTGCTCGATACACCAGTTAAATTCTTCTTCATTCAAACCTTTCCATGCAAACACAGGAATACCGGCAGCAGCAATAGCAGCAGCAGCATGATCTTGTGTAGAGAAAATGTTACAAGAAGACCAGGTAACTTCAGCGCCTAAAGCCACTAAGGTTTCGATCAATACAGCTGTTTGGATCGTCATGTGTAAGCAACCTGCGATACGTGCGCCTTTTAAAGGTTGTGCTGCACCGAATTCCTCACGAAGTGCCATTAAACCCGGCATTTCTGCTTCCGCCAAAGTGATTTCTTTTCTGCCCCATTCTGCAAGAGACATGTCTTTAACTTTGTATTTTAAGTTAAAGTCGATAGATGAAGATGTTGTTGTTGACATTATTATTTTATTTTGATGCAAAAATACATCACCATATTTGATTAAAAGTTGTCTTATGGCAACAAATACAAGTAATTAATTATAGCTAAAAAATATTTTTATCTATTTATAGTGAACTTTTTTTCCATATATTGGTTTATATTTGGCATATTATTAAAAACAAAACATTTACTATCATGAAAAAAATTATCATTTTATCGTTCTGCGCAGTAACAGCACTTACTGCAACATCTTGTAAAAAAAGCTGGAATTGCATTTGCCGCGATAATGACGGAAATCAATTAAGTGTGAAAACATTTAAAGAAACTAAATTTTTAGATGCATCATCAAAATGTGACGAAATACAAGCAGATGCAAGATCATTAAATCCAAATATCTCTTGTTCTGTTAAATAATTTAATAGAATGGATCTTAAAAAAAACGGCTTGAATTTTCAAGCCGTTTTTTTATTGCTATTATATGAGATTTCTATCTCAAAATTAAAAATTTATTTAGTGATAATGATTCTCGTTGGAGTTGGTCCTTCAACGCCATTGGCATCAAAAGCTTTTTTCACCAATTCCTGAACACCAAAATAAACGTCCCAATAATCTGCCTGCAAAGTATAAGGACGAATAGCCAATGAACACATGCCATCAGCTACTTTTAAAACACTCACTTCTGGTGCCGGTGTTTTCAATACTTTTGGATGACTTAACATGGCTTCTGTTGCAACTGCGCGCGCTTTATCAATATCCTGGTTTAAAGCAATTGCCATTGCTACATCAACACGCAAATTTCCGTGTGTAGTGTAGTTTGTAATAATACCTGTTGACAAAGGTCCGTTTGGAATGATAGTCGTTTTATTATCAGGTGTTAAAACTGTAGTTGCAAAAACACCTTGTTCTGTTACTGTTCCAACTGTTCCTTGTGCTTCTATTAAATCACCTACTTTAAATGGTTTGAAGACAAGCATCATTACGCCACCTGCAAGGTTTCCAAGTGAGCCATTTAGTGCTGCGCCAATCGCCAAACCGGCACCTGCAAGTATCGCTGCAAACGATGTGATATCAATGCCTATCATGCTGGCAATGCTGAGTACTAATAAGATCGTCAGTAATACTTTTACCAATGACACTAAGAAGGTTTGTAAAGACCGATCGTACTGCTTGCGTTGCATCACTTTCGACATCACATCAACTAATCTATTTATGATAAAAGAGCCGATAAAGTAAACGAGTATTGCACCTAATAACTTAGGTGCAAAAGTAAATGCCATGTCTTGCAGCTTCGCCACATAGTTATAGCCGGTTTGTGTGTTAATTTGTAAGATCATATTGTGGTTGTTTTGTTAAAAAATTATAGTTTAATACTATTTGTATTTTGATGTAATGCAGACAAATAAGGTTGCAAACGCTTATATTATTTAATTATGTTCTTTTTAATTCTGCTTAATGAGGTTGGTGTAACACCAATAAAGGAAGCCAAGTACTTTTGAGGAATAGTTTGCAGCAATTCAGGTTTATTTAGCAAATCTAAATAACGTTGCTCTGCAGAATCACGCTGCAATGCCGTAAATCGCTGCAGCAAATGCAGTATAACATCTTCCCAAAACTTACGCATCATTTCCTGCATTTTTGGATGTGTTTCGTAGAGTTTGTTTAATGCAACTTTTGGCAGATACAGAATTTCAGTGTCTTCAATAGCCTGTAAAAAATAATTGCTTGGCGTTTCGCTGATGAAGCTGTAAATCTCAATGGCTGAAGAATGTTTTAAAGCAAACCAAACTGAAACTTCAAAATCATCCTGTAAATAATATAAACGCAGGCAACCTTTTTGTACAAAAATTAAGTCTTTACACGTTTCGCCTTCCTGCAAAACAAACTCATTTTTCTTAATCGTTTTCTTTTTGAATTTACTCAAAATATCGTCCATCTCTTCCGTTGGAAGCTGCACATATTCGCTGATAAACTTATTGAGTTCTGCTGTCATATCTTAATTTTATTGAGATTGCTTCACTTTGTTCGCAATGACGTGATACACTTGCATCATTGCGAGGCACGAAGCAATCTTAATATTTTTTATACATATCTAACTTCCAATCTTATCATATTCTTCTAACGTCATTACCTGTGTGCGTCTTTCATCTAAGAAATACTTATCACCTTGCGCTAAAATATTCACAATTAAATTAGTTATAGAAACAGGCAAGCCATCTTTTAAAATATCAATATTATTATGATGCAACTGGCTTGGATCAAACACGATCAACATACCAGAACCAATCACTTCGCATTGGTTTCCGTTGCGAATAATTAATGCAGTATCTTCAGATAAGCCAAGACCTAACAACTTAGGAAACTTACCAACTGCTTCCGATAATCTGCCAAAACGACCACGTTGTATAAAGTGTGTGTCAATGATAACTTCCGATAAAAAATTCATTCCATCACGCATGTGTACACCACCTTTAAACAAGGCTTCTGTACTATGTCCACCACTTATCATTTTTTCGCTCATACACATAGCACCAGCACTGGTTCCTGCCAGTACAAATACTTCTTCCTGTAATTTTCTTTTGATAATTTGATGTAAGGTGGTGCCACCAATTTTGTCAACGATCTTAGACTGATCGCCACCGGAAAATAATAAGCAATTTGCTTCTTCAATTAATTGTAAAACCTCAGGTGATTCGGATTGGTCTCTTTCGCGAATATCTAAAATAGAAATATGCTGACAACCTAATTTCGTAAATGCTTCAAAATAATTTTCTCCTACTTCTCTTGGTATGCTCGAAGCTGTAGTAATCACTACAATCTTAGCATCTTTGCCTCCACTTTCTTTCACTACATTTGCAAGAATACCTTTACTGATAAATTCTAAAGTGTACATTTCATTCTTGCCCATTCCTTTATCTTCGTTGCCGCCAATTGGTATCAGTATTCCACGCATAATTTTATTTAAGTGATAAATCTGTCGCTAAATTATTCTTATTTTATAAAAAATTGCTACTTTACTAAAGTATTTTAAAATAAGACGAATTATTTATAAGCTAAAAAGACCTCACCCTGTCGAGCTATGCTCGACTTCCCTCTCCATTTGGAGAGGGTGGTTTCGACAAAGTCGAAATCGGGTGAGGTTAGAAAATATCAAAAACTAAACCAACCAAGCTACCCAATATGAAAATCAGAGAAATCAGAGCCATGCGCGGACCAAATTATTGGTCGATCAGAAGACACAAGCTTATTGTAATGACACTGGATTTACAGGAGTATGAGCAAAACCCGACGAATAAGATAGATGGTTTTTTAGAAAGATTAAAAACCATGTTTCCAGGCATGCTTAGCCATCGTTGTTCTGTTGGCTGTGAAGGCGGTTTCTTTCAGCGTGTAGAAGAAGGCACATGGATGGGTCATGTTATTGAACACATCGCTCTGGAAATACAAACGCTTGCAGGTATGGATGTCGGTTTTGGAAGAACGAGAACTTATGGTGAAGAAGGTGTTTACTTTGTGGTATTTGCATACACAGAAGAAAAAGTGGGTATTTACGCAGCAAAAGCAGCCGTAAGAATTGCAGAAGCTTTATCAAATAATGAAGATTATGATTTAGATAAAGACGTAAAAGAAATGCGTGAAATGCGTGAAGAAGAACGCCTTGGACCAAGTACAGGTTCTTTGGTAGAAGAAGCTGCATCGCGTGGTATGCCTTGGTTTAGGTTAAATAAATATTCTCTTTGCCAGATTGGTTTAGGTGCAAATCAGAAACGCATACAGGCAACAGTTACCAGCCAGACAAGTTCTATTGGTGTGGAAATTGCCTGCGATAAAGAAGATACCAAATACATGCTTGATAAGGCTGAAATTCCGATTCCAAAAGGTGAAGTGGTGAAATCGGAAGAAGGTTTGAAAGATGCTATTGATTATTTAGGTTATCCTTTAGTAATTAAACCTATCAATGGAAATCATGGTCGTGGTATTACTATTAACATTCAAAATTGGGACGAAGCTTTATTTGCTTTTAAGGCAGCAAAAGATATTTCACGTTCTGTGATTGTAGAGAAATATATTGTTGGCGATGATTATCGCTTACTCGTTATCAATTATAAATTAGTGGCTGCTGCAAGAAGAACGCCTGCACACGTTATTGGTGATGGCGTTTCTACTATTCAGCAATTGGTAGATGAAGTAAACAAAGATCCGCGTCGTGGTTATGGACATGAAAATGTACTGACACAAATTCATTTTGATAAGATGACGGACGAGATTTTGACAAACAAAAATTTGACTAAAGAAAGTGTAATTGCTAAAGGTGAAAAGCTGCATTTAAAAGATACTGCCAATTTAAGCACAGGCGGCACAGCAACTGATGTTACCGACATCGTGCATCCATATAATGTGTTGATGGCAGAACGTATCGCTAAGATCGTTGGCTTGGATATTTGCGGCATAGACTTAATGACAACTGATATTTCTAAAGCAACCAATGAAACAGGTGGTGCCGTTTTAGAAGTAAATGCAGCGCCCGGTTTCCGTATGCACATCGCTCCTTCCGAAGGCTTGGCGCGCAACGTAGCAGCAAATGTTATAGATATGTTGTTTCCACCGGGCACGAATGCACGTATTCCAATTGTTGCCGTTACAGGTACAAATGGTAAAACAACCACTACACGTTTGATTGCGCACATGGCGAAAATGAAAGGTCATAGTGTTGGTTATACAACGAGTGATGGTGTTTACATACAAAATATGATGGTGCTAAAAGGCGACTGCACAGGACCTGCAAGTGCTGAATATGTATTGCGTGATCCTTCTGTAGACTTTGCCGTTTTGGAAACTGCTCGCGGTGGTTTACTGCGCGCAGGTTTGGCGTTCGACCATTGTGATATTGGTATTGTTACAAATGTGGCTGCCGATCACTTAGGTTTAAAAGGTATTCACACGATGGAGCAATTGGCAAAAGCAAAAGCCGTAATTCCTGAATCGGTGTTTCCGCATGGATATGCGATTTTAAATGCTGATGATGAATTGGTGTATAAGA